>Ga0070741_10000679_pt1 | contig 116969 bp, 111 predicted proteins | sample Coa_R1_4_FD_66440 | JGI IMG/M metagenome (GOLD analysis project Ga0070741, IMG submission 66440) | Surface soil microbial communities from Centralia Pennsylvania, which are recovering from an underground coalmine fire - Coalmine... | ecosystem: Environmental > Terrestrial > Soil >... | reverse complement strand
CCGCACCTGGTGGACAAAGTCGCTCGCGGAATGAAGTGCAACAATGGGGCGGAGGTGAGGGACGCTGCTTAATTCTTTTTACACTCAATTTGACAACCGCTCAGCTCTTCATGTCGCATACCGAGTCTCTGGTGCGCGTATTCTTTCGGTTGCGTGTGGAGGCTCACTGGACCTGCGACGTGCTCAGCGGGAGCTCGCAGCATGCGATGTTCTAGTATGCCTGAATGATGCGGATCCGGACGCTCTTTCATGGTCAAAAGATCATCTGCCATTGCTGTCTTGCCGCATCAATTGTATTCCCGGAAACGTGTTTCGCTCGCTTGGCAAGTTGACCAAAGAAGGTCCGTTTGACCTCATTATCGCGGGCGGTCTTTTTGATTACCTGCCCGATAAGCAGCTAATTTGGCTCATTCCTAAGTTAGTCAACTTGCTGTCCCCGGAAGGGCAACTTTGTTTTACGAATATTGCGGTTGGAAACGTCGACCGTGTGTGGATGGAATATATGGCAAATTGGTTCATGATCGAACGCGACGAGAGCGCCATTAGGTCTTTGATCCGAGAGAGCCGGTTAGCGAGCCAGGTGTCTGTCGATGTGAGGCGTGATCCTTCAGCGGCTACGGTACTTGTCAAACTATTTCTACAGTCCGGAAACGAAGAGCATTGTGAGGTACGGCTCTGAAAGCGGCAATGGAGGAAAGCGAGATATTGAACTGCTAAAATTCGGTTCATCTGAATAGCGGTCGGGCGTAGAAAACAGATGAACGATCTCGTCACGAGCCGGCTTTCCGCTTTTTCTCTTTGGCCGTTGCCCGCGGCGGATGCGCAAACGTGAAACATTATGTGGCCATTGCGGATCTTCATCAGTTCCGTTTAGGCCGTGATACGTAGTTTGTTTAGCATGGGCCAAATTGCAGGGAATCGGTGACTGTTCATTTGAGGAGGGGCGATGAGAAAGAAATGTTTGGCGATGTTTTTCCTGAAGTTGTTGATTGCGACCGCTCTCGTACATGGGGAAGAGTCCGTTCCTGCTCCCACTTTCAAGGATGGCGACTACTGGAAATTCGAATACAAGATGAGCGGTGGTGCGAGCATTTCAAAAAATCTTCCAGGGGGAACGTATACTGTTTCATTTCAGGATGGCAAGCTTCTGCTTGAAGGGAAGGAGGTCGAGAGGGTGGGAACACTGGATGTATTTGGTCTGGCTGTGCCTCGCCTCGGTACAAGCTCCTGGTATAATTTTCCACTTCAAGTAGGAAAGACATGGAACCTGGAGCAGAAATTAGGAGGCTCCGGGCGGAGCTTTATACGTTATACGGATTTCATAGTGGATAAATCGGATAAAATAGTAACTGCTGCCGGAGCGTTTGAGGTTCTGAAGTTGACGCGAGTGACTAGACAAACCTTTGTAAATACCACATCCCAGAGCGAGACCGTCTATTATTATTCTCCGGCAACGAAGAGCGCGGTAAAAGCAAATTATTCCGGAACGAGTGGCGAGGTCGGCGAGATCACTCTCCTCGAATATGGCAATAAACCATAGATTTGGGTGGAGCTGACAGGCTCGGTTGATGGAGAAACCTAAAAGTATCTCGCTGTGGCGAAGGCTTCCGTTGAGCCTGGGCGGAATTCCTTTAGCGGGTGTTTTTCTTGCCGGTTCGAAACGGCGCCGGGAGTGGCACCCGGCCAGTTCTTTCCGCGGCACTATCGCAGCGCCGGCAGCACTTGTTCCGCCAGCAAATGGATCGCTTCATCGTAGTCGGGGCCTAGCTTGGCGAAAGCGACATGGTCGTAGCCGAGTTGCTGGGCGGCGGCGGCGAGCTCGATGATCTGATCCGCGACTTCTTCCGGCGTGCCCGCGGCGTAGTAGCAGCGCAGCATTGGATCGGTGACCAGCCCGGCGGCCTGTTCCACGGTGGCGCCGGATTCGAACGCCGCTTTCAGTTTCAAGACATCCGCGCGCGCGACGCCCATTCTGGCGTATTCCTCCGCCGTGAAGCCGAGCGCTTCCCATTGGAGAATGGAGTGAGCGACCTGGCGTTTGGGAAACTGCTGCGCCTGCTCGCGATTGCGTGAGATCGACACGTTGAGCTCGCACACTTTGCGCAGCTTTTTGTTCGGATCAGTTTCCCGCGCCGCAGCTTCAGCCGTCCGCAGCATTCCTTCCAAGCGGCCGGCTTTGAGCATCGGGATAAAAGTTCCCGAGCTGATGAGCCCGTCCATAACCCGGCCACACAGGCGCAATGACTGGGGTCCGTTGCCGCCGCCGTAGAATTTGAAAAGGGCGCGCGGTTTAAATGCCAGCGAAAATTGACTCTGCGGATTGAGCCGATAGTAATCGCAGAGAAAGGGGAATTCACTGTAACCCACCGTCTCGCCGCCCAGCGCACGGCGCAGGAAGCGCACCATCTCGCTCACCATGGCGATCGGTTTTACCGCGTGAACATGCTGCGGCGTCTGGCCGAGATCGCCGCGCGCGATGCCGATGCTGATCTCCTGATCGGGCAGCAGTTCAGAGAGCGCGCCGAGCGCGTCGGCGAGGTCGAGCGGATGATGAAAATAGGGAACCAAAACCGCTGTGCCGAGCGGTACACGAACGCGAGCGGCGACCGCGGTCATGACCAGCAGCTGGCTGCGATAACGAATGTTGTCGTTAAACCAGATCCTGCTGAAGCCGCTATCGGCTCCGAGTTGCGCGAGTCGAATAAGCTCGGGAACAGAGTAGTGATTCGCCAGATGGGTGACGAATTGCAAGCCAAGTTCGCCAGTGAAGATACCCACCGTGTCGTTTCTCTAAATCTCCGTCACGTTCCGCAGTTTTATTTTTTTCTTTTTCGCCTGATCGAGCACGAACTTGCCGACGGCGAGGTCTTCGTCGGCGATGCCGTTGGATTGGAAAAAAATTCTTTTCGGGCGCGGTAGCGGCGCGCCGGCGGCGGCGAATTTCTCCAGCGGCGCGATGTCCTCCCAGCGGGCGATACGCGTCTGGCAGGCTTCCACCAGGTCGCCGCTGTCGGCTTTCGCGGCGCCGAGATCGTCGACTACGATCAAATCCATGCGCCGGATGAGATTGTTCGAGACTTCGTGCTTGACCGTGGAGTTGGCGCCGATGGAAGCGACCAGGACTTCGTCTTTCAAATTATCGCCGGTGGCGACCGGCGTGGTCGCGCTGGTCGAGACGACGAGAATGTCGGCGGCGGATTCCACTTCGTCCAATCCTTCGGCTTCCTGCCAGTCGGCCTTGACGACTTTGCTCATCTGTTTGATGAAATCGCGGCGCCGCTTGGGGGTGCGGCCCCAGACGACGATGCGCTCGATGGGGCAGGCTGCGGCCACCGCTTCGACCTGAAACGTCGCCTGCCAGCCGGGACCGACGATGCCGAGAACTTTGCTGTTCGCCGGCGCGAGGTATTTCGCCGCCACGCCGGTGGCGGCCCCGGTGCGCAGGCTGCTCAAATAGCCCATGTCGATGATCGCCTGAATGCCGCCCTTGCGGCCATGATAAAGCGTCACCGTGTTGGCGTCGCCGGCGTAGGCGCGCAGGCAGATGAGATCGGAGTCCTGATGCCACGCGGCCATCATGTTGAGCTGCTTTTCACTGCCTTTCAGCCGCCGGCGCGGCACGTTGCGCATCTTTCCCGCGGCGCGGTCGCGGAACATGCGGTCGAGCAGCGCGACGGCCTGGCGCATGTCGATGAGCTTGCGGGTTTGCGGTTCGCTGATGATCCATGCCATCGGTGAAAATCCTCCCTGCGTTCCTATAGCGCACGGATTTTATCCGGGCAAGCCGGCAAAAATTCACGGCCGGCGCCAAGATACCTTGACGCGCCCCCCGGATGGATTCAATATACTCCGATCCGGCCGGCGCCCTCGCATTCACCGGACCGCGGCGTTCCGATGGCTCAATCGAACCTGAAAACGCGGCTCTGCCCGCACTGCGCCAACAGCATCGCGGTGGATGCGCTGACCTGTCCCTATTGCAAGAGGGATCTGATGGCGACGCTCGCGCCGGAGTGGCCCGGTCGAAATCTGGATGACGAGGTGCCGTCGATTGCGCCGCCGGCGAAGCAGAGACTGCCGCTGCGGTCGAAAATTATTCTCGTCACCGGCTTGCTGCTCTTCGCGCTCGGCATCTACATGGTCGGCGGCAATCGCGAGCGCAGCGATCTCGCCGAGGTTCTGGATGAAAAGCAACAGGATCTGCGGGAGCGCGACGACAAAATCAAGAATCTCGAAACCGAGCTCGCGCAGCTGCGCCAGCAGAGTCAACGTGCCGCCGACGAGCTCGCCGCGGCAAGCGCGAAGGCCGCCGCGAACGAGCAGGAGCTGAGCACGGCGCGCGCGCGGCTGCGCGAAGCGAATCGAGAGATCGACCGGCTGTCCTCCAGCCGTGTTGCCGCGGCCCGGCCGCGCAGCGCCGAGCCGCCCCCGCCGGCGGCGGCGCCGAGCGCCGGCGCGCGCGCGGCGCGGCGCGGCGCGGCGCCGGGTCTTTATGAGACCGTCCGTTCCACTTCCGTCTACGAAGAGCCGGCGAGCTCGTCGCGGGTGATGTCGCAGATCGCCAAAGGCACCCAGATCACCGTCGTGCGCTCCGCCGGCGATTGGCTGGAAATCCGCTCGAAGCACGGCAACCCGTCCGGCTATATTCGCTCCGACGACGCGTCGTTTCTCGGCCGCGCCGACTAGCGTCAAGCGCCCTCCGCGAGCCTTGTCCTGGCGCTTTGCCGCCGGCCCGCCGCGCCGCCCTTGCGATCGCTCCCGGCGAGTTGACTTGGGGCCGGCCGGCTTCCTATGATCATCATGCCACTGGAGGTTTCGATGAAACGGCTGGGGCTTTTTTTCGCAACGGTCGTGTTGCTCTGCGGCGGCGGCTTCGCCCGCGCCCAGGGGCGCGGCGGCGTGATTGGCGGCGGAGTTCCATCGGCGCCGGGCGCGGGCCGGGGCGCCGTGATGGTCGCCCCGCGGGCGCAGGCGCCGGCCGTGCAGTCGAACGTTACTCCCGCGTGGTCAGGCGCGCGCGCGCCAACGCTGTCCGTGCCCGCCGCGCCGCGGGGCGCCGTTTCCGGCTGGGGCTCGCGGCAGTTTTCGCACGGCGGGGTCTTCGTGCCGCCGGCGCGAAATCATTTTGTCGCGCCGTTCATTCTCGGCGCGGTGCCGTTTCATTCGCATCGGCCGTGGTTTTTTCCTCACCACCATCCGGGCGTGGTGATCCTGGGCGTTCCGTCCGGTTTCTACGGCTCCACGGTCATCACTCAGTATGGGCCCGAATACGTTCCGAGCCAGAGCCGTTTGAGCGATAACGAGCCCGCCGGGGCGCGCACCCGCGAGGCGGGTCAGCTCGCGCCCTTCGACCCGACGCCGCGCGAAGTCGTCGATCGCATGCTGGCCCTGGCCGGTGTGAAACAGGGCGATGTGGTTTACGACCTGGGGTCGGGCGACGGAAGGATCCTGATTGCCGCAGCAAAGAAATATCGCGCGCGCGGTGTCGGCTTCGAGATCGATCCGGGTCTGGTCAAGCTGGCGCGCGAAAACGCGCGGCGCGAAGGCGTGGAGAAGCTGGTGGAGTTTCGCGAGGAGGATTTTCTCACCGCCGACCTGTCGCCGGCCACGGTCGTGACGCTGTATCTTTCCGAGGACGGCAATCTGGCCGTGCGCCCGCAGCTCATGCGCCAGCTCAAGGCGGGCGTGCGGGTGGTTTCCTACACTTTCGATATGGGCGACTGGCAGCCCAAGATCGCTCAGACCTACCGCGACGCCGCCGGCGATGCGCACCAGTTATATCTCTGGCAGATGGGCGAACCGATGGCGTTCAGCGATCAAGGGCCGGAGCTGCTCCGTCCGCAGCCGCTGCGCGGCGGCCCGCTGATCATCGACGTAAAATAGATTTGCTGCCGGCGCGTTATCGCTGGCGCTGGTAACGGCCCATCAGCTCGGCCGCGCCGAGGATGCGGCCTTGAATGGCGGCGAGCAACTGCTGGCGGCTCGTCTTCGGTTTTGCCGCAATAGCGCGATCGAGCGCGTAAAGGCGAAAAAAATAGCGGTGCGCCGGACCCGGCGGCGGGCATGGCCCGCCGTAGCCCGTCTGCTGAAAATCGTTCACGCCCTGTTTCGCGCCGCTCGCGAGCGCATCGGTCCTGGGCGTGTTCTCTCCGAGCGCCGTCACGCTCGGCGGCAAATCGTAAATCACCCAGTGCGACCAGGTCCCGCCGGGCGCGTCCGGGTCGTCGGCGATGAGCGCGAGGGATTTAGTCCCGGCGGGAACGCGGCTCCAGCGCAGCGGCGGCGAAACGTTGTCGCCGTCGCAGGTGTATCGGCGCGGAATCGCCGCGCCGCTTTCGAAGGCCGAGCTGCCCAGCTCCATGACGGCGGTTTTGATCTCCGCAGCCCGCGCCGGGTGCAAAGAAATCCACGAGCCAATAAAAATCCCGACCAGGTGAAGAAAGCTTCGCTGAGCCGGTCTCACGACGCGTAAAGCTGGTCGATGAAGCCGCTGTCGTCGATCTTTCTGAGATAGTGCAAGTCCCACGGCTCCATGGGGCCGATGTGGCGCATCCTGGGATCTTTGCCGACGTCGAGGTCGTAAACGTTCTGGATCGCCGCCGGCAGCGGGTAGGGTTTTTTGTTGAGCAGCTTTGCCCACTCGCGCTGCAGGTGCACGTAATACTCGTCGTCTTCCAGGCCGAAGCGTTTGGCGAGGTTTTTTTTCAGAATCGCCACAACTTCCGCCGGCTTGGTTTTGAAGAAGTGCAGCGCTTCGATGAATCCCTTGATGAACGCGTTGACGGTTTCCTCGTTGGCTTTGATGTAATCGCTGGTGGCAAGCAGCGTGGTGTTGTGAATCACCGGGCGGTCCGGCAGATCGACGACGCGCAAACCCTTCTTGACGCCGTACAAATCGAAGGGCATGTCGACCAGCGCCGCCACGGCTTTGCCGGAGGTGATCTCGTCGACGAATTCCAAAAATTTTCCCGAGGTGTCGTCGATCACGTCGATATCGATCTCCTCGGGCTTGAGGCCGCAGTCCTGCAGCACGGCGCGCAGATTGCCGGAAACGCAGGGCGCCTTGGAGTGGCAGACGATCTTTCTGCCTTTCAAGTCTTCCACGGTCTTGATTTCCGGCAGCGCCACCAGCCGGTCGTCCCAATTGTTCTGCGCCTGCGCCAGATAGGTCAGACGTTTTTCACCTTTGGCGCGCTCGCGATAGGTTTCATGGTGCAGCCCGCTCAGAAAATCGATCTCGCCGGCGAGCGCGAGCCTGGCGCGGTGCGCCATGGTCGGCGCTTTGGCGCCGCCGACGATGTGCAGATCGAGCTCATAGCCGTATTTCTCCATCACCTTCGATTCCTTGAAGACGTAGAGAAACGGCAGATGGGAAGAATCGCTGGCGAGCAGATCGAGGGTGCGCATGGATTTCTCCTTTGATGGTTAAGAGTTCAAAACGTTGAAATCGTTCAATCGCTTTCGCTCCGTTCAAATCGCCGCAACGAGCACGATGCTCGGCGTTGTTCCGTCCGCTCACAGGCCCAGCTCCTTCCGGGCTTCGCGCAAAAGACTCATGTCGTGCGCGATCGACACCGGGACGTTGGTTTTCCCGGTCTGCTGCTGGATGAAGCTCCACTCGATGGCGAGATCGTCGTCGGTCAGCAGGCCGGTTTTGCTGAACCCCGGCCTGGCCAATTCCAGCGCGCGCTGCGCGTCTTTTTCGTTGGCTCCGGTCCAGTTCATCAAGATGGTTACCGTGTCACGCGGGCTCGACTGTAACAATTGCAGGCTGCGCAACGATGCGCGAATGGCGCGCTTGATCAGATCGCGATCTTTTCTGATCTTATCTTCGTGGACGCCGAGACCGGCGATCGGGTTGACAACGATTTCCGCGGTGTTGCCGAGCAGCCGATAGCCTTTGTTTTCCAGTTGCACGTTGGCCGGCAGCGGCATCAGGCTTCCCTGGGCGAGGTTTTTCTCCAGCGCCGCGATTCGCGCCGGCGTGGCGCCCATCGCCAGCAACTGGTACTCGCCCTTTTTCAAGCCGAGGTGCTGGAGGTGCTTTTCGGTAAGGAGGGCCTGGGTGTTGCCGAAGGAGCTGACCGCAAAAATTTTGCCTTTGAGATCGGCGGGCGAGGCGATTTCCGGACGAACGACGAGAGCGAAGAGCGGCCGGGAGTTCAAAGCGGCGACGAGCTTGGTGCCGAGGCCCTGGATCGCGCCGTTCAACACCGGAGAAATATTCAATGAAAAATCGCTATGACCGTTGGCCAGGGCGACGGTGGCGACGTTGCCGTTCATCTGAACGAGCTGCGGCTCCAGTCCTTCGCTGCGAAAGAATCCCTTTTCCAGCGCGACCTTGATCGGAAACCAGGTCATGCTCACCGCGGAATAGGAGAAGGTGATTTTTCTGAGATCGGCGGCGGCGCCCCGGCTCGCACACAGCGAGGCCAGGATCGCGACCCACAGCAAGCGCAGCGCAGCGCGTCCGGATAGAGTCATTTCGCCGGCCCGGGAATTTCGATGGGCAGATCGGCGCGGTCGCCCCATTCCTTCCACGAGCCGAGGTAGTTGCGCACTTTGGGGAAACCCAGGAGCCGTAGCGCCACGTAGCTGTGCGCCGCGCGGTAGCCGCCCTGGCAGTAGGTGACGACTTCTTTGTCCGGCGTGATGCCGGCCTGCTCGTACATGGCTTTCAGCTCGGCGTTGGATTTAAATCTGCCGTCGGCGGCGATGTTGTCCGTCCACTCGATGTGCACCGCGCCCGGAATCGCGCCGCCGCGCGCCGCGCGCACGTGGGTGCCGAGGTATTCGCCCCGGCTGCGGGTATCGAGGATGGCAACGGCTTTTTTGTTGAGCGAGCGAAGCACGTCGTCGGCGCTCGCCAGCACCTCGCGCCGCTCGGCGGTTTTGAACACCGCCGCTTTGGGTGCGGTTCCTTCCGAGGTCACCGGCGCGCCGGCGGCTTTCCAGGCCTGGAAACCGCCGTCGAGCATTTTGACATCCGGATGCCCGTAATATTCCAGAAACCACAGGCCGCGCGCCGCGCGCATGCCGGAGTTGTCCTCGTAAAAGACGACTTCTTTCGATTCGCTGACACCGCGCAGCTCGAGCACGTGATGGATCATGAACATGAACGCCTGGAGCGGCGCGTCGCGGGTGTCGATGAGGCTCAAGCCGAAAAGATCGAAATGGGCCGCGCCGGGGATATGGCCGCGGGCGTAGTCTTCGGCCGGACGCACGTCGATGACACAGAGATCTTCCCGGCCGAGCTTTGGCAGCAGTTCGCTCACGGTCGCGAGCAGGGTTGCGCGCGTGTATTGCTTTTCCATCGACTCCCTATAACACTAGTCGAAATGGCACTGCAAATTATGCGCTGGCGCGCGGCCGCTGCGGCGCTCGCGGGCGCAACGGGTCTCCTCGTCCTCGCCGGCTTCGCCTATGAGCCGGCGGTTCCGGGGCGAAAAATTACTTTCCCGGCGGACCATTATTCTCACCCCGACTTCCAGACCGAATGGTGGTATTACACCGGCCACCTGCAAACCGAGAGCGGCAGGCGCTACGGCTACCAGGTGACTTTTTTTCGCTTCGGCGTGCGCGATCGCCAGCAGGCAACCAAGGAGCCGCCGCTGTTCAGCGACCTTTACATGGCCCATTTCGCGCTTTCGGACATCGAAGCGAAGAAATTCACCTTTCGCGAGCGGATCAATCGCGGACTGGCCGGCAGGGCCGGCGCGGCCACCAACCGTTATCTGGTCTGGAACGAAAACTGGAGAGTGGCGGGCGACGCAAAAAATCACGCCATCGCGATCGAAGATCGCGGCACGCGCCTGCGGCTTTCGCTCCAATCGCTCAAGCCGCCGGTGCTGCACGGCGAGAACGGTCTCAGTCAAAAGGCCGAGGGCCGCGGGCGCGCTTCGTACTATTATTCGCTCACGCGCCTGCGCACCGACGGCGAGCTGAGCAGCGGCGGCAAGACGGAAAAAGTGCGCGGCCTGAGCTGGATGGATCACGAGTTCGGCAGCAACCAGCTCGGCGCCGATCAAGTCGGCTGGGACTGGTTCAGCCTTCAGCTCGACAACGACACCGAGATCATGCTCTATCTCATGCGCCGCAAAGACGGCTCGGCCGATCCGTATTCGAGCGGCACGCTGGTCAACCGCGATGGCGCCACCCGGCATCTCGATCTCAAGGATTACCGCGTGGAAATTTTGGATCGCTGGAAAAGCCCGGCGAGCGGCGCCGATTACCCGATCCGGTGGAAGATCGCGATTCCCGGCGAAGCGATCGAGTTGGAAATCACGCCGGCCTTTCCCGACCAGGAGCTGGTGACCAGCCGCAGCACGCGGGTGACCTACTGGGAAGGCGCGGTCGGCATTAAAGGAACGTGCCGTGGCAAAGCGGTGAGCGGCGAGGGCTACGCGGAGATGACCGGCTACGCGGGAAAATTGAACATCTGAGCGCTATGGAAGCGGGGCAAAAATTTTGCCGTTCGGTCAGCGAGCGCAATCTGCTCGCCCCCGGCGACCGGGTGCTCGCAGCGGTTTCCGGCGGGCCGGATTCGGTGGCGTTGCTGCATTTGCTGCACGGGCTGCGCGGGAATTTCGATCTGCATCTCGAAGTCGCGCACTTGCAGCACGGGCTGCGGGGCGAAGATGCGAAGGGGGACGCACGCTTTGTCGCCGAGCTGGCGGCAAAGCTCGAGTTGCCGTTTCACTTGAAAGAAATCGACCTGCCGCGCCTCCGATCCCGCACCGGCAAGGGCAATCTCGAGGCGCTGGGGCGCGCGGAGCGCTATCGGTTTTTCGCCGAGATCGCGCAAAAACGCGGGCTCACCAAAGTGGCGACGGCGCACACCCTCGACGACCAGGCCGAGACGGTGCTTATGTGGTTCTTACGCGGCACCGGGCGCAGGGGATTGGGCGGCATGGCGCCGCTGCAGGAATTTTCTCTGCCCGGCGATCCGCCGGCGAGGTTTACTTTGATTCGGCCGTTGCTTGAGATTTCCAAGGCTGAGATCCTGGAATATCTCACGAGCCGCAAGCTCGCCTTTCGCATCGACGCGAGCAACCAGGATCGCGCGTTATTGCGCAACTGGATTCGCGCCGAGCTGCTGGCGAAAATCCACGAGCGGACGGACGGCGGCTTTGCCGCGCGGCTCGGGCGCTTGACCGAGCTCTGGCGCGACGAGGAAAAGCTGCTCGAAGAGCTGGCGCGGCAGCGCCTCGATGGGGTGCGCGCCGGCGCGGATCATCTCAATCGCTGCGCGTTGCTCGGCGCGCCCAAGGCGCTGCAACGCAGAGTGCTCCGCCTCTGGATCGAACAGGCGCGCGGCCACTTGCGCGGCATCGATTTTATTCATATCGACGCGCTGCTGCGTCTAATCGAGGCAGGACCGGCGCACGGAAGGCTGGCGATTCCCGGCGGCTGGGAGCTCGTGCGCGAATATGAAAAAATCAGATTGCTCCGGCCGGCTCGCAGAGCGCAGCCGGTGTGTTACAGCTATGCGCTGGCTATCGGCGCGACTGTGCTCGTACCCGAGGCGGCCATGGAATTTCATAGCGCGCTCACGAGCGATCCTGCGCTGCCCGCCGGCAGCGAGTCCCTGGAAGCGGTTTTCGATGCGCTGGCTTTGACCGGGCCGCTCACCGTGCGCAATTTCAGGCCCGGCGATCGCTTTCAGCCGCTCGGCATGAGCGGGCATAAGAAGATCAAGGATCTTTTCATCGAAAAGAAAATTGCGCTTTCCATGCGGGCGCGCTACCCGCTTCTTGCCGCGGGAGAAGATATCCTGTGGATTCCCGGCCTCGGCCGCAGCGCGATCGCGCGGGTCACGGAACGGACGGCCGCGGTGGTGGCAGTGAGGGCGGTTTCGGTCGAGGCTCGGCTTGCGTAGATAATATTGATCGAAGTATTCGCGTGTGTTACACTTTTTTCGTCCTTAAACTTTGGAGGCTCGGTTGAGTCAGTCATCCAAGCATATTGCGTTGTGGCTTGTTCTGGCGCTGATTTTTTTGGCGATCTTCAGCGTCTTCAATAAACAGCACGGCCGCGAGCCGGAGATCGTTTTCAGCGAGTTCATGACCTCGGTGGACCGCGGCGACGTGCAGAAGGTCACCATTCAAGGCCATAATATTCAAGGCGAATATAAGAACGGCGAGCGCTTTCGCACCTTCGCGCCCAACGACCCCGAGCTGGTGAAATCGCTGCGCGAAAAGAAGGTCAAGATCGCCGCCAAGCCCGAGGAAGATTCGCCCTGGTACATGGTGCTATTGCTCAACTGGTTCCCGATGCTGCTGCTGATTGGCGTGTGGATCTTTTTCATGCGCCAGATGCAGGTCGGCGGCGGCAAGGCGATGTCCTTCGGCAAGAGCCGGGCGAAGCTGCTCACCGAGAACCAGCACCGGGTCACGTTCAGCGATGTGGCCGGCGTCGATGAAGCGAAGGACGACCTGCAGGAAATCATCGCGTTTCTAAAGGATCCCAAGAAGTTCACCAAGCTGGGCGGGCGCATTCCCAAGGGTTGCCTGCTCGTCGGCCCGCCGGGCACGGGGAAAACCTTGCTCGCGCGCGCGATCGCCGGCGAAGCGGGCGTGCCGTTTTTCAGCATCAGCGGCTCGGACTTCGTCGAGATGTTCGTCGGCGTCGGCGCCTCGCGGGTGCGCGATCTGTTCGTGCAGGGCAAGAAAAATGCGCCGTGCATCATCTTCATCGACGAAATCGATGCCGTCGGCCGCCATCGCGGCGCCGGTCTTGGCGGCGGCCACGACGAGCGCGAGCAGACGCTGAACCAGCTTCTGGTCGAAATGGACGGCTTCGAAGCCAACGAAGGCGTGATCCTCATCGCCGCTACCAACCGGCCCGATGTGCTCGACCCCGCGCTGCTGCGGCCTGGCCGCTTCGACCGCCGGGTGGTGGTGCCGCGCCCGGACGTGAAAGGGCGCGAAGGCATTCTTCAGGTGCACACGCGCAAAGTGCCGGTGGGAAGCGACGTCGACATCGGCGTGCTCGCCCGTTCGACGCCCGGCTTTGCCGGCGCCGATCTGGAAAACCTCGTCAACGAAGCGGCGCTTCTCGCGGCGCGCAACAACAAAGAAAAAGTCGACATGGACGACTTCGAGCTGGCCAAGGACAAGGTCATGATGGGCGCCGAGCGGCGCAGCATGATCATCAGCGACGAAGAAAAGCGCAACACGGCGTACCACGAAGCCGGCCACGCGCTGGTGGCGAAATTGCTGCCGGGCGCCGACCCGATCCACAAGGTCACGATCATTCCGCGCGGCATGGCGCTGGGCCTCACCCAGCAGCTGCCGATGGACGAAAAGCACACCTATCCGCGCGAGTATCTGCTCAACAATCTCGTGATCCTTTTCGGCGGCCGGGTCGCCGAAGAGCTGGTGCTCAATCACATGACCACCGGCGCGGGCAACGACATCGAGAAGGCGACCGATCTGGCGCGCCGCATGGTGTGCGAGTGGGGCATGAGCGAAAGGCTCGGTCCGATGACCTTCGGCAAGAAAGAGGAAGAGATTTTTCTGGGCCGCGACTTTACCCAGAAGGTGGATTATTCCGAGAGCACCGCGATCGAGATCGATGCCGAGGTCAGGCGGATCATTCAGGACAGCTATCACAAGGCCAAGGATTTGCTGAAAACCAATCTGCGGCTGCTGCACAAGGTTGCCGAGTCGCTGCTCGAGAAAGAAGTCCTGGACGGATCCGAGATCGACGCCATTGTCAGAGATTTCGGCGGGAACGGCGGAGACCCGCTCGTTTCCCCGGCCACCGCGGCGATCGCCTGAGCGGTTTCTTCCGGACCATCGACAAGGGCCCCATTTCAATCTTCGGCGCCGCGCTTTCGAGAAAACCCCGCGCGGCGCCGCGCGGACGAGCGACTCGATCGAGTCGCTCTTGTGATTTTAACGCGGCAAAAATGGCAGCTGAAAAGCCGGATATGCGCGGCGCCCTGGCTGGATTGACCGGCCTGTCCGCGCCGATGGCGGCCGACTCCGGTTATCTCGCCACCCGCCACGGCAGGCTCGATTTTTCCCGGCGCACGTTGATCATGGGCATCATCAACGCCACGCCGGATTCGTTTTTCGACGGCGGGCAACGCGCCGATCCGGGCCAAGCGATCGCCGACGGCCTGGCGATGGCGGCGGGCGGGGCGGATATTCTCGACGTGGGCGGCGAGTCCACCCGGCCCGGCGCGGAGCCGGTTTCCGAAGCCGAAGAGCTGGCGCGCGTGTTGCCGGTGGTGCGCGGCCTCAGGCGCGAGACCCATCTCCCGATTTCCATTGATACCTATAAATCCAATGTGGCAAAGGCGGCGCTCGACGCCGGCGCCGATATCGTCAACGACGTGAGCGCGCTCCGGTTCGATCCGGCGATGGCGCCGCTTGTGGCCGCGGAAAAGGTGCCGGTCGTATTGATGCACATGCAGGGCACACCGCAGACCATGCAGAACGATCCGCGCTACGGCGACGTGGTGCGCGAGGTGCGCGATTTTCTCGCCGCACAGATGTTCGAGGCGATGGACGCGGGTATTGCGCAGGAGCAAATCGTGCTCGATCCCGGCATCGGCTTCGGCAAAACCCTCGAGCACAATTTGGAGCTTTTGCGCGGCCTGCCCGCGCTCGCCGCGCTCGGGCGGCCCTTGCTCGTCGGCGTTTCGCGCAAGGGATTTATCGGCAGGATTCTCAATCTCGATCCACCCGGGCGTCTTGAGGGAAGTCTCGCCGCCGCGGTGGCGGCGATTCTTGCCGGCGCCAACCTCGTCCGGGTCCATGACGTGGGCGAGACGCTGCGGGCGGCGCGGGTCGCCGACGCGATCCGGTTCGGGGCGGCGCGGGAATAGCAGCGATGCTCGAGCTCCTCCGCCAGTTTCGTTGGCAGGACCTGGTCGACATCGGCATCATTACCTTTCTGATTTATCGATCTCTGCAGATCGTGCGCGGCAGCCGCGCCATGCAGATGATCATCGGCCTGGCGGTGATCCTGGTCGCCTACGTGTCCTCGCGCGCGCTCGGGCTTTTCACCCTCAACTGGATTCTCGACAATTTCCTCGGCTCGATCATTCTCGTCATCATCGTGATTTTTCAAAGCGACATCCGCCGCGCGCTGACTCAGGTCGGGAGCGCGCCGCTGTTCGGCGCGGCGGAGCGCGCGGTGCAGGCGCCCGAGGACGTGATCGAAGAAATTTCCCAGGCGGCGACTTCGCTCGCCGCCAAGCACGTCGGCGGCCTGATCGTGCTCCAGCGCGAGGTCGGCTTGAACGAATACATGGAAATCGGCACGCGGCTCGACGCGCGGGTGAGCCGCGAGCTGGTCGAGAGCGTGTTTCTGCCCCATTCGCCGATCCATGACGGCGCGCTGGTCATTCAAAAAGGCCGGGTCACCGCAGTGCGCTGCCTGCTGCCGCTCAGCACCAATCCCAATCTGCGCAAAACCTGGGGCACGCGCCACCGCGCCGCCCTCGGCGTCACCGAAGAGACCGACGCGGTGGCGATCGTCATCTCCGAGCAGGAAAGCACGGTGTCGCTGGTGGTGGGCGGCAACGTGACCGAGAACATCGACGGCGCGCGGCTGCGCTCGGCGTTGCACGACCTGGTCAAGTCATGAAACAACTGTGGGAGAAAATCGTCAGGCTTGCGGGCAGCAACCTGGGCCTGAAGGCGCTGGCGCTGATCATCGCCGTGGGGCTGTGGCTGGCGGGCCACCGCGACACCGAGCGCGCGATCGAGGTGGCGGTGGAGTTTCGCAATCTGCCGGCGGATTTGATGGTGATGGACAACCGGGTGGATTACGTGGTGCTGCGCGTGGTGGGACCGCGCACCTTAATTTCCACCCTCGATCCCGATAATCTGAAATTGTCTCTCGATCTGAACGGCGCCAAACCGGGGTCATCGAGTTATACGCTGGCGGGGGAGGATTTCAATATTCCCCGCGGCGTCACGGTGGCGCGCATTACGCCGCCGGTAATTCATCTGCGTCTCGAGCCGGTGATCAAACGCACTCTGCCGGTCACCGTGCGGCTCTCCGGCAAACCGGCCGAGGGCTATCGGGTCACCCAGAGCGCCGCGCGCCCGGAAAACGTTTCGGTGCAGGGGCCGGCGGAGGATGTGCGCCGTATGAACGCGATCGAAACCTTGCCGCTCGATATCGAAGAGGCGCGCGCCGGCGTCAAGCGCCGGGTGCGGCTGTCCAACGATAACAAGCCGTTGACGATCACGCCGGAGCAGGTCGAAGTCGCGGTCAGCGTCGAAGAAGAGCGCGTCAGCCGGGAATTCGACAAGGTCGAAGTGCGCGCCAGGGATTTCAAAGGCTCCTACACGGTCACCCCGACGTCGGCGCATCTGCAACTGGCCGGCCCGCGCAGCGTCGTGACGAGCCTGAAATTGTCCGCGGAAAATGTTTATCTGGATTTGCGCGGCATGGCGCCGGGCGAGCACAGCGTGGCGTTGTCGTTCAATTTGCCGCCCGAGGTGAAGGTGGTCGAGCAGCGACCGCAGCGTTTTCGCGTCCGCGTCGTCAAGCCGGCCGAATGAGGCGGCGCGATAAAAGGAGCTGAGCGGGATGAGTTCGTCGAAGGGCAAAAATAAACCCATGCGCCATTTGTTCGGCACCGACGGCGTGCGCGGCGTCGCCAATCAGGAGCCGATGACCTCCGAGATGGCGCTCAAGCTCGGCCGGGCCATCGCCAAGGTGCTGCACGAGACCGATTCGGCCGGCACCGCCGGTCTCAAGCCGCCGCCGTCCTTCGCGCGCAAAAACGGCGAGGACGGCAAACACCGCTACAAAATCCTCGTCGGCAAGGACACCCGGCTCTCGGGCTACATGCTCGAAACTGCGCTGGCTTCGGGGATCGTGTCCATGGGCGCGGACGTTCTGCTGGTCGGGCCGATGCCGACTCCCGGCGTCGCTTTTCTCACGCGCAGCATGCGCGCCGACGCCGGAGTGGTGATCTCGGCGTCGCACAACCCCTACCAGGACAACGGTATCAAATTTTTTTCCTGGGACGGCTTCAAGCTGCCCGACGCGGTCGAAGCGCGCATGGAGGAGATGATCTTCAGCGGCGTGACCGAGGAGGCGCGGCCGACCGCTTCGGAAATCGGCAAGGCGTTTCGCGTGGCCGACGCGGTCGGGCGCTACAACGTATTTCTCAAAAACAGCTTTCCGCGCCATTTGTCTCTGGAGGGATTGAAGATCGTCGTCGATTGCGGCCACGGCGCGGCGTACAAAGTCGTGCCGGAGGTGTTGTCCGAGCTGGGCGCGCAAGTGCTGCCGATCGGCGTGCAGCCCGACGGCGAGAACATCAACCGGCGCTGCGGCGCGCTTCATCCCGAAACCGCGCGCGAGTTGCTGCTTCATGAGAACGCGGATCTCGCGGTCGCCCTGGATGGCGACGCCGACCGGGCGATTTTCATCGACGAGACCGGCGATATCCTCGACGGCGACCAGGTGCTGGCGATTGCCGCTCTCGATATGCAGCAGAAGGGAACGCTCCAGGGCGGCGGCGTGGTCGCCACGGTGATGAGCAATCTCGGCCTCGAGCTGGCGCTGCGCGATGCCGGCCTGGAACTGATCCGCACTCAGGTGGGCGATCGCTACGTGGTCGAGAAAATGGTCGCGGACCAGTTCAACCTGGGCGGCGAGCAGTCCGGGCATATCTTGTTTCTCGATCACAACACCACGGGCGACGGCGCGATCACCTGCCTGCAGCTTCTGGCGCTGATCGTCGAGCGGCGCCAGCGCCTGAGCGAGATCAAGCGGGTGATGACCCGGCTGCCGCAGGTGCTGGTCAACGTCAACGTAAAAGAGCGCAGAGATCTCGCCAGCATGCCGAAGGTCGGCCAGAAGATCGCCGAGGTGGAGAAAAATCTCGGCGGGCGCGGCCGGGTGCTGGTGCGCTACTCCGGCACCGAGCTGCTCGCGCGCATCATGCTCGAAGGCGAGAATGAAAAGAAGATTCGCGCCATGGCCCAGGAGATCGCCGACGGCATCCGCGCCGAGGTCGGCCGCTGAGCCATGCTTCGTCTCGGCGTCAACGTCGATCACGTGGCCACGGTGCGCCAGGCGCGGCGCGCCGCGCTGCCCGATCCGGTGGCGGCGGCGCTCGCCGCGGAGAAGGCCGGCGCCGACGGCATCACCGTGCACCTGCGCGAAGACCGCCGGCACATCCAGGAGCGCGACGTCGAGCGGCTGCGCGCCGAGGCGGCGACCAAGGTCAACCTGGAAATGGCGGTGACGCCGGCGATGGTCGCGTTCGCGGAAAAAATCCGCCCCGACGACGCCTGCTTCGTGCCGGAAAAGCGCGAGGAGCTCACCACCGAAGGCGGTCTCGACCTGCTCGCGCACAGGGAAAAAGTCGCGGCCGCGATCGAGCGCCTACGGCAGCGCGGCATTCGCGTCAATTTGTTCATCGATCCCGCGCGAGCGCAGATCGAAACGGCCAGAGCAGTCGGCGCCCACGGCATCGAGATTCATACCGGCGCCTATTGCAACGCCGGCGCCGCGGCGCGCCAGCGCGAGCTCGATGCGATCGTCGAAGCGGCGGCGCTGGCGCGCGGGCTCGGCCTCGAAGTGCACGGCGGCCACGGCCTCGATTACGAAAACGTCGCGCCGGTGGCGCGCATCAGCGAGATCGTCGAGCTCAACATCGGCCACAGCATCATCGCGCGCGCGGTCATGGTCGGCATCGGCCAGGCCGTGGCCGAGATGAAACAGCTGCTTGCCCGCGCCCGCGCGTCGTGATCACGATCGCGTTTCACGGACACGTTTGTTTATGATCCTCGTCACCGCCGAGCAGATGCGCGAGATGGATCGCTTGACGATCCAGAAATACAACGTGCCGAGCCTGACGCTGATGGAGCGCGCGGGCGAAGCGGTGGCCGAGGCGATTGTGCAGAATTTTGCCGCGAGCGCGCGCCGCGGCGTGCTGGTCGTCGCGGGCAAAGGCAACAACGGCGGCGACGGTTTCGTGGTCGCGCGGCTGCTGAAGCGAAAACGGATCCCCTGCGAGGTCGCGCTGCTGGCGCGCCGGGACGAGATCTCGCCCGACGCGGCGCATAATCTGCGCGCTTATCTCAAGCTCAAGGGCAAGGTCACCGAAGTCGCGGCCGATCGGCTCGATCTTTTGACCGCGCTCCTGGAGGGCAAGGGCCTGATCGTGGACGCGATCCTCGGCACCGGCATCAAAAGCGAAGTGCGCGGCCTGTTGGGCGATGCGATTACGATGATCAACGCCGCGGGCGCGCCGATCGTCGCGATCGATATTCCTTCGGGGCTCGACACCGATCGCGGCGTGCCGCTGGGCGTCGCGGCGCAGGCCGAGATGACCGTCGCGCTCGGCTTTGCCAAAGTCGGCGAGGTGATCTATCCGGGCGCGACCTACGTGGGCGAGCTCGTCGTCGCCGACATCGGCATCGAAGCTTCGGCGGTAGCTGAAGTCGCGCCCAAAACCGAGCTGATCGATCGCGAAACGATTCGCTGGCTCGTGCCCAGGCGTGAGCCGGATACGCACAAGGGCACCTACGGCCACGTGCTTGCGCTCGCCGGCTCGCGCGGCAAAACCGGCGCGGCGATTCTTGCCTGCCGCGCCGCCATGCGCAGCGGCGCGGGGCTGGTGACGCTGGCGGCGCCGAGCTCGCTCAACGCTATTTTTGCCGGCGCGCTGATCGAGGTCATGACCGAGCCGCTCGGCGAAAATAGCGCCGGGGAAATCGAGCCGCTCGGCGATGTCGATTGGCGCCGGCTGCTCGAGCGCAAGAGCGCGCTTCTTTTCGGACCCGGCATCGGCGTCAGCGCGGCGACGCGGAACCACCTGCGCTGGCTGCTCCGAAACCTGGATATGCCCTGGGTGATCGACGCCGACGGGCTCAACAATCTGGCGCTGGACATCGAGCGCCTGCGGCGCGCGAAAACGCCGCCGGTCTTGACGCCGCATCCCGGCGAGATGGCGCGCCTCGCGGGCAAATCCAACGCCGAAATCAATGCCGACCGCGCGGCCGTCGCGCGCGCGTTTGCCGCCGAGCACCGCTGTTATCTGGTGCTCAAGGGCGCGCGCACGGTGATCGCGACGCCGGACGGCCGCGTGTCCATCAATCCCACCGGCAACCCGGGCATGGCGAGCGGCGGCATGGGCGATGCGCTGGCGGGCATTCTCGCGGCGCTGCTCGGTCAGGGATTGACCGCCGAGAACGCGATGAAGCTCGGCGTCTATCTGCACGGCTTTGTCGGCGATCGCATAGCGGCCGCGCGCGGCCCCATCGGCCTCATCGCCAGCGACATCATCGACGGCCTGCCCGAGGGGCTCCGCGCCCTGGCCGCGCCCGGGCGCCGGAGCGCGCCCGCGGCTCGATAATTCGACAAAAATATACTAGCTTCTTCGGGAGGTCCGGTAGGATGGGTTCGTGGACCGTCACGTCCAACTCCAGCCGCCAAACCATGGCGCTGGGGCGGCATCTGGCGAGCTGGGTGCAGGGCGGCGATATCATCGGTCTGGTGGGCGAGCTGGGCACGGGCAAGACCTGCTTCGTCCGCGGTTTTTGCGCCGGCATCGAGGTCGGCGCAGAGGCCTGGGTTCGAAGCCCGACGTTCACCCTGATCAACGAGTACCAGGGACGGTTGGCGGTTTATCACATCGATCTCTACCGCGTCGGCAAACAGGAAGATCTCGAGACGCTCAATTTGCGCGAGTATCTCTACGGCGACGGCGTGAGCCTGATCGAATGGTTCGAGTATTTGCCGGCGGCGGAGCTGGAGGAGTATCTCGAGGTGCGCCTCGCCCACCGCGGCGGCGCGAAGCGCGAGCTGACGTTTGTGGCGCACGGCGAACGCTATGAAGAGATTTTGGAAAAAGTAAAAAGGAAAAAGTAAAAAGGAAAAAAGTCGGTGTCTTTGCTGGTGCAGAAATACGGCGGCACTTCGGTCGGGTCGATCGAGCGCATCAAGCGGGTGGCGGCGAAGGTTGCCGCGGCCAAGAAAGCCGGCCGCGATATCGTGGCGGTGGTTTCGGCGATGGCCGGCGAGACCAATCGGCTGCTCGGCCTGGCCCATGAGATCGCCGAGATTCCCGACGAGCGCGAGAAGGACGTGCTGCTCGCATCCGGCGAGCAGGTGTCCGTGGCTTTGCTGACTCTCGCGCTGAAAGAGCTCGGCCACCCGGCGCGGTCGTATCTCGGCCATCAGGTGCGCATCGAGACCGACAGCGCTTACGGCAGGGCGCGGATTTTGAGCATCGATTCGAGCAAGATCGTGCAGGCGCTCGAGGGCGGCGAGGTGGTGGTCGTCGCCGGCTTTCAGGGCGTCGATGAAGACGACAACATCACCACGCTCGGGCGCGGCGGCTCGGACACCAGCGCGGTGGCGCTGGCGGCGTTTCTCAACGCCGAGGCTTGCGAAATCTACACCGACGTGGAAGGAGTTTTTACCACCGACCCGGGCATCTGTCCCGATGCGAAGAAGCTGGCGCGGATTTCCTACGACGAGATGATCGAGCTGGCGAGCACCGGCGCCAAGGTTCTGGAGATTCGCTCGGTGGAGTTCGCCAAGAAATTTGCCGTGCCGGTGCACGTGCGCTCGACGTTTTCCGACGCCGAGGGCACCTGGCTGGTGAGCGAGGAGGATAGCATGACCGATGTGTTGGTGTCGGGGGTTGCCTGCGATCGAAACGAAGCCAAGATCACTCTGGTGCGGGTGCCCGACCGCCCGGGCCTGGCGGCGCAGATCTTCGGCCCGATCGCGGACGCGCACATCGTCGTCGACATGATTATCCAGAATGCCAGCGAGGACGGCACCACGGACATGACGTTCACCGTGCCCAAGGCCGACCACAAAAAAGCGCTGAGCATCATGGAAAAAACTCTGGCGGCGGTGCACGCCAAGGGCATCAAAGTCGATACCGACATCGCCAAAGTCTCGGTGGTCGGCGTGGGCATGCGCACCCACGCCGGGGTCGCGGCGAAAATGTTTCAGGTGCTCGCCGCCGAAGGCATCAACATCGAGATGATTTCCACGTCGGAAATCAAGATTTCCGTGGTCATCGACGCCAAGTACACGGAGCTCGCGGTGCGGGCGCTGCACGACGCATTCATCGGGAAGCGGGAAAAAGTATGAAGGACGTATTGCTCTACGACACCACTCTCAGGGACGGCTGCCAGGCCGAAGACGTCTCGTTCACCCTCGAGGACAAGCTGCGCATCGCGGAGAAGCTCGACGACCTCGGCATCGACTACATCGAAGGCGGCTATCCGGGCTCGAACGAGCGCGACGCCGATTTCTTCAAGGAGGTCGAGAAACTCAAGCTGCGCAACGCCAAAATTGCCGCCTTCGGCACGACGCGCAAGCACGGCATCAAACCGTCCCAGGACGGGAACCTGAAGGCGCTCCTCGGGGCGGACGCTTCGGTGGTGACCCTGGTCGGCAAGACCTGGGATCTGCACGTGCGCGACGACCTGCGCATCAGCCAGAAGGCGAATCTGGAGCTGATCGCCGACTCGATTGCCTACATGAAAAAGCGGGTCGATGAAGTGATCTTCGACGCCGAGCATTTCTTCGACGGCTTTCGCGCCCATCCCGACTATGCGCTCGAATGTCTGAAAGCGGCGGAGGAGGGCGGCGCGGACTGGATCGTGCTCTGCGAGACCAACGGCGGCCGGCTGCCGGGCGACATCCGCGAGGCGCTCGCGCGCGCGAAGCAGACGGTCCGGACCCCGCTCGGCATTCACTGCCACAACGACGGCGAGCTGGCCGTGGCCAATACGCTCACCGCCGTGGAGCTGGGCGCGACCCAGGTGCAGGGCACGATCAACGGCTTCGGCGAGCGCTGCGGCAACGTCAACCTGATTTCGGTGATCGCCAATCTGCAGTTGAAGATGGGCAAAAAGTGCGTGACGCCGGCGCAGCTCAAAAAGCTCCGCGAGGTGTCGCAGCTTTTTTATGAGCTCGCCAACATTCAGCCCAACAAACGCCAGGCCTACGTCGGCGACAGCGCGTTTGCGCACAAGGGCGGCCTGCACGTTTCCGGCGTGCTCAAAAATCGCGAGACCTACGAGCACATCAATCCCGAGCTGGTCGGCAACCGCCAGCGCGTGCTGGTGTCCGATCTGTCGGGACGGAGCAACGTGGTCTACAAGGGCAAAGAATACGGCATCGATCTCACGGACAACAGCGACGCGGTGAAGACGATTTTGCGCCGAACCAAGGAGCTGGAAGGCCAGGGTTACGAGTTTCAGGCCGCCGAGGCGTCCTTCGAGCTGCTGATCCAGGAGGCGCTCGGCAAGAAGCGAAAAAATTTCAATCTGGTGGGCTTTCGCGTGATCGATGAAAAGCGCAAGGAAGGCGAAGCGCCGATCTCCGAGGCGACGATCATGGTGCAGGTGGACGGCGTGATGGAGCACGCCGCGGCCATGGGCAACGGGCCGGTCAACGCGCTCGATCAGGCGCTGCGCCGCGCGCTCACGAAATTCTACCCTGCGCTTCAGCAGGTGGAGCTGCTGGATTACAAAGTCCGCGTGCTCTCGAGCGGCGAAGGCACCGGCGCGGTGGTGCGCGTGCTGATCGAATCCGGCGACGGCAAGGAGCGCTGGGGCACGGTGGGCGTGTCGCACAACGTGATCGAAGCGAGCTGGCAGGCGCTGGTCGATAGCATCGATTACAAGCTGTACAAGGACTCCAGGCGCGGCAAGGGATTGGAGTAATGGAGTGAAAGGCTAAGCAGCGCCCGCAACGCAACACTCCAGCACTCCAGAGCATTCGCCATGTGGCCGAGACTTAAGGAAGACATCCAGACGGTCTTCGAGCGCGATCCGGCGGCGCGATCGACCTGGGAAGTGGCAATTGCGTATCCCGGCTTTCACGCCATCCTGATCCATCGCTTGGCGCACTGGCTCTGGCAGCAAAAGCGCACGACCCTGGCCCGCTTCGTGAGCCACGTCGGACGATTTCTCACCGGCATCGAGATTCACCCGGGCGCCAAGATCGGCCGGCGCTGCTTCATCGACCACGGCATGGGCGTGGTGATCGGCGAGACCAGCGAGATCGGCGACGACGTGACGATTTATCAGGGCGTGACGCTCGGCGGCACTTCCACCGAGCCGATCAAGCGCCATCCGACGATCGAAGACTCGGTCACGCTTTTCAGCGGCGCCGCGGTGCTCGGGCCGGTCACCGTGGGCCGGCACAGCCGGGTCGGCGCCGGCTCGGTGCTGGTCACATCGGTGCCGCCGCATTCCACCGTGGTCGGCATTCCCGGCCGAGTCGTCAAAGGCGAGGCGCGCCACACGGCTGCGGGCAAAGCGATCATCGATCTCAACTCCGCCGATCTCCCCGACCTGGTCGCCAAGGCGATCGGCGGTCTGGCGGATTACGTCGAGAGGCTGGAGAGGCGCGTGGACGAGCTGAGCGAGCGCCAGGGCGGCCTGGAAGAAAAAACCAACGAAGAAAGCCAGGAGCTCAACAAGATCAAAGAAATTCTGAAGAACACGGGAAGTTGAAGAAGAAATTAAAAAAGTAAAAAGTAAAAAGTAGGGCAGGGCCGGGTGTCTGCCCATCGATGGCACCCGACCAGGGTTAGCCTGTGTAGAAATGTACCGCGCAGAAACACCAACGCGATCCAGGAAAATCGTCGTCGCCATGAGCGGCGGCGTCGATAGCTCGGTGGCCGCGGCGCTGCTCGTCGAGCAGGGCTACGAGGTCCAGGGCGTTTCCTTGCGCATGTGGGAAGGCGAGCGCGGGCCGCGGGTTTGTTCGGATCACCGCGGCGCCGAAGCGGTGGCCGCGCATCTCGGCATCGCGCACAGCCTGCTCGATCTGCGCGGACAATTCGCCGAGACGGTGGTGAAGCCGTTCGCCCGGGATTATCTCGAGGGGCGCACGCCGAATCCCTGCGTCGCCTGCAATCGCGATTTCAAGCTCGGCACGCTGCTCGGCTGGGCGCGCGCGCAGGGCGCCGAGCAGGTCGCGACCGGACACTACGCGCGAACGCTGCGCGATGAGCGGACCGGCCGCACCGAGTTGCGGCGCGGCGCCGATAGCGCCAAGGATCAGTCCTATTTTTTATTTGCGCTCTCGCAGGAGCAGCTGGCGCACACGATGTTTCCCCTCGGCGCCATGGAGAAGAGCGCCGTGCGCGCCAAGGCGCGGGCGCTCAAGCTGCCCGCCGCCGAGCGGCCGGAAAGCCAGGATATCTGCTTCGGCGACTACAAGACGCTGGTGGCGCGCTACGCGAATCACGGCGAGCTCGACGGCGGCGAAATTGTCGATGGCGCCGGCAACGTGCTGGGCCGGCACGAGGGCATTCACGGCGTGACCATCGGCCAGCGGCGCGGCCTCGGCATCTCCGGGCGCGCGCCGCTTTACGTGGTCGAGATCGACCGCCAGTCCAAGCGCGTCACGGTCGGCAGCAAGAGCGAACTGAGCTGCGGCGGCCTGATCGCGCGCGGCGTCAACTGGATCGAGGCGCCCGGCGATTTGCCCAGCGCAGCCCAGGTGCAGATTCGCTACCGCGCGCCGGCGATCGACTGTGCGATCCGGCCGCTTGCGGGCGCGCGCTGCGAGGTGATTTTCAAAGACGCATTTCCCGCTGTGACGCCGGGCCAGGCGGCGGTGTTTTACCGCGGCGATCGCGTCCTCGGCGGAGGGTGGATCGAGCGGCCAGTCAAGTAAAAAGGAAAAAGTCAAAAGTGAGATCAGTCGTCGGGGCGGTTTTTACCTTTTTACTTTTTACCTTTAACTTCTGAGCGAAGCATGCGTATTGCCATCACCACTCTCGGCTGCAAGATCAACCAGTACGATTCCGCGGTGATTCAAAGCCGGCTGGAAGAGCGGCACTCGTTGGTTCCCTTCGACGATGCGGCGGATTGCTATTTGATCAACACCTGCACGGTCACCGATCGCGCCGACTGGGAAGCGCGCCAGCTAGTGCGGCGCGCGAAACGGCGCAATCCGGCGGCAAGAATCCTGGTGACCGGCTGCTACGCCCAGGTGAATCCTCAGGAGGTCGCGCAGGTTCCCGGCGTCGATTTTGTCGTCGGCTTGAACCGCCTGGACGACCTGCTGCGCTTCGTCGAGTCCGATTCCGCCGGCGCAACGAAGATCGCGGTCGGCGACGTGACGCGCGAGCGCGGCGTGGCCGTGCTCGGCACGCGCGCGCTGCCGGGACACACGCGGGCCTTTTTGAAAATCCAGGAAGGCTGCAATTACTCGTGCAGCTATTGCATCATCCCGACCGCTCGGGGGCTCAGCCGCAGCGTCGCGCCGGATCAGGCGCTCGAAGAGGTGCGGCGCCTCGCCGGCGCGGGGTACAAGGAGCTGGTGCTGACCGGCATTCATCTCGGCGGCTACGGTCAGGACTTGAATCCGAAAACCGATTTGACCGCGCTGGTCGAGCGGATCGCGGCGAGCGGCCTGATCGCGCGCCTGCGCCTGAGCTCGCTCGACCCGCGCGAAGTGCCGGACCGGCTGCTCGACCTGATCGCCGCATCGCAGGTTGTCTGCCCCCACCTGCACATCTGCGCCCAGGCGGGCGAGGACAGGATTCTCAAACACATGCGGCGCAATTACGATACGAGTTATTACCGGGACCTGCTGGGGCGGGTGCGCGCGCGGCTCCCCGAGGCGGCGCTCGGCAGCGACATCATCGTCGGCTTCCCCGGCGAAAGCGACGCGCAGTTCGAAAGCGCGCTCGAATATTTCGCATCGCTGCCGCTCACGTACTTTCACGTGTTCCCCTATTCGGCGCGGCGCGGCACGGCGGCGGCCGGGCTCGCCGATGCCGTTCCCGCGACGACAAGAAAACTCCGCGCCCAGCGCATGCGCGCGCTCGGCGCGCGCAAGAAAAGCGAGTTTTGCGCGAGCTTCCTCGGCCGGCGGGTTGCGGTTCTGGTCGAGGAAAAGATCGCTGCCGCGAGCGGTCTGCGGCGCGGTTTCAGCCGGAACTATTTGCCCGTGCTCGCGCCGGCGGATGCGCGCGTCAACGATGAAATCGACTTGGAGCTGTGCGGCTGGCGCGGCGGTTGGCTTTGGGGAAAAAACGCCGGCCGCGGTCAGGATTCGCCCGGCGCGCGCCTGCGGCTTTGACGAGGATCGGCGGTGAAGGACCAAGCCCCGATCGCCGCGCTGCAAAGGGCGCTGGGTTATCGCTTCAAGGATCCGCTGCTCCTGCTGCGCTGTTTGACCCACGTCTCCTTCGAGCGCAAAGCCGGCGAAGAGCACAACGAAGTTCTGGAATTTCTCGGCGACGCGGTGCTCGATCTCGCGGTCAGCGATCTGTTGATTCGCAGCAATCCCGACAAGAGCGAGGGCGTGCTGTCGAAGATGCGCGCCGCGCTGGTGAATTCCACGGTGCTCGCGGAAAAAGCCGCCGCGCTGGGGCTCGGCGCCGCGCTGCGCATCGGCAAGGGCGAGGAGTGGAGCGGCGGGCGCACCAAGCCGTCGATTCTTGCCGGCGCGTTCGAAGCGGTGCTCGGCGGCGTTTATAAAGACGGCGGCTACGAGGCCGCCCGCGCCGTGGTGGAGCGATTTTTCGGCGCCGACGTGACCGCGAAGAAGCTCGGCCAGCACGATTACAAGACGCGGCTTCAGGAAATCAGCCAGATGCTCTACCGCGAGCCGCCGGTTTACCGGATCGTCGCCGCCACCGGTCCCGATCACGCCAAGCATTTCGTCACCGAGATCGCGGTCGGCGGCAAAGTGCTGGCGGTCGGCGAAGGGCGGAGCAAAAAACAATCCGAGCAGGAAGCGGCGCAGCGGGCGCTCGCCGAGCTGCAGAAAAGCGGCGCGGCCGGCGCCGATTGAATCCGCGAATCATCTGCCGATCGACGGGGTCGACATGCCCCAGCTCTCCACCGACATTTTGATCGTCGGCGCCGGCGGCGCCGGCATGTACGCGGCGATCGCCGCCGCCGAGCGCGGCGCCGCGGTGCTGCTTGTGGACAAAGGCCAGGTGGGGCGCGGCGGCGCGACGATCATGGCGCAGATGACGGTTGCCGCGGCGCTGGGCGCTGAGGAACCGGACTCGCCGGCGCTGCATTTCGAAGACACGGTGAAAGCCGGCCGCGGTCTTTGCGACGAAGAGCTCGCGTGGCTGGTGTGCCAGGACGGGCCGCGGCGCATTGCCGAGATGGAGCGGTGGGGCACGCGCTGGGCGCGCGAGAGCGGGCGGATCAAGCAGGAGATGGCGCCCGGCCACAGCGTCAAGCGCTGCTGCTACGTGGACTTTCTCAACACCGGCCCGGCCGTGGCCGCAACCCTCAGGCGCAAAGTCGGCGAAGCGGCGAACATCCGGCGGCTCAGCAACGTTGCGGTGCTGGAGATTCTGGTTTGTGGCGGGCGCGCCGTCGGCGCGCTGGCGCTCGATCTCGCCGGCGGCGAGTGGATCGCGATTCAAGCGCGCGCGGTGATCCTCGCCGCCGGCGGCCTCACCAAGCTTTTCGCGCGCAACAGCGCCTCGGCCCACATGGGCGGCGAAGCCTACGCGCTGGCGCTCGCGGCCGGCGCCGAGCTCGTCGATATGGAGTTTGTGCAATTTTTTCCCATCGGCCACCTGGCGCCGCGGCTGGTGGGCATGGATCCGATTCTCTGGGATCCCTTTCGCTACAAGCTCGGCGGCAAGCTGCTCAACGGGCGCTTCGAGGAATTCATCGACCGCTACGGCAGCACCGATTTTGGCAGCTACAACGCGACTCGCGACGTGGCGGCCTACGCGATCTTGAAAGAAGTCGAGGCGGGCCGCGGCTCGCCGCACGGCGGCGCTTACCTCGATTTCCGCCACCTCGCGGAATCCCGGCTGCGCGCGGCGTTCGGTCCGGTGATCGATCGGCTGCTCGACAACGGCATCGATTTGACGCGCGCGGCCGTGGAAGTGGGCCCGATGGCGCACTACCACATGGGCGGCATCCGCGTCGATCTGAACATGCAAACGCGCGTCGCCGGTCTTTACGCCGCCGGCGAAGCGGTGGGCGGCTCCAACGGCGCCAATCGGCTTTCCGGCAACGCGATTACCGAAGCGTTCGTTTTCGGCGCGCGGGCCGGGACCGCGGCGGCGGAAAAAGCGCGGCAGGCAGCGGCGCAGGCCTGGGACGATCAGCGCGCGCGCCGGTCCATGGAACGATTCGAAGCAATGCGCCGAAGCTCCGGCGGCGGCATCCCGCCGATCGCGCTGCAGGCCGAATTGCAGGAGCTTTTGTGGGAAAAGGCCGGCCCGTTTCGCACCGGAGATAAGCTCGCCGAGGCGCTGGCGCGCATCGAGGCGATGCAAGCGAAAGATCTGGCGCATCTCCGTCTCGGCGGCGCGCGCCGCTTCAATCTCGATGTGCAGGACGCTTTCGAGCTGCGCGCCATACTGACCACCGCCGCAGCCGTCGTACGCTCGGCGCTGGCGCGAAACGAGAGCCGCGGCGCGCATCAGCGCGAGGATTTTCCCCACGCCGATGCGCAGCTTCTCAAAAATCAGCTGGTCGAGTTGAAAGACGGCGCGCTGGCGCTGCGCTGGAGCGCGCCCGCGCGGCTCGACCGGAGCCGATTGAGCGATGGCTGACCCGATCCGCAAGACCGCGCATCTGTTGATCCGCCGCGGCGCGCCCGGCGAAGCGGCGCGCTACGACCGCTTCGAAGTGCCCTACGAAGAAGGCATGTCGGTGCTCGACGCGCTGCGCTGGATTCGCGCCCGCGCCGACAGCACTCTGGCGATCCGCTACAGCTGCATCAACGCCAACGCCTGCAAGACCTGCATGGCGCTGGTCAACGGCGCGGTGGAATACACCTGCACCGCCAAGCTGACCCCGGAAGAAATCACCGTCGAGCCCTTGCCCAAGCGCCCGCTCATTCGCGATCTGGTGACGGACGTCATTCCCGACGAAGAAAAGCTCTGAAGCTTTCCCCTGCCCGCAAGGCGCCCAAACCGCGGCGGCCGGGAATGGCGGTTTGCGACCGTTGACCTGCTTTATGCGCTAAAGTTCTAACAGATTTCGCCGATCTCACCCTTTTGGAGGATGGCTTGCGGCCGATGCGATCGGCGGTAACGGTTTGCGGAATGCGGGCCATCGGCAATGAGGTTCGCTAAGACGGCCGCGACTTTTGCTGGATGGCCGACCACCAACGCGGAGGTTTTTTGTGCAGACACAAAGCCATGCGATGAGCCCTCGAACCCAGCAGGACGCGGTGCGCCAGCACATTCGCCAGATCAAAGAACGCCACAAGCTGCCGTCGCCGCCGGTCGTGGTCACGAAGGTTCTGCACATTTTGAAAAATCCCGATTTGAACGTGCGCGATTTATCGCGCGTGATCGCCGACGACCCGTCGCTGGCGTCGAAGACTTTGTCGATGGCGCGCTCGCCGCGCTTCGCCAAGCGCTTTCAGCCGCAGTCCGTGCACGAAGCGATCCTGGTGCTCGGCCTGCAGTCCCTGCGCACCATTGTGGTCGCCACCGCGGCGGAAAGCTTTCTGGCGCGCAAGAGCAAGATCTCCGAGCGCCTGTGGAATCATTCGCTCTGCGCCGCGCTCGCCGCGCGCGCGATCGCGCCGCGGGTGGACTTCGCCGACGGCGAGCTGGCGTTTCTCGCCGGGCTGTTGCACGACGTGGGCGAGATGGTGCTGTTCAACAGCGACCCGCGCGGTTTCGAGCAGGTCGTCGAGGAGGCGGAGCAGGAGCAGGTTTCGATCCTGGTCAAGGAAGCGAAGCGCTACGGTTTCGATCACGCCGCCGTGGGCGTCGCGCTGCTGGATTTCTGGAATATCGACGAAGAGGTGAGCGAGGCGGTGCTGGTTCATCACAAGGGCAGCGACAATGCGGTCGGCTCGCTTGCCTCGATCATCGACATGGCAGACTATCTTTGCGAGCGGGCCGGCCACGGCCTGTTCAGCGAGCTGCCCGCGCCGGGCGCGGCGATGATCCGCGCCGCGGGCTGCGAGGATGAGAACGCGCTGGGCGAATTCACGCGCTCGGTGCGCGAGGCCTTCGAGCAGGAGAGCGCGCTGTTTCGCGGCGCCTAGATTCTTTCCCTTTCAAGCTCTCACGCCAGGCCCATCAGCCGCGCCGGATTGATCGCCGCGACCTGGTGCACTTCGCCTTTGCTCAAGCCGCCTTCGTGGAGCATGCCCAGATACATGCGGAAGAGCTCGGCGGGATTGGGGCTGTAGGGACGAAAATAGTCGGTGCTGGCGATCACCTGGCGCAGGCCGATTTCGCGAAATTGCTGCACCAGCTCCGGGGAGTCCATGCGTCCCGGAGCAAGCGCGTTCCAGCAGGCTTCCAAAAAAGCGCCCATCTCGGCGGCGCGCTTCATCGCGTCCACGGGCATGCCGATAATGTGGCTTTGCACGTGGTTGACGACGATGCGGTGGCTGTAGCCCATGTCGCGCGCGGCTTCGATGAAGGCCAGCGATTCCTGCCAGGAGACGTGGCCCATGCCGAGCGTTAAATCGTGCGCCTTGCAGGCTTCGATGATTTCGTAGCCGGAGGGAATCAGTTTTCCCCCGGCGTCGAGAAAATAATAATTGGGATTCTCGAGCCTGGCGTGGCTCTGATAGTAGGAACGGAGGCGCGCGCTGAAGCCCTTGCGCTCGACGTCGTTGCGCGCGCTCCAGGTGGGGAGGAAAACCATCTTGCCGCCGAGCTCGGCGCAGGCGTCGATGATGCACGGGTTGGGACCGCCGGCGGTGCTGTTGAGTGCGACGCTCGACCAGAGGGCGACTTTGGTCGGCGTGGAGGCGAGAATGTAGGGCACGACGTTGACCGTCGGCCACCAGTGGGATTTCAGCACCACGCCGCGCACGCCCATGGCTTCGGCCTTGGGCAGCCAGAGAAACTCCGGCTCGCGCTTGCGCTCCTTGGCGGAGAATTCGAAATCGATGTGGCAGTGCACGTCGATGACGCCTTCCATCATGTCATCGTACAGAGTCATGGGGCTCCTCGGAATTCGGCTGGATTCGACGGATCGGACCGAAATTACAGCGCAGTGCGCGCGCCGCCGCAGCAGCGCTTGTATTTTTTGCCGCTGCCGCAGGGACAGGGATCGTTGCGGCCGGCCTGGCGGGCGGCAGCTTTTGCGTCGGCGGCGCGCGCCATCGCCATCAGCTTCTCGCCCGGCTCGCCGGCTTCCACCAGAGCGGCGAATTGTTGGAAATACGGTTTGCTGTGGGTGAAGAAATCCTTCAAGCCGGCGCACAGGTAATTGAGTCCGGGCTCGCCGTCCGGCGTGGCGATGATGCGGTCCTTGGGGCAGCCGCCGTTGCACATGCTCAGCACTTCGCACTCGCGGCAATACTTGGGCAGGCTCGTCCATTTTTTCTGGCCGAACTCGCGCTGCCTGGCGTCCTCCACCATCTCGGCGAGCGGGCGCTCGTGGATGTTGCCGATCTTGTATTCCGGCAGCACGTAGTGATCGCAGGCGTAGAAATCGCCGTTGTGCTCGACCACCGGCACGTCGCCGCAGGTTTCGCGGTAAATGCAGAGCGCGTGTTCCATGCCGAGAAACGGCCGCACCGACTCGTCGAAGAGCTGAATAAAAATCCTGCCGATGTCGTGGCGCACCCATTCGTCGAAGATGGTGTTGAGAAATTTCCCGTAGGCCGCCGAGGGGACGGAGCGCTTGTGCACGGGATTTTTTGGATCGCCGGTTTTCTCCACCAGCGGCAGAAATTGCAGATACTGGCCGCCGATCTCCTTCAGGTAGCGGTACACCTGGGTCGGGTGCTGGACGTTGACGTCGTGCACCACGCAGAGCAGATCGACGTGAACTTTCGCCCGGCGCAGGAGCTGGAAAGCCCCAACCACCTGCCTGTGCGTGGGCTTCTGGCCTTTGGTGACGCGGTAATGATCGTGCAGCTCGCGCGGCCCGTCGAGGCTGAGCCCGACGTAAAAATTTTCCCTGGCGAGAAAGTCGCACCACTCCTCGTCGATGGTCGTGCCGTTGGTCTGGATGCCGTTGATGATTTTTTTGTCCGCGGGCAGATGTTTTTTCTGAAGCTCGACGGCCTTGCGGAAAAAGTCCACGCCAAGCAGGGTCGGCTCGCCGCCGTGCCAGGAAAAGCTCACGATCTGGCCCGGCGTCGCCTGGATGTGCTGCTCGATGTACTTTTCGAGCGTCTCGTCGTTGAGGCGGAAATTGGAGCCCTTCGGATAGAGATTTTCTTTCTCCAGGTAGTAGCAATAGTGGCAGTCGAGGTTGCAGATCGCCCCGATCGTCTTCACCATGATCTGAAATTCGCGGGCCGCGGTTTCCAAGCGATTTTCCTCCGGGCCGGAATCCTCCGGCCGCTGGCCAAGACTCTACTTAAAAAAGCCGCCGATGTCATCCCCCGCGCGGCGGCGCCGGCCGCTTCGGTGGAGTTGAAAAATCGCCGCTTGTCTCCTAACGTCGGAAGCAAAGAGGCGGCGCGCTTTCAGGCGCCGGTTGTTCCATCGCGTCGAGGCCCATTGAACCATCCCGGCTCCACGCAAGCGGCAGACTGTGTGATCGTGGGCGCGAGCTTTGCCGGCCTGGCCTGCGCGACGGTGCTGGCGCGCGCGGGGTTGCGGGTCACGGTGCTGGAAAAAAAGTCCGATCCCGGCGAGAAACTCCACACCACGGGGATCATCGTCAAGGACGCCGTCGACCAGATCGCGCTGCTCGACGGCCTGCCCGGCGATTGCGTCCATCGCATCGACGGCGTGCGCCTGTACGCGCCCAATCTGCGGCACGTGGACCTGGCCGCGCCGGGTTATTATTTTCTTGCCACCGACACGCCCAGGCTGATGCGCTGGCTCGCCGCCCAGGCGGAAAAGGCCGGCGCGCGCATTCTCTATGGAAAAGCGTTCGCCGAAGCGCAGCGCAGCCGCAGCGGCTTCGACCTCGGCGAGCTGGGCACGACCCGCTTTCTCGTCGGCGCCGACGGTCCCGGCTCCGCGGTCGCGCGCTCTCTGGGGCTCGGCCGGAGCCGTAAATTTTTGTTCGGCCTCGAGCACGAGTACGAAGACATGGAAATCCCGGAGCCGGAGAAGCTCCACTGTTTTATCGATCGGCGGCTGGCCCCCGGCTACATCGCGTGGGCGGTTTCCGGCGTCGGGCTTGTGCAAGTCGGCCTGGCGCGGCGGGTGCGCGGCGATGCCTCGCAGGCGGGCGCGGCGATGGCGGCGTTGCTCGAAAAAATTGCGCCGCTGTGCGATTTCCGCGGGCGGCGTCCCTCGTCCGTGCGCGCCGGCATGATCCCCTGCGGCGGCGTGGTCCGACCGGTGGCGGCCAGCCGCGCGCTGCTGGTGGGTGATGCGGCCGGCATGGTCTCGCCGGTGACCGCGGGCGGCATTCACACGGCGCTCAAGCACGGCCTGGCCGCGGGTCACGCGATCGCGGATTATCTGAGCGGCAAGCGCGAAGATCCCAGCGGCTGGTTCGTGCGCTCGTACCCGAGGTTCAGAACCAAACGCGCGCTGCGATTTTTGTTCGATCATTTTCAGAGCGATGCGCTGTTCAATCTGCTTTTGAGCACCCGGCCCATGCGCATGGCCGCCGGCATCGTTTATTTTCATCGCAGGGGCGTGTTCAATCCAAAGCCGCGGCCCGCGGCGCAGCGCGCCGATGCGCCGCTCGGCGAAGATGCGCCACCGCGCTAGCAGCGGCCCTGGCTGGGCTTCGCTTTTGCGTCCTTGCGCGCATTCAGGTACGAACTGGAGAGGCCGGCAACGATCGCCTCGACTGCCGCAAGGGCGCGGCCGCTTGGGCTCGGAGGATCCATTGAAAAAATCACAACGGGTTGGCTGTTTGAGTTTCCTGCTGCTCTGGCTCGGCGCGGCGCTCGCGCAGGCGGCGGCGCCGGGGAATCGGATCGTGATTGCGTACTCATCGCTCAACGAGCGCGGCGCCGGCGCGCTGCTGGTGGCGCGCGATCAGGGGTTTTTCCGCAAGCAGGATCTCGACGTCCAGTTGATCTTCATGCGCAGCGCGGCGGTGGCGCTCTCGGCTCTGTCCGCCGGCGAGGCGCAGTTCTATTCCGGCTCGGCGAACGGCTCGGCGCTGGGCGCCATGGCCAACGGCCTCGATCTGGTTTTCATCGCCGGCCTGGCGAACAAGCTCAACGGCACGATGGTCGCGTCGCCGGCGATTCACGCGCCGGCCGATCTCAAAAATAAAAACATCGCGATTCAGAGCATCGGCGGCGGCGTGTGGATGATCACCCAGCTTGTGCTCGAGCACTGGGGCCTCGATCCCAAGCGCGACGGCATCAACCTGCGCATCGTCGGCGACGAGTCGGTGATGGTGCAGTCGCTCGTGCTCGGCACCGTGGATGCGACCTACGCCGGCTACGCCTACGCGACCATGCTCAAGAAGCAGGGCTTTCGTGTGCTTGCGGATTTGACCAAGCTCGGCGTGCCGTTTCAGAGCACGGGCATTCTGGCGCGGCGCAATTATCTGAGCCATTCCTCGGCGACGGCGGAAAAAATCGTGCGCGCGCTGGTCGAGGCGATCGCGTTCATCCAGCGGCCGGCCAACAAAGCGGCGGTCGTGGCGACGCTGACCAAAAACTTGCAGATCGTGCGCCCGGAGGACGCGGAAGAAGGCTACGAGGTCATCCGCAACGTTTACGAGCGCCGCGTCTATCCCAATGTCGAGGGCATCAACAACGCGATCCGTCTGCTCGGTCTCGGCGACGGCAAGATTCGCCAGCTCAAAGGAGCCAACGTCGTCGACGACAGCGTGGTGAGAAAGTTGGAAAAGGAAGGCTTGTTTTAGCCGGCTTCGGAAAACGCTGGGACAGGCTTCGCCGGGCTCAGCATGCAGGAAATTTTTTTCTGGGGTTTCATCCCCTTGATCCGTTGGTCTCTTCGATGAACTCAGGGCGGGCTCTGTGCGGAGTCGAAGGATTGCGAAGCTTTTCAGCGTAACCCTCTGGATGACGTGATCCTATGCAACTCGAAATAGCTGATTTCCCCGTGCGCGCGATTGGTCTCGGCGGGTCCTATCGATATCGCTCCGGGGTGCTGGAAATCGATCGCGAGGATTTGCTCGAGCTGGTGCGGCGCGATGCGCGGATCGTCGAAGCGAGCCTGGAAACGGTCGCGCCGGGCGAGCCGACGCGCATCAGCGGCATTCGCGATATCGTCGAGCCGCGCGCCAAGCTCGGCGGCGCGGCGCAGGTTTTTCCCGGCGTGATCGGCGCGATCGAGGGCGTGGGCGGCGGTGTGACGCACCGGCTTTCGGGCATGACCGTGGTCGCGACGGCGGCCTACGAAGGCACGATTCGCGCAGGTACGGGCGTACAGCGGAGCGGCATTCTCGACATGTGGGGTCCGGGCGCGGCGTCGTCGCGCTTCAGCAAGTTCGTTCATCTGGTGCTGATTCTGCGGCTTTGCGAAGGACTCGGCGAGTTCGAGGCGCATAGTGTAATCCAAAAGGCGGAATTCACCGTCGCTCATAAACTGGCCTCGCTGACTCAAGGGCTTGAGCCCCAATCGCGCGAGCGCTTCGAACTGGCCGCTGTGAACGGACCAAAACCGCGGGTGGTTTTGATCCAGGGCTGTATTACCAACGGCGGACAGCCTCACTCCGGCGTGAGCTATTACGGCCAGCCGATCCGCGAGTCGCTGCCGACCTGGATTCATCCCAACGAGCTTTTCGACGGCGCCATGACCACCAACACGACTCGCGGCATCGGCTACTATCCGACCACCTGGGACTGGCAGAACCATCCGCTGGCGCTGGAGCTCTATCGCCAGCAGGGCGCCGGGCGGCTGAGCTTTGCCGGGGTGATCGTCGAGCGCATTTCCTACGACACGATTCCCGGCAAGGAAGTGGCCGCCCACGCCACCGCGCAGCTGGCGGCGCAGGCGGGCGCCGACGCGGCGCTGGTGACCTGGCTCGGCTCGGGCAATGCGTTTGTCGACGTGATGCTCACGGTGCGCGCGTGCGAGCGGCGCGGCATCAAGACGACGCTGGTGACGTACGAATACGGCGGCAAAGACGGCGTGGATTCGCCGCTGCTCTATTACACGCCGGAGGCCGACGCGGTGGTGAGCACCGGCAGCCGCGACCGCTGGATCGAGTTGCCGGCGGCGGAAAAAGTCGTCGGTCCGTACCGGGAAATTCGCCTGCTTAGCTATCCCGGCGCGCCGGCCACGGCGGCCGGCGCCGCGCTCACCCTGGACGCCCGCGATCTCGTGATCGGCGGGGTGGATATCTGGGGCGGCGATGCGCTGATGGGCAGGCTGTATTGAGCATGATCGGCATCGAAAAATTCGATTTGAATCGGGCCGACACATGGGTCCGCCCCTACGAAATGCGCGCCGGCGTCCGTTGCGCATTGTACAACGAGAACAACGTCCATGACTGAAAAACCGCGACAGATCATTCCCATCGGCGGCGGCGGATTTTACCGCGACCCGGAAAACCTTGCGCTGGAACAATACGTGATCCGCCAGAGCGGCGCGGACCACCCGCGGGTCGCTTTCGTGCCGACGGCGAGCGGCGAGGCCGATCATTACGTCGCGAGTTTTTACACGGCGTTTTTGAAGCTCGGCTGCCGGCCGGCGGTTTTGACTTTCTTCAAGCGCACGCCGGACCTGCGCGCGTTCCTGCTCGAGCAGGACGTGATCTACGTGGGCGGCGGCAACACCAAAAGTCTGCTCGCGGTCTGGCGCGATTGGGGCGTGGATGAAATTTTGCGCGAGGCGTGGCAAGCGGGCATCGTGCTCACTGGAGTCAGCGCCGGCGCGATCTGCTGGTTCGAGCAAGGCCTCACCGATTCCTTTGCCGACGGTCTCCGTCCGCTCGACTGTCTGGGTTTTCTGCCGGGAAGCTGCTGCCCTCATTTCGACGGCGAGCCGCAGCGCCGGCCTTCCTATCACCGGCTGCTTGCCAGCGGCGAAATCGCCGCCGGAGTCGCGATCGAAGACTGGACCGGCGTGCATTATATCGGCGTCGAGATGCACCAAGTCGTTACCTCGAAACGCGGCGCGCGGGCTTACGCTATGCGCGCCGCGCACGGCTCGGTGCAGGAAGTACCGCTCGCGGCGGAAGTGCTCGCCGCGCCCTGAGCGGACTGGCCGCAGCGATCGACCGGAGCTGTATGCTGCGCGATCTCAATCCCCGGGCGCAGCGCAACGATCCCAAAGCGGCGCGCCGTTTCCACGGCGGCCGGCCCCCGACGAATTTTGAGCGCTGCAGGCGTTTGTGAATATTTGGCGATGAGGTCGATTTTCGCGCGATTACTTTTACAATGACCCTATGAACGTCCTGGTGCTCAACTGCGGCAGCTCGTCGGTGAAGTTTCAATTGATCGAGCTTGGCGCGGGCGCCGCGGACCCCGGCCGCAAGCTCGTCGTCGGCATGGCCGACCGCCTCGGCGCCGACGCGGTTTTGCAGCTCAAGGCCGAAGCCGGCAGAAAAAATCCGGAGCCGCTGCGGCTGAAGGCGAACGACCATGACGCCGCGGTGGGCGCGATCATCCAACATCTGGGCGAGCGCAAACGGCGCATCGACGCGGCGGGCCACCGGGTGGTGCACGGCGGCGCTTTTTTCACCGAGCCGGTGGCGATCGACGACGATGTCCTGGCCAAGCTCGAGGCCTTGAACGATCTCGCGCCGCTGCACAATCCGCCGGCCGTCGCCGGCATCCGCGCGGCGCGCAAAGCCTTCGGCGCGGCGCTGCCGATGGCGGCGGTCTTCGACACCGCTTTTCACCACACGATTCCCGCGGCCGCCTTCACCTACGCGCTGCCCGCGGAATTGGCCGAGAAACACGGCATTCGCCGCTACGGCTTTCACGGCGTGGCGCACCAGTATTCGCTGTTGCGCTACGCCGCGCTGCGCGGCATGGCGCCCGAGAAGGCCGATCTCGTCACTCTCCATCTCGGCAACGGTTCTTCCGCCTGCGCGATTCGCGCCGGCCGTTCCGTCGATACCTCGATGGGCTTTACGCCGCTCGAGGGCCTGGTCATGGGCAGCCGCTCGGGGGATCTCGATCCCGCGCTGGTGAGCTATCTGGCGCGCAAGGAAAACGTCGGCGCGGATCAGGTGGAACACTGGCTGAACCAGCGCTCGGGGCTGCGCGGCTTGTCGGGCTTGTCCAACGACATGCGCGAGCTGCTCGCGGCCTATGAGAGCCATCCGCGCGCCCGGCTCGCGGTCGATGTTTTCTGCTACCGCGCGCGCAAATACCTCGGCGCCTACCTCGCGGTCGTCGGCGGCGCCGGCGGCGTGGTGTTCAGCGGCGGCATCGGCGAGAACGCGCCGGCGGTGCGGCAGAAAATCTGCGCAGGCATGGAGTGGTGCGGCCTGCTGCTGGATCCCGCGAAAAATAGCGCGGCGATCGGCGTCGAGGCCGTGATCTCGCCGCCCGCTGCGCGCCTGCAAATTCATGTGATTCCGAGCGACGAGGAGTCGATCATCGCGCGCGCCGCGGCGCGCTTGTTCGGACGCGAAACCCACTGACAGTCCATCGATCGGGAGGAAAACGCCATGTCGAACGTTCTTTCGCAAACCGAGCTCGGCGGGATCGACGCCTACTGGCGCGCGGCCAATTATCTTTCGGTCGGGCAGATCTATCTGCTCGACAATCCGCTGCTCAAAGAGCCGCTGAAGCCGGAGCACATCAAGCCGCGCCTGCTCGGCCACTGGGGCACGACGCCGGGCTTGAATTTCATCTACGCGCACCTGAACCGGCTGATCCGCAAGAACGATCTCAACATGATTTATATCGCCGGCCCTGGCCACGGCGGCCCGGGGCTGGTCGCCAACGTCTACCTCGAAGGCACCTACAGCGAAATTTATCCGAACATCGCCCGCGACGAAGAGGGGATGAGAAAACTCTTCAAGCAGTTTTCCTTTCCCGGCGGGATTCCCAGCCACGTGGCGCCGGAAACGCCGGGCTCGATCCACGAGGGCGGCGAGCTCGGTTACGCCCTCGCCCACGCCTACGGCGCGGCCTTCGACCATCCCGACTTGATCGTCGCGTGCGTGATCGGCGACGGCGAAGCCGAGACCGGTCCGCTGGCCACGGCGTGGCATTCGAATAAATTTCTCAACCCCGCCGGCGACGGCGCGGTGCTGCCGATCCTGCATTTGAACGGCTACAAAATCGCCAACCCCACGGTGCTGGCGCGCATCAGCCGGACAGAGCTCGAAAGCTTGATGACCGGCTACGGCTACCACGCGCACTTCGTCGAGGGCGAGGAGCCGCGCGCGATGCACGAGCAAATGGCGGCGACGCTCGACTCGATCGCCGCCGAGATCCGGGCGATTCAACAAGAGGCGCGCGCCGGCCAAAGCGCGCGCCGGCCGCGCTGGCCGATGATCGTGCTGCGCACGCCCAAAGGCTGGACCGGTCCCAGGGAAGTGGACGGCGAGAAAGTCGAAGGCACCTGGCGCGCGCACCAGGTGCCGCTGAGCAAAATGGATGCGCCCGAGCATTTACAGGCGCTCGAGCAATGGATGAAAAGCTACCGGCCCGAGGAGCTTTTCGACGCGGGCGGGGCGCTGCGGCCCGAGCTGCAAAATCTCGCCCCCAGCGGAACCCGCCGCATGGGCGCCAACCCCGTCGCCAACGGCGGCCTGCTGCTGCGCGATTTGCGCTTGCCGGATTTTCGCGACTACGCGCTGGAAGTCAAAAAACCCGGGGTGATGCTCGCCGAGGCGACGCGCGAGATGGGGAAGCTGCTGCGCGACGTCATGCGGCTCAACCTCGAATCGCGCAATTTCCGCATCTTCGGCCCCGACGAGACCAGCTCCAATCGCCTCGACGCGGTTTTGGAAGTGACCGGCAAAACCTGGCTCGCGGAAACGACGGCCGATGACGTGGGCCTCGCCCACAACGGCCGCGTCATGGAAATTCTCAGCGAGCACACCTGCCAGGGCTGGCTCGAAGGCTACCTGCTGACCGGCCGCCACGGACTTTTCTCTTCCTACGAGGCGTTCATCCATATCGTCGATTCGATGTTCAATCAGCACGCCAAATGGCTCAAGACCACGAGCAAGGAAATCCCCTGGCGCGCGCCGGTGGCGTCGCTCAATTACCTGCTCTCGTCTCACGTCTGGCGCCAGGACCACAACGGCTTCTCGCACCAGGACCCGGGCTTCATCGACCACGCCTGCAACAAGAAAGCGGATGTCATCCGCGTCTATTTGCCGCCGGACGCCAACACGCTGCTCTCGGTCACCGACCGCTGCCTGCGCAGCCGCAACTTCATCAATATTATCGTCGCGGGCAAACAGCCGGCGCTGCAGTACTTGAACATGGACCAGGCGATCAAGCATTGCACGGCGGGGATCGGCATCTGGGAATGGGCGAGCAACGACAAAGGCGGCGAGCCCGACGTGGTGATGGCCTGCGCCGGCGACATTCCCACGCTGGAAACGCTGGCGGCGACGCATCTGCTGCGCGGCATCATGCCGGAGCTGAAAATCCGCTTCGTCAACGTGGTCGATCTGATGACCCTGCAGCCCTCGGAAGAGCATCCGCACGGCCTCGCGAACCGCGACTTCGACGCGCTCTTCACCACCGACAAGCCGATTATCTTCGCCTACCACGGCTATCCCTGGCTGATCCACCGGTTGACCTACCGCCGGACAAATCATAAAAATCTGCACGTGCGCGGCTACAAGGAGGAAGGCACGACGACGACGCCCTTCGACATGGTGGTGCGCAACGACATGGATCGCTTTCATCTGGTCGCCGACGTGATCGACCGGGTGGCGAAGCTCGGCGATCACGCGGCCTACGCCAAGCAGGCGATCCGCGACAAGCTGATCGAGCACGCCGAATACATCGCGCGGTACGGCAACGATCTGCCGGAGATTCGCGACTGGCGCTGGACGGAATAAGACTCATCCTCGAAGCGGCGGAGGGGGTTGCATGAGGAAGACGCGAAAAATGCCCGTGGTGGGCGCGGTGATGACGTCGTTTCCCTATTTCGTCGATATCGATGAGAGCGCGGCGCGCATGGAAGCGATGATGGACGAGCACGCGATCCGCCATCTGCCGGTGCAGGAGAAGGGAAAAATCGTCGGCATCGTCTCCGAGCGCGACCTGCACCACCACATCAGCCGCTCGTCGTCGGCCGAGGAGAAAAGCAAGATCCGCGCGCGCCACATCATGGTGCCGCAGCCCTACATCGCATCGTTTCGCGCGCCGCTCAACGAAGTGGTCTTCGAGATGGCGCGCCGGCGCATCGGCTCGGTGATCGTGCAGCGCCAGGGCAAGCTCGCCGGCATTCTCTCGGCCATGGACGTCTGCCGCATTCTCGGCGAATATCTCGAGTCCCTGTTTCCCGGCGGCCGGCGCGGCGGCAACTCGGCGGCCTGACGCAATTTGCTGCGATTCGATCGGCTCGGTTAAACCTCGGAGGGGACCGGGAGCGGAACAAGAACCGCGAAGACCCGGCGCGCCGGGCGATTGCCATCGCAATACAACTCGCGCTCGCCGTGCCGGGCGGCTCCGGCGAATTTCAGACCCGCGCGCTGGTCAAATTTCTCGAAAAATAGATTCCCGGCAAGCCCGCCATTCGGCTCGCCTAAAGACCGGGTGCAGACCCTTCGCGACGTCATGCCCAGAGCGTTTGCCGATCCGCGATTTTCGGTCGAGCATCGAAAATCGATGGGCGACGATCCGGCGCCGCTCGGCGGCGAAGGCCTGGAGCGCGCGGTCAAAGATTTGCAGCGCGCCCAAGAAGTCAGCGTGCTTTCTCAAAAAAATGGCCGGCGCCGATGCGCCGCCGCCGCGCTGAGGCCGGCGGTCTAGAGTCGGAGCGATAAAAATTTCGCGATGAGCTTGGCCGCGCGCCGCCGGGCGCCGGCGGACCCACAGGAGCAAAAGCAGCGTCAGCCGAGATGCGCGCCTGGCTCGGCCGCGCACACGAGATTCGCTGGTCTCTGCGGGCGATTCTCGAGCTGGTGCTGGCCGCCGCGGTTCTGTTCGTCGCCGGATTGCTCGAAGGCGTGCTATTGCCCAACTTCATCGCGGCCGATCCAGCGCGCCAGGGCGAGCGCCGCTAGCAGCAGGGGTACGGACCAGAACAATAAAAGCGTTGTCCACATGACCCGCCGCGTCTAAAAGGATCACATCCGCGAACCTCGTTCCAGTTGCGCGCGGCGATTTGATCTTGGTACCTGCAAGAGCGCCGAGGTTCGGCGGCAAAATCCGCAGGAAAAATCCTGCGCGAAGGTGAAATCCAAACGAAAACGAGGACGCACCGCGGGCGCGCTTGCCGGCGGAAAAACCAACCGATAGACTGCAAACAACATGAGCGCCAAGGCGAACAAGAAAAGCAAATCCAACGGCGCAGCCGCGCCGGCCAAGAGCGATGCGCACAAAGTTCTTTTGCTCGACGGCCATTCGCTTGCGTACCGGGCGTTTTTCGCGTTGCCCGACACGCTGGTGACGTCTTCGGGGCAGGTCACCAACGCGGTGTACGGCTTTACCGCGATGCTGCTGAAGCTGCTCGCCGACGAGCGGCCGCAGGGCGTGGTGGTCTGCTTCGACAAGGGCGCCCCGCAATTTCGCCTCGAGCGCTACACGCAATACAAAGCGGGCCGCGCCGCGACGCCCGATTTGTTCAAACAGCAATTGCCGCTGATCCGCGAGGTGCTCGAGAGCCTGCGCATTCCCGCCGTCGAGCTCGAAGGCTTCGAGGCCGACGATTTGCTCGCGACGCTCACCCGGCACGCCCGCGAAGAGGGCTGCGAGGTAATCATCGTCACCGGCGACCGCGACATCTTGCAGCTTGTCCGCGACGGCGTTGCGGTGATCATGACCCGGCGCGGCATTTCCGACGTGATCCGCTACGATGCCGCCACGGTGCTCGAGCGCTACGGCGTCACGCCGGCGCAGTGGATCGACTTCGTCGCGCTCAAAGGCGAAGCGGCGGACAATCTGCCGGGCGTGCCCGGCATCGGTGACAAGACCGCCGCGCAGCTGATCAACAAATACGGCGACGTCGAAGGCGTGATCGCCCACGCCGGCGAGCTCACGCCGAAGCTGCGCGAAGCGGTGGCGCAATGCGCCGGGCAGGTGCGCATCAACAAAGAGCTCGGCCATCTGCTCGACGATGTGAGGCTCGATCTCGATCCGGCGCGGCTTCGGCTCGAAGCCTGGGACGAGGAGGCGGTGCGCAAGCTTTTTCTGTCCCTCGAGTTTCGCAGCCTGCACGAGCGCCTCAAAGAAATTAAGTTTCATGCCGCCGCCGCGGCGCCGGCGCTGGAAGTGCGCGCCGTCGGCGATTTTACCGCCGAGACCGAGCTGCGCGCCGGCGCGCCCGTGGCGTTTGCGTGGAATGAAGCCTGGCTTGCGGTGAGCGACGGCGACGGCGAAGCGCGGGTGTTGCCGTTCGCCGGCGCAGTCGTCCGGCTCGCCGGTTGCCTGAAAGATCCGTCGCGGCGAAAAATCGCGCACGATGCCAAACCGCTGTTTCGCGAGGCGCTCGGCGCCGGCGTCGAGATCGAGGGGCTGTATTGCGACACCAAAGTTGCCGCCTACCTGCTCGAGCCCGGCACGCCGTCGGGCTACGCGGCGGAGGACACGGTCAAGCGCTATCTGGGCGTTTCCCTCGAGGGCAATCGCACCGAGCCCGGCGGCCAGGCGACGCTCGCGTTCGGCGCCGACGACAAGCAGAGCGTGGGGCGCGAGGCGGTGGCGATTCGCGCCGTGGCGCCGCTGGTCGAGGCGCAGCTGCGCGCCCAGGGCGCATGGGAGCTGGCGGCGGAGCTGGAGTTCCCGCTGATCGCGGTGCTCGCGCGCATGGAGCACGCCGGCATCCTCGTCGATCGCGGCTATCTCGACAAGCTCAACGCCGACTTCGGCGGGAAAATGACGACCCTGGAGCGAACGATTCAGGATCTCGCCGGCGAAGAGTTCAACGTCAATTCGGTGCCCCAGCTCCAGCGCATTCTCTTCGAAAAACTCGGCCTGGCGAAGACGCGCAAGATCAAAACCGGCTACTCCACCGACGCCGCCGAGCTGGAAAAGCTCGCCGGCAGCCACCCGATCGTCGCCGCGCTGCTCGAATACCGCGAAGTCTCGAAGCTCAAGAACGGCTTCACCGAGATGCTGCTGGGGTTGATCGATCCGCAGACGGGGCGGATTCACACGACCTACGAGCAGACCACCGCCGCCACCGGCCGGCTCTCCTCGAGCGCACCCAACCTGCAAAACATTCCGATCCGCGGCGAGCTCGGCCGCCAGATCCGCCGCGCCTTTGTCGCGCCGCCGGGGCACGTGCTGCTGTCGGCGGATTACTCGCAGATCGAGCTGCGCGTGCTGGCGCATCTGTGCGAGGACGAGACCTTTTGCCAGGCCTTCGCCCAGGGCCACGATTTTCACGCGACCATCGCGGCGAAAGTCTACGGCGTCGAGCGCGAGCGGGTCACTTCCGAGATGCGCAATCAGGTCAAGCAATTTTCCTACGGCATCGCCTACGGCATGTCCACCTACGGCGTGTCGCAGCGCCTCGGCGTCGAGATGGATGAAGCGGCGAGCTTCGTGGAAAATTATTACGCGCAATTTCCCAAGCTCAAGAATTTTCTCGCCGCGCAGGTGGACCGGGCAAAGGTGGACGGCTTCACCACCACCATGTTCGGCCGGCGCCGCTACCTGCCGGAGCTCCAGTCGGCGAATTTCCGCCTGCGCGCGTTGGGCGAGCGCATGGCGCTCAACGCGCCGATCCAGGGAAGCGCCGCCGATATTCTCAAAAAGGCGATGATCGGCGTGGATCGCGCCCTGCGCCGCGAGCCGATCGCGAAAATGCTGCTCACGGTGCACGACGAGCTGGTCTTCGAAGTGCCGGCGGAAAATCTCGAGCGGGCGCGCGCGCTCATCGAGAAGGAAATGACCGGCGCCGCCGAGCTGCGCTGCGGCCTCGCGGTGGACGTGCACAGCGGGGCGAGCTGGGCCGAGGCGCACGCCTGAGCGCTGGCGGCCGGTTCGAAGCGGCGCGCCGAATTTCTTATAGATCGGCGCGGGCGCTTCTGGTATGCTTTGGCAACAATTGGAGGGTTTATGCCGCCACGCGCGCTTGGCTCGGGAGCCATTTCCTTCGGTCTGGTTTCGATTCCGGTGAAGCTTTACCTCGCCGCCACGTCGGGAGCGCCGAGCTTCAACCTGCTCCATGCCCGTTGCGGCAACCGCATCCGCCAGCAGCGCTTTTGTCCGGTGTGCAACGCGGTGGTCGAGCGCGACGATCTCATCCGCGGCTACGAAGTCAGCAAAGACCAGTACGTTCAGGTTACCGACGACGAGCTCAAGGCGCTCGAAGGCGAGGCATCGGAGGAAATCGAGATTGCCGAATTCGTGCCGCTGGCGAAAGTCGATCCGATTTATTTCGAGAGAAGCTATTATCTCGGCCCCGATCGCGGCGGCGAGAAAGCCTACCGGCTGCTCGCCGACACCATGACCAAAGTGGGCAAAGTCGCGCTGGCGAAATTCGTGCTTCGCGGCAAGGAAAATCTCGTCATTGTCCGGCCGGCGCAAAAAGGGCTGGTGCTGCACACGATGTACTTCGCCAACGAGGTGCGCAATTTCGACGAGATCGGCAAAGGCGAGGCGGCCAAGATCAGCGATGCCGAGAGCCAGCTCGCGGTGCGCCTGGTCGAAGAGCTTTCGAGCGACGAGTTCGCGCCCGACAAATACGAAGACGAATACTCGCAGCGGGTGCTGGACCTGGTGGATAAAAAAGCCGAGGGTAAAAAAATCACTCTGACGCGCCCGCAAGTGAAAGCCGGCCAGGTCATCGATCTCATGGCGGCGCTCAAAGAGAGCCTCGGCAAAAAAGCGCCCAAACAGAAACGTCCGGCCGTGCAGGCCAAAGCCAGCGAGCCTGAAAAGGTTCGGAAGCGAGCCGATTCTTCGAGGAAATGAAACTTTTTTCCACGGCGGAAGCGGCGAAGATTCTCAATCTGCCGGATCGCCGTATCCGCTCTTTCGTCCGCGCCGGATTCATCGAGCCGCGCAGCGAAAAGCGCGATCTGCGGTTCACCTTTCAAGATCTGCTTTTTTTGAAGACCGCGAAAAGCCTGCTCGACTCGCGGGTCTCCTCCAGGCGCATCGTCGGCATGCTCGCGTCCCTCAAACGCCAGTTGCCCGAAGAGCGGCATCTCTCCAGCGTGAAGATTTACGCCGACGGCCGGCGCGTGGTCGTGTGGGACGGCAAGGCGAGCTGGCAGCCGGATTCCGGGCAGTTTCTCTTCAACTTCGACGCGCGCAGCGTGGTGCGCACGGCGAAACTCCCGCCGGCGAAATCTGCCCAGGAGAGCCTCAACGCCCGGCACTGGTTCAACCTCGGCGTCGAGCTGGAAGCGACCTCGCTGGCGGAAGCGAGCCGCGCCTATCAGCGCGCGCTCGAGCTCGACCCGAAAATGGCCGACGCTCATCTGAACCTGGGCAGGCTCTGCCACGACGACGGCAAGCTCGCGGCGGCCGAACGCCACTACCGCGCCGCGATCGAATGCGCCCCCGGCGAAGCGGCGCCGCATTACAATCTCGGAGTGCTTCTCGAAGATCAAAAAAAGCCGCGCGACGCGATTCGCTGCTACGAGGCAGCCCTCGAGCGCGACCCCGATTTTGCCGACGCTCATTACAATCTCGGTTTGGTGCTCGAGTCCCTGGGCAAGAAAAACCAGGCCTTCGCGCACCTGCGCGCGGCGCGCAAGCTTTACCTGGGGAAATAGCTTTGCTGCGCCGGCGAATGACGGCCGGGCGACAGCGATTGCCGATGTCTATTTTCGCGACAATGCGAAGAAAACCCTTCGCTCCCTGGCAAACCTAGGAAAGCCTTTTCTGAGAATCCCGCTAAGCCGGCAACCTTGAAGGAAATCACGCCTGGCATCGCCGTTGCTCTTTCAGGAAGGAAAGAGCGAATCATTAGCGAAGTCGGGAATACAACCCGCGGTTTTCATTGGGCGCCGTCCGACAGGATCATCAAGCGTCTGAAAGGAGCAAAGGTCATGGAAGATTTCGTCGATATGCAAGCGCTGCTAGGGCTGATGTCCTCTCCCGAGGGGATTTCTCCGGTGGAGAAACTGCTCAACGAGTTCGAATCGCACGAGGCCAAGGAAGACCGCATGCTGGAGGTTTACAAGCAGATGCTCGCCCGGATGCCGAATCCGCTGGCCCGCTTTCTGATGCAGATGATCGTCTCGGACGAAGAAAAGCACCGCGCGGTGATGCACGCGATGGTGGCGACGCTGAAGGGAAGCCTGACCTGGACCACGCCTCCCGGCAGCCTCCAGGGCGCCGGCGAGATCGCCGATATGAACGGCAAGCTCAAGGAAGTCACCGAGGAGTTCATCAAGCTCGAAAAGGAAGGGATCCGCGAGTACAAGAACCTGACCAAGGATGCCGCGGGGTACTACCACGGCTTGTTCAAGGTTCTGCTCGATAGCATGCTGCGGGATTCGGAGAAGCACGTCGAGCTGCTGGGATTCCTCAAAGCGTGCATCGAGCGGGCTTGAGCGGCGGGGTTATTCGATATCGCCGAGTTTGCGCACGCCGTCGCCCCAGTCTTCGATCTTGAATTCCTTGAGCGGGATCACGATCGGCTCTTTCTCCTCGACGGCGACCATGCGTTTCTTGTATTCGATCAGAAACGATAACTTCACCACCAGCGAATCGTCCTCGACCGCGATCAGCTGCACTTTTTCCTCGAGGTAGGAATATTCCTTGTTGCGGAGTATTTCCTTGACCCGTTCCCTGGTAAGAATTTCTTTCGCGCCGAGAAAGCCGCCCATAGAATCCTCCGGGTATTTTGTTGAGCGATGCGCCGATGCGCCGTTTTGATCAGCCGCGCGCGCTGTCTTCCGCGAGGTCTTCCTCGAGGCGGTTCAAAAAACAGCGCAGCACGTCGATGTAACTCACGATCCCGACCAGACCCTGGGCGGTATCGACCACCGGAATCGCGCCGAACTTCTCTTCGATCAGCACCTCGATCGCTTCGCGCAGATCGTCGTCGGGCGACAACGTAATCGCCTGGGCCGTCATGATTTCGCCGACGCTGGTTTCGAGCGCTTTGAGCCGCTCTTCCGGATCGAGCAGCGCGGACTGGTTGAGAAACGAACGGAGGTCGCGGTCGGTAACGATTCCCACCAGCGCGCCGTCGTCCACCACCGGGATTTGACGGATGCGGTTTTCCGCCATGATCTCATCGGCCATGCCGATGCTTTCGTCCGGCTTCATGACCAGCGGACTGCCGGTCATCACATCCACGACTTTCATCCAACTGTATCGTCCCATGGCCGCCTCCATTCTCTCGATTCTTTTCGAAGACCAAACGCAGCATGGCGTGTGCCAAGAGCCGCGCTTCGTGGCGCAATGAATTCGCCCGCTTGCAGCGGCGCGCGGGGCGCTCTTTGCGCTTGTGAGAAATTTTCCGCGCTTTTCCGCACGAATGAGAAACGCGTCATGTAAAGAACGCTCTGAATTCTTCGCCGCCGATGCTCGTGCGGAGCCGATTTCCGGCCGATCTTGCCGCTCGCAGGCTGGGTGGGCGATGGCCGGCTTTGACTGGCATCGAAGGTGCGTCTGCTTGGTGGTGGAGCTTCAGGAGGGCGCCCATGGAGAATGAAAAGGATCGCTTTGGTGAAACGATGCGCCTGGTCGAGCGCGCCAGAGAGGATATTTATTTTGCCGAGCGCGATCGCGAGCTGCTGGAAAACCTGCGGCGCCAGCTCCGCCGGGTGGAAAAGACCGAGGAGAGCCGCTGTCCGAAATGCACCGGCAAGCTCGAAGCGTACACGTTTCACGGCGTCGCCCTGGATCGCTGCGCGGGCTGCGGCGGCATCTGGCTCGACAGCGGCGAGCTCGAGACCATCGTCAAAAAAATCAACCGCGGTCCGCTCGGCGCCTGGATCGATTCGCTGACCGCGAAAACGTGAGGCCGCATGAAACGCGCATGGAAGAAATACGACACCACTTACAAGAAAAGGGCGGATGTCCATAGCGACACTTTTCTACCCCGGCGCGCGCCCAAGGGAGTGCTTCGGTGCGCCGGTTGCGGGGCGGTCTTTCACCGGCGGCGCTGGAGCCTGGCTGCTTCGCCCAAAGACGGCGCCGCGCCGGGCACGCGTCCGGTTTACTGCCCGGCCTGCCGCAAAATCAAGCAGCATTCGGTCTCCGGCGTGGTGAGCCTGACGGGCGTCGGCCGTCGTGAGGCGGCGGCGATTCTTCGCCTGCTTCGAAACGAGGAGGCGCGCGCCCGGGAAAAAAATCCGCTGGGCCGGGTCATGCGCGTGAGCGAGACGAAAGAGGGCTGGACCCTGGAGACCACCACCGAGAAGCTGGCGCAGCGGCTCGGGCGCGCGCTCGGCAAGGCTCGCGGCGGCTCGGTGGATTACGCCTGGTCGCACAACAATAAATTCGTGCGCGTCACCTGGACAAGGCCGGCGGCTGCGCCGCGCGCTTCACTCCGAAAATAAAATCCGGCAAGCCGGCGGGAAAAACGCGCCGCGCGTGAGCGGCGGATTATTTCTGCAGGGTGCCGACATACTCCGCGATGACCTTGGCTTTGAGCAGCGAGGTCAGCTCAGTGTATTTTTGCTTTTCGTGCTCGGCTCTGAAAACCTCGCCCCACACCGGCATGGCGCGCGTGCCGTGGCCGCGCACGGTCTGGCTGCCGTCGATCGCCGCCATCACCCGATTCAACGGATACACGCCGTTATTCTTGCTCCGCAGCAGGGTCAGGTCGGTGGCCTTGATCTTCAAATCGCGGCTCACCGGACCGTCGCCTTTGCCCTGGCTCCCATGACAGGAAGCGCAGTACTTCAGGTACATCTCCCTGCCGCCGGTCTCCTCTCCGAAGGACGGCGTGAGCGGCGCAAGCGCGCAGATTGCCAGTGCGATCGACGTAAAGTGCCTGATGCCCATCGGTTACCTCGCGGTTTCGAACGCTCTCATTGCTCTCGCGAACGGGAAGCCGTCAAGCTATCACGAACCCGGCAGAGATGCATGCCGACCTGCGGAGGAAGGGAGCGTCCCGCGCGTTTTTTCAAACCGACACCCGGCCGGCGCGACGGAAAAACTTGGCGATTTCCAGAAACAAGAAGGCGCCGCCGCCCGCGGCGAGCGAAATCAGCCATTCCGGGTAGCCCAGGCGAGCGAAGCGAAATATCTCCCGCGCCGGAGCGATGTAAATGACCGCGGCGAGAAAGCTCAACGCTCCCGCCATCACGCACCAGACGGCGAGGTTGGGTGCCCGCAGCGCGTGCCACGGGTTCTGCGAGTGCGAGCGATTGGCGAGGACCAGTCCCAGCATCGTGACCACCAGGGTGGCGAACGCGAGCGTGCGCACGGCGGCTTCGCTGTAGCCGTTGTGCAAAGAGAAGCCGAAGACCAGGAGGATCGCGGTCAAGCCGGTCAGTCCCGCAAACAGGCTGAAAACGATCTGGCCGAGGCCGAATACCGGCGCGCTCGGCGGGCGCGGCGGACGCTCCATGACGTCGGGCTCCGCGGGCTCCGCTTCGAACGCGATCGAGCAGGCCGGATCGATGATCAGCTCGAGAAATACGATATGCACCGGCGTCAGCACGAGCGGCCAGTCGAGAAACAGCGGCAGCAGCGCGAGGCCGGCAATGGGCACGTGAATGGCAAAGATGAAGCCCATGGCCTTTTGGATATTGTCGAAGATGCGCCGTCCGGCGCGAATCGCTTCCACGATGGTGGCGAAGTTGTCGTCGAGAATCACCAGCGCCGCCGCTTCGCGCGCGACATCGGTGCCGCGCCCGCCCATGGCGATGCCGATGTCGGCGGCCTTGAGCGCCGGCGCGTCGTTGACCCCGTCGCCGGTCATCGCCACGACCTGGCCGTTGGCTTTGAAGGCCTCGACCAGAGCGAGCTTCTGTTCGGGCAGGACGCGCGCGAAGATCGCGGCTCCGGCGATGCGCCGGCGCAGCTCCCCCGCAGAAAGCCGGTCCATGTCCGTGCCGGTCATGGGCTCGCGATCGAGCGGCAGAGCGATCTTGCGGCCGATGGCCCGCGCGGTGGCCGGGTAATCGCCCGTGATCATCACCACGTTGACGCCGGCGCGCTTGCATTCCGCGATCGCCTGGGGAACTTCGGCGCGAATCGGGTCGGCCAGGCCGATCAGGCCCAGGAATTGAAACTCAAAATCGTGTTGGCCGCTCGGCCAAAGGTCGCCGGAGAAATTCGCCCTGGCCACTGCGAGCACGCGCAGCCCATCGGCCGCCATCGCCCCGACGCGGCGCAAGAGATCGGCTGACTGCTTTTCACCGAAGTGGCACAGATCGGCAATGGCTTCGGGCGCGCCCTTGGCGGCGATGACATAGTCGTCGCGCTTCGGCGCTTTCCAGACGTGGGAGAGGGCGAGCAAGTCGCGGGACAGGGAATATTCATGCACCAGCGTCCAATCGTCGTTCTTCTCCGCCGCGTCGAGGCAGCGCTCGCCCAGGGCTTTAAAGGCTTTCTCCATCGGATCGAAGGGATCGGTTTCACTGGCCAATCCGGCGAAGCGCACGAGCTCATGAAATCTTCGCGGCAGCGCGCCGCCGTCGCCCGGGCCGTCGAGGTCGTAAAATTCATTCTCCGCGAAAAGCCGCCGGACGGTCATCTGATTGAGCGTGAGCGTGCCGGTCTTGTCGACGCACAGGACAGTGGCGGCGCCCAGGGCTTCGATCGCCGGCATGCGCCGGGTGAGGACCCGCTGCTGTGACATGCGCCAGGCGCCGATGGCGAGGAATACCGTCAGCACGACCGGGATTTCCTCGGGAAGCAGCGACATGGCGAGAGCGATGCCCGCCAGGAAGCCGCTCATCCAGTTGCCCCGCGTGGCGCCGTAAAGAAAGATTACCGCGACGCACACCGAGAGACCGACCGCCGCCAGCGTGCGAATCATGACCGCCGATCTTTTCTGCAAAAAGGTTTCATCGGGTTCGAGCTTTTGCAGCGCCTTGCCGATTTTGCCGATCTCGGTGTTCACGCCGGTGGCCAGCACCCGGGCGACGCCGCGGCCCTGGACCAGCAGGGTGCCGGAATAAACAAAAGGCAGATCCTCGCCGCCGGGCCGGGTCGCTTCCGCGCAGCCGTCGGAGGGGATTTTTCGCACCGGAACGGACTCGCCGGTGAGCAGCGACTCATCGGCGAGCACGTCGTTGCAGCTCAGGAGGACAGCGTCCGCGGGAACCCGGTCACCCTCGGTGAGAATCAAAATATCGCCGCGCGCCACTTCCCGCCCCGCGATTCTCTGTTGCTCGCCATCGCGAACGACCAGGGCGCGCGGGCTCGAAAGATCGCGCAGCGCCTCCAGGGCGCGCTCGGTTTTTCTTTCCTGAAAGATCGTGATGCCGAAAATGACGAACAGCGAAAAAGACAGAACCAGAGCTTCGCGCAGATCGCCCAGCGCCAGATAGATCGACACGCTCGCGATCAAAAGCAGGAACATGGGCTCGCGCGCGACTTCGACGGCGATGACCAGCGTCGAGCGCCGGGTGGCCGAAGGGATCTCGTTGTAGCCCTCGCGCTCGAGCCGCGCGCGCGCTTCGGCGGAAGAGAGGCCGCTTGCCGCCGCCGCTTGCGGCGCTGACTTTTCCTGCCTCGCCATGCCCGCGCTTCAATGAGCCGGCAGGCGCGCCGCGCGCGCGCGGAGAAAATCGTAAACGATGTGCATGAGATCGGGATGGCCGATCTCTTCCAGATCGGTGCGCACCCGGCAGCTGGGCTTATCGATTGAAATCAAACGGGCGAGATCGACCGGCGTGGCGATGATCACCGCGTCGCAATCGACCGCGGCGATGGTGGCGGAGAGATCGTCGAGCTGCGCCGGCGAGTAGCCCATCGCCGGCAGCGCCGGCCCGATGTGCGGATAGCGCGCGAAGATCTCGGGCAAGGCGCCGCGCGCGGCCGGTTTGGGATCCACCAGCGCGGTTGCGCCATAGCGATGCGCCGCGATGCAGCCGGAGCCGTAGGCCATCTCGCCGTGGGTCAGCGTCGGCCCGTCCTCGATCGCGAGCACGCGCTTGCCCTGAATCGTTTCCGGGGCATCGACCGTGATGCGGGAGCGCGCCTGGATCAGCGCCGCCCGCGGATTGATCAGAGCGGCATTGCGCATCACTTCCTGGACGCCGCGCACGGGGGCCGAATCCATTTTGTTGACGACCAGAACCTGGGCGCGCCTGAGATTGGTTTCGCCGGGATGATACATCAGCTCGTGCCCCGCGCGGTGCGGGTCGAGCAAAACGATTTCCAGATCCGAGCGGTAAAACGGCCAATCGTTGTTGCCGCCGTCCCAGAGAATCACGTCGGCTTCCTGCTCGGCCTGAGCGAGGATGCGCGCGTAATCCACGCCCGCGAAGACCACGACGCCGTTGCGGATGTGCTGCTCGTATTCTTCGCGTTCCTCGATGGTGCAGTGGGCGCGGTCGCAATCCTCCAGAGTCGCGAAGCGCTGAACCGCCTGAGCGCTGAGATCGCCGTAGGGCATCGGGTGGCGCACCACGACCGGGCGCAGCTGAACGGCTTTCAACAAGCCGGCGATGCGCCGCACGACCGCGTCCTTGCCGCAGCCGGTTCGCACCGCGCACACCGAGATCACCGGGCGCGACGATTGGAGCGAGCTTCGCTCCGGGCCGATGAGCTTGAAATCCGCGCCGCAGGCCAGAGCGCGCGACGCGAGGTGCATCACGTGGAGGTGAGAAACATCGCTGTACGCGAAGATGACCTGCTGGACGTTTTCACCGCGGATCAGCGTTTCCAGCTCATCCTCGCGGTAAATCGGAATGCCTTCGGGATACAGCGCGCCGCTCAGGCAGGCCGGGTAGCGCCGGCCTTCGATGCCCGGGATTTGCGCCGCGGTGAAACCGACGACCTGACAGTCCGGGTCATCGCGAAAGCAGGTGTTGAAAATGTGGAAGTCGCGGCCGGCGGCGCCCAGGATCAATACTCGTTCGCGGTCTTTCATAAACTTTGCGCCTCTTGGTTCTTCGTTGAACGAGCAAGAGTCGTTCCTTTGGCGGCTCGGGTGAATCGCGCGATTCCTGCGGCGCACGCAAACGGAAGATTCCCAGACCTGCCAAGCCCGAGCGGGAAACTTCTCAGCGATGCAAATCCGGGCGGCGCGCGGCGGCGCGAATAACAGGCAAATCGAACCGGGCGCCGCTGGTACCCCGATTGCTCCGGTGACTCCATATCAAAAACCGGGCGGTTGCCGCGGGGAGCACGATCATGACTGAGCCGAAGAGCTATTTCTATGAAACCGAAACCGAGTGGATTGTCGGCACTGATTGCAAGGTCAACGCGATCGGTCTTCCGTCCATTTCTTGCGGCGCGCCGCCGGAATTTCATGGCCGCGCCGGGCGCTGGTCGCCGGAACAGCTTTTTGTCGGCTCGCTCAACAGCTGCTACATGCTGACTCTTCTCGCCGTGGCCAGGCGCGCCGGCGTGCAGGTCGTCAGCTTTTCTTCGACGGCGACCGGCAAGCTGGAAGCCAGGTGCGGCCGCTATCAAATCAGCGAAGTCATCGTGCGGCCGCGCATCGTGGTCGCGGCGGCGAGCGATCTGGCGCGCATGCCGGAGATTCTGGCGCAGGCCAAAGAGGGCTGCTTTATATCCAGCTCGGTTAAAAGCGCGATAAAAATTCTGCCGGAGATCTTTAATCGGCAGACGCCGGCATCGCCCTGTCCTCTGGGGCAATTGCCCGCATGAGCACGGCCGTCTCGGATCGATCCGCCGGCGTTGGCACGGCAACGGAGATGCGAAAAAGCCGCTGGCCGGCGCGCCTCGACCTCGCCCAGAGCGCGAGCGGCCTTTTGCTGGCACTGTTCATGTGGGGCCACATGGCGTTCGTCTCCACGATTCTGATCAGCAACGACGCCATGTGGTGGGTGACCAGGATGTTCGAGGGGCGGTTTCTGCTCGGGCAAAGCTATCCCGGCATCGTCGCCGCGATCGTCGCCAGCGTGGCGCTGCTCTTTGCGCTGCACGGCATCCTGGCGCTGCGCAAGCTGCCGGCCAATTTTCAGCAGTACAGAAATTTTCGCGAGCATCGAAAAATTCTGCGCCACGAGGATACGACGTTGTGGTGGATGCAGGCGGTTACCGGCGTCGTGCTGGTCTTTTTCGCTTCGGCGCATCTGTATCAAATGCTGATGCATCCCGGCGACATCGGCCCCTACGAGTCGGCGGATCGGGTTTACAGCGGCCGCTGGTGGCCGCTGTATCTCGTGCTGCTTTTCGCAGTCGAGCTGCACGGCGGCGTCGGTCTCTATCGCGTGGCGGTCAAATGGGGTGGGTGCGAAGGCAGCGATCCGAGCCGAACCCGGCGGCTTCTCAAGCGTCTCAAGTGGGCGGTTACGGCATTTTTCCTGGTCCTGGGCGCGCTGACCCTGGCCGCTTACATGAAAATCGGCTATGCCCACCGCGAGCGCGCGGGCGAGCGTTATGTTCCGGCGCGCTTTCAAACGCCTCAGCCGGGGCCGTGATGCACCGAGCGCGCCCATGAAAATCATTTATACCGATGTGCTGGTGATCGGCGGCGGGCTGGCGGGCCTGCGCATCGCGATCGGCGCCAAACGGCGCGGCCACGACGCCATCATTCTGTCGCTGGTGCCGCCCAAGCGCTCGCACTCGGCCGCCGCCCAGGGCGGCATGCAGGCGAGCCTGGCCAACGTCATCAAAGGCGCGGGCGACAACGAAGATGTGCACTTCGAGGACACGGTGCGGGGCAGCGACTGGGGCGCCGACCAGCAAGTCGTGCGCATGTTCGTCGACACCGCGCCCAAGGCGGCGCGCGAGCTGGCGGCCTGGGGCGTGCCCTGGAGCCGCGTGCGCAAGGGCGATCGCACGGTGGTCATCAACGGCCAGAAGGTCACGATCACCGAGCGCGATGCCGCGCACGGCCTGATCGCCCAGCGCGATTTCGGCGGCACCAAGAAATGGCGCACCTGCTACGTTTCCGACGGCACCGGCCACGCCATGCTTTACACCGTCAGCGATCGGGCGATCGGCGAGGGCATTGCGGTGCACGAGCGCAGGGAAGCGATCGCGCTGATCCACGACGGCGGCCGCTGCTACGGCGCGGTGGTGCGCAATCTCGTGACCGGCGAATTGACCGCGTACGTCGCCAAAGCCACGGCGATCGCGGCGGGCGGCGCGGGGCGTTTGTACCGGGTCACCACCAACGCGGTGATTTCCGAAGGCATCGCCACGGCCATGGCGCTGGAAACCGGCGTCGTGGCGCTCGGCAACATGGAAGCCGTGCAGTTTCATCCGACGCCGATTTTTCCTTCGGGCATTCTCTTGACCGAGGGCGCGCGCGGCGACGGTGGCTTGCTGCGCGACGGCGACGGCCATCGCTTCATGCCCGATTACGAGCCGGAAAAAAAAGAGCTCGCGTCGCGCGACGTGGTCTCGCGCCGCATGGAAGAACATATCGCCCGAGGAAAGGGCGTGAAATCGCGCTTCGGCGAGCACCTCTGGCTCGACATCACGCTGCTCGGCGAGCAGCACATCAAGCACAACCTGCGCGAGGTCTACGAGATCTGCCGTTATTTTCTCGGCGTCGATCCGGTGAAGGACTGGGTGCCGGTGCGGCCGGCGCAGCACTACACGATGGGCGGCGTGCGCACGAACCACACTGGGGAAAGTCCGACGTTGAAGGGGCTCTTCGCCGCCGGCGAAGCGGCCTGCTGGGACCTGCACGGTTTCAACCGGCTCGGCGGCAACTCGGTGGCGGAGACGATCGTCGCGGGCATGATCGTCGGCGAGTTCATCGCCGACTTTTGCGAGCGCGCGGAGAACTGCGCGAGCATTCCGACCGGCTTGATCCAAGAAACACTCGCGCGCGAGCAGGCCAGGCTCGATGCGCTGATCGACGGATCGGGCGCGGAGAATGCCGCGCATCTGATGGCGCAGATGCAGCAGGTCATGACCGCGAACGTGGGCATCTTTCGCAGCGGCAGCCGGCTCGAGGAAGCTGTCGACGCGCTGGAGAAGCTGCTCGCGCGCAGCCGGCGCATTGGTCTGCATTGCAAAGCGCGCGGCGCCAACCCGGAGCTGGTTACGGCCTACCGCGTGCAGAAGATGCTCAAGCTGGCGCTCTGCGTGGCCTGCGGCGCGCTGGCGCGAACCGAGAGCCGGGGCGCGCATTTTCGCGAAGACTTCCCGCGCCGCAACGATGCCGAGTGGCTCAAACGAACTCTGGCGACCTGGAAGTCCGAAAGCGACACTCTGCCGGCGCTCAGTTACGAGCTTCTGGACGTGAAGAAAATGGAGCTGCCGCCGGGGTGGCGCGGCTACGGCGCCAAAGATTACATCGACCATCCCGACACGGCCGCGAGACTGGCCGAAATCGAGCGGATCAAAGAACGGCAAAACGGCATCGACCGCCGGGAGCTGCAGGAAAAGCTGATGCCCTACCGACATCTTCTGCCCGAGTGTTTTCGCGGCGTGAACGAGCGCATCGACGAATCGCTGGAGGGCGCGGCATGACCGCCGCAGCCGAGCCGCGGCGGCTGAATATCCGCGTGCTGCGATTCAATCCGCAGGAAGCGGGCAGCGTGCCGCGCGTGCAGACCTACGAGCTCGAAGAAGCCGAAGGGATGACTTTGTTCATCGCGCTCAACGAGATCCGCGAACAGCAGGATCCGTCCCTGCAATTCGACTTCGTGTGCCGCGCCGGCATCTGCGGCAGCTGCGGCATGATGATCAACGGCCGGCCGACCCTCGCCTGCCGCACGCTGACCAAAAATCTGCCGCCGGAAATCTCGCTGGCGCCGCTGCCGGTCTTCGAGCTGATCGCCGATCTCTCGGTGGACACCGGCAAGTGGATGCGCGGCATGAGCGAGCGTCTGGAGGCGTGGATCCATTCCCGGGAAGAACAGAACGATCTGCGCCGCCTGGAAGAAAAGATGGAGCCCGAGCTCGCCGAAAAAATCTATGAGCTCGACCGCTGCATCGAGTGCGGCTGCTGCATCGCCGGCTGCGGCACTGTTCGGATGCGCGAGGATTTCGTCGGCGCGGTGGGCCTGAACAAGATCGCCCGCTTTCGTCTCGATCCGCGCGATCGGCGCAGCGACGAAGATTTTTACCAGTTGATCGGCGATGACAGCGGCGTATTCGGCTGCATGACGCTGCTCGCCTGCCAGGACGTTTGCCCGAAAAATCTGCCGCTCTCCACGCAAATCGCCTTTCTTCGAAGGAAGATGGCCGCCATCGGCCTGAAGTAATCCGCCGGCCGATCTGCAGGCCCACAAATCCACTTTGTAAACTTTGCGCGCCTGGCCAGCCCGTTCCTAATCCCAATAAATTCTCCTGGCCGTTTTTCACCCGTGCGAAGCGAAAATACCGCCGCCGGTGCAAAAGCGCCGGCAATACGCCGCTGTCGCTCACGGCATGGGCGTTGCGATATCCCCGGCCGAGAAGCGGGAGGCTGCAATGAGCAAGACAATGACGAGACCCGAGTTGATCGTTCCCGGCGGTTTATCGCAGGCGGAGAAAAAAACGCACTGGCTGGGGAATTCCTGGAAGGCGCTGGTCCCGATCGCGGCCGGGGTGCTGCTGTGGCTGCTGCCCGTTCCCGAGGGGCTCAAGCCGAATGCCTGGTACTATTTTGCGTTGTTCGTGGCGGTGATCATCGCGCTGATTCTCGAGCCGATCCCCGCGGCGGCCGTGGGCATGATCGGCGTCACCGCCGCGACGGTCTCGCTCTGGGTGGTGCCGAAGCCCGCTGACGCGATCAAGTGGGCGCTCTCGGGATTTCAGGATGGCACGGTGTGGCTGATTTTCGTCGCTTTCATGTTTGCGCTGGGCTATGAGAAGACCGGCCTGGGGCGCCGGGTGGCGCTCAATCTGGTCAAATGGCTGGGCAAGAAAACCCTCGGCCTGGGCTACGCGGTGGCGCTGGCCGACCTCGTGCTCGCGCCGTTTACGCCGTCGAACACGGCGCGCAGCGGCGGCACGATTTTCCCGGTGATCAAAAACATTCCGCCCCTCTACGGTTCCGAGCCGGGTCCGACGGCGCGCAAGATCGGCTCCTACATCATGTGGACGGCGTTCGCGACGACCTGTCTGACGAGCGCCATGTTTTTGACCGGCCTGGCGCCCAACCTTTTGGCGCTGTCCCTGGTGAAAACCACGGCGAAGATCGACATCACCTGGACCGAGTGGTTCATGGGAATCCTGCCGGTGGGCGCGCTGCTGTTCATTTTCCTGCCGCTGATCGTTTATAAAATCTATCCGCCCGAAGTGAAGAGCAGTCCCGATGTGCCGGTGTGGGCGGCCGCCGAGCTCAAGAATATGGGCAATATCAGCTTCAAAGAAGTTTCCATGGCGTTGCTGGCCCTGCTTGCCCTCGGCCTTTGGATCTTCGGCGGCGACTTCATCAACGCGACCACGGTGGCGTTGCTGGTGCTGTCGCTGATGGTCGTCACCCGCATCGTCGAATGGGACGACGTGCTGGCGCACAAGCAGGCGTGGAACGTGCTCGTGTGGTTCGCCACGCTGGTGACCATGGCCGACGGGCTCAACAAAGTCGGCTTCCTCAAGTGGTTCGCCGGCGGCGCGGCGGGAGCGCTGAGCGGCTACTCGGTGATGACTATCGTCGTTGCGCTCACGGTCGTGTACTTCGTCGTGCACTACATGTTCGCGAGCTTGACGGCGCACACCACGGCGCTGCTGCCGGTGCTTCTGACCGCGGCGATCGCGGTGCCGGACATGCCGGTGAAGCTGATCTCGCTCCTGTTCTGCTACACGCTGGGTTTGATGGGCATCATCTCTCCGTATGCGACCGGCCCCGGTCCCATCTACTACGGGAGCGGCTACGTGAGCCGGAAAGATTTCTGGACTCTCGGCTTGATCTTCGGCGCCATCTATCTGGCGGTGCTGCTCCTGATCGGCGTGCCTTACCTGCGCTATTTCCTGGGCTGATTTCCACCGGGCATCGGCCGGCAGCGGAACTCGCGAGCGCGCTCGCGAGTTCCGCTTTTTCTTGCCCGTGAAACGCCCTCGCATTCTTGCGAGGGGCGGACTTTTTTCTTCGCGAATGTGAGAGAACCCTGCGGCGCAGCGCCGGAATGGCTCGGGTTTCTCGCTGGCACCCCCGTTGCGAAGATACGAGCGTGAACCCCCAAATTCGCGGACAACGCGCGAGCGCATCGCGTCGCAGGACTCTTATGAATTCCTTTCCATTCCCTGGAATACCGACCACCGCCGACGGCTCCGAGGCGGTGGTCTGGGTGGAGACGCACATCACGCAAGGAGCGTGCGCTTACCCGATCACGCCTTCGACAAATATGGGCGGCGGCTATCAAGCGGCGGTCGCCAACGGCCAGAAAAATCTCTGGGGCGAGCCGCTTGCCTTTCTCGAGCTCGAATCCGAGCACAGCTCCGCGAGCACCTGCGAAGGCTTCGCCGTCGCCGGCGGGCGCGTGGCGAACTTCACCTCGGGCCAGGGTTTGATCCTGATGAAAGAGGTGCTTTACGTGATTGCCGGCAAACGCCTGCCGGCGGTGTTTCATATCGGCGCGCGCGCGTTGACTTCCCAGGGATTAAATATCCACGCCGGTCATGACGACGTGATGGGCGTGGCGGATTGCGGCTGGGGCATGCTCTTCGCGCGCAACGTGCAGGAGGCTGCCGATCTGGCGCTGATCGCGCGGCGGGTCGCCGAAGAATCCGAGACGCCGTTTTTCAACATCCAGGACGGTTTTCTCACGACCCATACGATCGAAAGCCTGCGCCTGCCGGAATTGGACTTGATGAAGCAGTTCGTCGGCGATCCCAACGGCGCCCATCGCCTGCGCGATCTGATGGACCCCGGCCATCCGGTGATGAGCGGCGTGGTGCAAAACCAGGACAGCTACATGAAGGGCAAAATCGCCCAGCGCTATTTTTACGATCGCATTCCGCTGATCATGAAGCGCGCGATGACGGAATTCCATGCGCTCACCGGCCGGCGCTACGGGACGATCGACGGCTATGCCCTCGACGACGCCGAGTACGCGGTCGTCGGCCTGGGCAGCCTGATCGAAACCGCCACGGCCACGGCGAAATATCTGCGCGAGAAGGAAAACGTCAAAGTCGGCACGCTGCACGTTACCAGCTTCCGGCCGTTTCCCGGACCGGAAATCGTCGAAGCGCTGAAAGGAGTCAAAGCGCTCGCGGTGATCGAGCGCATGGACAATCCCGCCGCCCAGTCGAATCCGCTGACCGCCGAGATCAAGGCGGCCTTCGCCGATGCCCTGGCACGGACCCCGGGCTATCCGAGAATCGATCGCGCGCCGCTCATCTATTCGGGCGCGGCCGGTCTCGGCAGCCGCGATATTCGGCCCGGCGACTTCGCCGCGGTCATCGAGCATCTCCAGGCGAACAAGCCGCAGCGCTTTTTCGTTCTCGGCATCGAGCATCCGCTGAGTATTCCGCCCGGGCGGGAGCCGGACGTGCGGCCGAAAGGCGCCTTTTCCATGCGCGGCCAGTCGGTGGGCGGCTACGGCTCGGTGACCACCAACAAAGTGATCGCCACCATCGTCGGCGATCTGTTCGGGCTCAACGTGCAGGCCTATCCGATGTACGGCTCGGAAAAAAAGGGACTGCCGACCACGTACTTTCTGACCGTGGCCGAAGATCCGATCCGAGCGCACTCGGAGCTGCGCCACGTGGATTTCGTGCCGCTCAACAACGTCAATGCTTTCCATCTCGGCAATCCGCTGAGCGGCCTGGTTCCCGGCGGCACGGTTTTCGTGCAGCATTCAAGCCGCGATCCGCGCCAGATCTGGTCGACGATTCCGGCCGCGGCGCGAAAATTCATCGCCGCGAATCAGATTCGGGTCCTGGCGCTCGACGCGGTCAAAGTCGCGCAGGAAGTCGCCAGCCAGCGCGAGCTGGCGCAGCGCATGCAGGGCATCGTGCTGCTCGGCGTGTTCTTGCGCGTCGCGCCGTTCGTCCGCGAGCGCGGCCTGAGCGACGCCGAGGTCGACGCCGTGGTGGAAAAGTCGCTGCGCAAATTTTTCGGCAAGCGCGGCGAAAAAGTCATTCAGGAAAATCTCGCCGCGGTCAAGCGCGGGCGCAGCGAAGTGATCGAAATTCCGCCGGAGGCGATGACCGCCGCGGCGTGAAAGCCGCGGTTGCGGACGCATCGACGCGCATTGAGGATTTTACGATGACCGACAGAAAAGTTCAGGACTGGATGCATCGCGGCGTGGTCACCTGCGCGCCCGAGACGGCGGTCGCCGAAGTGGCCGCGATCATGGAGGCGCGCGACATCAGCGCGCTGGTGGTCGTGGACGGCGGCGGCGACGCGCTCGGCGTGATCTCGCGCACCGACCTGGTGAACGCGCGCTTCATCGAGCCCTACATGAAACACTGGCGCGGCCTGTGCGCGCAGCACCTGATGACCAAGCCGGCGATCACCGTCGCGCCCGACACGAGCATCGACGAGGCCGTGCAGATTCTCAATGAAAGGCACATTCACCGTCTGGTGGTGGCTGAAAAATCGGCGGGCCACATCCGGCCCGTGGGAATTCTCTCGATCACCGATCTTGCCCGACATGTGGACGAGCGAAGCTAACGGAAACAGGAACGCCCATGAGTGAAGCGGAAACCCTATTCAATCCCCTGGAAGGCGACGAAGCCGCGCCGCAGCCGGGCATCAAACGGCCGGGCGCGCCGATGGAAACCCACGACGCCACGTTCAGCGACAGCCATCTGATCGAGCTCGATCTCGATCAGTACGTCGACGACTTCAATCGCCGCGTGATCGGCGCCTATCAGGAAGGCAAAGGCTCCACGGTGCTGCCCGCCGACCTCGGCGTGGCGCGCAGCCTGATTCCGGCGGGCACCGGCGCGCTGCGCGACTTCAGTTACATCGCGCCGGAGATTCCCGCCTTCGATTTCGAAAAATGCGTCGGCTGCATGAGCTGCGTCACCCAGTGTCCGGACACGGCGATCCTCGGCAAGGCGATTCCGGCGGACCGGGTTGCCGCCGCGCTGGAAAAAATCGCCGACGCCGCCGAGCGCGAGTGGGTGAGCGCGCACTGGACGCGCACGCGCAAATATTTCGAGGTGCCGCAAAAGAAAGGCGAAGAAGGGGCGCTGTTCGGCATCTTCGTCGATCCGACCAAATGCAAAGGCTGCGCGGAGTGCGTGCAGGTGTGCGACGAGCTCGACTATCACGCGCTCAAGATGGAAGCCAAGGACGAGCAGACGCTGCCGCGCTATCGCGCGGCGTTCAACTTTTTTAGGCGCATCGGACCGACGCCGGCGCCCTACATCAACGAGCGCGCCCTGGCCGACTTCATGCTTGCCGAGGAGCGCGCGTTGCTCTATGTCGGCGGCGCCGGCTCGTGCATGGGCTGCGGCGAAGCGACGGCGATCCGTATGATGCTCGCCGCCACCGGCTTTGTCCACGGCGCGGAGAATATCGGCGTGGTCGCCTCCACCGGCTGCAACACGGTTTACGGCTCCACTTATCCGTACAATCCTTACATCGTGCCCTGGACCAATTCGCTGTTCGAAAACGGCCCGGCCTACGCCATGGGGATTCGCGCGCGCTGGGACCAGCGCGGCTGGGAGAAAAAGCGGCTCTGGGTGATCGGCGGCGACGGCGCCATGTACGATATCGGGTTTCAGAGCCTGAGCCGCCTGCTCGCAAGCGGCATGGACATCAAAGTGCTCGTTCTCGACACCCAGGTTTACTCCAACACCGGCGGCCAGGCGTCGACCGCGACGTTTGCGGCTCAGGAAGCCAAGATGGCCGCCTTCGGCAAAGCAAGCCGGGGCAAGCGCGAGCGGCGCAAGGAGCTGGCGCAGATATGCCTCATGCATCCGGAAGTTTATGTGGCGCAAACGACCGCAGCCAACATTAATCATTTCTACCGCGCGGTGATGGACGCCAACGAATATCCCGGCCCCGCGGTGATCAACGTCTACACCACCTGCCAGCCGGAGCACGGCGTGCCGGATTGCAACTCGACGCGCCAGGCCAAGCTCGCAGTGGAATCGCGCGCCTTTCCGATTTTTATCTACGATCCGCGCAAGGGCGAAAAAATTCGCGAGCGCTTGAGCCTGGTCGGGAACCCGGCGCAGAAGGACGACTGGTGGACGCCGCCCAGGGCGGAGCGGCCGCTCACGTTCGTCGATTTCGCGCGCAGCGAAGGGCGCTTCGCCAAGCAGTTCGACGGCGCCGGCAATCCGTCCGCCGCGCTGCTCGAAACCCAGGCGGAGCGGCTGCACAACTGGCACACCTTGCAGGAGCTCGCCGGTCTGCGCTGAAAGGCTTCACACGCGCACGCGCGCATCGACGATCTGGCAGCCCTTGCCGGGCGGAAGCGCGATCACCGGATTCAAATCCAGCTCGGCGATCTCCGGCACTTCCTCCACCAGCCGCGCCACGCGCAGCAACAGATCTTCGATCGCCGCGATATCCGCCGGCGGCGAGCCGCGGTAGCCTTCCAGCAATCTATAGCCTTTGATCGCGCGCACCATCTCGGCGGCGTCGCGGTCGGTGATCGGCGTCACCCGAAAGCAGACGTCTTTCAGAATTTCCACGTGAATGCCGCCGAGGCCGAAGGCGATCAGCGGTCCGAAGAGCGGATCGAGGGTCATGCCGACCATCAGCTCGACGCCGCCGGAGATCATCGGCTCGATCAGCACGCCGTCCATCTCGTCGAGTTTTTTCGCCGCAGCGACCTGCCGGCGCACTTCGTCGAAGGCCAGCCGCACGGCCGTCTCATCCCGCAGATTCAGATGCACGCCGCCGAATTCGGTCTTGTGAACGATGGTGCGCGAGGCGAGCTTGAGCGCCACGGGAAAGCCGACCTGCGCGGCCAGGCGCGCGGCTTCTTCCGCGCTCGCGCACACCCCGCCGGGCGGCACCGGCAAGGCAAAAGCGGCCAGGAGCTGGCGCGTCTCGTCGCCGGAAAGCCAGCCGGCGCCGCGGGCGCGGCGGGCGTTGTCGCAAACCGCCCGGCCCTCCTGCGGCCGGATATTTTCGAAATCGACGATCACGCCCTCGGGCCGGGCGCGCCACTCGGCGTAGCGCGCCATCTTTCCCAGCACGCGGGCGGCGTCTTCGGGAAAAGCATAATCGGGCAATCGTTCGGTCCGGCGCCGCGGCGCGAGCGGCGCGCGGTTCTCTTCCATCAGGCAGGTCAACACCGGCTTGGCCGCGCCGTTTTTTTTTCGCGCCGCGGCGACGCCGGCCTGCACCTGCGCCTGAATGTCGGCGATCCTGGCGAGGCCGACGTCGATCGCGAGCACGAGCAGGGCATCGAACTCGGCGGCGCCGAGCAGAATTTCCACCGCGCGGCGAAAATCGGCGCCGCTGGCGGAGGCGATCATATCCACGGGATTGCTGACGCTGGCCGCCGGCGCCAGGAACGCGCGGAGCTGGCGCTTGATTGCCGCGCTGGGTTCCTGCACCGAAAGTCCGCTCGCCTCGCACGCATCCGCGCAGAGAATGCCGAGGCCGCCGGCGTTGGTGAGCACCGCGACCCGGCGCCCCCGGGGGAGGGGCTGGCCGCTGAGCGCGGCGGCGAGATCGAACATCTCGCCGAGAGTCTCGGCGCGAATCACGCCGGTTTGATGAAACAGCGCGTCCACGGCGACATCATCCGCCGCCAGGGCGGCGGTGTGCGAGCCGGCGGCGCGGGTTCCGGCGCCGGTGCGGCCGGCTTTGACGGCGACGATCGGTTTGTGCCGGCCGACCCGGCGCGCGATGCGCGCGAAGCGGCGCGGATTGCCGAAGGACTCGAGATAGAGCAGCATCACCGCCGTGTTCGGATCTTCTTCCCAGTACTGGAGCAGATCGTTGCCCGAAACATCGGCTTTGTTGCCCACGCTGATGAAGCTCGAAAGGCCCAGCCCGCGCTCGCGCGCGCCGGCAATGACCGCGAGGCCAAGGGCGCCGCTCTGAGAGCAAAACGCCACGTTGCCGGGCGGCGGGAAATCCGGCGCGAACGACGCGTTCAGACGAATCCCGGGATCGGTGTTGAGAAGACCCAGACAATTCGGACCGACCATGCGCATGCCGTAGCCGCGGATTTTTTCCAGCAGCGCCTGCTGCCGCGCGCGTCCTTCGGCGCCGACCTCGGCGAAGCCGGCGGAGATGACGACCGCGGCGCGCACGCCGCGCTGCGCGCAATCGTCGATGACGCCGCCGACGGCGTCGGCGGGCACCGCCACCACGACCAGGTCGGGAGCTTGAGGCAGCGCGCCGAGGCTTGGATAGGCTTTCAACGAAGCGATCTTTGCGGCTTTGGGATTCACCGGGTAGACCTCGCCGCGAAAGCCGGCCCGCAAGAGAGCCGCGAGAATCCGCCTGCCGATGTTCCCCGGCTTGCGCGACGCGCCCACGACCGCCACACGGGACGGCTGAAAAAACGGGCGCAGCGAAGCGTTCGTCGCCACCCGGTCGCGAAACTCCGCGCGCTCGACGCTGGCCTTGCTCGGCGCGACCGAGAGATCGATTTCAATTTCGCCTTCTTTCGAGCGCGCGCGGCACTCGAAGCCCGATTGCCGGAACACATCGAGCATGGGCTGATTGTCCGGCTTGGTCACCGCCCAGAAACGGCGAAAGCCGTTGCGCGCAGCGAGGACCGCGAGCCGCTCGAGCAGCAGCGCGCCGATGCCCTTGCCCTGATACGCATCGGCCACTGCCAGCGCGATTTCGGCTGCATCTCCATCGACGGCCGCGTAGTTCGCCGCCGCGATCACCTGTGAGCCGCGAGTGGAAGCGCGGGTCACGATCAGGCACAGCGCTTTTCGCGGATCGCCGTTGTCGCAAAGCGACTCGATCAGTTTGGCCGGAGGCTCGGCCGCGGAAAAAAAACGCCGCTGGCGTGAATCCGCCGAAAGCGACTTGAAAAACCGCGCCACCGCCTCGCGGTCCGCAGGCCGCGCCACGTGAACGGTTGCCGTGCCGCCGTCGCGCAAAATCAGCCGGCCCGAATCGGCGGCGTCCTGATAGGGCATCGGCAGATATCTCGGACGAACCGCAGGCATTGACTCTCTTGTAGGCCGGCGGGGAGCCGACTTTCAAGCGCAAACCGACGCGGCGATTGCCGCGGTTGCCGGAATCGATGCTGGCGAACGTTTATGCGTGAGAAGCCTGGGCAGAGCGGCGAGAACCGCCGCGACGAGCAAAAAGTTGGTGGCGGTGGTAGGAGTCGAACCTACGACGCCGCGGATATGAGCCGCGTGCTCTGACCAACTGAGCTACACCGCCGGGCAGATCGGAAGATATTGTTTATGACGGGGCGAGTAAAAGATCAAACTCTCACGAGAAAATCGAAGGCTGATTCCATTTGCGCTCGACCGAAGTGCGGCGCGCGCGCTTCTTTCCCCGGTTGATCTGGTAGAGAACTTTCTCATCTACATCGAGGCATGTCAACATGTTGCCGTACACCAGGCCGGTGTCGAGCCCGATCTTGTACGGAAGATCGTACAGCACGGTGGACTGCGGCGTGTGGCCGAAAAGCACGGTGTAGGGCAGGCGATGCGAGCTGTAAATGAACGCGTTGCGAATCCAGAGAAGCTCCTCCTCGCTTTGTTCCTCCAGGGATTTCTGCGGATGAATGCCCGCATGAACGCACAAAAACGAGCCCAGGGCGTGGTATTTTTTCAAGCGCCGATAAAAATTCACATGAGCCGGGGGAATCGCCTGCGCGACGCGTTCCGGCGATGCCTGGTCCGGCTCGATCCCGTAGCTCGCCAGGGTTGCTTTGCCGCCGTTGATCAAAAACATGTTGCCGTGCTGGCCGTCGAGGCCGAGATAGGACAGCAACATGTCCTCGTGATTGCCCCGCAGAAAGATCCACTCGGTGCCGCTGCTTTTCTCCTGCAGGGAAATCAGGTACGACACGACGTCGGCGGATGCCGGGCCGCGGTCGATGTAATCGCCGAGGAACAGCACCGTGTCGCCGCTCCGCAGCGGCAGCGCCTCGATCAAACGGCGCAGCTCGTCGGCGCAGCCGTGAATGTCGCCGATCACGTAGCGGCTCATGATCGGAAATCCTAAGCTACTCCCGAGCGCGGCGCAACGCCGGTGGCGCGCGCTGGAAAAATAATTCCCGGGCGGTTATGGTTGGCGCGGGAGGGCAGCGTGAAGGTTCGTGAGATTTATACCAGTTATCTGATGGTTGCCGGCGTCGTCTGCGTGATCATGGGCGTCGGCAACTGGCTCGTCGGGGTGGTCGAGTCGTCCAAATATCAGGCGCTGCTCTACAAGACCGCCCGCACCGGTCTGGAAGAAAGCTATCGAAATTTTCAGCAGCTCGACCATCAGAAAAATGAAGAGGTGCTGCGGCGCATCAACGAGGACCGCGAGCGCTACAACGGCGCGCGCGTCAAGCTCAATTTTTTCTACATCGTCCTGATCGGCGGCCGGGTGCTGTTCATCGTCGGCACCGGGCTGATTCTGGCGGCGATGGTCTATCTCATCCGCCGCGACAGCCGGGCGAAGGTGAAACGCCTGCTTGAGGCAACCGGGGGAAAGTGATTATTTGGACGGCTTCGACTTCTGGTATTTGCGGTAGTCGTAGCCCGTGGCCATCGCCAGCAGAATGTCTTCCATGCCGCCGCTTTTTTCCCGCCGGAGAATCAACAGCCGATCGTAGAATTCCTTGAAGTCTTTGTAGACCCGCTGGCTGTCGTCGGCGGCGCGCAAATAAAAATCTTTGATCCGGGTAACGGTGAAGCGCAGGGCCGAGAATCGCAGCTCGTTGGGGAAGGAATCCCATTCGGGCAGCGAAAGCGGGCGCAGGCTTTCGTAGCCCGAAATCAAAGCCTCGAAGCGCTCGATACGGTAGCGCTCCTCGCTGAAACAGAGCGCGTTCACCGCCGTCGCCAAATCGTAGATCAGCTTGCCGCGGCAGGCCGCTTCGAAATCCATGACGCCGGTGAGCCGGTTGCCCTTGAACTTCACGTTGTCGGAGAACAGATCGCCGTGAATGATGCCCTTGGGCAGATTGTTGTCGAGGTAGTTTTCCAGATACGAAAACTCGTCGTCGAGCACGCGCACGATGTTTTTCAGATGCGACGGCATCTGGCGCCGCACTTCGCGATAGATCGCGACGATGCGGTTAAAACCGAAGCGGTTGTCGATTCCTTTCTTGTAGCTGCGCCCGATCAGATGCAGGTTCGCGAGCGTGTGTCCGAGCGCGCTCAGATGGGTGGCGTTCAAATTTTCCACCGCCAGCTCGACGCCGTCCACATAGCGCGTCACCGTGACGCACTTGCCTTGAAATTCCAGATGGTATCGGCCGCTCTTGGTCTTGAGCGGTTGCGGGCAGGGGAAATTCTGCTTGCGCAGGTGAAGCAGCAGCTCGAGTTCCTGTTTTACTTCAAGCTCGCTCTTTACCTCATCGATTTTGGCGAAAAATTTCGCCCGCTTGGTTTCGATCAGATAATGCGTGTTGACCGAGCCCGTGCGCGTGCCTGTGAATGAGACCAGATCGCCCAGCGCAAACTCGTCCACCAGCTTGGCAATGTCTTTTTTCGAAAGGGTGGTATAAATCGCCATTCAGGTGCCTTGAGACTCAATTGTGGCTGGGCCGGCCGCCAGCTAACTTCTCTATTTATAACGGAAAATTGATGCAAGGTCAATAATGACTTTGGTTTTGTCTTGGAAATCAATGCCTTGTAGCTAAAATGGCAGGTTTAGCATCCACTCTGTGGCGCTCCCTTTTTGGGCGCCTTCGCGCAGGGCCGCCGAGCTACGCCGAGGCATAGGCCAGGCGGCGAAAGCGCCTTCCCGAGCATGGCTTAGAGATTTTTTCCTTGACAATGATGGTCAGCTTTTCCTAATCTCCCCCCCAAAATTTTTTCCGGTTGCTTGCGGGTGACCGCATTTCGCCGGCGCGCGCAAAAGTACATGAAAAGCGCCGGTTTCCGAGCTGACCGAAAGTAATCGACCAGGAGGATTTATGGCTTCGGGCAAGGTCAAGTGGTTTAACAACGCGAAAGGCTACGGCTTCATCGAAAAGGAAGGCGGCGGCGATGTCTTCGTGCATTACAGCGCGATTCAAGGAGAGGGCTTCAAGTCTCTCAACGAGGGCGAGGCGGTGGAATTCGAAATTGCGCAAGGCGACAAGGGACCGCAGGCGGTGAACGTCGTGAAACGGTAACGACTAAAGAAACGAGCCCATCCGCCGCGGCGCACGGTCATGCGAGAGGCCTCGCCGCGGCGGGTTTCGTGTCCGCCTTCGCTGCCGTTCAATCTTCTCTCGCAAATCGTTCGCTCCATTCTACCGCGCGACCGCGCGATTTGTTTCTTCGCCGCAAAAATAGTAGCTTTTCCTCAGGCGCGGGGAAAGATCGATCCGCGCGCCGGAGGTTTCGACCACATGGCTCAAAGCGTTTTAGAAATGCAATCGCGCCACGGCGAAGACAAGCTGCTCGCCGAGACAGTGGTGCTGACGCGTTTGGATAAGGCCGTCGGGTGGGCGCGCAAGTATTCGCTGTTTCCCTACCCGTTCGCCACTGCGTGCTGCGCGATGGAATATATGTCGCTGTCCATGTCGCCCTACGATATCGACCGCTTCGGCGCGCTGCTGCCGCGCTTCAGCCCGCGCCAGGCCGATCTGCTGATGGTGATCGGCACCGTGAACCACAAGCTCTCGCCGGTTCTCAAGCGCGTTTACGATCAGATGTCCGAGCCCAAGTGGGTGATGGCTTTCGGCGCCTGCGCGGCGAGCGGCGGGTTTTACGACAATTACGCGACGGTGCAGGGCATCGATCGCATCATCCCGGTCGATGTCTACGTGCCCGGCTGTCCGCCGCGGCCGGAAGCGGTGCTCGACGGTCTGATGCAGTTGCAGAGCCGGATCGCGGCGCAGAAGCATCCGATCGCCTGACGCGGGCTTACTTATGGCCGACGACCGAGATTCGCTGAAATCCGCGCGCGGCGACTACTATCATCAGGGCACGATCACCAAGCTATTTCCCTCCAACAACACCGGCGTCGTGCGCACCGAGCACGGCCGCGAGCTGACGTTTTCCTACGATCTGGTGATCATGGCCGGCGAAGCCAAATCGCCGCTCGATCTCCGCGTCGGCGAGCAGGTCGGCTATGATCTGGGCTGGACTTCGAGCGGGTTGCGCATCACGAAGATCAAAACCTATCCCAAGAGCGAGGCTGCCAGCGCGGCGCCCGATTCAGAAGGGCAGCGCGGTTAGCGCAAGAATCTGCCGGCCGAGGATCTCGCCGACGAAAACCCCCAGAAGCGCGATATAAAATAGTCCCGTTGCCGCCATCGTGTGCGGGATCAGCAGGGTGCGCCAGATCATCCACGACAGGATGAGCGGGGCGATCTGGCCGATCGCGATGCGTGTTACCAGCAAGGTCGCATGGCGCTGCCACAAAAGCCGCATGCTCGCCGTGGTCGCCGCGGCGCCGAAAAAGTGGAAAAGCAGCGGCGCCAGCGCCAGGAACGCGCACTGCGCGATCAAGGTCGCCAGAAAAAATTTGAAAATGCGGATGAACGGCTCGAGGCTCTGGCCGGTATCGATCAGATACCAGTGGCCGATCAACATGCCGACGGTGACCCCGCCGAGCAAAAGAGAAGAAAGAAAAAAAGCCGCCGGGTAGAGCGCCGTTTCGATGGAAAAAAAAGACGCGTGGTAAAAACCGTGGGCGCTCAGCGCCAGCCCGCCGGTGCCGATCAGCACGCTGGCGGCGAAGCTTCGCGCGCGAAATGCCGGCTTCTCGGTCCAGAGCGAAATCATATAGCCGGTGAAGCAGGCGATGAACGCGGCATGAAAGGCGAGTTCCAGAAAAACGCTCCAGCTGAACCGGCGCGACAGAGCTGCCCAGTAAATCGGGCTCTTGCCCCACATTCCGAGCAGCGCGATCGCGTAGAGCACGCCCGCCGTCGATTTGTAAAACGCCCGCTCGATCTCATGGAACGGCGTACCGGCCAGGGCGAACAATCCGCCGAGCGCCACCTGGTAGAAAAAAATCAGAAAACTGCTGGAGAATCCCTGCATCAGGATCGAACCGCGCGCGGCTTCTCGGCGATGTGCATGCAAACCGCGCCGCGCAGAAATTTTTTGATTTGAACGCGCTCGAAACCGGCATCGCGAATCATCGCGGCGACTTTTTCCGGCGCATGAAAGCCGCGCACCGATTCGGAGAGGTATTGATAAGCGCGGCGATCGCCGGAAAGCCAACCGCCCACGCGCGGCATTAAAGAATAAAAATAGACCGAATAAAGCGCCGTGAACCATCCCGGATCGGGCGGAAACATATCCAGCGAAACCAATCGGCCGCCGGGCTTGAGCACGCGCGCCGCTTCGGCGAAAAACAGCGGCAGATCGGAAACGTTGCGCAGCACGAACGCGGTCAGCGCGCCGTCGAAGCGCGCGCTTTTGAACGGCGCGAACAGGGCGCTGCCCATGACGAAGGCGGCACCGGCGCCGTGGGGCGCGGCGTTTTTCTTCTCCTGGGCGAGCTTCAGCATGCGCAGCGAAAAATCGAGGCCGATAAAAACCCCCCGGCCGCGCGCGGCGGCGGCGGCGCTCAGAGCCAGATCGCCGGTGCCGGTGCCGAGATCGATGATGCGCGGCCGCTCTTCGGTCAGCACGGCGCGGATTGCCTGGCGCCGCCAGCGCGCGTCGAGGCGAAAGCTGATGATGCGGTTCAGCAGGTCGTAGCGGCCGGCGATCCGATCGAACATATTTTGCACCGATCGGTCGCGAGAAGGGTTGACGGCGAACATCGGTATGAGCGCGGGCTCGCGGGGCGCGCGCAAAAAGAGCGGAACTAAAAATCCCGGTCGATGATCAACTGGACCAGGCTTTTGAGTCCGTTGCGGTACATCGAGGGCGGCAGTTTCTTGACCGATTTCAACGCTTCGCGCGCGTAGCGCTTCGCGAGCGACTTGGCTTCCTGAATCGACGGGCCGTTTTTGATCGACTCGAGCGCGGCCGCGACCTGGGCTTCGGTCGGCGCGCTGTTGTCGAAGGCGTCGATTGCGGCGCCGTCGCCGTCGTGCACGGCCAGAATGATCGGCAGCGCGGGATTGCCGTCGCGCAGGTCCATGCCGATGGGCTTGCCCAACAGATCGATATGGCCGACGACATCGAGCACGTCGTCCACCATTTGAAAGGCGATGCCCATGTTGAGGCCGTATTTTTCCGCTTCATCGACCAGCGCCGGATGGGCGCCGGCGAGATAGGCGCCGACCTTGGCGCCGGTGTGAAAGAGCGAGGCGGTTTTACGCTTGACGATTTCCAGGTAGTCGTCGAAGGTGACCGCGCGGTTGCGGTTGAAATGGCCCTGCAAGATTTCGCCTTCGGTCAGGAGCGTGCATGCGTCGGCGGTCCATTGCACCACGGTTTCGTCGAACTTGCCGGCGAACTCGAACGCTTTGATGAAGAGAAAATCGCCCGCGACCAGGGTCGATTTGAGACCGAATTTCTTGAACGCCGATTCTTTGCCGCGCCGCGTTTCGGCGCCGTCGATGATGTCGTCGTGCAGCAAGGTCGCAGTGTGGATCAGCTCGATCGCGGTCGCGATATCGACGATGTCCTGGGTGCGCTCGCCGCCGCAGGCGAAGTAGGCCAGCAGCGTGACCATCGGCCGCACGCGCTTGCCGCCGCTGTCGATCAAATAGCCGGCGATCCGGGTCAGGTCGGTTTCGCGCGAGCGCACGGCGCGGGCGAGATTCTCCTCGACCAGCTGCAGCGATTCGGCGACGCAACTGAACGGATCGTTCGTGCCGTGAAGCAGAGGGATGCGCCGTTCGGCGCCGGATGCGGCGGTGGAACCGGCCTTGAGGCTGCCCGATTTATTTTTTTGAATCAGAGATGCTCCGCGCGCCGGCAAGAAATCTTGCAGGGAAAATGGCATAGATCACCGGCGCGGTCAAGCCGACATCGAAGCGGCGCGCGAGTTCGGTCACGCGCCCGCGAAGGTCGTGCCGGGCGCCGCGCCGATGTCGGTTTTTTCTTGACAAAATCGAGCGACCCCGAATATATAAACGCCAAGCATTCTCAGAATTTGCCTGAAAAATTATCGATTGAGGCCGAAGGAGGAGGCGAGTCATGGAATTTACTCTATTTATGTTGCGCTGGGTGCATTTTCTGGCGGGTATCACGTGGATCGGCATTCTCTATTATTTCAATTTCGTGCAGACGCCGTTTTTTGCCGAGACCGAAGCCGCTGTGCGTGTCGGGGCGATTCAAAAGCTCGTGCCGCGCGCGCTCTGGTGGTTTCGCTGGGGCGCGATGATCACGTTTCTGGCCGGCATCACGATTTACATTCTACGCATGGGCGAAATGGGCGCCGGGCTTTTTTACTCTTCATCCTACGGCGTGTCGATCACGGTGGGCGGTCTCCTCGGCACGTTGATGTTTCTCAACGTCTGGCTGGTGATCTGGCCCAATCAGAAGATCGTGATCGCGTCGACCAATCAAGTCGCATCGGGAGGCCAGGCGTTGCCCGCAGCGGCGGGCGCAGGGCGCCGCGGAGCATTGGCTTCGCGCACGAACACGGTGTTGTCCATCCCGATGCTGCTCTACATGGGCGGCGCGAGCCACTACTCGCAGATGGTGCACCAGTCGGGCTCGCGCGGGCTCTATTGGCTTCTGGTGATCGTGATTATCGGGGCGGTCGAAGTGAACGCGCTGGTCGGCACCCAGGGTCCGACCAAAGTTCCGCTCGACAGCGTCAAGGGCGCGCTCTGGGTCGGCTTTCTGCTCGCCGGCATTCTGTTTCTGCTGACCCTCGCGCTTACGTGACGCGGCGGTCGGCTATTTCAGGTAAGCGGCCAGGTAGGGAATATCGTCTTTCAGGAAAGGAAACTGCGGCATCACCTTGGTCGGGCGCTTGGGTTTGTAGTTGGGCGGATAGCTGGTGTTGAGAACCCGCGCTTCGATCAATTCTCTTGAAGAACCCTTGATGGCAGGGCCGATCGGTCCGTCTCTCGACGGATCGTTATTGTGGCAGGCCACGCAGTTGGCCAAAAACACGGCCCTGCCCCTGGCGACATCGGGATCGCCGGACGCATTGTCCGAATCTTTCGAGCAGCCGGCCCAGCCGCCGGCCGCAAACAGCAGGAAGATCCAGGCCAGATTTCTTGCCAGTCCGCTGCGCATAGTGTCGCAATCCTCACCTCGTTGCCCTCAGCCCGTGTCCTTTCGTTGATCGGACTCGGCGCGGCCCCTGCGAAACGCGTTGTGTTTCGAATGGCTAAACGGCGGCCGAAAACCGAAAAACTTCGCTTCAGCGCGGATCAGGGGCGGGCGGCTGATCGATAGAGAAACTCTGGATTGTATGATAGAAACTGAAAGTCTGGTGCGAAAGAGGGGAGTCGAACCCCTACGGGAGTTACCCCACAGGATCCTGAATCCTGCGCGTCTACCAATTCCGCCACTTTCGCAACTCGGCCGACATACGGATCAGCAGTTTATCTAACTTGCGCTGGTGGCCTTGTCAAGTTTGGAGAAACGGATAGCGTTCTTATGAGCAGGATTTTCATTGTCGAGCCGCGCAAAATGCTGCGCCACGCGTTTGCCGTGGCGCTCTCGCCGGAGCACGAGATCGAGATCGCCAAGGCGATCCCGCCGCCGGAGCCGCTGCAGGGCGCCGATGTCGCGATCGTCGATGCCGCGTCCTTGCGCCAGACCGGGAGCGCGCCGGATCCGCGCGCTGCGCAGAGCTGGCGCGTGCCGATCATCTGGATCGACGATCAGCCGGCGGGCGCCGCGGAAAACATCTTTTGTCTGAAGCCGCCGGTGGAGCGCGAGGCGCTCAAGCGCGCGATCGCCGAGCGCGCCCAGCGCTCGGATAAAAGCGCGTCCGGCGCCGAAGCAAAGGGCCGCCGCGCCGCCGCGCCGAGAAACAAACCTCAGGAAAAATCCTCTCAACCCGCCGCCGACGAAAAAAACCTGATCGAGCTGGTGGACGTGGTTGAATAGCGGGAAATTTTAAACCGCCGCGCCGAATCGAAGATTCTTTTTATGCAACTGCCCAAAGCGTACAGCCACAAGGATGTCGAGACGAAATGGTACGCGCACTGGATGGCGAGCGGCCTGTTTGCGCCGGCCAAGAGCGGGGGGCGCACTTTTTCGATCGTTATTCCGCCGCCCAACGTCACCGGCTCGCTGCACATGGGCCATGCGCTCAACAACACGCTGCAGGACATTCTCTGCCGCTACAAACGCATGGACGGCTTTCGCGTGCTCTGGGTGCCGGGCACCGATCATGCCGGTATCGCCACGCAAAACGTCGTCGAGCGCCAGCTGGCGCAACAGGGAATCAGCCGCGCCGAGCTCGGGCGGGCCAAGTTCATTGAAAGAGTCTGGCAATGGAAGCAGGAAGCCGGCAACGCGATTCTGCACCAGCTCAAAGCGCTCGGCGTTTCCTGCGACTGGAGCCATGAGCGTTTCACGATGGACGACGGACTGTCGCGCGCCGTGCGCGAGGCCTTCGTCAAGCTCTGGGAAGACAAGCTCCTTTACCGCGCGCAGCGCCTGATCAACTGGTGTCCGCGCTGCAAGACCGCGCTCGCCGACATCGAAGTGGTGCACGAAGACGCCGACGGCAGCCTGTGGCATATTCGCTACCCCTTCGCCGACGATCCGAGCCGCGCGCTGATCGTCGCGACCACCCGGCCCGAAACCATGCTCGGCGACACGGCGGTGGCGGTGCATCCCGACGACGAGCGCTACAAAGGTTTGATCGGCCAAAAAATCCGCCTGCCGATCACCGGGCGGATCGTGCCGCTCGTCGCCGACCCGTTCGTCGATCGCGAGTTCGGCACCGGCGCGCTCAAGATTACTCCCGCACACGACTTCAACGATTTCGAGATCGGCGAGCGCTTCGGCCTGGACAAGATCAGCATCTTCGACGCCGACGCGCGCATCGATGCGGCGGCGTTCCTGGACCGCGGCGAAAGCGGCGGCTGGATCGAGCGCTATCGAGGCAAGGATCGCTTCGAAGCGCGCAAGCTCATCGTCGCCGAGCTCAAGGAAAAAGGATTTCTCGAAAAGAGCGAAGCGCACCGGCTCGCGCTCGGGCGCTGCTACCGCTGCCAGACCGTGATCGAGCCCTACCTCGCGCCGCAGTGGTTCGTCGATATCAAGCCTCTCGCCGAGCCCGCCATGGCCGTGGTGCGCGAGGGCAAGATCCGCATCATTCCCGAAGGCTGGAGCAATTCCTACTTCGCCTGGATGGAAAACATCAAAGACTGGTGCATCTCGCGGCAGATCTGGTGGGGGCACCAGATTCCGGCGTGGTACTGCGCGCGCTGCGATGCGGCGAATCTGATCCGCGGCGCTGACGGCGAATACCGGCTCGGCAAGGACGCCCAACCGATCGTCGGGCGCGAGGCGCCGCAAAAATGCCCGGCCTGCGGCGGCGCGGAGCTGGTGCAAGATCCCGACGTGCTCGACACCTGGTTTTCCTCCGGCCTGTGGCCGTTCTCGACTCTCGGCTGGCCCGAGCAGACCGAAGACCTGAAAAGTTTTTACCCGACTTCGACCCTGGTGACCGGCTTCGACATTCTTTTTTTCTGGGTCGCGCGCATGATCATGATGGGACTGAAGTTCATGGGCGACGTGCCGTTTCGCGATGTTTATATCCACGCTCTGGTGCGCGACGAGCAGGGCCAGAAGATGTCCAAATCCAAGGGCAACGTGATCGATCCGCTCGACGTGATGAGCGAGTACGGCACCGATGCCTTTCGCTTCACCCTGGCGGCGATGGCGGCCATGGGGCGCGACATCAAGCTCGCCGAAGACCGCATCGCCGGCTATCAGAATTTCGTCAACAAGCTCTGGAACGCGGCGCGTTTCGTGCAGATGAACCTGTCCGGCTCCAGCGCCGGCCCCTCCGGCAGCGCTCTCGACGATGAGCCGCTCGATTTCGCCGGCCGCTGGATCCGCTCGCGGCTCGCGTTCACCATCGCCGAAGCGCGCGCAGCCATCGACGCCTACCGCTTCAACGACTATGCCAACGCGCTCTATCAATTCACCTGGCACGAATTCTGTGACTGGTACATCGAGATGAGCAAGCTCGCGCTCAACAGCGAAGACGCCGAAATCGCGCAGCGAAGCCGCAAGCTGCTGCGCGAGCTGCTCGATCGGATTCTTTTGCTGCTCCACCCGATCGCGCCGTTCGTGACCGAGGAGATCTGGCAGGTTGGCGGCGAGCCGCGGCCGAGCATCATGGTGCAGCCCTATCCCCAGGCGCGGCCGGAGTGGCGCGACGAGGCGACCGAAACGCGCATGACTTTTCTGATGGACGTGATTCGCGCCATCCGCAACCTGCGCACCGAGATGAACTGCCCGCCGGGGAAGGAAGTGCGGGTGATCTTCTGCGGCGGCGAAACCGACCGAGACTTTCTGCGCGAGCGGCAGGCTTATCTGCGCGCCCTGGCGCGCGTCGGCGCAGCGGAGTTTCGCTCCATCGATGCGCGGCCGCGCGGCGCCGCCACGGCCGTGGTCGGCGCGCTGGAAATCTATTTGCCCCTCGACGATCTCATCAACCTCGACGAAGAGCGCGCCCGGCTTGTCCGGGAAGTGAGCAAGGCCGAAGACGAGCTTGGCCGGGTGCAGAAGAAGCTCGCCAACACCGACTTCATCGCCAAAGCGAAAAACGAGGTGGTCCAGAAGGAGCGGGAAAAGGCGACGCAATTCGAGGAGAAAATTCGCACGCTCAGAAGCAGTTTGGCGAAGCTCGAAGAAATCCAAGCGGGAAGGAATTGAGCCGATGGATATTCATGTCAGCCCTCAGATCGAACGATTGATTCGCGATGCTCTGGACGAAGACATCGGCGCCGGCGATCTGGCGACCATGGCGACGATCGCGGCGGATGCGCGCGGCACCGGGCTCTTTCGCGCGAAAAAGGAAGGCGTGGTGGCGGGGCTGGTGCTGCTCGACCGGATTTTTTATTTCATCGATCATCGCGTGCAAGTGGTTTTGCACGCCAAAGACGGCGCGCCGGTCACGCCGGGAATGGTGGTTGCGGAAGCGGTCGGCCCGGTGCGCGCGCTGCTGCTCGCCGAGCGCACCGCGCTCAATTTCCTGCAGCGCCTCTCCGGCAACGCGACGCTCACGCGCAAGTACGTCGAGGCGGTGAAAGATTTTCCCTGCAAAGTGCTCGACACGCGCAAAACCACGCCGGGGCTGCGCACCCTGGAAAAATACGCCGTGCGCATGGGCGGCGGCATGAACCATCGAATCGGTTTGTACGATGCCGCGCTGGTGAAGGACAATCACATCGAGGCGACCGGCTCCATCGGCGAAGCCGTGCGCGCGGTGCGCCGGCACGCGCCGTTCATGGCCAAAGTCGAAGTCGAGGCGAGCAGCCTCAAGCAGGTGCAGGAAGCGATCGACGCCGGCGCCGACGTGATCATGCTCGACAATATGACCCTGGCGCAGATGGCCGAGGCGGTGAAGCTCGTCAACAAGCGCGCCCGGGTCGAAGCTTCCGGGGGCATCACTCTGGAAACCATTCGCCAGGTCGCGGCCACCGGCGTCGATTTTATCTCCTCCGGCGCGCTCACCCATTCGGCGCCGGTGGTGGATTTCAACATGAAGATTACCATGAATGCCCCCAAGTGATGCCGCCGCCGATCCGGCGCACGCGCCGCTGGATATCGAAAAGATCCGCCGACAAGTGAGCTTCGGGCGCCTGGGCGCCAAAATCCACTATTTCACCGAGCTCGGCTCGACCAACACGCGCGCGCGCGAGCTCGCCGACGCCGGCGCGGCCGAAGGCGAGCTGGTCGTCGCCGACGCCCAGACGGCGGGCCGCGGCCGGCTCGGCCGGCGCTGGGAATCGCCGCCGCGGCGCAATCTCTATTTCTCGCTCATTCTCCGTCCCACCCTCGCGCCCGCGGACGCGGCGCAGATCACGCTGATGGCGGCGGTGGCGCTCGCCGAGACCGTCGATTCCTTCCTTGCCGCCCCAGCCGAGATCAAATGGCCCAACGATATCCTGGTCGGCGGCCGCAAGCTCGCCGGCGTGCTGACCGAAGCGGCGTGCGCCGCGGCTGCCCTCGAGTATGTGATCCTCGGCATCGGCATCAACGTCAACTATCGCCGCGACGAAATGCCCGAAGCGATCCGCGCGCGCGCCACTTCCCTGGCCGATTTGACGGGCAATTTCGTGGCGCGCGAAAACGCGCTGGCGCGATTGATTCACGCCCTCGACCGGTGCTATGGAGTGCTTGAACAATCCGGCTTCGATGCGCTGCGGCCGAAGTGGGAAGCGCGTTTCGCGCTGCGCGACAAGCTCGTTCGCGTCGAACATCTCGATCAGTCGAGCGTGGGCCGGGCGCGCGGCATCGGGCGCGACGGCGCGCTGGTGCTGGAAGATGAGCGCGGCGCGCTGCACCGTATTTATGCCGGCGACGTGATTTTGCTGGAGAGTTGAAATTCGATCCATGCTGCTGGCCATCGATATCGGCAACACGAATATCGTTCTCGGGCTCTACCAGGGCAAAAAACTGATCACCCACTGGCGGCTTGCGACCCAGGCCGAGCGCACCGCCGACGAATACGGCGTGATCATCTCGCAGTTGATCGCCTATTCCGGCCACCGCGGCCAGCAGATTTCCGCCATCGCGGTTTCCTGCGTGGTGCCGCCGATGCTGACCACCACCCAGGAGCTGGGCCAGAAATTTTTCAACATCGATCCGCTGATCGTCGGGCCGGGGATCAAGACCGGCATGCCGATCCTCTACGAAAGCCCCAAGGACGTGGGCGCCGACCGCATCGTCAACGGCATCGCCGCCTACGAAAAGTATCGCGACACGTGCATCATCGTCGATTTCGGCACCGCGACGACCATCGATTTGATCTCGAAAAAAGGCGAATACATCGGCGGCGCCATCGCGCCGGGCCTGTCCATTGCGCTGGAGGCGCTGGTGCAGCGCGCCTCGAAGCTGCCGCGCATCGAAGTCGTCAAGCCCAAAGAGGTCGTCGGACGCAATACCATCCATTCGATTCAGGCGGGCATTTTTTACGGCTACGTGGGCCTGGTGGACGGCATCGTGCAGCGCATTCAGGACCAGCACGGCGGGCGCGCCAAAGTCATCGCCACCGGCGGGCTGGCGCCGCTGGTCGCCTCGGAATGCGCGAGCATCGGCGAAGTGGATGAATTTCTGACCCTGGACGGACTGCGCATCATCCACGAGCGCAACGCGCTTCAGGAAGTGAAAGCGAGAGCGCAAACGTAAGCGAACCCGAAGGGAGGATCCCATCGTCATGGCTGCGGCGGAGCTGGACAAACTTCGTAATGTCGGCATTCTCGGTCAGGGAGGTTCCGGGAAAACCTCCCTCGGAGAAGCGATGTTGTTTGCGGCGGGGGCGACTCAGCGTCTCGGCAAAGTTCAGGACGGCACTTCGGCGCTGGACTACGAGCCCGAGGAAATCAAGCACCACGTTTCGATCTCGACGGCGTTTCACTCCCTCAACTGGAAAAAATATTTCATGACGTTGATCGACACGCCGGGCTACGCGGCGTTCCTCGCCGATTCGATCAATTGCATGCGCGCCTTCGGCGGCGCGCTGTTCGCGCTCAATCCCTCGGTCGGGCTGCGCGTCGAATCGGAGCGGCTCTGGGCCCGCGCCAACGAAGACCGCGTGAGCCGGCTTTTGTTCGTCACCAAGATGGACCACGAGCAGAGCGATGTGGAGGAGCGCATCGCGTCCATGCTCGAAACTCTGGAAGCCAAAGGCGTCTATTTGCAGATGCCCGTGGGCGCCGAGGCCAATTTCAAGGGCGTGGTCGATCTGGTGTCGATGAAGGCGCTGCTCTACGAAGGCGACACGGGGAAATTTTCCGAGACCGACATCCCGGCGGATTTGCAGTCCGCCGCCGCGGAGCGGCGGCAAAAAATGATCGAAGACGTGTGCGAGACGGACGACGAGCTTTTGGAAAAATTTCTCGAGGGCAGTGAACCTGGAGCGGACGAGTTAAAAAAAGCGATTCGCGCCGCCACCCGCGAGCGCAAAATCTTTCCGATCCTGTTCGGCGCGCCGCTGCGCCAGATCGGCATCGCGCCGTTGCTCGACGCGATCGTGGACTATCTGCCGTCGCCGCTCGACGACGGCGAAGCGGAGGGGGTCAATCCGGCCAGCGGCGAAGCGCTGAAGCGCGCGGTCGATCCGGGCGCGCCGTTTTCGGCCTATGTTTTCAAGACCGTGATCGATCCGTTCGCGGGCAAGCTTTCGATCATGCGCGTGATGTCCGGCCGGGTCGCGCCCGACGTGCTCTGCTACGTGCCCAATCGCCAGGCCAAGGAAAAAATGGGCCACCTGTTCCGGCTCGAAGGCAAGAAGCAGGAGGCGGTGAAAGAAGCGGTGGCCGGCGAAATCATCGCCGCGGCAAAATTCAAAGACGTGGCCACCGGCGATACGATCTGCGACGAGAAAGCGCCGATTCGCTACGAGGGCGCGGCCCATTTCTCGCCCAACATCTCCTTCGCGCTCGAGCCCAAGAGCAAAGCCGACGAAGACAAGCTGCCGCAGGGTCTGCACCGCATGATGGAAGAAGACCAGACCATCGAGATGCACCGCGACGAGGAGACCCGCGACTTCATTCTTTCCGGCATGGGCCAGCAGCACATCGAGATCATCGTCGAGAAGCTCAAGCGCAAATACGGCGCCGAAGTCGTGCTCAAGGCGCCCAAGGTGCCTTACAAAGAAACCATCCGCGGCAACGCGAGCGCGCAGGGGCGGTTGAAAAAGCAGACCGGCGGGCGCGGCCAGTTCGGCGACACCTGGCTCAGGGTCGAGCCGCTGCCGGCGGGGAAAGGGTTCGAGTTCGTCGATCAGATCGTCGGCGGCGCGATCCCGCGCAATTACATTCCCGCGGTCGAAAAAGGCGTGCGCGAGGCGATGGCGGGCGGCTACCTCGCCGGCTATCCGATGGTCGATGTGCGCGTGACCCTGTACGACGGCTCCTATCACGACGTGGACTCTTCCGACATGGCTTTCAAGATCGCCGCCTCGATGGGTTTCAAAAACGCGGTGGAGAAGGCCAAGCCGGTGCTGCTCGAGCCGATCATGAACATGGAGATTTCCGTGCCCGACGAATGCATGGGCGACGTGATCGGCGATTTGAACAGCCGGCGCGGCAAGGTGCTGGGCATGGACACCCGAGGCCACACCCAGGTGATCAAGGCGCGGGTGCCCATGGCCGAGGTGCTGAAATACGCGCCGGACCTGCGCTCGATCACGAGCGGGCGCGGCGAATTTCAGATGGAGTTTTCTCATTACGAAGAGCTGCCGGCGCATCTCGCCGAAAAAGTCGTCAAGGAAGCGAAGGCGAGAAAGGCCGCAGAGCAAAACGGCGAACACAAAGCGTGAGGCGATCCCGTGGAGCAATCCTTTGATCAATTCAATGCGACCCTGCTCTACTGCAATAAGTGCGGGCGGGCGATGCCGGTGCGCCAGAGGCTGTTGCTGGTGCTGCCGGAAGGCGAGCTGTACGAGTATACGTGCCAGGGCTGCAACAGCTCGGTGGGTTCCAAGACCGAGAAAGCCGGACTCCAGCCCCCGGCGCAGAATCCGCGATCGAGATTGGGAGGTTTTTGAGCCATGGCGGTGATCGACTCCGACGCCCACGTTTTAGAAACCGATCATACCTGGGATTACATGCTCGAGTCCGAGCGCGCGCTGCGCCCGCGCATCGTGCCCACGCCGGGCGATGCCAGCTCGGGCGGCGAATCCTGGCTGGTGGACGGCACCTACATCGGCAAGGCGCGCAACGTCGGTTACAGCGACACGACCCGGGAGTCGCGCGAGATGGAAGATATCCAGGCGCGGCTCCGGCACATGGACGAGCTCGACGTGGACGTGCAGGTGCTTTACCCGACGATTTTTCTCCGCCCGTTCACCCGCCGGCCGGAAGTCGAGCTCGGGGTGGCGCGCAGCTACAACCGCTGGCTGATCGACATCTGGAAAAAAGCGCCGGAGCGCCTGCGCTGGGTGGCGGTGCTGCCGTTTTTGTCGATGGACAAGGCGATCGAAGAGGCGCGCTTCGCCAAAGAAAACGGCGCCTGCGGCATTTTCATGCGCGGGCTCGAAGGCGACAAGCACATCAGCGATGCGCATTTCTTTCCGATCTACGAGGAAGCCGGCCGGCTCGACCTGCCGATCTGCGTGCACTCGGCCACCGGCAGCTTCGTGGTGCACGATTATTTTCTGAACGAGTGCGGCTTCAACAAATTTAAGCTCGCCGTGGTGGGCTCGTTTCACTCGCTGATCTTCAACAAGATTCCCGAGAAGTTTCCCAAGACCCGCTGGGCGTTCATCGAGGTCAGCTCCCAGTGGGTGCCCTACGCGATCCACGACTACGCGCGGCGCTTCGAGCGCGGCGGCACGAAAGTCGACAAGACCCAGGTGCTCAACAAAAGCAAAATCTGGGTGACCTGCCAGACCGACGACGATCTGCCGTACGTGCTCAAATATTCCGGCGACGACAAGCTGATTATCGGCACCGATTACGGCCACAACGACACGTCGTCGGAAATTCTCGCGCTGCGCAAGCTCAAGGAAGACGGCGCGGTGCCGACGCCGGTGGTCAACAAGATCCTCGACGACAATGCGCGCGCTCTCTATGGATTATAGGCCCCGCAGGACTTATAGTACTCGTTGACATGATCATCGATTTTCAGGCCCACGTTTTTCCCGAAGCTTACCTCGCCGAAATGAAGCGGCTCGACGGCGTCGTCGTGCTCGAGGATCCCGATGCGCACAGCGGCATGCGCTATTTTTACGACAAGAAGCTCAAAGGCCGCATCAACACGGCGACCTTTCAGGGCCAGGACATCGACAAGCGCTTGCAGCACATGGACCAGCTGGGGATCGACCTTCACGTGCTGACGATTCCCGCGCCGGGCGCGGATCGGTTCGAGGGCAAGGGCGCCGTCGAGATCGCGCGGGTCGCCAACGATGCGATCGCGGCGATCGCGCGCAAGCATCCCAGGCGCTTCATCGGCTTTTTCACTCTGCCGACCTCGAATATTCAGGCTTCGCTCGATGAACTGGAGCGCTCGGTCAATGATCTCGGTTTGCGCGGCTTCGGCTGCTTTGCCAACTTGAACGGCCAGGCGCTGGACCGCGAAGAGCTGTTCCCGATCTACGAGCGCCTGGCAAAATACAAGCTGCCGGTTTACGTGCATCCGACGGCGCCGCTGGCGACCGAAGCCGTGGGCATCGACATCATGCCGACCCTGATCTTCGGCTGGGCCTTCGACAGCACCGTGGCGATGACCCGGCTGGTTTATGGGCGTGTGCTGGAGCGGTTTCCTGAAATCAACTGGGTAGTGGCCGACGTGGGCGGCGTCCTGGCTTTCTTCGCGCAGCGCGCGATCAATATTTACACCGGCCGCACCGACGAGATTCGCCACAAGTACGGTCTCAAGGAGAACCCGCTGGATTCCTTCCGGCGCTTTTATGTCGACACGGCGGATCATCCGGCGTCGACGTTGCGCTGCGTGAAAGATTTCTTCACTCCGGATCGGATGGTGCTCGGAACCAATTATCCCTACGGCCCGGAGGAGGGCTGCGTGCTGGTTAAAAACAGCCTCAAGGCGATCGACGGTCTCGAGCTCAACGCGGCCGACAAAGAAAAAATTCTCGGCGGCAATGCGGCGCGGATTCTCGGAGTGAAAGCGGCATGAAATTTACCAAAGCGGCGAGACCGGTGATGATGGGCCAGAACGGCATGGTTTCGTGCGGCCATCCTCTGGCTGCGCTCGCGGGCGTGAACATTCTCCGGGAAGGCGGCAACGCGGTGGACGCCGCGCTGGCGGCGGCGTTCGTGATGTCGGTGGTCAAGCCCGAAGCCAGCGGTCCGGGCGGCGATTTGTTTGCCTTGGTTTACATGAAGAGGACCGGCAGAGTCGAAGCGCTCAACTCCAGCGGTCCGGCGCCGGCGCAGGCGACCATCGAGTATTTTCGCGAGCACGGCCTCAAGAGCGTGCCGCAGTCCGGTCCGCTGAGTATTGCCGTGCCGGGCGCGGTGGACGGCTGGCTCGAGCTGCACAAGAAATACGGCACGAAAGAATTGAGCCGGCTGATGGCGGACGCGGTTCGCAGCGCCCGCGAAGGGTTTCCGATCGGGCTGGAGTTCGCCGAGTGCATCGAGGAATTCAGCCGCGAATTCCCCTGGGTCGATCGCTACTATCGCCAGCCGCTCGGCGGCGCCGGGCCGGGAAAAATTCTGGCGCAAAAAGGGCTGGCCGGCGTCTTCGAAAAAATCGCTCAGAAGGGCCGCGGCGGATTTTATTCAGGCGAAATCGCCGAGAAGATCTGCGCCACGATCAAAGCCGAGGGCGGTATTCTCACGCAGGAGGACCTGCAGCCGCTCGTGTGCCAATGGATCGATCCGGTCCAATCGACCTATCGAGACACTCTGGTCTACGAGCAGCCGCCGGTGTCCCAGGGTTTCATGGTGCTCGAGATGCTCAACATCGCCGAGGCCTGGCCGTTTCACGACGGCAGCATGAGCCAGGGTGAGATGATTCACTACCAGATCGCGGCCAAGAAGCTCGCCTTCGAAGACCGCATCCGCTATCTCGAAGACCCGGCCTTCGGCGATCCGAAGATCGCGCTGCTGATTTCCAAAGAACACGCCGCGAAGCGGCGCGAGCTGGTCGGCGACATCATGAAGCGGCCCTCCGCGAGCGCGCCGAATCAAAGCAGCGACACGACCTATCTTTGCGCGGCGGATCGCGACGGCAACGCGATCTCGTTCATTCAGAGCGTGTTTGCGCCCTTCGGCTCGCGCGTGATCGCCGGCGATACCGGCATCGTCATGAACAATCGCCTGTGCAGTTTCGGCCTCGATCCGAGCAAGGCCAATGCGCTCAAGCCCGGCAAGCGGCCCGCGCACACGCTCAACACCTACATGGTTTTTCGCGGCGGCGAGGTTTTTGCCGCGGGCGGCAGCCCCGGCGCCGACGAGCAGCCGCAGACGAACTTTCAGATCATTCACGATCTGGTCGACCTGCAAATGGATCCGCAGAGCGCGGTCGAAGCGCCGCGCTGGAGCCACCAGCCCGGCACGCCGCCGCGCGATCAGCTGCCCGAAGCGCTGCGCCTGGAAGAAGGCTACGATCCGGCGACCCTCGAAGAGCTGCGGAAGAAGGGACACACGATTTCGGTCGTCGATCGCTGGTCCTTCGGCAGCGCCAAGGTGATCGTGCGCGATCGTGAAAACGGCTGCTGGCTCGGCGGCGCCGATCCGCGCCGCGCCGGCTACGCTCTGGGCTGGTAACGCCTTCCGTGCATTCATTTCTCCTGGGAGTTCTCTCGGAGGCTCGCGTGAAAGTCAGCCTGTTCACAGAAATTCAATGCCCGCCGGGAAGCTCGGCGGCGGCTCGGCTCGGCGAATTCATGGAGCAGGCCGAGTTGGCCGATCGATTGGGATTTCACGCCTACTGGCTCGCCGAGATCCATTGCCAGCCGAAGTTTTCACTTCTCTCCGCGCCTTATGTCGTGCTCGGCGCGATGGCGCAGAGGACCAAACGGCTTCGGCTCGGCGTCGCGGTCAATACTCTGCCCGTGCATCACCCGGTGCAGCTTGCCGAGGAAGCGGCGATGCTCGATCTCGTCAGCAACGGGCGCATGGAATTCGCCGCGGGCGGCGGCCATCCGCACAGCCGCGCCTACGAATGCTTCGGCGCCGATCACAAATCGACCCACGACGTGATGGCAGAATCCCTCGAGATCATCCGCAAAGCGTGGTCGGAGCCGACGCTGGCCTACAGCGGCAAGTTTTTTCAAATTCCCGAAGTCATCGTCAACCCCAAGCCGATGCAAAATCCGCCGCCGCCGTTTTACATGGCGACGAGCTCGCTCGACGGCGTCGAAGTCGGCGCGCGCCTGGGAATCAACATGTTTTTGCCGATTCATACTCGGTCGCCGGAACAATTGATCGAGTATGCCGATGCCTACTGGTCGGGCCTGAAGCAGCACGGGCATGATCCGCAGCAGAAGGAATTGGGATTGTTAGTTCCGATGCATCTGGCGGCGAGCGCCGCTGAAGCGAAAAGCCGAGCCGAAGCCGGGATCATGAGCTACTTCAAAACCATCCTCGACCTGCGCCTGGACTACACCGACTGGCTCAACCGGCGCGGCGTCGAGCTGCCGGCGCGTTTGCGCACCGCGGCGGGAACGCAGGTTTCGTTCGAGACGATCTGCGAAAAGCACGCGGTGATCGGCGACGCCGGCTTCGCCGTGGAAAAAATTCGCAAATTGGCGCAACAGACCGGCGCGCGCCATCTGCTCGCCTGGTTCAATATCGGCACCGTGCCGCACGCGCTCGTGATGGATTCGATGCAGCGCTTCAGTCAAGACGTGATGGCGCAATTGTGAGATTGAATCCGAATGCATGATCCAACATAAAGAACGCAAAGAAGATGTAGGGGGCGACCGGCGGTCGCCCTCCGAGATTCGTCGGAGGTGATTTCCCATGGAAGAGCTGACCGAACAAAAGTGCGTGGCCTGCCGCGTCGGCGCGCCGTCGGTGACCGCGGAAGAGATGAAAGAGCTTCAGCCGCAGGTGCCGGAGTGGCAAGTCATCAGCGAAGACGGCATTCCGAAACTGGATCGCCTGTTCAGGTTCAAAAATTTCAAAGACGCGATCGCCTTCACCGACGAAGTCGGCGCGGCGGCCGAAGAAGAAGGACATCATCCTCGGATTACCACCGAATGGGGCAAGGTCGCCGTCACCTGGTGGACGCACAAGATCAAGAACCTGCACAAGAACGATTTCATTATGGCCGCAAAGACCGACGTGATTTACAAGAAGTACGAGCAAGCTTAGCGAAATTCGTTTTTTCCCGCCCGATCAGACGAGAAACGTTTCCCGGAGGTGGTGGATGTCACGACAACGGGCCGGATTCTTCGGATTGATTCTTGCCGCGCTTTTGGTCGGCGGATTTGCCTTCGCAGCTTCTCCTGACGACGGCTTTTATAAAGGCAAAACGATTCGCCTGATCGTCGCGTTTTCCGCGGGCGGCGGCTACGATACGTACTCGCGCACAATTGCGCGCCACCTCGGCAAGCACATCCCCGGCAATCCCAGCGTCGTGGTCGACAATATGACCGGCGCCGGCGGGATCATCCACGCCAACTACATGTTCAAGCAGGCGAGGCCGGACGGTCTCACGATCGGCAACAACTCCGGCGGCTTGTTTCTGCAACAGATCATGGGCGCCAAGGGCATCGAGTTCGACGGCAAAAAATTCGAGTACATCGGCGCGCCCGCGGTGGATCATCTGACCTGCGCGATCGCGAAAGCCAGCGGCGTCACTTCGCTCGAAAAATGGATGGCGAGCAAAGAACCCGTGCGCTTCGGCGGCGTCGGCCCCGGCGGCTTCGCATCCGACCTGCCGCGAGTCCTGCAGGCCGCGCTGAATCTCCCCATACGAGTCATCGACGGTTACAAAGGCACGTCGGATATTCGCTTGGCGACGGAGAGCGGAGAGTTGGCCGGCAGTTGTTTATCGTGGGATTCCTACAAGACCACGTGGCGAAAGGCGATTGAGAGCGGCGACGTGAATATCGTGATCCAGGCGATGCCGAAGAAGCATCCGGAGTTGCCGAACGTGCCGCTGGCGATGGACTATGCCAAGACCGATGAAGCCAAGCGGCTCATCAAGCATGGCGCCCATGATCTCGCTTACTCGGCGCGCCCATATTTTTTACCGCCGGGCACGCCCAAAACACGCGTGCAGGTCTTGCGGCGGGGCTTTGCCGAAGTTCTGAAAGATCCGGAATTGCTGGCGGAAGCGAAGAAGGCCAACTTCGCCATCGACTACCTCTCCGGCGAAGAACTCGAAAGCATCGTTCACGGCCTCTACAAGATCGAGCCCGAGTTCGCCGCGAAGATGAAGCAGATTCTCGTGCCGTAAATTCAATTTGATCTCAATCCAAATATCGACGGCAGCTCAAGTAATCTTTTTGAAACAGCGGATGGTTCCCAATAGGTGAATCCCGCGGCGAGATGCGCAGCTATCATCGATCTCGCGCGAATCCTCTCTCCGGGGTCCGAGGTTCAAAGCCTCCCGTCAATCGGTCCGACGCCGCGCCGATCGGATTCTGTGACGGCGCGATCTGCATCGAAACATAGTGCTTTAAGGGAACTCGGTGTCGAATCCCCCTTCCGGAATGACTTCATTCTGGCGGCGAAGATCGACGCCCTACATAGGAAATATGCTCGCGTGTGGAGGTGCCAGATCCTTACTCTTTTAGAATCCGCTCGACAGTGGACCGGTCCACTAGCCACGCCTTCTGAAAAGCTTCTAAGGTATCGTATTGCGGGATCGGTTCCCACTGTGCGATTGAACGTGATGTTAGCAGAGAATAGTACTTCCCAATGACGCTTCGGATGTCACTCATAGTGTCATGTAATGTCTGGAAGGTCATCTCCGTGGTCTTGATGCCGCGTTCGGGAGTACGATGTGCTCTCGTTCGTTCCGCGTATTCCCGAAGCTGTTCTGCCCTTGCCGCTATTTGATTGAGATCGCTTTTCACCATTTCGGGATCAATGTAGTCCGCATCACGGTTTTCTGCGACTTGGACTAGTTTGAAGCGATCGAATACTCGCTCTGCAAGCCAAGAGCCTGAAGATCCATTCCCGCTTAACTTCAATTGGTAGCGTGTTCGACACACGACAGTGGGATGCTCTATTATGTCGAAGAGCAGATTTCTTAAGTTTTCAGTACCAGCTTGCTGATCTAATTCTCGCCGAATAAGCATCAGTGCGGCGTCCACATAATTATCGACCATCCATTTGAAAAAGAATCCCGCTTCCGCAGAGAGTCTCTCATTTGTGCGAAACACAGCACTTATCAGCCGAAATAAATAGTAGTTCCAGGCATGCTGAACCTGCTCACGGTAAATCCGTTCAATAACCCGAACCCACGCGTCGTAGCGGGCATCGGCGTTAATATCGCCGAGTCGGAGTGTCATTGTGTCTACCTATGATGTAGAAGTTTATTTACAACAGCTCGCTATTACATTCGTGCCGGTACTTAGACTTTTGCACGAGCTTATTCGCTCGGGTGCTGGGTGCCGGTACTATTTACTGATCTCATCGATCACTACGTCCACATTCTTTGTCCCGACGTCCACTGGATTTTTCTTGTAGTCGCCGGTCATGTCCCCCAGCGTTGCCGTCTTTGTCGAGGCGGTAGGCGGTATCGTTAAATCCAATTCTCCGTTTTCAATCCCGCGACTCGCCGGAAATGTCTGACGTTGTTCGTCACTAACGTAATTCCCAAGGATAGAGCGTGAGCCGCTATGAGCGTGTCAAATGTACCGATAGGCTCGCCACGGCGCGCCAGCGATACTGCAACGGTGGCGAACTGATTGGCGGCGGATTCGTCGAAAGCTGCCACGGCGACAGATTCTGTGAACGTGGCGATAATACCGTGCAGTTTTCTCGACCGCTTGGCCTCGGCGCCATAACGTAATTCCGCCAATGTGATCGAACTGATACAGATCTCCGAGGGCCGACAGACCAGAAGACGCGCGCCGACCCGGCCCTCGCCGCGAAGAGCGAAGCTCACAGAGTCGGTGTCGAGCATGTAGTTTGGCATCAAGCCAATGGATTGCGGATATCTCGAAGCCGTGATTGGGCGGGACGAGGAATATCATCCGTCCAAGCACCCAGACAGGCGCGAAACTCGTCAGACCATTCGTCCGCGGGTTCAAGAATGACGCGGCGACCGTCCCGGCGCACGACGACTTCATCTCCCGCAGTGAAACGGCAGTCTCTCGGAAGACGTACGGCTTGACTGCCGCCGTTGCGGAACAATTTGGCCCGTGAAAATTTCATAAACAGAGTCTAGACGTTCGTATATATCCGGTCAAGCGCGATCAATGCGTCGTTTGATCAATCACGATATCTACGTTATTTGCCCCCACTTCCACGGGATTTTTCTTGTAGTCGCCGCTCATGTCGCCCGGCGTGTGGGTAACAGGATTGCCATCTTTGTCGAGGCGGGCGGTGATGTTGATTTTGCCGGTGAAGGGCAGGCCTTGCATCATCACGTTGTCCTGGCTGAGCGTGTAATCGAGGGGAAAAGTCGGGCGGTCGATTTTTTTGACGGCCAGCGGCGGGCCGCCGGCGCCGCCGGCGGGGCGGGCGATGATGAACAGTGCGGCGTTGGGGTCGATGCTTGCTTTGAGTTTCGGATCGACGGTGATTTTGCCGCTGATCTGCGCGGCGGGCGAAGCGGGCGAAGATTCTTTGCCGGAGGCCGCGGCGGGGCTCGGGGTGCCGCCGCCTGTGGGAATTTCGGCCAGGACTTTGACGACCTCGTTGCGCTCCTCGCCGGCGGGGATGAGGTTCAGCAACTGCTCCAGCACGCGGCGCGCGCCCGCGTAGTCTTTTTTCTCCTGATAGAGAACCATGCCTTTGCCCCAGAGCGCCATTGGAAAATTGGGCGCTTGCGACAGCGCGCGGTCGAAAGCCATCAGCGCGCCGTCGCCGTGGCCGGCCTGGACGAGGATGAAGCCCATGTAGCTGTGCGCTTCGGGATTGTTCGGATCGTCGCTCAGAACTTTTTTGAAGGCTTCGATCGCTTTGGGAAAATCCTGCTGGGCGAAAGCTTGTTTGCCTTCTGCCAGGGCGGCGCGCGCGGCGGGCGGAGTGGTGCCGGTCATGAAATCGCCGGTGATCGAGCCGTTTTCCGAATCGCGCTCGCGCACCGAGCGAGTCAGCATCACGCCCAGCGCCAGACCGAAGAGGAGAAGAAACACGCCGCCGGCAACAAGTTGCCAGCGGCGAACTTGCGGGCTGGCGCTGCTGCGAGCTTCGCGTTTTTTTGGGGCGGGTTTTGCTTTTGCTTCGGCCGGCATGGCGGCGAGCTGGTTTGCGACGCTCACGCCTTTGGTCTCGATTTCCTGTTTCAGCGCGGCGTAATCCGATTCCGATAGCTTTCCCGATTGAAAATCGAAATCCAGCTCGGTGAGCTCGCCGCGCAGGCGGGCGCGCTCGCGCAGCAGTTGCGCCCTCGCGCTCGAGTCCTCGAGATCGGGCGCCTCGATATTTTCGTGCAAAATCCCGGCGCGTGCTTGCGCCGCGGCCAAAGTGGATTCCGCGGCCGGCTGCGCGGTCTTTTTTTTGCGCGTCCAGCGGTGCACGATCCAGAGCGCCGCGACCACGCCGAGCGCGAGAACGACGTACGGCAATATCCATAAAAGCGCGCCGATGCCGGTGGTCCTGGGCCTGAGCAGCACCCACTCGCCGTATTTCGACACGAAAAAGTCTTTAATCTGCTCGGGCGATTTGCCGGCCTGAAGCTGCTCGCGCACGATGGCGCGCATCTGCTGCGCCATTTCGGACGGCGAGTCGGCGACCGACAGGTTCTGGCAGACCACGCAGCGCAGCTCGGTGGAAATCGCGCGGGTCTGGTCGTCGAGGTCGGGTGCCGGCGCCGCGAAAGGCGAGCGCGCGAACAGGACGAATAAGACGAATAAGACAAATGAAGCGGGCGCTCTCATCGGTTTATTTGACCGCGTTGTAGTCGCCTTTGCCTTCCTGAGCGCTGACGATGCCCTTGGCCGCTTCTTCGAGCTTGCTGATCACCAGCGGCGCGCGGATGGCGCCCACGTGCTTGTAAGTGATGCGTCCCTGCGGGTCGATGAAGAAACTTTCCGGAATGCCCCAGGTGCCGTAGTCGACGGCGATCTTGCCGCTTTCGTCTTTGCCGTTCGGATAGCTGATATTGAACTCCTTCAGAAACTCGCGCGATTGCTGATCGGTGTCCTGCACGGCGACGCCGAGAAAAACCATATTTTTATCTTGGATTTTCTGCCACGCGGCTTCGAGCTCGCGCGCTTCCTCGCGGCAGGGCACGCACCACGAGGCCCAGAAATTGACGAACACCGCCTTGCCGCGCAGGTCGGCCAACGTCAGCTTGCCGCCGTCGAACAGCGTCAGCGTGAACGGCGCCGCCGGCTTGGCGATCAGCGGCGAGACGATGTAGTGCGCGTCGCGGGTGAAACCGTAGGCCAGCAGCGCGAGCACCGGCGCGATAATCAACAGCGTGATCGCAAGCCGCCGCCAGCGCATCTAGCCCTCGCTTTGCTCCGCAGAATAGATCGCGGCAGTCGGTTCCAAGAAGCCCGCCGCCTCCGCCGGCACGCTCGTGCCGAGCGGCGCGATGCAGACCAGAGTCCCGAGCGCGATGACGAAGCCGCCGATCCACATCCACACCACCAGCGGGCGCACCAGCACTTTCAAGGTCGCGTGATTGCGGTCCACTTCGCTGAAGCCCGACAGGATCAGGTAAATATCTTCGCTCAGGCTGCTCTGATGCACGGCGCGGCCGATGGGGGATTGCTGGGTCGGAAAAAATTTCAGCGCCGGGCGCAAAATCCCGGCGTCGCTGCCGTTGTGAAAAACGTGAAACGCGCCTTCGACGCGAAAATGAGTCGGCTGCTGCGAGCCGGTGAGCCCGGCGAACTGGATGCGGTAATTGCCGACCTGCAGTTCTTGATTGACCGCCATCGTCGCTTCCTTTTCGAGGCTGTACGACATGGAGCCGGCGATGCCCATCATGATCAGCACCACGCCGAGATGCACCACCAGGCCGCCGTAGCGCCGCTGGTTGCGCCGCGCCAGGGTGAAAAGACCGCGCCAAACGCCTTCGCCGGCAATGCGCTTGCGCGCGCGCAAGGCGAGCGCGGTGTCGTAGAGAATCGTGGCGACGACGAAGGCGAGCAGCGTGAATCCCAGAAGCGGCAAGAAGTCGCGCACTTTCCAGACGAACAACCCCAGCCCGAGGGCGAGCGCGGCGCTCGCCGGCCAGAGAAAATTGCGCTTCAGGTTGTCCCACGAGGCGCGGCGCCAGGCGATCATCGGTCCGACCGCCATGAGAAAAACCAGAAACAAAAACAGCGGCACGGTGACCGAGTTGAAATAGGGCGCGCCGACGCTCACCTGCACGCCGGCGACGGCTTCGGAGAGAAGCGGAAAGATCGTGCCGAGAAAAATCGTGAACAGCGCCGAGACCAGCACGATGTTGTTGAGCAAAAACGCCGATTCGCGGCTCACCATCGAATCGAGCTCGGGCTGCTCCTTGAGCAGATCGGCCCGGTAGGCGACGAGGCCGAAGGAGCCGAGCAGGATCACCGCGAGAAAACCGAGAAAGAAACCGCCGACGGGGCCCGAGGAAAACGCGTGGATCGATGACAGGATGCCCGAGCGGGTGAGAAACGTGCCGAAGATGGTCAGGCTGAAGGCGACGATGATCAGCGAAAGATTCCAAACTTTCAGCATGCGCCGGCGCTCCTGCACCTGAATCGAGTGCAAAAACGCGGTCGCCGGGAGCCAGGGCATGAACGCGGCGTTCTCCACCGGATCCCACGCCCAGTAGCCGCCCCAGCCGAGCACGTGATAGGACCACCAGGCGCCGACGAGATTTCCCGCGGTTAGAAAAAACCACGCAGTGATCGTCCAGCGGCGCGTGCTGACGATCCAGGCTTCATCCAATTTGCCGACGATCAGCGCCGCCATGGCAAACGCGTACGGCACCGTGAGGCCGACAAAGCCGGTGTAGAGCAGCGGCGGGTGAGTCATCATATTGGAGTCCTCGAGCAGCGGGTTCAGGCCGCGGCCGTCGGGCGGGATCGGCGAAATGATTTCGAACGGATTCGACAGAAAACCGACGACGCCGAGAAAAAACGCCGACACGATGCAGAAAATCATGATCACCCAGGGCAGGGTTTCTCGGTGCCGGTCGCGGTAGAGCCAAGCGACGATGCCGGCGAAGATGATCAGGATCCATTCCCAGAGCAGCAGCGAGCCTTCGAGCGCGCCCCACAAGCCGGTGACGCGGTAATAAACCGGCGTGGCGCGGGTGGTATTGAAGGCGACGTACTTGATGGAAAAATCGGCGCTGACCAGCCCGTAGATCAGCGCGCCGGCGGCCAGGGTAACCAGAACGAATTGGCCGAAGATCGCGGCGCGGGCGAAAGCCAGGTAGCGCGCTTCGCCGGCGCGCGCGGCGATGATCGCAATAGCGATCCCGCCGAGCGCCAGGACAAACGCGAGCAGGATCGAAATATGGCCCAGGCCGGCGGTCACTTGGAGTAGGCTTCCTTGGCGGGGATGAAACTTTTCGCGGCGTCCTTGCCGTCGGCGTGCGGGCTGTACTCTTCGGCGTGTTTGGCCATGATCGTCGTCGCCTGGAACACGCCGTCCTTGCCGATGCGCCCTTCGACCACCGCGCCCTTGCCTTCGGTGAACAGATCGGGCGGCACGCCTTTGAAGATCACTGGAAACTTGGTTGTGCCGTCGGTCAGCTCGAATTTATAGGTAAGCGTTTGCAGATCCTTTTGCAGCGAGCCTTGCACGACCATGCCGCCCATGCGCAGGAACTTGCCCGCGGAGGAATTTTCCTTGGCGCGCAACTCGGACGGCGTGACGAAATAGACGATCGCCTCCTTCATGCCGCCGACAACCAGATACGAGATCGCCGCGAGGATGACAAGCCCGCCGATCAAAAGCCGCTTATTTTTTTTCATCGCGACCCGCCGGTTGGAGCGCCGCCAATTCCGCCTGCGCCCGTTGGTAACGGCGCTTCAAAGAAACCGCGTACAGAAGGATGACTCCCCAGACGATGCCGTACGCCAGGCCGACGAATCCCCAGGGTCCCATCAGTTTTCCTGCGCCAGACGGCGCGCTTTGATCGCGCAGCGCATTTCGCCATACCGATAGCGCAACGATAACAAATAAAAATAAAGCAACAAGAATCCGACGAAGCTGATCGCCAGGGCGATCAGCATCGTCGGATCGACGTTTTCCCAGGGCGGTTTGTTCGGCTGCAGGATCGACGGCGGCTGATGCAGGGTGCGCCACCAGTAGACCGACATGTGAATCAGCGGAATGTCGAGAAAACCGATAATGCCCAGAACCGCTCCGGCCGAGGCGGCGCGGCTTTCGTCCTCGATCAGCGCGCGCAGCATCAGGTAGCCGGTGTAGATCAAGAGCAGAATCGCCGTCAGCGTGAGCCGCGCATCCCAGGTCCACCACACGCCCCAGGTGGGCTTTCCCCAGATCGAGCCTTCGATAATCGTGAGCGCGGTGAACAGCACGCCGATCTCCGCGGCCGAGTGCGCCAGGATGTCGTCGCGCTTCTCGCGCTTCCACAGATACATGCCGCTGCCGATGAAAACCAGAAAATAAGATAGATACGCGGTCAGGATGCTCGGCAGATGCAGATACATGATGCGCTGGACCTGGCCCTGATAGGCGTCGGGGGGCGCGACGACCAGGCCCCAGAAAAGGCCGACGGCGATGGCGGCGAGCGCCAGCGCGCCGAGAATGCCGCGCCGTTTTTTCACCGGTTCCGCGCCCTGGGCCATTTCAGCTCTCGACGACGTGCTCGAAGATCAGCACGCCGACGGTGAGAAATATCACGTCGAAGCCGAGCAGCAGTCTCAGCCAGGCGAAGGCTTCGCCGAATTCGCCGGCGCGAAGAACATTTTCCATACAGCGGATGGTGCCAAGGATAACCGGAATCATGAGCGGAAACAGAATCAGCGGCAGCAGCAGCTCACGCGCCCGCGCGCGCAACGTCACCGCGGCCATGATCGTGCCGAGGCTGCAAAACCCGACGGTACCTATTAAATTAACGAGAAATAGCTGCGGTAGCAAATTCCAGGAGGACAGATTGAAAAGAATCCAGAACAGCGGGATGACCACGACTTCGACCAGCAGCATCAGGATCAGATTGAACCCGGTCTTGGCGAGAAACAGGGCGCCGCGGTCAAGCGGCGCCAAGAGCAGGGCGTCGAGGCAGTGGTTTTCGCGCTCGGAATTGAAAAGCTGCGCGAGCCCCAGGGTGCCGGTGAAGAGAAAAGCCAGCCAGAGCAGCGCCGGGGCGGTTTCCGCGACCCGGTCGGGCGGCAGATCGAAGGAAAAGTGAAAGACGAACAGGAGCAAGGTGCCGAAGAAAAACATCGTCATCAAGCTCTCGCGCCGGCGCAGCTCCAGGCGCAGGTCTTTCCCCAGCAGGAGGCAAGTCTGTTTGATCAGAGTCATGAATCGCCGCGCGGTAAAAACTCGCCGAAAGCCCGGTCGAAGCTCGGCCAGGGCTGCTGCTTGCGCTCGTCGAACGTCACCCGGCCCTGGTGCAGAATCACGGCGCGGTTGCAGAGCCTGAGCGCGCGCGCGATGTGATGCGAGGCGAGAACCACGATGCCGCCGCGGGCGCATTGCGCGCGCAGAAAATCCTCGAGCAGATCGATGCCGCGGCCGTCGAGCACGCCGTAGGGCTCGTCGAGGAGCAAAAGCTCGGGCTCGAGCAGGCGCCACTTGGCGAGCGATAGCCGGCACTTGAGACCGCTGGAGAGATTGGCGACGGATTCGCCGGCGCGCGCGGCGAGACTCACCGCGGCGAGCTGCTCTTCGATGAAAGCGGCGTTGCCGGGCCTGCCGTAGAGCGACGCGAAGAAGCGCAGGTTCTCCGCCGCGGTCAGATGCTCGTACAAATGATCGGCGGGCGCGAGAAGACCGATCTTGTGACGCAGCGCAATCTGGCTCGGCGTGAATTCAGCGCCGTCGAAGCGGATGGCGCCGGCGGAGGCGCCGGTCAAGCCCGCGAGCAGCCGCAGCAGGGTGGTTTTGCCCGCGCCGTTGGGACCGAGCAGCGCGGCGAGATCGCCCGGCTCGAAGTCCAGACCGACGTCGCGCAGCGCCCACAAAAAACCGTAGGCTTTGGACAATTTTTCGGTGGACAGGCGCAAGTTCGGGTTCTCTGGCGCAGCAACTAAAATTTCCCGCGCCGCTGGTCGAGTCGAGAGACTATAGTGAGCGGCGCCGGCGCTTTCAAGAACGAGATCAAGTTTGACTTTGCCGCGCCATCTCCCCTATTTAGTAGTTACGATCGCCTGCGGCAGCAAAAGGAGGAGTTGATGAATCCGATCGTGACCGTCACGGGGTTTTGGGACGCCTTCATCACCAAGATCGCGGTGTTCCTGCCCAACCTGTTTTTCTCCATCGCGGTGCTGTTGCTCGGCTGGGTGATCTGCAACGTGATCAAGCGGATCATCGTGCGCCTGCTGAAACTATGCCAATTCGATTCCCTGGCGGAGCGCGCCGGCATCAAGCAGATCCTCGAGCGCGGCGGCATCAAGCAGGCGCCCTCGGACATCATCGGGCTTTTGGCCTTCTGGTTTCTGTTTCTGATCGCGATCGTGACCACGCTGGAGACCCTCAATCTGAGCGGCGCGACCGATACGCTGCACACGATTTATCTTTATATTCCAAAAATCGTCGCCGCGCTGGTGACGCTCATTCTCGGGCTTTACTTCGCCAACTTTCTCGAAACCGTGACCCGGACTTCCTGCGCCAACGCGGGTCTGGACGCCGCGGGTTCGATCGGCCGGGCGGCCTACGTCGGCACGACGATCTTTGTCGTCGCGGGCATTTTCGAGATCCTCGACATCGCTTCTGAAATCGTCATCTGGGCCTTCATTCTGGTCTTTGGCGCGGTGTGTCTGGCGCTTGCTCTGGCCTTCGGCCTGGGCGGCCGCGAGGTTGCCGCCCGATACCTCGAAAGATGGCTAGAGCAGAAGAAAAACGAGTAGTTAAGCGCCTTGACTCAACCTAGCTAATCAGCTAGTTTCGAGCAGTTAAAAATCCATTCTTAAGCAGGTAGCCTAAGGTGCGTGCCGGTTTCACAAAAGCCCTTAGGCTATTTTTGCAGGTGAGGAGAACATGGCGGAATACAAAGTGGTAAAAGTGCCGAAGGACGGCGCCAAGATCACCATGGGCGCCAACAGGCAGCTGCAGGTTCCCGACAACCCGATCATTCCGTTCATCGAAGGCGACGGCACCGGCCGCGACATCTGGCGCGCTTCGGTGCGCGTGTTCGACGCGGCGGTGGAGAAGGCTTACAAAGGGAAAAAGAAAATCCGCTGGATGGAAGTCTACGCCGGCGAAAAATCCTTCAAGCAATACAACAGCTGGCTGCACGAAGAGACCGTGCCGGCGTTCTCCGAGTTTCTCGTCGGCATCAAAGGGCCGCTGACGACGCCGATCGGCGGCGGCATGACCTCGCTCAACGTCGGCCTGCGCAAGCTCCTCGATCTCTACGTCTGCCAGCGGCCGGTGCGCTATTTCAACGGCGTGCCTTCGCCGCTCAAGCATCCCGAGTACGTCGACATGGTGGTGTTCCGCGAGAACACCGAGGATATTTACACCGGCATCGAGTTTCCCAACGGCACCGAACCCAATGCCAAATTCAAAAGCTTTCTCAAAGAAACCTTTCCCAATGAGTTTGCCAAAATTCGTTTTCCCAACACCGCCGCGATCGGTTTGAAGCCGGTCTCCGTCGAAGGCACCGAGCGGCTCGTGCGCGCGGCGATTCAATGGTCCCTGGCGAACAAGCGCCGGAACATTAATTTCGTGCACAAGGGCAACATCATGAAGTACACGGAAGGCAAGTTCGCCGAGTGGGGTTATACTCTGGCAAAACGCGAATTTCGCAACGAAGTCGTGACCGAGCGGGAGTCGTGGATTTTAGGCAACAAGGAAGCGAAGGCCGATATTTCGGTGGCAGAAAACGCCAAGATGATCGATCCCGGTTTCGACATGATGTCGCCGGCGCAGCAAAACGACATTAAAAAAGAAGTCGAAGAGGCGCTCAAGCTCTGGCCGAGCCACGGCGAAGGCAAGTGGAAGAACAAGCTCATGCTGAAGGATTCCATCGCCGACGTGACCCTGCAGTTCGTGCTCATTCGGCCGAAGGATTACGATGTCATCGCGACCCTCAATTTGAACGGCGATTATCTGTCCGATGCCCTGGCTGCTCAGGTCGGCGGCATCGGCATCGCGCCGGGGGCCAACATCAATTACGAAACGGGCCACGCGGTGTTCGAAGCGACCCACGGCACGGCGCCGAAGTACGCCGATCTCGACAAGGTGAATCCCGGTTCAGTCATTCTCTCGGGTGAAATGATGCTTCGCTACATGGGTTGGAGCGAGGCGGCCGATTTGATCATCAAAGGCATCGAAGGCGCGGTCAACGCCAAGACCGTGACCTACGATTTCGAGCGGCTCATGCCGGGCTCCAAGCTCGTGAGCTGCTCGGGTTTCGGCGACGCGATCATCTCGCACATGTAATAAAGTCCCGAGCGCCGAAATTCGGGACGCAGTATTGAAAAGCTTTGGAAACGAGTTAGAGGAAGTCTATGGCAAGGAAGAAAATCGCATTGATCGGCGCGGGCAACATCGGCGGCTCGATGGCGCACCTGGCGCTGTTGAAAGGACTCGGCGACGTGGTGCTGTTCGACGTGGTCGAGGGATTGCCGCAGGGAAAAGCGCTCGACCTGTCGCACGCCGGGCCGGTGGAGGGTTTCGACGGCAGCGTCATCGGCACCAATAGATACGACGACATCGCCGGCGCGGACGTGTGCATCGTCACCGCCGGCATCGCGCGCAAGCCGGGCATGAGCCGCGACGATCTGCTCGGCACCAACGCCAAGATTTTGACCTCGGTGGCCGACGGCATCAAAAAATATGCGCCCAATTCCTTCGTCATCGTGATCACCAATCCGCTCGACGCGATGGTGACCTTGATGCAGCGCGCGCTGGGCTTTCCCAAGAACCGCGTGGTCGGGCAATCGGGCATCCTCGATTCCTCGCGCTACCGCTCGTTCATCGCGAAGGAACTGAACGTGTCGGTGAAGAGCGTGCAGGCGATGGTGCTGGGCGGCCACGGCGACGACATGGTGCCGGTGCGCAGCTCCTGCATCGTCGGCGGCGTGCCGGTGGAAAAATTGATTCCCGCCAAGCGCCTCGACGAGATCGAAGCGCGCGTGCGCAACGCCGGCGGCGAAGTGGTCGCGCTTTTGAAAACCGGCTCGGCTTATTTTTCGCCGGCGTCGGCGGCCATTCAGATGACCGAAGCCTATCTCTTCGACAAAAAGGAAATCCTGCCCTGCGCCGCGCTCCTCGAGGGCGAGTACGGCGTCAGCGGCTACTATTTCTGCGTGCCGGTGCAGATCGGCGCCGGCGGCGTCGAGAAAATCATCGACATCAACCTCAACGACGCCGACAGGAAGGCCTTCGACGTATCGCTCAGCCACGTGAAAGACATCGTGCAGGCGATGAATCGCGTGCTCGGCGCCGCGTAGGCGGATTTTCGATCCCGTTTTCGGCGACCCGAGGCGTCTTGCTCAGGCCTCGGGGTCGCGCTCCGTCAATTCTGGTTCGATGAACATTCACGAATTCCAAGCCAAGGAAATTCTCCAGCGTTTCGGCGTTGCCGTCCCGCAGGGGATCGTCGCGACCACGCCCGAGGAAGCCAAAGCCGCGGCGCAGAAGCTCGGCGGCGGCGTGAGCGTCGTCAAGGCGCAGATTCACGCCGGCGGCCGCGGCAAGGGCGGCGGCGTCAAGGTGGTAAAAAATCCGGACGAGGCCGCGGCCCGCGCGCGCGAAATACTCGGCAAAAATCTCGTGACCCACCAGACCGGCCCGCAAGGGCGCCAGGTGCGCCGGGTGCTGGTCGAGCAGGGGTTGAATATCGAGCGCGAGCTTTATCTGGCGATGGTCCTGGATCGCGCGCAGTCGCGGGTCACGGTGATCTGCTCGTCGGAGGGCGGCGTCGAGATCGAGGAAGTCGCGGCGCATCACCCGGAAAAAATTCTCAAAGAGACCGTCGACCCGGTGATCGGCCTGGCCGGGTTTCAATGCCGCCGCCTGGCGTTCGCGCTCGGCATTCCGCCTGCGCTGGTGAACAAGGCCGCGGCGGTGATGCAGGGGCTGTATCGCGCCTTCGAAGAATGCGACGCGTCGCTGGCCGAGATCAATCCGCTGATCATCACCCGAGAAGGCCAGATCATGGCGCTCGACGCCAAGATGAATTTCGACAGCAACGCGTTTTTTCGCCAGAAAGACATTCTCGCGCTGCGCGATCTGGACGAAGAGGACCCGCGCGAAGTCGAAGCGAGCCGATACGATCTGTCGTACATTTCTCTCGACGGCAATATCGCCTGCATGGTCAACGGCGCCGGCCTGGCGATGGCGACCATGGACATCATCAAACACTACGGCGGCGAGCCGGCCAATTTTCTCGACGTGGGCGGCGGCGCGAGCAAGGATAAAGTCGCCCAGGCGTTCCGCATCCTGCTCGCCGACGCGCGGGTGCGCGGCGTGCTGATCAATATTTTCGGCGGCATCATGCGCTGCGACGTGCTCGCGCAGGGCGTGGTCGATGCGGCGCGCGAGCTGAAAATCCAGGTGCCGCTGGTGGTGCGCATGCAGGGCACCAACGTCGAGCAGGGAAAAAAAATCCTGGCGGATTCCGGGTTGACGATCATTTCCGCCGAGACCATGGCGGAAGCGGCGGAGAAGATCGTCGGAGCAGTTCAAGGAAAAAGTTAAAATTAAAAAGGCAAAAGTGTCGGGCGCTCCTTTTTTTTAATTTTAACTCGAGCATTAACGAGTCATGTCGATCCTGGTCAATAAAAACACCCGCGTGCTGACCCAGGGCATCACCGGCGCCACGGGACAGTTTCATACCAGAGCGTGCAAAGAATACGGCACGCAGATGGTGGCGGGGGTGACGCCGGGAAAAGGCGGCACGGCGTTCGAGGGCATTCCGATCTTCGATACGGTGGAGCGCGCGGTGAAAGAGACCGGCGCCAACGCCACCGTGATCTACGTGCCGCCGCCGTTTGCGGCGGACGCCATTCTCGAAGCGGCGGACGCCGATATTCCGCTGATCATCTGCATCACCGAAGGCGTGCCGGTGCGCGACATGGTCAAGGTGAAGCGCTATCTCGAAGGGCGCCGCTCTGAGCTTCTCGGCCCCAATTGTCCGGGCACGATCACGCCCGGCGCGTGCAAGATCGGCATCATGCCCGGCCATATCCATCGCGCGGGAGCCATCGGCGTGGTGTCGCGCAGCGGCACTTTGACCTATGAAGCGGTGGATCAGTTGACCCGGCTCGGCCTCGGTCAGTCCACCTGCGTCGGCATCGGCGGCGATCCGGTGCACGGGCTCGAGTTCATCGACGTGGTGAAAATGTTCAACCAGGACTCGGGTACGGAGGGCGTGGTGATGATCGGCGAGATCGGCGGCAGCGCCGAGGAAGAAGCCGCGGCGTGGATCCAGGCCAACATGAAAAAACCGGTCGCCGGATTTATCGCCGGGCAGACCGCACCGCCGGGAAAGCGCATGGGCCATGCCGGCGCGATCATCTCGGGCGGCAAGGGCACGGCGAAGGAAAAAATCGAGGCAATGAAAGCAGCCGGGATTCGCATGGCATCTTCGCCGGCGACCATCGGCCGCACGATGCAGGAGGCGTTGGGTAGATAATGAGCGTGGAAAGAACACTATCGATCGTGAAACCGGATGCGGTGTCGAGAAACCTGATCGGCGAAATTTTGCGCCGCTTCGAGAGCCGGGGGCTGCGCATCGCCGCCGGCAAGCTCCTGCGGCTGACCCCGGAGCGGGCTCGGGCGTTTTACGCGGTGCACAAGGAGCGGCCGTTTTTCGCGAGCCTGTGCGCGTACATGTCGTCGGGGCCGATCTTCGTTTCGATTCTCGAAGGCGAAAACGCCATCGCGAAGAATCGCGAGATCATGGGCGCCACCGATCCCGCCAAAGCGGCGCCGGGAACCATCCGCAAGGATTGCGGCAAAGACGTCGAGCAGAACGCCGTGCACGGCTCGGACGGACCCGAGACCGCGGCGAGCGAGATCGATTTCTTTTTTCGCCCCGACGAGATTTTTTAACCGGCCGGCGCCGGTCAAAACACGTGAAGCCCAACATCAAGGATCTGAGCTTCGAGGAACTGACCGCCTTTCTGAGCGAGCACGACCATCCTGCCTATCGCGCCAGGCAGGTGCGCCAATGGCTGTTCCAAAAGCGCGCCGCCGCCTTCGGTGAAATGACCAATCTGTCGCGACCGCTGCGCGAGCTGCTGGATGCGCATTTCGCCATCGGCCGGCTGCCGGTGCTGCGGCGCGCCGAGTCGCGCGACGGCACGGTCAAATTTCTTTTCGGCCTGCAGGACGGCGCCAGCATCGAGAGCGTTTTGATCCCGGAAACAAGCCGCCTGACGCTCTGCGTCTCGACTCAGGCGGGCTGCGGTTTCGGCTGCGCCTTTTGCGCCACCGCGGCGCTGGGTCTCAAGAGAAGTCTCCGCGCGAGCGAGATCGTCGATCAGGTGGCGGAAGCGAGCCGCACCCTGGCGGGCGGGCGGCGCATCACCCACGTCGTGCTCATGGGCATGGGCGAGCCGCTGGCCAACTACGAGCAGACGGTGCGCGCGCTTGAGATCCTCACCGACGGCGAAGGGGGCGTCGGCATCTCGCCGCGCCGGGTGACGCTCTCCACGGTGGGTCTGGTGCCGCAGATCGAAAAGTTGATGGCCGAGACGCGCGTGAATCTGGCGATCTCGCTGCACGCGCCCGACGACGCCCTGCGCAGCGAGCTGATGCCGGTGAACCGCAAATATTCCCTGAGCAAGCTTTTGGCGTGCTGCCGCGCGCTGCCGCTCCCGCGGCGCAAGCGCATCACCTTCGAATACGTCTTGCTGCGCGGCATCAACGATTCCCCGGAGCATGCGCGCCGGCTCGCCAAAATTCTCCGCGGCATTCCCAGCAAGGTCAACGTGATTCCCTTCAATCCGCATCCCGGCAGCGCGTTTCAGCGGCCCGCGCCCGAGGCGATCGAGGCGTTCGAAAACACGCTGCGCGAGGCCGGCGTGCAGATCAATCTGCGCCGGCCGCGCGGCGACGACATTCAAGCGGCCTGCGGCCAGTTGCAAGGCGAAGCGGCGGGGCGCATCGGACGGCGGCCGGCGCTCGCCGTGAAAGCCCTCTGAGCGACATGGCGCCATCCATCGTCGGCGTGATCGGCGGCAGCGGTCTCTATCAGATGACCGAGCTTGCCGGCGTGCGCGAAGTCGCAGTCAAAACCCCCTTCGGCAAACCCTCCGACCGGCTGATTCGCGGCCGGCTGGGCGACGTGGAGCTGATTTTCCTGCCGCGCCACGGCAAGGGGCATCGCTGGCTGCCCACCGAAATCAACTTCCGCGCGAACATCTTCGCGCTCAAAAAGCTCGGCGTCGAGCGGATTATTTCGGTCAGCGCCGTGGGCAGCCTGCGCGAGGAGATCGCGCCGGGCCATCTGGTCGTGCCCGACCAGTTCATCGACCGCACGACGCGGCGGCCGAGCACGTTTTTCGGCCGCGGCGTGGTCGCCCACGTCGGTCTGGCGGACCCGTTTTGCGGAGATTTGTCCGCCGCGTTGATCGAGGCGGCGCGCGCCGAAGGCGCGAAGGTGCACCCCGGCGGCACCTATGTGTGCATGGAAGGGCCGCAGTTTTCCACCCGCGCCGAATCGCATCTGTACCGCAGCTGGGGCGCGCACGTGATCGGCATGACCAACCTGCAGGAAGCCAAGCTGGCGCGCGAAGCGGAAATCTGCTTTGCTACGCTGGCGCTCGCGACCGATTACGACTGCTGGAACGAGAAGGCGGGCGACGTGGAAATCGAGCACGTGTTGACGGTATTGAAAAGCAACGTGGAACTGGCGCAGCGCACGATCCGGCGCGCCGTGGCGCGGCCGTTGCCGCCGCGCGCCTGCGGCTGCGGCGCGGCGTTGAAGGACGCGATCATCACCGAGCGCGCGCGCATTCCCAGGAAAATTCGCGCCGAGCTGCGGCCGATCATCGGGAAGTATCTATGAGCGTCCTCGTCGTCGGCACCGTCGCTTTTGATTCCATCGAAACGCCCTTCGGTTCCGCCGAGCGCATTCTCGGCGGCTCGGCCGCCTACTTCGCCCTCGGCGCAAGCTTCTTCGCGCCGGTGCGGGTGGTGGGCGTGGTCGGGCAGGATTTTCCCCAGGACTACATCGATCTGTTCAACCAGCGCAAGATCGACATCGAGGGCCTGGAGCGCGCCGAAGGCGACACCTTTCACTGGCGCGGGCGCTATCACGAGGACATCAATCTGCGCGACACCCTCGAGCTGCATCTCAATGTGCTGGCGGGCTTCGATCCCAAGCTGCCGGAGCGCTACCGCGACGCCGAGTACGTTTTCCTGGGCAACATCGATCCGCGCATGCAGATGAAAGTGCTCGACCAGCTGCGGCGCATGAAGCTGGTGGCGTGCGATACCATGGATCACTGGATTCGCGAGAGCCGGGAGAGCCTGCTGCAAGTGCTTCGGCGCATCGAGATTCTGGTCATCAACGATTCCGAGGCGCGGCTTTTGAGCGGCTACGACAACATCGTCAAGGCGGCGCGCGCCGTGCTCAAGATGGGGCCGAAGATGGTCCTGATCAAGCGCGGCGAGTACGGCGTGCTGCAGTTTTCCGACTCCACCGTGTTTGCCACGCCGGCCTATCCGCTCGAGGAAGTTTTCGATCCCACCGGCGCGGGGGATTCCTTCGCCGGCGGGCTGATGGGACATCTCGCGCGCTCGGGCGATCGCAGCCGGGGCGGGCTGCGCCGCGCGATTGTTTACGGCTCGGTGGTGGCGTCCTTCACGGTCGAAGACTTCGGCGTCAAGCGGCTCACCGACGCCTCGCTGGCCGACATCGAGGAGCGCTACCGGCGCTTCGTGGAGCTGACCGATTTTCACTCCTGAGACGATGGAGCTGTCGATCGTCATTCCGGTTTACAACGAGGAAGATAACGTCGAGCCGTTGATCGGCGAGATCGAAACCGTGATGACCGCGGCCGCGAAGGACTATCAGATCGTCGTCGTGGACGACGGCAGCAAGGATCGGACTTTTGCGGTTCTGCGAGAATTGCAGCGGACTCGATCGCACTTGAAGGTCGTCCGGCTGAAGCGCAATTTCGGCCAGACCGCGGCCCTGGCCGCGGGGCTGGCGCATGCGGACGGCGAGGTGATCGTGCTGATGGACGGCGACGGCCAGAACGACCCGGCCGATATTCCCGCTCTGATCGACAAGCTCAAGGAAGAAAACGACATGGTGGCGGGCTGGCGCTTCAATCGCCAGGACCCGTTTTTCAGTCGAAAGCTGCCTTCAATGATCGCCAACCGTCTGATATCCTGGACCACGAAGGTGAAGCTGCACGACTACGGCTGCACGCTGAAAGCCATGCGCAGGGATGTCGCCAAGAGTCTGCGCCTGTACGGCGAGATGCACCGCTTTATTCCGGCGATCGCCTACGAGCGCGGCGCCCAGATCGCCGAGCTCAAGGTCAATCACCGGCCGCGGCTGCGCGGCAAATCCAAGTACGGCATCACCCGCACCCTGCGCGTCGTGCTCGATCTGTTGACCGTGAAATTTCTTTCCAGCTATTCAACCCGGCCGGCCCACGTCTTCGGACCGCTCGGCGTCTTGAGCGGCGTCACCGGGTTCGCCCTGGCGCTGCATCTGAGCGTACAGAAATTCGTTTACAATCTCGACATCGGCAGCCGGCCGCTCTTGCTCCTGGCGATTCTGCTGATCTTCATCGGCTTTCAATTCGTCACCATGGGGCTGCTCGGAGAAATGCTCGCGCGCACTTACCACGAATCCCAGGACCGCACCGTTTACGTCGTGCGCGAAGTGCTGGCGCACGGAGGCAAGGCATGAAACTGGCGGTGATCGGCGTCGGCTACGTGGGGCTGGTGGCGGGCACGTGCTTCGCCGAGAGCGGCAACGACGTCGTCTGCGTCGATATCGATCAGGAAAAAATCTCCCTGCTCAACTCCGGCCGGGTGCCGATCTACGAGCCCGGCCTCGAGGAGATGGTCCGGCGCAATTTTGCCGACCAGCGGCTGATCTTCACCACCGATTTGCCCAGCGCGGTCAAAAATTCGCAGGTGATCTTCATCGCCGTCGGCACGCCGCAGGGCGCCAACGGCCACGCCGATCTGCAGTACGTCGAGGCGACGGCGCGGGGCATCGCGCGGGCGATGGACTCCTTCAAGATCGTCGTCACCAAGAGCACCGTGCCGGTGGGCACCGCCGATCGGATCAAGCAATGGATGGCCGAAGAAACCCGCCAGCCGTTCGCCGTGGCGTCCAATCCCGAGTTCATGAAGGAGGGCGCGGCGGTGGAGGATTTCATGAAGCCCGACCGCGTGGTCCTGGGCGGCGACAACGAACAGGCGCTGGAAACGCTGAAGGAGCTCTACGATCCGTTCCTGCGCACCGGCAATCCGATTCTGGTCATGGACAGCCGCAGCGCCGAAATGAGCAAGTACGCCGCCAACGCGATGCTCGCGACCAAAATTTCCTTCATCAACGAGATCGCCTGCCTGTGCGAAGCGCTGGACGCCGACGTGAGCGAAGTGCGGCGCGCGATCAGCCTCGACCGGCGCATCGGCCCGCACTTTATTTTTCCCGGCGTCGGCTACGGCGGCTCGTGCTTTCCCAAGGACATCCGCGCCATGATCGGCATGGCCGGCGGCGAGCCGGGCATGCCGCTTTTGCGCGCGGTGGAGCAGGTGAACGAGCGCCAGAAGGGTCTTCTTTTCGCCAAAGTAAAAAAGCATTTCGGCGAGCTCGCCGGCCTGACCCTGGCGGTCTGGGGACTGGCGTTCAAGCCGCGCACCGACGACATGCGCGACGCGCCGTCGATCACCGTGATCGAAGCGCTCTTGCGCGAGGGCGCGCGGGTGCAGGCCTTCGATCCCGAGGCGATGGAAGAGGCGCGAAAAATTTTCGGCGACCGCATCCAGTACACGCACCGCAGTTACGACGCGCTGCACGGCGCTTGCGCGCTGATGATTTTGACCGAATGGAACGAATTTCGCCGTCCCGATTTCGTGCGCATCCGGGGACTGCTGAAACAGCCGGTGATTTTCGACGGCCGCAACATTTACGATCCGACCGATCTGCGCAAGCTCGGCTTTACCTACTACTCGATTGGACGCAATCATGGCTAGATATCTGGTCACCGGCGGCGCGGGCTTCATCGGCTCGCATCTGTGCGAGAGTTTCCTCAGGCAGGGCCACGAGGTGCTCTGCATGGACAACTACTCCACCGGCGCCAAGCAGAACATCGGCGCGTTTCTCAAAAACCCGCGCTTCCGTTTCATCGATCACAACGTCAGCCGCTACATCGAGGTGCAGGAGCCGCTCGATTACATTCTGCACTTCGCCTCGCCGGCGAGCCCGGTCGATTACCTCGAGCTGCCGATTCCAACGCTCAAGGTCGGCGCGCTCGGGACCCACAACACGCTGGGGCTGGCCAAGGCCAAAAGCGCGGTCTATCTGCTGGCCTCGACTTCCGAAGTCTACGGCGACCCGCTGGTGCGGCCGCAGAACGAGGAGTACTGGGGCAACGTGAATCCGATCGGCCCGCGCGGCGTGTACGACGAGGCCAAGCGTTTCGCCGAAGCGATGACCATGGCCTATCATCGCTACCACGGCCTGAACACGCGCATCGTGCGCATCTTCAACACCTACGGCCCGCGCATGCGGCTGCACGACGGGCGGGTGGTGCCGAACTTCATCATGCAGGCGCTCAAGGGCGAGCCGCTCACCGTGTACGGCCAGGGCGAGCAGACGCGCAGCTTTCAATACGTCGATGATCTCGTCGCCGGGCTCAACAAGCTGCTGGCGACCGATCATCATCTGCCGGTCAACATCGGCAACCCGCACGAGATGACGGTGCTCGAGTTCGCCGAAAAAATCATCGAGCTCACCGGCTCCAGGAGCGAGATCGTCTACAAACCGCTGCCCGAGGACGATCCCCAGGTGCGCCAGCCCGACATCACCAAAGCCAAAAAGATTCTCGGCTGGGAACCGAAGGTGCAGCTCGAAGAGGGGCTTTTGAAAACCATCGAGTACTTTCGCGCCCGGTTGGCGGAGCAGCCATCGTGAAGATCGTCGTCACCGGCGGCGCGGGCTTCATCGGCTCGAACCTCGTCGATGCCTATCTCGAGCGCGGCCACGAAGTGCACGTCTTCGACGATCTCTCCACCGGCCAGCGAGCAAATCTCAACCCCGGGGCGGCTTTGCACGAGCTCGACATCGCCGATGCCGAGGCGGCGCGCCGGCTGGAAAAGCTCAAGCCCGATGTTCTGTGCCATCATGCGGCGCAGATGGATGTGCGCCATTCCGTCGCCGACCCGACCTTCGACGCGCGGGTGAACATCCTCGGTTTCATCAACCTGCTCGAGGCCTGCAAAAACGCCGGCGCCAAAAAAGTGATCTTCGCTTCTTCGGGCGGCGCGGTGTACGGCGAGCAGGAAGTTTTTCCCGCGCCCGAAAATCACCCAACCCGGCCGGCGAGCCCCTACGGCGTGAGCAAGCGCGCCGGCGAGCTCTATCTATCCTATTATCATCAGGCCTTCGGCCTGCCTTACATCGCGCTGCGCTACGCCAACGTCTACGGCCCGCGCCAGTCGGCCAAGGGCGAGGCCGGCGTGGTGGCGATTTTTCTCTCGCTGCTGCTCGACGGCAAAGCGCCGGTGATCAACGGCGACGGGCTGCAGACGCGCGATTACGTCTACGTCGGCGACGTGGTGGCGGCGAACGTGGCGGCCCTCGAGGCGCCGTTTGTCGGCGAGATCAACATCGGCACCGGCGTGGAAACCGACGTGGTGACGATTTTTCACAAACTGCGCCAAGCCGTGGGCAGCGCTGTGGAAGCGCGCCACGGGCCGGCCAAACCCGGCGAGCAGCGCCGCAGCGTCATCGACGCTCGCCGCGCCGAGCAGGTTCTGGGCTGGCGCGCCACCGTGCCGCTGGCCGAAGGGCTCAAGCGCACCGCCGCCTGGTATCGGGGTGCCCACGGCCGATGACTCTCGATCGCATCCGCAATTTTTCCATCATCGCCCACATCGATCACGGCAAATCGACCCTGGCCGATCGCCTGCTCGAATTCACCGGCGCGGTGAGCGCGCGCGAAAAAACCGATCAGATCCTCGACAGCATGGATCTCGAGCGCGAGCGCGGCATCACCATCAAGGCGAGCCCGGTGACCCTGCGCTATCGCGCCCGGGACGGCGTCGAATACAAGCTCAACCTGATCGACACGCCGGGCCACGTGGATTTCACCTACGAAGTCTCGCGCAGCCTCGCCGCCTGCGAGGGCGCGCTGCTGGTCGTCGACGCGGCCCAGGGCGTGGAAGCGCAGACCGTGGCCAACGTGCACATGGCCCTCGACCACGATCTGGAGATTCTTCCGGTGATCAACAAGATCGATCTGCCGAGCGCCGAGCCCGAGCGGGTGAAAGCGGAGATCGAAGAAGTGATCGGCCTCGACGCTTCCGGCGCCGTGCTCGCGAGCGCCAAGGAAGGCATCGGCACCGAGGAAATTCTCGAAGGCATCGTCCATCGCTTTCCGCCGCCCAGAGGCGACCCTGCGGCGCCGCTGCGCGCCCTGATCGTCGATAGCTGGTTCGATCCCTACCACGGCGCGGTGGTGATGACCCGGATCTTCGACGGCACGGTGAAAAAAGGCGCGCGCATCCGCATGATGGCGAGCGGCCACGCCTTCGAGGTGCTGCGCCTGGGAATTTTTTCGCCGGTGCCGGTGGAAGTGGACGAGCTCGGCGCCGGCGAAGTGGGCTTCATCATGGCTGGCATCAAGGAAGTCGCCGAGACGCAGATCGGCGACACGATCACATCCGACGATCGCCCCGCCGCCGGGCCGCTGCCCGGCTTCAAGCCCATGAAGCCGATGGTTTTCAGCGGGCTCTATCCCACCGACTCCGGCCAATACCAGGCGCTGCGCGACGCGCTCGAAAAGCTGCGCCTGAACGATTCGTCGTTCACCTACGAGCCGGAGACTTCCCAGGCCCTGGGCTTCGGTTTTCGCTGCGGCTTTCTCGGGCTGCTGCACATGGACATCGTGCGCGAGCGGCTCGAGCGCGAGTTCAGCCTGAGCCTGATCACCACGGCGGCGACGGTCGTGTATCGGGTCGTGACCACGAGCGGCCAGGCGCTGATGATCGACAACCCGGTGAAGCTCCCCAACGAATCGGAGATCGACCGCATCGAGGAGCCGGTGATCCAGGCGACCCTGCACCTGCCGCAGGAATTTCTCGGCGGCGTGCTCAAGATCTGCGAGGAGAAGCGCGGCACCCAGAAAGAGATCCGCTACCTCGGTCCCAAACGAGTGGTGCTCGTCTACGAGTTGCCTTTGAACGAGATTGTCGTAGATTTCTATGACCGGTTGAAATCGGTGAGCCGCGGCTACGCCTCGATGGATTACGAAATGGCCGGCTACCGCGCCGCGGACCTGGTCAAGCTCGACGTGCGCATCAACGGCGACGTGGTCGACGCCATGTCGATGATCGTGCATCGGGAAAAAGCTTACTACCGCGGCCGCGACCTGGTGCAGAAAATGCGCGAGCTGATCCCGCGCCAGCTCTTCGAAGTCGTCATCCAGGCCGCCATCGGCAGCCGGGTGATTTCCCGCGAGGCCGTGAAGGCGCTGCGCAAAAACGTCACCGCCAAATGCTACGGCGGCGACATCACGCGCAAGCGCAAGCTGCTCGAGCGCCAGAAGGAAGGCAAAAAGCGGATGAAGCAGGTCGGCAAAGTGGAAATTCCCCAGGAGGCGTTTCTTGCGGCGCTGAAAGTTTAGCGGCGGGGTTGCCAATGGCTTCAGAAAAGGGAAATAAGGTGAAAGACCAAACCATCATGGAGAATTCCACGGAAGTCAAAACGAAATCCACCTTCCGCGAATACACGGAAGCGATTCTGATGGCGCTGGTTCTGGCGCTGTTCATTCGAACTTTCATCGTGCAGGCGTTCAAAATTCCCTCGGGCTCGATGATTCCGACTCTGGAGATCGGCGACCACATCCTGGTGAACAAGCTCGCCTACGGGCTGCGCATCCCGTTTCTCGAGCGCTATCTGGTCGAATACTCGACGCCGCACCGCGGCGACGTGGTCGTGTTCATCTATCCGGAGGACCGTTCGAAAGATTTTATCAAGCGGGTGATCGCCGTGGCCGGCGACACCGTGGAAGTGCGCGCGAAAAAAATCTTTATCAACGGCAGGCAGGTGGAGGACCCGCACGCCCACTTCGCCGGCTACGATCCCCAGGCGGGCGCGGTCGGAAGCGGCGACGACTACGGACCGAAGGTGGTGCCGCCGCACAGCATCTTCGTGATGGGCGACAACCGCGACCGCAGCTACGACAGCCGCTTCTGGGGCTTCGTCAATCTCGAAGACGTGCGCGGCCAGGCGTTCCTCATCTACTGGTCCTGGGACGGCGACGACCGCTGGGTGCGCTGGGAGCGCCTGGGCAATATCATTTACTGATCGACGGCGAATCGACGAGGGGTGGACGGTGAGCAAGAAGACCAAAATTTTTCTGACGCTCTGGGCGTCGCTGATCGCGCTGCTGGTGCTGGTCGATATTCTGATCGCGCTCGGCAACCAGTCGATCCAGGCCGAGGTCGGCGAGCGCCAGCAGGAAATCGCCCAGACGATTCAGCTGGAGACGCTCAACCGCCAGTTGATCACGGTGCTCGCCAGCATGGCCGTTAAAACCAACGACGAGCAGCTGAAAAAAGTGCTAGCCGAGAGCGGCGTCAATCTCGGCGCCGCGCCGCAACCAGCGCCGCAAAAGTGAGGGGATCATGGCGGAGGAAAACCAAAATCTCGAGGAGCCGAGCGAAGCCGAGGAGCCGGTTGCGGCGCCCGAGCCGGCCTCCAACCTGCCGTTTATCATTCTGCTGGCCGCGCTGACGGTTTATTTCGTGTTTCAAACCGTCCAGATCTGGATCGAGAGGAGCAACCTCGGCCTGGTCAAGGCCAACCAGGACATGGCGATCCAGGAAGCGCAAAAGGTCCAAACTCAATTCAAAACCCTGGTCACGAAAACCAGCCAGCTTGCCGCCCAGGGCCACGCCGGCGCCAGGATGGTGATGGAAGAATTGCAGAAGCGCGGTCTGGGAGAGGGGCCGGAAGCACCCACGCCGGAAACCAAAATGCCTGAGACCAAAGCGCCGGCAAAAAGCGAAAGCAAACCCACCAAATAATTTCCTGGCGTTCGGCGCCGCACGGATCGGCGCCGACTTCTTCTTCCCCCGCAGATGCTCCCAGCTGCCGAATCTCGCCATCGAAATCAACCGAAGGCGCAACTTCTCGGCCGGTTCCGTCGGCGGAGAAGCCCGGCTTGGCAATCTTAGCGAGCGAGCCCGAAGGTCTTCTCAAGCCGTTTGTTAGCCAGCGCCTGCTACATACGCATAAGCCGCGCTGAGCAATGGCCGGTACTCGTTAACTGACGCCGTCCGAAGAGGAAGTCCCCACCACCGGCTACTTGGATTGTGCTTCATCGCAGTTTTGATTGTATCCAGTACCTGGACACTACTCGAGTCGAAATCAGGTCCGAGGCAAAACCGTATCCGATGGTCATCACGCTTTCTGATTGCAATCATGAAGACGTTTCGGCCACCTCCCGTTTGGAACTTAACTGCGTTCTTCAGATTTCTCGGTGCTAGTTCCCATCCCTCATCAGCGCAAATATTGGCAAGCTCGGCAACCGCATTCTCCAGAAGATCTAACCGTTCCTGAGAAACACCGCGGATGTTATATGACCCTCGGTCGTGCTCAAGCCTAGCACGCGCGCGAGGAGTCGGCCGATTAGGAACCTCTAGCGGGCTCGTGACCGCGAGAAACTCCCCATTGGCGTCCTTGAACCGCTGGAGCTGTACGAACTCAAATTCCACCCCCTGAATATATTGGGCGAGCTCGGCAACTACAGGGGCGATTCGTGGCGCGACAATATAGATCTTGATGTCGCCTTCGATCTCGTCGGGGTCGATATCCAAACCCTGGCGACTGATTTGATACCGGATAGTGTCAGGATTCGTCCGGAGCCAATCTGCATAGCGCAGCGTCTGAAGTAGAACCTTCTCATCGGCCAAATCCTTTTTGAGCTCGACCAGCCCAGGTTGGTTTGACTCGGCATCGTAGACGAGAAAGTCGAGACGGCGACCATCCGCTCCATGCTCAAGTTCCCGGGAAATTATTCGTACCTCATCGCCCAAGATCTCCGGATGGGCCTTTACAAAGTCACCCATGTCGTGAACTTCATCTTCGAATGGCGCTGGAGTCAGAAGGGAGGGGTGAAGGGTCAAATCTTTACTTAAGGCGTAAAGCCTCGTCAATCTCCGTCAACGCCTTGCCCAGCCGCTTATCCTTCTCCGCCCTTTCCCGCAGTCGCTTGCGCTCTCGGCTCA
>Ga0070741_10000678_pt1 | contig 117072 bp, 100 predicted proteins | sample Coa_R1_4_FD_66440 | JGI IMG/M metagenome (GOLD analysis project Ga0070741, IMG submission 66440) | Surface soil microbial communities from Centralia Pennsylvania, which are recovering from an underground coalmine fire - Coalmine... | ecosystem: Environmental > Terrestrial > Soil >... | reverse complement strand
CGCGCCAATCCCAAGCCCTAACGTGGTTACTGCCACAATCGTGAACGCAACGTTCTTCCGTAACTGCCGCACCGCATATCGCAAATCTTGTAGTAATCCGTTCATAATTACTCACTCGTATCGCAGCGCCACCATCGGATCCACCTTCGCCGCGCGGCGCGCCGGGATGTAGCACGCCAGTAGTGCGACTACCACGAGTAGAAGCGCGATAGCCATGTATGTTTCCGGATCCCCGGGTGTCACCGCAAAAAGCATGCCCGACAACACACGTGTCACTGCCAATGACGCAATTAGTCCGATTCCAATTCCCGCTATCGCTAGCTTTGATCCATGCCGAAGAATGAGTTTGAGAACGTCCTCGCGTCTTGCGCCCAACGCCATACGGATTCCGATTTCGATCCTGCGTTGAGTTACGGCGAACGCCATCAGTCCGTATAGACCAACAGCTGCGAGTAGAAGAGCAAGAAGAGCGAACGCGCCAAGCAGTTGGGAAGAAAACCGCGGCTGTGATACCGACTCGGCCAGGACCTCGTCCATGGAAGAAAAAGCCGACAGAGTTATATCCCTGTCCACCGCGCTGACTTGTGTTCGCAGGGCCGACGCCAGGTTCATGGGATTTGCAGCGGCGCGAACGACGATGTTCATCGTGGGGGGTGCGAACTGCGCGAAAGGCGCATACATCTCGGGCCAGTCCGGTTCGCTGAGCGCAACATGCCGTATATCGCCGATAACACCTACGATTTCGCGTGTAGGTTGAGGATCGCCCATGAGTTGCAATGGCTGGCCGATCACGTTTCGGCCGTCGAAGAACTTCTTCACAAACGCTTGATTGACGACCACCACGCCGGGTGAATGGACATCGTCTTGTTCATTCATCCATCGTCCGGCGATCAGCGGAATGCGCATGGCTGAAAGGTATCCAGGTGTGACCTGACGGAATTGCGCGTCGTCGAACTCGCTCGGACCATAAGTGCGGCCAGGAATATGAAAAGGATCGTCGTTGTGTTGCCCGCTAAGCGGCAGTTCTGAGGTCGCGCCCACGGCTTCGACTCCGGGCAGAGCACTCGCGCGTTCTTCAAATTGACGCCAGAATTGCGCGCGTGCTTGAGCGTCGCCGTATCGGCCATAAGAGGGACCGGTCAGGCTCAATTTCGCGGTGACTACGTGTTCGGTTTGAAAACCCGGAGCGACATGAATCAGCCGCCAGAAACTCTTGAGTAACAGGCCCGCGCTTACCAGAAGAGTGAGGGACAGCGCAATTTCGGCGATGACAAGCGCGCTGCTTAGCCTTTTGTGTGACGCCGGCGTTGAACTACGGCCCGATTCTTGGAGCCCACGCGTGAACTGACTTCCGGAAAGCTGCAGTGCCGGGACAAGCCCGAACACCAGGCCGGTCAATACAGATACTCCAAACGTGAATCCAAGCACCGCTAAATTGACATTGCTCTCCTGCAGCCGAGGCACATCGGAGGGACCAAAGCTGCGCACCGCCTGAATTGCTCCCGCTGCGGCGAGCGCGCCGAGTATTCCTCCTGCAAGAGAAAGCAACACACTTTCTGTGAGCGTTTGGCGAGCCATTCGCAGCCGGCTTGCGCCGAGCGCTGTGCGCAGAGAAAACTCCTTTTGCCGGGAGATCGATCGAGCTAGCAAAAGATTCGCTACATTGACGCACGCGATCAGCAGCAATAGTCCAACCGCGCCCGACATCAGTAACAGAGCCGGGCGGACTGGCCCAATCAGTACATCGCGTAGCGGACGCTGCCGCATGAACCATCGTTTATTAGTATCTGGATACTGTTGCTGCAGCTGCAGAGCAATCGCATCCAGGTCGGCTTGCGATTGTTGGACAGTGATGCCGGGTTTCAACAGTCCAATTGCTTTCAGCGAATGGCCGAGCCGAAGATTCATTCCAAAATTCAGCATCGGGGTCGGTTCCCAAATCTGGGCTTCACTGAGCAAGGGCACGTCCGTCGGCAGGACACCCACAACCGTAAGGCTTGCGCCGTCGATACGAATCGTGCGGCCCACAACGTTCGGGTCAGCGCCGAAGTCTCGCTTCCACAAGCTATAGCCAAGAATTGCGACTTGCGGCACATTAAATTGCTCGTCAGCAGGCAGAAAATCCCGCCCCAGCAGCAGATGAATTCCGAGACAGCGGAAGAAATTCGCGGAGGCGATTGTCGTCAGCACTTGTTCAGGTTTGTCGCCAGAGACATTGGAGGGTGACGCGAAGTAACCGAACGAGGCAATTTGTTCGAACGTTCGATTTTCAGCTCGGTAATCCCGAAAGTCTGGAGGAGAAACTGCCGCTTCATCCGTTTGCGGAAATTTACCGTTAAGCCAGACCAATCTGTCCGGCGCACCAAAGGGCAACCGCTGCAGGATTACCGCCTCAACTACGCTGAACATCGCGGTATTTGCTGCAATTCCCAGCCCTAAAGTGAGCAGCGCGGCCGCAGTGAATCCCGGATTCTTTCGTAACTGCCGCACCGCGTATCGAAAATCCTGAATTAGTCCATTCATAGCGAAACTCACTCGTATCTCAACGCCACCATCGGATTTACCTTCGCCGCACGTCGTGCTGGCAGGTAGCAGGCCAGGAGAATCGTGAAAATAAGCACAGCCGAGGCCACAGACAGCGCCAGTGGATTCAAAAGGCTGACTTGATAGAGCAGACTCGCGGTTATTCGGCCAAGCACCAGCGTTGCAATCAGGCCCAACCCGAACCCAAGGCACGCGAAGTTAAACCCCTGGCGGAGGATGAGGCGCAACACATCTTGCCGAGTCGCGCCCAGAGCCATGCGAACGCCTAGCTCACGGTTGCGGAGCCGCACTGTGTAGCTGATGACTCCGTAGACTCCGAGGGCAGCGAGTACGAGTGCCAGGCCTGCGAAAACGGAAAGCAGAAGTACCAGGAATCGCTGACCGCTGAGCGATCCGTCTACGCGCTCCTGCATAGTTTTGAAGTCATACAGAGGCTCGTTAGAGTCTATTCCCCGGGCCGCGGCGCGCATCGCCTCGCTGAGGCTCTTGGGATTGCCGCTGGTTCTAACCACGACTCCAACCATAGACGTAGGCGACTGCGCAAACGGCATGTAGTAAAAGCCTTCTGTGGTGTCTGCCTGCAGCGAGAAAGCCTTCGCGTGGCCAACGATTCCAACGATTGTTATCCATGGCGAGTTGTCCCTCGAGGAGAACCTTATGTGCTGCCCGATCGGATCCGACCCGGGCCAATAACGTCGGGCCAGAGTGTCATCGATCACGCATACGTGTTCGGTATTGGCGCGGTCTTGCTGTGTAAACACGCGCCCGCGGAGGAGCGGTATACGCAACGTCGAAAAATAGTCCGGAGAAACGTGACGATCATTCCCGTGTGGCCCTGGTTCATTCGGTGCGAGCGTCTGTCCCTCAATACTGAATGACGCTGACCCGCCAGCATTCGTAAATGGCAATGCATTGGTGAGTGCGGCATGCGTTACGCCAGGGATTTGGCTGAGCCGTTGCTCCAAAATGTCATAAAACGCAACTTGCTGTTCGTTAGTCTTGTAAACCGTTGTCGGCAAGCTCAGCTCGGCAGACATCACGCCGCTCGGATCAAACCCGGTCTGCAATTGCTCGATCTTCTCCAGACTGCGGACCAAAAGGCCCGACGCTAGTAGAAGCACCATAGCCATCGCAATCTCCGCGACAACTAATCCCGAACGAACCCGCTGGCGACCACGGCTCGAGCCGTCCGACCGCGCGCCTTCTTGCAGGGCCTGGAACCAGTTGCCTCGGATCAAGCGCCATGCCGGGGCCAGACCACAGAGCAAAGCGCACAAGCTGCCCATAGCAATCAAAAAGAGGAGCACAGGCCGGCCCATGTGGACGGAGATGCTCAACATCAGGCCGGCAGGAGCGAGCATCAATAGAAGCGGAATCAATCCTGTTCCCAGCACAAGGCCGAGCGCGGCTCCGGCAATCGACAGGCACAGGCCTTCCATCATTGCCTGTTGGGCCAGCCGTCGGTTTCCCGCGCCTAAAGCGATTTGAATCGAAAGTTCCCGTTGCCGCCCTGATGCTCGTGCTAACTGAAGTCCGGCGATGTTCGCGCAAATAATAAGGAGAATGGTCCCCACTGCCGCGAGCAGAATAACCAGCGGTCGGCGAAGATCACCTGACACAAACTCGACCAGCGGCATGCAAAACATGTCCCAGCCCGAGGATTTTCCGATGTTTCCCGATCCCTCGCTCGCCATGTCCTGCTGCGCCCGCATGTGGAGAAATGCATTTGCTTGTGCTAGCGTGACGCCTCGGCGCATCCTCGCTGCAGCAAACAAGTGTTCGTTGTAGCGGTCTTTGGGGTCGAAGTACTCTCCAGAGGGCAATCCGATCGGAACCCATAACTCGGCTTGATTGGGCCACGCAAAATCGGGCTCCATCACGCCAACAACTTTGTAGGATTGCTCATTCAGTTGCAGGGTACGGCCCACCACTGCCGGATCACCGCCAAAGCGCTGCCGCCATGTTCGGTAAGACAGCACGAGCACATGGTTCGCGTCCGGTTCATCCTCCTCAGGACGAAAAACACGCCCGAGGTAAGGCCGCGCCCAGAACACGTCGAACCACTGCCACGACACTTTCGCTCCCGAAAGCCGTTGCGGTGTCGAATCACCGCTGCTGTAGTTGAAATCTTCTCCCTCCTCTATGGCGGCTGATGTGAATATGTTCTTCGCGGTGACCGCGTCGCCAAAATCAGGCGCAGAAATATTAATGTTGGCGAGATCACCGAACGTATACTTGGCGCGTAACGCAACTACATCGGCCGGATGAGGAATTCCGCTGGGATTCAGCATAACGGCGTTCATCACGCTGAACACCGCCACCGTAGCACCGATGCCCAGCGCAAGAGTGAATACCGATGTGAACGTGAAACCTGGCGCCTTGGTCAACCGTCGCAGCGCATAGCGTAAGTCTTGAAATAACCCGTTCATCAATCCCTCACTCGTACCGCAATGCCGCAATTGGATCCATCGTGGCCGCCCCAGGAACGTCTAACGAAGCAATGCAGAGACACTTTCCCCTTGGCTTCTTGCAGCCGGTTTAGGTGTCGTTAAATGTGGTTAAGGGTTCTTAGGCGCTCGCATCCGCCATCAATTTCTGCAGCTCTTCTTCGGCCACGACCTTCCCATCGAACAGATGTACCTCACGTTCTGCATGTTTTGCGAAACGCGGATCGTGCGTGACCATGCAAATCGTCGCGCCATCGCGGTGCAGATCTGCGAGTAGTTGCATCACTGCTTCGCCGTTGCGTGAGTCAAGGTTTCCAGTGGGCTCGTCTGCCAGCAGGATCGAAGGATGCCCAGCCAGAGCGCGAGCGACCGCCACGCGTTGCTGCTGACCGCCAGAAAGTTGTGAAGGATAGTGGCGCACGCGGTGCGCCATGCCTACGCGCTCAAGCGATTCCATCACGCGCTTCTTGCGGTCCGCCGAAGGCATCCGCTGCCGGTAGGTCAGCGGCAACTCGACATTTTCGTAAACCGTGAGGTCGCCGATCAGATTGAAACTCTGGAAGATGAAGCCGATCTCCTGATTCCGGATGCGCGAGCGTGCGCCAAAATCAAGGCTTTCGACCGGTTTTCCATTGAGCTGATATTTACCCCCGGTTGGGGTATCAAGCAATCCAATAATCGAGAGCAGCGTCGATTTCCCGCATCCCGACGGGCCCGACATCGCGACATATTCGCCTTTGCGGATCGCAAGGTGCACGCCCGAAAGCGCATGCGTCTCGATTTCATCCGTGTAGAAAACTTTAGTGAGGTCCTCAATTTGAATCAGCGGTTGTGCAGCATCAGCCATGAGTTTTCCTTTCCAGGAGAATCGAGCAATGAGTCATTTGGTCATTGAGTCGCTTGGTCATTCCAAAGCACCTGTGCAGGGAGCATGACAATGATTCAATGACTCAATGACTGAATGACTCAATCAAGTCGTATCCTGTCCGTATTGTCCTCGCGCGACATGTCAGAAAGAATGACCGTGTCGCCATCGTGCAATCCTTCAAGAATCTGAATCGAATTCACCGACGCTCGCCCAACCTTCACCGGCACGCGCACCGCGCCTTTACCATCGGCGTCAAGTTTGAACAAGCTGATCGTGCTATCTTCCTGGCCAAATGCCGGACGCCCGACATAAAGCACGTTATTCAGTTTTTCCAGGTCGATCGTGCCATCAACGCTCAGGTCGGGGCGCGCCCCTCTTGGCAAATCGCCAGTGAGTTTCACATCAACCGTGACCGTTCCGTTCTGCACCGCTGGATCCACTCGCATCACTGAGCCGTCTACCGTCCCGTTGTGCGTATCCACCGTTGCCGGCTGCCCAATTTGGACATCGCGCGCCTGCGTTTCCGGAATCTTTAACTCCGCAAGAAGATGGTTCGGCTGCACTACTTTCGCGAGTTCCGTTCCCGGCGTGACGTGCTGCCCCACCTGCAAAGGCAATTCGGTCAAAACGCCAACTATTCCCGCCCGCACCTTCAATTCGTCCAGCTGTTTTTGTTTCAGATCAGCCAGCGCCCGCATCTGGTCAACCTTCGCCTGCTGCTCGGCCATCTGCGTGACGATCGCTTTTTCGTTGATGTCTAGCCGCTCATTTTCAATGTTGTTGCGTGTTGTCAGTTCATCAGCCTTGCTCTTTGAATCCTTGTACGCGAGCCCAGAAATGACGCCGAGATCGAAAAGTGCTTTATCGATATCCGATTGCATTTTCGCCTGCGTGTAATCAGAACTCACCGTCGCCGCCCCGGCTTTCTGGTCCATTAATTGGCTTTGCAACGTCACCCGCAAACTTTGATACGCAGCTTCGGCCGCCTTAAGTTGCAATTTTGCGTCAACCGTCTCTTGTTCCAGTTGCGGATTGTTCATCTCGAGCAAGATCGTGTCCGGCTTCACCTCGGAGCCAGGCAGCTTAAGAATGCGCACAACCGTTGCGTCGGTCTCTGCTGGTATTTGACGGATGAACTCCGGGCTGGGAATCAACGATCCGAGTCCTCGCACCTGCCGCAGCATATCGCCGCGTTTCACCGTGTCAGTCCAGATCGTGCTGCGTTCGACCTCCGGCGCGGCAGGCTTGAGCCGGCTCACTCCTATCGTGACACCGGCAAGAACAATGATCCCCGCCGCTGACCACATAATTTGCCGCCGCCGTTTTTGCCGCTTAAACTCGGGCCGTGCGATGTCCATGTGCCCTCCTCACTGCAACTCTCTGGCCACACGTGAGAATTTCGCTACCAGATTGACTGGTTTCAACTTATTGTCTCGCAAAACATGAATCCAGGAGAGCTCCTTGTCCGCTCGCGGAATTAACTGTCCACCGGTGGACAGCCGAAAATCAACTCGCCGATGTGCCTGAGCGACTCAGCCCCCTTTTAATTTGGACTATTTCGGCACGCGTTTGTAACCCCGCCCCTTACGAAAATCTCTCATGCCGAGGAATACGAATTCCGCGTGCTCCGGGTTCGCATGAAAATGAATCCACCGAACATTCATCTCCAGTTCAGTAATCCTCACCTCGCTAGACTCCGGTGTTCCTGAAAAACCAGGCAATATCTCTTCCCAACTGGAGTATGTCCATGAAGTTTGTCGCGTACTCGCGAGAGGTCAGCCGACACCTGAGCTGCGGCGCCGCGCTGCTGTCCATCTTTTCAACCTGATGCTGCCAAATCAGGTTCAATAGAAATTTGGTCTTTCGCAAATACAACCGGCGATGTACATCCATTTCATCTTCGTCTCGTGCAATTTCAGGTGTTGAACCGCGAGCTTCGATGTGGCGACATTTCAACAGACCGGCAAAATGCAATTCAGCGGACGCGCCATTCAGCCCGAACGCAACGAACGCTCTGCTTGGAAAGACACAGTGAAGGCCTATCCTGGCTACATCACACGCGTGATCGCAAAATTTGATCTACCGACAAACGCGCAGGTTTCACCAGGGAAGAAGCTCCTTTATGTGTGGCACTGCCACATTCTCGAGCACGAGGACAACGATAATGCTGCGCGCTTTAAGGTCATCGCCTAACGCACCATAGCGAAGGGTAAGATCGCCTTCATCGCCCAAAAATGTGGAAGAGCGGCCCTTCGGGCCGCGCACACCAAAACCTACCTGTCATCCTGAGTGCAGTCGAAGGAGCCATGCAACTCGGGTCGAACAATGGCGCCTTTAGGGAATTTCTATTCGCCCAGTTTGCTGGAATCACCGGGAACGGGGCGGCCCGAACTTAGCCCAGCGCTTTAGCGCTAGGTCGGGCACATGGTTTCGGCTGAGGAGTTCACAGATCACGGTCTGACTACCGGAATTTCTTTCGCACCGTGATTCTCAACAGGAGCTACACCGCCGTAAAGAAAATCGTAGTGCTCAATTCGAACCGCCACAGCGGGCTTTTCGTGCTCTGCTTTTTCGCGCCGCAGAACTCGCACCTTGCAGCAAACATTCATATCATCGGCAAGCGTGATTTCAGAGGGCATCACCAGCGTCATCTCAACAACCTCGCCATCCGCCAAAGCGAAATCTGTCCACAGCATTGCGCCCCGTGAGCTCAAATTATGCGTGAATCCGGTTCCGCTTCGCTCCTGGCCCGGCACGCGCAGCAGAACCGGTATTTGATAGGAAAAGCGTTGGCACGAACGGCGCTCAATTCGATTCTGCTCGGCGCTCGTCATAAGGCAAACACTGTAACCCAAGAACCCACTTCGGGAAAGTAAAAAGAAGAGGCCCAATCGCCGCAGCCCCAATTTGCATCCGAGCATTGCTACACCGCATCATGAAACGTGAGTTCCGTGCCGGCCTCAGACTCCTCGCAACCTGGCGCAACACCTGCGAAATCGCGCGGCCTCAGCCTGCCCGTGACCCTTCGTGCGCTTAAGCATCGCAATTTCCAGCTCTTTTTCGGCGGCCAACTTATCTCGCTCATCGGCACCTGGATGCAAAATGTTGCACAGGCCTGGCTCGTCTACCGTCTTACCGGATCGTCATTGCTGCTGGGCTCGGTTGCTTTCGCCGGACAAATCCCCGTATTCCTCACTTCTCCCGTGGGTGGCATCGTTGCCGACCGCTATAGTCGCCATCGCGTCGTAATCGCAACGCAAACGGCTTCAATGATTCTGGCCTTCACCTTTGCGGGGCTGACGCTCACTCACCGCATCACCGTCCTCCAGATTTTTATCATCGCGATTCTGCGCGGCATCGTGAACGCATTCGATATCCCGGGTCGCCAGGCGTTCATCGTCGAGATGGTCGGCAAAGAAGACCTGATGAACGCCATCGCTTTGAACTCGTCCATGTTCAATGGCGCACGCGTCATCGGCCCCGCTATCGCCGGCATCGTCGTCGCGAAAATCGGCGAAGGTTGGTGCTTCTTCGGCGACGCAGTCAGCTACATCGCCGTCATCGCCGGACTGCTGATGATGCGGGTCTCGCCACGGACGGTTCGCCCCACCGGTTCGCCCATCGAGCACGTCCTCGAAGGTTTCCGCTTCGTGCGTGAAACCGCTCCCATACGTTACCTTCTCCTGTTGCTCGGGCTGGTCAGCCTGGTCGCGATGCCTTACTCGGTGCTCATGCCGGTTTTCGCCGACCGCATTCTGCACGGCGGAGCCCGCGGACTCGGCATTTTGATGGGTGCAACCGGCGTCGGAGCGCTCATCGGCGCGCTTACACTTGCCACGAAGACAGGAGTTCGCGGCCTCGGGCGCTGGGTAGCATTCTCCTGCGGCGGCTTCGGTATCTTCCTGGTCGCCTTCGCGCTTTCGAAAAACTTTTATCTTTCAACAGCGCTTCTGGTTCCGGTCGGCTTTTGCATGATGTTGCAGATGTCCTCTTCGAACACTCTCATTCAGGCGATGGTGCCCGACCATCTTCGCGGCCGCGTTATGTCGGTCTATTCCATGATGTTCATGGGCATGGGCCCATTCGGCGCTTTATTTGCCGGAGCCATCGCCGATCGCATGGGTGCTCCGCTCGCCGTCATCATGGGAGCGGTGGCGTGCGTTGGCGGCGCGGGCATTTTTGGAATGCGTCTGCCCCACATTCGCGGTGAAGCCCGCCGCCTCATCATCGCCCAGCAAATGGTTGGCGGCGAACCAGTACAGGAAATGACCGCCCAAACCGCCGACGACTAAGAAAAATCATTGATACCGTCATCCCGAAGCGCCGCGTTTTCACCAGCAGGGGATATTGCGTGCATCTTCACTCATCTAGGAACAACGATCCCACTCAAGCCCGTCTTTAGCTTGAGCGGGTCGCTATTCGAAGTTCGAAAAACTAGAATCTCAACGTGCCTTTCACCTGAATCAATCTTGGCGAGGCATCCCCGCCGAGGAACGATCCCAAAATGCTGGTCGGTACACTAACCGTGTTCTGTATCAAGCCGAACGTAGGACTCGAGACGTTGGCATCCGGCTGATCAAAGTTGGGATGGTTAAGAATATTAAAGAACTGCAACCCCACTCCGAGAGTGCTTGCTTCGCTGATTGGAAGGTGGAAGTTCTTCATTATTGTCAGATCCGTGTCGAAATAATGCGGACCCCAAATTTGATTGGATCGCTGTTGTCCCCACGTAGCCGTGGTCGTGCCCGAAGGTGAGTCCAGACCCGTGAACTGTGGCCCTGAAGAGAGACAGGCTGTAGTCAGTGCAGCGCGGGTGCAGACAACCGGACCTCGTCCGAGGTAATTGGCGAATACCGGATCTCCGTTTGTTATTGCATAGTTGTAACCGCTAAGCGTGGCACTCGCGTTATCGTCATATGCGGTGACGGGAAGTCCGGTTCGGAAGAACGCCGTACCAGATATCGTCCAACCGCTGATTGCACCGAGCAAGCCCTTCGCTTTCGGCGTATTCCACACATAGTTCAAGCTGGCGTAGTGACGAACGTCGTAGTCCGCATTGCCATAGTTATATCTGCGGAAGTTAAACGGATCCTGCGGATTTGCGGTGCTTTCATTTGTTCCGAAATTGAACGGCAGGAAGCCTCCGTTCGAAATCATCGTTAGCGCGTGGCTGAATGTGTAGTTCGCCTGGAATTGTAGCGAAGCGAAACGTCTCCGTAACGAGAGCGTAACTCCGTTGTAGTTACCAATATTAGAGCTGGAAATTTCGGTCACCGTCCCCAGACGCGGATCGATCGGGTTCTGCGGCAGTCCCGCAAACGGGGTCGTGATACCAAACTGGCTCGCGCACGGAGTTGCCGGCGCCACCGCAGAGTTAGGTGGCGTAATTGGATTGACATTGCAATATGCGTTCAAACCGCCGTCCTGAATCGGCCCGTAAATCTGATGATTCCCCACATAGTTGATGCTAAAGGAGGTCTTGTCCCCGAAGCCTTGCTGGACTTCAAGGTTCCATTCCTGATATTGCGGCGCGTGAATATTGCGTTGCGAATTGAAAATGGAAGGCGGCACGAAAAATGGGCTTGCGATGCTGATGCTATTGAACGTGCCACCTCCAGCGAAGCCGTTTAAAAACGCAGCGTTGGCGCCGGCGGCTTGCCCGAGGATATTTCCTGTGGTTCCAGGCGCCAGCGAGCCCGGCCCAACGAAGAACTGGTTATACAGCGGCGGATTGTTCATGAAGCTGTCCGCCACAGTTCCAGGGAAGACGTCGTGAAAAATCCCGATGCCCCCTCGTACCACTGTGTTGGTTCCAACTCCACGCGGGGTCCAGGCAAATCCTAGTCGCGGTTCCCACGCAATTGCAGTGTAGCTCGGCAATGCTTGCCGCAACCCTGTTTGGATTGCTTGATCGTACGGTTGACTTACATCATGCGAAATGGAAAGGAAATTATTCGCAAGCCGAGCGAAACAGTTAGTCTGGCAAACCGGATTTGAATCGTGTTCCGCCCTCAGTCCAAGCGTCACTTTGAAGTTTGGTCGCAGCGACCACTCGTCTTGAGCATAGAGACCCAGAGCATAAAGCGCGACAGGTTGAGTTGGACGCGAGTTGAATGCCTGCTGAAATACACCTGCGGTGCCACTCAGGAAACTGCCTTGGTCCTCGCCAATCACTTCTCCAGTTGTGAAAAGCCCTGGCGAATAGTCCGTGATGTCGTTTCGCCGGAAGTTAATTCCAAACCTTAAATTGTGGGCGCCATACACCTTTGTAAAATCATCGACAATCTGGTACTGCGTCACGTTACGCCCTTGCGGCCAGTCGTTCAGATCGAAGCCAAGATCGTAGAAGGACCTGCCGGAGAAACGTAGTCTGTAAGGCATCAGCGCAGTTGCCGCTGCCATATCCTGCGGTTTGAAAATCGCGCTATACCACGAGCCTGAAAGGATGAACTGATTGACCGCATTGCCCGAGAACGTGTGAGTTTCATTCAGCTGCCCTTCGTACTGCGGTTGATCGCTTTGTGCGTTAAAAATGCTGTTGATCGGGTCCGTGTAAGTTGCCTGCAACCCGTGATCGGCGCGGAAGTGGACGAATGCACGATCATTCGAGCCCATGTTCTGATCTAAACGCGCCGTAAGCAGCCACTCGTGAGTAAAGTTTCCAGCCGTTGAACGGAACTGGAGAGCGCATGGAGCGCCGCCAGCCAGGGTCACGGTTCCATCGCACCCGCCGCCCGGCAGAATGTTTTGTGCCGTAGTTGCCCCAGGTGCACCGTTCCAGAGCGAGAACATGTGCTGATAAAACGGGAGCTGTGCCGGAGCACTGGAGGAAATACTGGCAATGGTTGCGGCTTGGAATGCGGGACTTGGAATATTTACCGGCGTGCTCGTAGGCAAGAGAACCCGCAAACCTTCATAGTCAGCAAAGAAGAACGTCTTGTCGTGGATGATAGGCCCGCCAACTGATGCTGACCATTGATTGGCATTTACGAATGGTTGCTGGTTTGATGAGCCGTTCGCAACTTGAGAGCTCTTGTTGAACCAGCTATTGGCGTTCATCGCCCGGCCGTTCCAAAAGTAATTGGCATTTCCGTGGAAAGCATTTGTGCCGGATTTCGAAACATAATTCACATTCGCGCCCGCTAATCCGCCGTACTGCGTCGAGTACCCGTTGTTCACGACTGTCACTTCTTGCACGTCGTTCTGGCCCAGCAGCAGATTGGTCGCGCCCGAATTATTTAGATTCAAGAACGGATCGTTCTCGTTCATTCCGTTTACGGTGAACAAATTCGATGTCGCGGGAAGCCCGAAAGTAGAGGAATTTCCATACCCAGCTTGCGTGTTCATCACAGCACCCGGCGCACTCTGCACGATATAGCTGAGATCATTGCCAGGATTGGGAACATTCTCTATCTGCTCGGGTGTGAACGTAGTGGAGATGTTGCCATTCTGCGTCTGAATCACTCCGCCTTCAGCAGTAACTTCTACCGTCTGCGACTCCGCGCCAACCGAGAGCTGTATGTTTACCGCTGATGCCTGGCCTACGACGACCGAAACGTTTTGGGTCGTAGTTTGAAATCCCGAAGCTTCGGCTTGAACTGTGTAGCCGCCCGGCGGCAAAAGCGAGAAGCGGTATGCTCCCGTTCCGTTTGTGGTCGTAGTCTGGGTTTGACCAGTCCCGGTATTTTTTAAAGTGACAGTAGCATTCGGCAATGCCGCTCCTGATGGATCTGTTACTACTCCCGTAACGTCGCCTGAGATGAGGGACTGTGAGTTAGCAGGGATAGAAATGATTAGCGCGAACAGAGCAGCGCAAATGGCGAGAATTAGATTTCGTACGTGCATACATCGTCCTTAAGATTTAGGGATTACTCTGCCTGCAAGAATGCAATCTCCGTGCCAACGCTTCACAGCAGAGTGTCCGTTGAAGGCAGCGGATTTAGCTCCATCGTGAAAACCACACGAAAGTTGCGGGCTATTGGAATCTAGAGTGGGATTGAAATTTCGAAATCGCGAGTTGAGCACGAACTCTGCGTGTCAGGAAGAACAAACTCCAGGAGCTAAGCCCTAAGCCCCATAGGGCGCAAGAACTTAGACCAGCGCTGCACCGCTGGGTTTATCGCCCATGCCGTAGAAAATCCGCGAACATCTGCACGTACTCCAGCACCGACTGCGGCGCGCCGGCCGGTGAGATCGGAATGTAGGAAAATGTCAGCGCCAGCATCACGACCGCCACGACGGCCAACCATCGCCTGCCGACTCCAACCCCAGGCCAGAGGGGCACCGACGGATGTCTCATCCCGCTCAGCCTTAGCAACACCGCCCATACCAGCCATCCCGTCCAGAAAAATAACGCCAAGGGAATCAAAATAAGTATCGTAATACGAGATATCGTCTTGTGCGCTCGTGGCGAGATCGCGAAAACAATATGCCCGCCATCGAGTTGCCCGCCGGGCAGTAAGTTTAGCGACGTGGCAAACATCCCTACCCATGCCGCGATCGCAACCGGGTGCAAATAGATTTGTGCGAGTGGTACGTGCCCGATAGCATGCCCGAAACCGGCAATCGCCAGCAATTTCTGCGTCGCGTAAAACACCAGCGGGTACCCCAGCTGTATGTCTGCCGGCGTTGCTCCACTGGGCGCAACTCGCGATAGCCCCAGAGAAAAAATCAAAATCGGCAATGCGACCACAAATCCCGCAATCGGCCCGGCAATTCCGATGTCAAACAGCACGGCGCGCGATCGCAGCGGTGACTTGATGCGAATAAACGCGCCCAGCGTTCCAATCAGTGTCGGGAAGGGAATAAAGAATGGCAGCGTCGCTGAAACTCCATAGCGCACGCAATACAAATAATGTCCCATCTCGTGCGCCAGCAAAATCAACATTAGCGTCAGCGAGAAGGGAAGTCCCAGCAGCAGATGATTGCCTTGCAATGCCCAGGTGAGAGGAAAGAAGTCGTCCCCATTGGCCATGGTGAATGGAGGCAGGTCGTTCAGGAAATTCCATTCGAAATGCGCACCAACAACCAACGTGGTGAAGAACGTCAACCCGAGTAACAAAACGTGCAGCCAGTATCTATGCTTTTGCCGCGGAGCAACGACGATATCCTCGCCGCTCGGAGCATAGATCTCACTCGGCACATAAACTTCAGGGGAGTTCTGAGTTGACATCTTTTACTCAAAAGGAGGGAAGACGCTCGCGCGCCGGACAGGCTGCATCCGTCCCGGCATCCCGGGACCCCACGTGGCTATTCTATCGTCTGCAGCTCTTTGCCGGGTTTGAATCGCACAGCTTTGCCGGGCGGAATCGAAACTTCCGCCCCCGTGCGTGGGTTGCGGCCGATTCCAGTTTTGCGGGGCCGCACATTGAACACTCCAAAGCCTCGCAGCTCAATACGATCGCCGGCAGCCAGCGACCGCTTCATGCTCTCGAATACGGTCTCAACTGCCATTTCAGCTTTGGTTTTCGTTATTCCTGTTCGGTTCACAACTTCATTAATAATGTCCAGCTTGATCACGTCGTCCTCACCGCGCGGAGTCTTTAAGGTGCGTCAAGTCATTGATGCTAAGAGACATATGGAAGATTGTCAATTCCCTGCATTCTGGCTTGTTACTCGCTTCGTTAATACGCCGAACCTCTGGCGTACTCACCTCGCATTCTCACCCCATACCAGATTTCCTCAGCTCCCGTATCGTCTGTCACCGCCGGATTGTGACATCCGTCACAGCTATCCCTCGCCGAGATGAACTATTTTCACCCGGGGCTGTTGTCGCTGCCTGCTCATGCTCTATAAAACTCTCAGCGCCGCCGTTTACGGAATTGACGCCAGCATTATCGAAGTGGAAGTCGACGTTTCCGGCATCAAGTGCGATGAAGATCACTTCCACACTGTAGGACTTCCCGATGCCGCCGTGCGCGAAAGCCGCGACCGCGTGCGCGCCGCTCTGAAAAATTGCGGCTACGACATCCCGCCAACCCACATCATTATTAATCTCGCTCCCGCCGATAAAAAAAAAGAAGGCTCAGGTTTCGATCTGCCCATGGCACTTGGCATTCTCGGCGCTTATGGGGGACTAAATAAAAAAGAGATCAACGACTGTCTTTTCGTCGGCGAACTATCTCTCGATGGTGGCATTCGTGCCGTCCGCGGCGCCCTCCCCATCGCCATCGAAGCTCGCGGTCGCAAAATTTCGCGCGTCATTGTTCCGGAGCTGAACGCGAAAGAAGCGGCAATGGTCAGCGGTGTCACCGTCTATCCGGTCAAGTCACTTCTCGACGTAATCCATTTTGTGAACAGTGGAAACGGCATCCAGCCCGTGGCGGTCAATCAGCAACAATTGCTTAACGAATCACAACAATTTCCAGTTGACTTCAAAGATGTTCGCGGACAGCAAACCGCCAAGCGCGCGCTTGAAGTCGCCTGCGCGGGCGGACACAACATTCTGATGATCGGGCCTCCCGGATCCGGCAAAACCATGCTCGCGAAACGAATTCCAACCATCCTCCCGCCGTTTACATTTGAAGAAGCCCTGGAAACAACAAAGATTCACAGCGTCGCCGGCGTGCTTGATCACGGAGCCGGCCTCGTCGGATTGCGTCCGTTTCGTTCCCCACATCACACCATCTCCGACGCAGGCCTGATTGGCGGCGGAGTCGTGCCACGCCCGGGCGAAGTTTCGCTCGCGCACAACGGCGTTCTCTTTCTCGATGAATTGCCTGAGTTCCCCCGCAATGTCCTTGAAGTCATGCGCCAGCCACTCGAAGACGGCACCGTCTGCATCGCGCGCGCTTCCATGTCGCTCACTTTTCCCGCAAGATTCATGCTCGCCGCGGCCATGAACCCATGCCCCTGCGGATTTTTCAACGATCGTTCCCGCGAATGCCACTGCACGCAGCCAATGATCCAGCGCTATATGCAGAAAATTTCGGGGCCACTGATGGATCGCATCGACATCCACATCGACGTGCCCGCCGTAAATTACAAAGAAATGCGTGCAGGAATCGATCCCGAAGGTTCCACCCAAATTCGCGCCCGAGTCGAGCGTGCGCGCGAAACGCAGCTCAACCGGTTTTCAGGGATCACCAAGCACCGCATCTACTCCAACGCACAAATGACTGCCCGCCACATTCGTACCTTCTGCGAACTCTCGCCCGACTGTGAACGCCTCCTCGAACGTGCCATGACCCAGCAAGGTCTGACCGCTCGCGCCCACGACCGCATCCTCAAAGTCGCCCGTACCGTCGCCGACCTCGAGGGCTCGCAAGTCATTGAACCTAAGCACATTGCAGAAGCAATCCAGTACCGCAGCCTGGACCGGGTATTCTGGGCCTGACCCCTGAGTTCTTTGAAAGAAGCGCAAAGCCTAATCTTTCCCAATACCGAATGTGTGTCCCAGTTATTAACAAATCGCCCACAAAAATCCTTGACGCAATTGGCCTCAGGCTGTAATTTAAAGCGTTCCGTAGGTCTTAGGCCAGATTCCTGATGAACCTCCGCTCTTAAGATTCTGGTCGATGTAACCGAGAAACTTTCGGCCACCTCGGAGCATCTATATCAAGTAACCAGAGCTTTTTTCCTGTAGAACTCATCTGTTTTCAGTATCTTACAGTTTTCTGGTAGTAGGCGTTTGCGAGCTCTCGGCAACGGAGCTCCGACTACGCTAATCAAATTCCTGGAGAGAAAGGATTAATTCTCATGCGCTCTGATCGCGTTTTTGACGCTTTACATACTTTGCGGAACCGTTATATGCTCTGTCAGCTTGCTTCGAAGGCCACGCGCAAGTTTCACAAGCCTAATACCAGAATCCAGGAAACCATGAACGAAGTTCTGGATCGGATTGCAAGCTCTGAAAAGCAGACGGTTCTTTCAGAACCCGAGCATTTTGTTGAGGCACAACGGCGGGCTGCTTAAATAGCAGCCCAGCCCTCCTGCCTGCCGTAACCTGAATCTTCCTGAAAATACCCTCCTTATTTCGATCTCCTCGCAGGTGAGCTAATGACCATTGCAGAACTCAAAGAAAAAAACATAACTGAACTAACCAAGATCGCCCGCACGCTTGATCTCCCGGGTGCCAGCGGCATGCGCAAACAGGACCTGATCTTCAAGATCCTGCAGGCGCAAAGTGAAAAAGAGGGTCACATCTTCGCCGAAGGCGTGCTTGAAATCTTGCCCGACGGCTATGGTTTTCTTCGCTCGCCCGACTACAACTACTTACCGGGCCCCGACGACATTTACGTTTCCCCCTCGCAGATTCGCAAATTTGACTTGAAAACCGGCGATACCATTAGTGGCCAGGTCCGCCCGCCGCATGAAGGGGAAAAATATTTTGCTCTGGTAAAGATTGAAGCCGTCAACTTCGAGTCTCCGGAAGAAGCACGCAACAAAATTCTGTTCGACAACCTGACGCCGCTCTACCCCCAGGAACGCATCAAGCTCGAAACCGTTCGCGAAAATATCAGCGCCCGCGTCATGGATCTACTTACGCCTCTCGGAAAAGGTCAGCGTGGCCTGATTGTTTCTCCTCCGCGCGCCGGCAAAACCATGTTGCTGCAGAACGTCGCGAACTCGATTACGACCAACCATCCTGAAGTAGTGCTGATGGTGCTGCTCATTGACGAGCGCCCGGAAGAAGTCACCGACATGCAACGCTCGGTCAAGGGCGAAGTAATTTCTTCGACCTTCGATGAACCCGCAGCCCGCCACGTGCAAGTGGCCGAAATGGTAATTGAAAAAGCCAAGCGCCTGGTCGAGCACAAACGTGATGTCGTCATTCTGCTCGACTCCATCACGCGCCTCGCCCGTGCTTACAACACGATTGTTCCGCCCAGCGGAAAGGTCCTCTCCGGCGGCGTCGATTCAAACGCATTGCAACGCCCGAAACGTTTCTTCGGTTCCGCGCGAAATATTGAAGAAGGCGGATCGCTAACGATCATCGCAACAGCGTTGATCGATACCGGCTCGCGCATGGATGACGTGATCTTTGAAGAATTTAAAGGCACCGGCAACTCGGAAATCATTCTCGATCGCAAGCTGGTCGATAAGCGCACATTCCCAGCCATCGACATTCAGCGTTCCGGCACGCGAAAAGAAGAGTTGCTCATTCCCAAAGATGATCTGGCGCGCATCTGGGTTCTACGCAAAGTGCTGAACCCGCTCTCGCCGGTCGAAGCGATGGAACTTCTCATTGAGCGCCTGGCGAAAGCGCAGACCAACGGCGAGTTCCTGGCAAAGATGAGCCAATTGTAAAGCGGCTTTCAGTTTTCAGAAAAAACAATTGAACGTGTGTTGCACGGATCTCCTCGTGCAATCGGAGCTTCGTATCAGGGCACGACTTTACTCGTGCCGACATTTTTTAAAACGAATTGGGCTTTAGCCCCTGAAAGTCTCGCACGAATCTAAAACACTGAGCGCACTTTACAACCCTTTACTTCTCTTTACGCAATCTCAGCAACTTTCCTTAAACAAACTTGCATCAGTTCGCAAGTAGCCCAAAAATTCCCAAGGAGCCCTTCGTGATTCGTTTGTGCGAACGCCTGAGTATTGTTGTGCTTGCCTCCAGTATTTTCTTCTTAACCGGATGTGGATCCAGCACCACGCAGGTCAGGCTGATGAACGCCTACAACGGCCAATCGAGTGTCAATTTGCTGGTGAACAACAATACACTTGCCAGCGGAGTCGCATATGGATCTGCTTCGGGCTATGCCCGCACGAGTTCCGGCTCCCAATCGGTTCAGATCAATGCTGGTTCGGGCTCACTGCTGAATTCGACGCTCACAATCAGCGGCGGCAACAACAATACGATTGTGGCAACACCGTTAGGCGCTTCAATTTTCACTGACAACAAAGCCACGCCGCCTACCAACGATATTCAGATTCGCGCAATCAATGCCTCAAATTCGCTCGGGACCCTGGACGTCTACATCGTCCCACCCAACACCGATCTATCTGCCATGCAGCCGACTGCGTCGCTAGCCTTTCGAGCAGCTTCGAATTATGTGACTCTGGCTGTAGGCACATACCAAGCCGAGTTTTGTCTGAGCGGGTCCAAAATCCCCATCATCAACAGTGGCGCCCTTGCACTCACCAACGGTCAGATTCGCACGGTCGTTTCACTCGACGGCAACGGCTTCAGCACAACCGTGCTTACAGATCTCAACTGAGAATCGCTGATTACGCTGGCGTTATTTTCTTGAGGCGAACGCTGAGTTGCGCTGATGCATTCACGTGTTCCCCAAAATTAGTGATGCGGCACCACCGGTTGCATCAGGGCGCGGCTTCAGCCATCATTGTCATTCCGAGCAAGCCGAGGAATCTACAGTTCCGAAAGCGGCATAAGCGTATTTCTGACTTCCGCAAATCGGTCAGCTATATTCAAAAGCGATCGTGACTGCTAGCAAAATTCTTCCCAAGCTCTACGCCATTCTTGACGCTTCGTGCTTTTCCGCGTCGGAGGAGCTTTTTCGCGCTGCTCATGCGCTGGTCGATGGCGGAGTCACCCTGATCCAATATCGCAACAAATCCGATGACGCGAGGACTATGCTTGCTCATGCCCGCGAACTCAAATCTCAAGTCGGCTCGAAAGCCACATTGATCATGAACGACCGCGCCGACCTCTGCCTCGCCGCCGAATTCGACGGAGTCCACGTCGGCCAGGACGATCTTTGTCCCGAGAGCGCGAGAAAAATCATCGGCTCCGACCTCTGGCTCGGTGTGTCCACCCACAATCCCGAGCAGATCCAGCTCGCCGATCAAACCTCCGCTGATTACATCGCCGTAGGGCCCGTATTTGCGACCTCCAGCAAAGCCAATCCCGATCCCGTGATTGGATTGGCGGGAGTACGCCATGCCCGCGAACTTACCCGCAAGCCGCTAGTCGCAATCGGCGGCATCACTCGCACGAACTGCCGATCCGTGATTGATGCCGGCGCAGACTCAGTCGCGGTAATATCCGATCTGGTGCGTGATCCCCGCAAATCAGCAGAACATTTTTTGCGCATTCTGGGATAGAGTTGTGGGAACTGGTGGCTAGTGAATCGTGGCTCGTTGTTTTTAATTTGCTCAAACGGTATTCACGAATCACGAGTCGCGAACCACGAATCGCTAGTCACGGACCCCGGAGATTCACCTGAGCATCGAAACTAACATCGCTCCAACCAGCACCACCACTCCTGCCGTAACATCCGCTCCCACGGAATTCGTGAAAGGTCTCGGCCTGACAAGTTCGACCATGCTGGTCATGGGGTCGATGATCGGCTCCGGAATTTTTCTGGTCTCGGCCGATATTGCCCGTGAAGTCGGCTCGCCGGTTTTGTTGATCGCCGCCTGGGCCGTCACCGGATTCCTCACCATAATCGCAGCTTTGAGCTACGGCGAACTTGCCGCCATGATGCCCCACGCCGGCGGTCAATATGTTTATCTTCGCGAATCGCTCGGTCCGCTTTGGGGATTTCTTTACGGCTGGACTTTGTTCCTGGTGATTCAGACCGGTACGATTGCGGCAGTCGGCGTGGCCTTTGGGAAATTTCTCGGCGTCTTCTTTCCTTCTATTTCCTCGAGTCACTGGCTCATTCATCTTGTGAAAGTGCCGCCGATTCATCTGGGTTCGATGGTCCTCGGCAACATGGATGTCGGAATCAATACGCAGAATCTCATGGCGATTCTGCTGGTCGTGGTTCTCTCTTTAATAAATATTTTCGGAGTGAAGACAGGGGCATTGATCCAGAACGTCTTCACCGCCGCCAAGGTTGCGGGCCTGCTGGGACTTGTGTTCGTAGGAATTTTCGTCGGCCGAAATGCCGAAGCCATCGCCGCAAATTTCGGGGCAAACTTCTGGCACGGAATTCGCGCCTTACACCCGATTCAAGTCGGTGTCGGCGGTCCAGTGGTTCTGGTAAGTACGATAACGATCCTGGCCGTGGCCCAGGTGGGATCGTTATTCTCGTCCGACGCCTGGAACAACATCACCTTCACCGCAGGAGAAGTAATCAATCCCCGGCGCAATGTGCCGCTGTCTCTCGCTCTCGGGACCGGTGTTGTGATCGCCTTGTACATCGCGTGCAACTTTATTTATCTGACTGTTCTTCCACTGCAGGGCACAGCCGCCGGAGCCAGCATCCTGCAGCGAGGAATCCAGCATGCCACTGAAGACCGCGTGGCCACCGCCGCCTTAACGCAGATGTTCGGCAGCATCGGTGGTTACCTCATGGCCGCGGCCATCATGATTTCAACTTTCGGCTGCGCCAACGGCCTGATTCTTTCCGGTGCGCGCGTTTATTACGCAATGGCCAAAGATGGTCTGTTCTTTCGCGGTGCGGGCAAACTGCATCCCACCCATAGGACGCCGATCGCCTCCCTGATGGTGCAGATGCTCTGGGTTTGTGTTCTCTGTATTTCTGGAAGCTATGGGCAATTGCTCGACTACGTCATCTTCGCCGTGCTGGTGTTTTATATTTTGACCATTGCCGGATTGTTTGTGCTCCGCTCCACGCGTCCAAATGCCGAGCGTCCTTACCGTGCCTTCGGCTATCCTGTACTACCCGCGGTCTACATAGTGATGGCGTTTTTTATCGATGTTGTTTTATTGCGCTATAAACCGCAATATACTTGGCCGGGGCTGATAATTGTGCTGCTCGGCATCCCCGTGTACTATGCGTGGCGTCCACGGCGATCGGCGTCTGAAGCGTCCGCTGTTTGAGGAGAACCTGCTAAATGGCTAATCTGTTTGCCAAAAAACCACTTGAAAAATTGATGTCGGAAGCGCAAGAGACAGGCGAACACAGCCTTCGCCGCGCGCTCGGGCCCGTCAATCTGGTGACTCTCGGCATTGGCGCCATTATTGGCGCTGGAATCTTCGTCATCACCGGACAGGCCGCAGCCCAGTTTGCCGGGCCGGCTATCGTCATCTCGTTTGTTCTGGCCGGAACCGCCTGCGCCTTCGCTGGACTCTGCTACTCAGAATTTGCGTCGATGATCCCTATCGCCGGCAGCGCATATACGTATTCCTATGCAACACTCGGCGAACTAGTCGCCTGGATCATCGGCTGGGACCTCATTCTCGAATACGCTTTCGGCGCGGCTACGGTAGCAGTCGGATGGAGCGGCCACCTGCGCGCGTTTCTCACCGACCTCGGACTCGGCCTTCCCGCAATGCCTACATCCAACGTCACTCTTTTTGGTCACGCCTTTCAGTTGAAGTACGACTACATCGGTTTTATCGTCATCCTAGCGATCACGACAATCCTGGTCATAGGAATTAAGGAATCTGCCAACTTCACTACAGTAATCGTCATTCTGAAAGTTCTCGTTGTTTGCATGTTCATCGTGCTTGCGGTCGCGTTTCTGGCTGCACACGCGTGGAAGCCGAATTACTGGCATCCCTTCATTCCGCCAAACACCGGTGAAACAGGTTCATTCGGATGGTCGGGCATCTTGCGCGGTGCTGGTGTGGTGTTCTTTGCCTATATCGGCTTCGACGCAGTTTCAACCGCTGCGCAAGAAGCCAAGAATCCCAAGCGGGATATGCCAATAGGCATCCTGGTGTCTCTCGTCATCTGCACAATTCTCTACATTCTGGTTTCAGGCCTGTTGACTCACCTCGTGCCATATAAAGATCTTATGGTGCCGGACCCGGTGGTAATCGGCATTCGCGTAACTGGCCACCCTTGGGCGACATTCCTGGTTGAATTGGGCGCCCTCGCCGGCCTGGCTACCGTCATGCTGGTGATGTTGCTCGGCCAATCCCGCGTCTTCTTTTCAATGTCGCGCGACGGGCTCCTGTGGCCGTGGGCGAGCAAAGTGCATCCTCGTTTCCGCACCCCTTACCTCAGCTCAATTGTGGTCGGCGTCTTCGTCGCGATACTCGCAACGCTGGTTCCGCTCAGCGTCCTCGATGAAATGACCAGCATCGGTACGCTGCTCGCGTTCGTGCTGGTAAGTGCCGGAGTGTGGGTCATGCGGAGGACCCATCCCGATGTGCCTAGGCCCTTCAGAACGCCTCTCGTGCCACTGGTTCCGATCCTCGCAATTCTTTTATCAAGTCTGCTGATCTACGGACTCTCGCCCGCAACCAAATGGCGTCTGGTGATTTGGCTCGTCATCGGCCTGGTCATCTATTTCACGTATGGCCGCAAGCACAGCAAAGTTCAGTTCGCGCGCCGGTCTGATTCAGTCGCAAAGCCTGCACCCACAATGGCGGATTGAAATCAGCAGTCAGTCTTCAGCTCTCAGCCGTCAGTCATCTTCGAGTTCTGCCTGACCTCGTTGCTGTACCGCCCGGCCTGAATTGTTCCTACTCAATCCGAAGGTTTAAGCTGATGGCTGCTAACTGAAACGCTGCCCTATGAAACTCGTCACCTCTGCCGAGATGCGCGAAATCGATCGCCTTACCAGCGAGCGCTTCGGTGTACCGTCGCTCACGCTGATGGAGAATGCCGGATCGGCGGTCGCGGAATTCGCGCTTCGTTCCTACCCCGATGCAAAGACCTTTGGCGTGATTTGCGGAAAAGGCAATAACGGCGGTGATGGCTTCGTAGTCGCACGCAAACTTCACGAAGCCGGCAAAGAAGTGCGCGTGCTTCTTCTGGCTGATCCTGCCGGGCTGAAGGGCGACGCCGCAGAAAATTTCTCCAGATTATCTGAATTACCTGATAAGTCGGCTGCGTCATCCCTTGTGATTTTTAAAGGCTGGAGAACACAAAATTCAGTTTTCGACTCCGACGTTCTCATCGACGCGATCCTCGGCAGCGGCTTCCAGCCGCCAGTTCGCGGCCCCTACGCGGAAGCGATTGCAAAGTTAAACTCGACAACAGCTCCCTGCATTGCCATCGACGTTCCCTCCGGTGCGGACGCCGACGTCATGGGCGAGCAGACCGGTTCCGTTGCTCGAGCCGATGCAATCGTCACCTTCACCGCTCCTCGTCCCGCGCACATCTTCGGAAATCTCACTTCAGGTCCGGTCCTAATCGCTCCAATCGGCTCGCCAGATGCGGCGATTCAATCTTCCTTAAACCTGAACGTGATTACCCCGAAAGAAATTGTTCCACTGATCGGTCCCCGCCCGCGCGACTCGAACAAAGGCATGTACGGACACCTGTTGGTCGTCGGCGGATCAGTCGGCAAGACCGGCGCAGCAGTCATGGCCGGCTTTTCCGCACTCCGAATGGGCGCAGGTCTCGTCACTGTTGCCACGCCTCAGTCCGCGCTTGCCACCGTCGCGGGTTTTCATCCCGAGCTGATGACTGAGCCGCTGGCGGAAACGGATTCCGGGACGATTTCAAGCGAGTCCTTGAAGACCTTCGAGCAAATTGCCGAACGAAAAACTGTGCTTGCCATCGGTCCGGGAATCTCCCGCGATCCGAGCACGGCTGAATTCGTCCGCACCGTTGTTCAGCAATCGCAAACTACCATCGTTCTCGACGCCGACGGCCTGAACGCATTCGAAGGCAGAGCAAACGATTTCAAGCGCAGACCCAACGCAGGTGCGAATCAAACCACTCTCGTGCTCACTCCGCATCCTGGAGAAATGTCGCGGCTCACGGGTCTGAGTATCGCTGCCATTCAGCGAGACCGAACCAACGTGGCAAGGACATTCGCGCAGGAACACAAGGTCATTGTTGTGCTCAAAGGCGACCGCACCATCATCACGAACCCGAACGGCGAAGCTTGGGTCAACACCACCGGCAACCCCGGCATGGCTACCGGTGGTACCGGAGATATCCTGACCGGCATGGTCGCCGGAATGCTGGCGCAGAATCCGAAGCGTGCTTTTGAAGCCGTACTCGCGGCAGTTTATCTGCACGGCCTGGCCGGCGATATCGCGCGCGAGAAAATGGGCGAGCATTCTCTCGTGGCCACCGATCTCATTACCGCATTGCCGCTGGCCCTGCGCCGCGTTCGCGCGCAACAGGATGAGAAATGGTTCAAGATCGAAAGCTGAATTACGTGATGTAGAGTTGGAGACAAGGACGTCGTCGCCCGCCGCACTTCAAGTCAACCGGTCAGCATGCTACGCGAATACATAACTAAGGGTCCCGAGGAAACCATAGCGGTCGGCAAAGAACTGGTTTCCTTGCTTTCGCCTCCGAAACTGGTTGTACTCACCGGCGATCTCGGCGCCGGAAAAACCACTTTGGTCAAGGGCATCGCGCAAGGCTTTCATGCCGCATCGGAAGAAAACGTCACCAGTCCAACTTTCACCCTGATTCACGAATACCGCGGCCCGTCGGCCAGTCTCTACCACATCGACCTTTATCGCATCGACACTCCGCGCGAACTCGACACTCTGGCCCTGGACGATCTGATGACCGGCAGCAGTGTCCTTCTGCTCGAGTGGGGTGAAAAGTTCCCCCGATTCCAGCGAGAGTGCGACCTCGAGATTTGTCTGGAACGAATTTCGCAAGATGAGCGCAGAATCAAAGTGATTTCCTAGCCACCCGGCCTCATGACTCCCGGGCGCAATTTCTGATCGTGCGGCCTTCTTGTGTGTCCTCTTGTTCATCTCTGCGTTCTCTGCGGTTAAAAGCTTTTTGCTTTGCTCGCCGCTCATCGCCCACAGCTCGAAGTACCTAACTCGACTTGGTTGCGTGGATTAGAGTCTGCCTCGGAGTTCTCCTGTCTTGTTCTTTCCGGATAGCGGACGGCTGACAACCGAAAGCTGGTTTTCCTTGACTTCGCCTTCTTTTCGCCTAAAATGCTGCCATGGCCATCACAAAGCGTCAGCGGCAGGTCTACGACTTCATCGCCGAGTTCGTTCAGCGCAATCAATACTCGCCCTCGTTCGAAGAGATTGGCGACGGCCTCGGCCTGAGTTCGCTCGCCACCGTCCACAAGCACATCTCGAATCTCGAGAAGAAAGGCTTGCTGAACCGCGACTACAACCGCAGCCGCTCCATCGACCTGCTTCCACCCAAAGGCCGCCTCAAGCAAGCTCTGTCCGTGAACTCCGGCGTCGTGTTGCCGCTGCTCGGACGAATCGCAGCCGGCCAGCCGATCGAAGCCATAGAGCGTCCGGAAACAATTTCACTCGCCGATTTCGTTCGTTCAAAAGACGCGTTCGTCCTCGAAGTTCGCGGCGATTCTATGCAAGACGAAGCTATCCTCGATGGTGACTACGTCCTTGTAGAAAAAACCAAGATCGCGCACAACGGGGACATCGTTGTCGCGCTTGTCGAAAATTCCGATGCAACTCTAAAGCGCTTCTATCGCGAGGGTGACAAAATCCGCCTCCAACCCTCAAACGCAAAGATGAAACCCATCATGGTCTCCGCCGCCAACGTTCAAATCCAGGGCCGCGTCATCGGCGTCTTGCGAAAGTATTAAAACTCGCGTGCCTTCACCCTGTCATTCCGTTTTTAACTACTGTCATTCCGAGTGAAAGCGAAATGACTCGCTCTCGCGAGTCACTTCGCGCAGTCGAGGAACCTGCTTTGCCGGTAGTAGCCAAAAGCCGGGTGCCCCCGCCCTTGGCGCGTTTTCTGCAACACGGTGGGTATTTTGACTTCCTGTCCTTCGACTCAAACCTGAACCCGGTTATACCGTGGGCCTCGATTCTTCTACTCACGAATCACGACCCACCGCATCTCTGCATTTCCTGTGCTTGACATGTGAAAAATTGGGTGCCTAACAAGTTGTGCTTCTGGTGCAGTTCAGCTCTCGGAGAGAAAATGTTTCGCGCAAACCCGCGTCCACTGTGCGATTTAAGCGACCCTGCATTCGCTAGCAAACCAAAAAACTCGCCAAAACTATCCCGTAACTGCACCAGAAATTGAGAATTGACCACGTGTTAACCTGCGCGTAAATTCACATTCACCTCAAACGAAATTCCAGTCAACGTTCCGCGAACTAGAACGCGAAACTTGAAAACCTGAAACTCGAAACTGTGAAACTTTGAAACGCTAATGTCGAAAATTCAGGAGCTCGATCGATGTCCGACGAATGGAATACATACCGTACCCGCTTTCTCATTCGCGCAAAACAGCTGACCGAACCACTGGCATTTACCGACGCGCTTGGCCGTGACCATTGTGGCGCCGCCGGAGACTACCTTGTCGAATCCTCCGCAGGCCTGCTTCGCATCGCGCCACGCGAAATCTTCGAAGACATTTATGTGCCTATGGAAGACTTTCAATCGGGTTGTGGAGGCACCGCCGTCCTCGCCCGTACATATGAAGAACGATTGACAACGGACGCAATCTGAGAACGCATGAAATCGAATTCGGAAAAGCCGCCCCTTCGAGGCTGCGCAGGCGGGGTTTGTATCAGGGCATGATTTCAGCCGTGCCGAAGGGGGAAGAGAATTTTCTGGCCAGCTTCAGCTGGAAGTCGCGTAATGACGCATGAGTGCAGCCCGTGAAACCGGTGGGTCGAAATGAACTAAAGAAAAACCCCGCAGGGGCGTACGCTTATAGCCCCGCGCTTGTGCACCGGGAAGATAAGAAACTAGATTCGATCCCGGAGGGCGGCTGAAAGGCACTCATCCTTGATTCGAGCCTGGGGGCCGACCGGCTAATATAAACCGCTCATTCCATAGGCCTTATGTGGAAAACACGGCACCAATGGGCAATTTACCCATTGAATTCAATGCGATACAATATATTGTGATTTGTTGTTGACATACCCCATATACAGCAGTATTTTTGCTATCCCAGAGACAAAATAACGTCTCTGAAATGTGGTGATAGCAGCGGTAAATGGGACCGTGCCCCGGCCGAACTGACCCCGACACGCCCTTTGGTTCCAACAAAACCAAGTCAGTGGGGGCTGACTTGCTATCCCGCATTCAGCCTTCCGTCTTCTTCGCATTGAGGTTCGAGCAAATGGGTTGTTGCTGTTGTTTCGTATCAGGGCACGTCTTCAGACGTGCCGAATCGAATCGCGATTTTGACCGAGAGAGTCGGCTTAAGCCGGACAGCCGCGCAGCGGCGGAATTTAGATAGCCCAGCACGTTAGTGCTGGGGACAGAGAAGAAGTGAACCGAGTCCCGCAAGGGACGGCACAACGAGAACCACGGAGAGAGAAACATGGCCGAAACTCAGACTCACACGCAATCCGCCACCACCGTCGCATCAACTCCGAAAAAGACGCAAGGCCTAACCTTCCGCCGATTCTTCACCAAGGCGGGAATCTCTCCCTATGACGAGGTCGAATGGGAAAAGCGCGACGCGCTCATTGCCGATTCAAAAGGCAACCCCATCTTCGAACAAAAAGATGTCGAAGTCCCAAAAGACTGGTCGATGACCGCGACCAACATCGTCGCCTCCAAATATCTCCACGGGGAGCTCGGCACCCCGCAGCGCGAGACCGGTGTGCGCCAGCTCGTCGCTCGTGTCGCCGAAACCATCCGAGACTGGGGTTTGGCCCAGGGCTACTTCCGAACTCCCGAAGACGGCGCAACATTCCACGATGAACTCGTGCATCTTCTTGTTCGCCAGTACGCCGCCTTCAACTCGCCCGTATGGTTCAACGTCGGCTGTGATCGCATTGAGCCCAACTCTGACGGCCGGAACTGGCACTGGAATCCCGCGCTCGGCCGCGTCGAATTCGGCGTCACCGGATACAAGAAGCCGCAGTGCTCCGCCTGCTTCATCAACTCCGTGCACGATTCGCTCGACTCCATCCTCACTCTCGCTAAGACCGAAGGCATGCTCTTCAAGTGGGGATCAGGTACCGGCACCAATCTTTCTCCGCTGCGGTCATCGAATGAAACCCTCAGCGGCGGCGGTACCGCCAGCGGTCCGCTTAGCTTTATGCGCGGATTCGACGCTTTCGCCGGCGTCATCAAGTCCGGCGGCAAAACTCGTCGCGCCGCGAAGATGGTCATCCTCAATATCGACCATCCGGACATCGTCGAGTTTATCGAGTGCAAATCGAAAGAAGAAGCCAAAGCCCACGCGTTGGTCGCCATGGGATACGACGGGTCTTCTCCCGACGCCGAAGCTTACAGCTCCATTTTTTTCCAGAACGCCAACAACTCCGTCCGGGTTACCGACGACTTCATGTACGCCGTTTTGCGCGACACCGATTTCTCCACCCGCGCCGTAAAAGACGGCCACCCGGTCGCGACCTTCAAAGCCAAAGACTTGCTCTTCAAAATTTCCGACGCTACCTGGCGCTGCGGCGATCCTGGCATGCAATACGATTCGACCGTCAACCGCTGGCATACTTCGAAGAATACCGCGCGCATCAACGCTTCGAATCCCTGCAGCGAGTACATGTTCCTTGACGACTCAGCTTGCAATCTCGCCAGCATGAATCTTCTGAAGTTCGCACCCAACGGAACATTCGACGTCGAAGCCTATCGTCACGCCGTCGATATCCTAATCACTGCGCAGGAAATCATCGTCGATAACGCCGGCTATCCAACCGAGATGATCATGAAAAATTCGCATGACTATCGTCCCTTGGGTTTGGGTTATGCGAATTTGGGTGCGCTGCTGATGGCTTGCGGTCTGCCCTACGACTCCGATGGTGGCCGTGACTACGCAGCTTGCGTTACCGCCATCATGTGCGGCGAAGCTTACCTGCAGTCCTCGCGCATCGCCGAACTCTGCCCACCGCTCACCCCAGCAACCGAGCCGACGAAAAAGGGCTTGGCTGACACCAATCTCGGTTCAAACACCATGCCCGGCGGGGCCTGCCCCGGCTTCTACATCAATCGCGAGCCGTTCCTCGACGTCATCCGCATGCACCGCGCCTCCGTCAATAACATCAACAAGACCACCGTCCCCGCCGCTCTCTTCGAAGGCTCCAAAGCCTGCTGGGACGAAGCTCTCGCCCACGGCGAAAAATTCGGCTATCGCAACTCCCAAGTCACCGTTCTCGCCCCAACAGGAACGATTGGGTTTTTTATGGACTGTGATACGACGGGGATCGAGCCGGACCTGGCCTTGGTCAAATACAAGAAGCTCGTCGGCGGGGGGATGATCAAGATCGTGAACAACACCGTGCCAACGGCGTTGTTCAAGCTGGGGTACAACCACGATCAAGCGGATGCGATTGTCAGTTATATCGATGCGACGGGGACGATCGAAGGCGCGCCGCATGTGAAAGACGATCACCTCGCCGTGTTCGACTGCTCCTTCAAGCCGGCGAAGGGCACGCGCTCCATCGCCTACATGGGTCACCTGAAGATGATGGCTGCCGCGCAGCCATTCATCTCCGGCGCGATCTCAAAGACCGTGAACCTACCCGAGTCTGCGACCGTTGAAGATATTTCAGAAGCCTACATCCAGGCCTGGAAGCTCGGACTGAAGGCAGTCGCCATCTATCGCGACGGATGCAAGAAGTCGCAGCCGCTCTCCGCCGCTGGAACCAAAACCGCCGAAGCCTCGGACAAGAATGTCCGAGCCACACAGCTTCTGCCCGAAGACGACTTGCAGGCTCCACCGCGTGCCGTGCGCCACAAGCTCGAAGACGAGCGCATGTCGATCACGCACAAGTTCAACGTCGGCGGGCACGAGGGCTACATCACCGTCGGCCTCTACCGTGACGGCAGCCCCGGCGAACTTTTCATCACCATGGCGAAAGAGGGCTCAACCGTCTCCGGCTTGATGGATAGCTTTGCCTGCGCCGTCTCTTTGGCACTGCAACACGGCGTGCCGCTCAAGCTGCTGTGCGAAAAATTCGCGCACACCCGCTTCGAGCCCAGCGGCTGGACTAACAATCCCGACATCGGCTTCGCCAAGTCGATCATGGACTACATCTTCCGTTGGCTGCAGTTGCGCTTCCTGACCGGCCAGCAGCAGTTGCTGTTCGAGAACCTGCGACCGAAGCTTTCAGCCGTCAGCTCTCAGTCATCAGCGGAAGATTTGCCAAGTCTTGGCTCTGGGAATTTGCCCACGACGACGGACGACGCACGGCGCACGACCGGCAAGATCCATGCGGCGGACGCTCTTGCCGAAATGATTGATATGGGAGACGCGCCCAGTTGCCACGTCTGCGGCTCGATCATGGTCCGCAACGGCAGTTGCTACAAGTGCATGAGCTGCGGCAGCACGAGCGGCTGCAGTTAGAGAAAAAAATGTCGTGCTTTGTTTTTTGTATTCGTAACAAGGACTATCCGGCTTGCTCGAACTGCGGAAGGTTTATCAACTGCTCCCAGACGACCGTGCGACGAAGCATCGTCAGGTGCGTGTAATTAACGAGTCCGGCGGGGACTATCTCTACCCGGAAGAGTATTTTGTTCCCATTAAGTTGCCGCCGGTTGCAGAAAAGGCTGTGCTGGGGAGCAGTTGATTTGGGCAACAAAACTGCTCTGAGAAGCCAGTCTAAGTAAGACTCAAATCGGTCCCATGTCCCGTCTTGGCATTGAGGTATCCGCGAAGGTACTAGCTTGTGGTTCCAACCTAAAGTGAATGTGCTGAAATGCAGATTCTAGAGTAAGAGGAAACATGAGCACTTTTATAGAAAGTTTGCATGAACCCGCCGTTATAGACTATGCGGACAATGAAGCGGGCGCGATCGAAAAACTGCAAGAACTAAATGAGTTTTATCGTCGTAACCGTTGGCCAGCCGAGTTTGCAAATACATCCCATAAGCTCGCCAATCGAGATTCGCGGAACGTCTCGTTTCTGCCAAACGAGAGTGTGCACTTGGTTGTAACGTCCCCCCCCGTACTGGACGCTGAAGGAATACGCGCCCAACGAGCGTCAGTTGGGCGCAATCGAGGACTACGAAGTCTTTCTCGCCGAACTCGATAAAGTCTGGTCGGAGTGCGCGCGCGTTCTTGTCCCCGGCGGACGCATTTGCTGCGTTGTAGGCGACGTGTGCATTCCTCGAAAGCGAGACGGGCGACATCGCGTTATGCCTCTCCACGCAGATATTCTCGTTCGCGCTCGGAAGCTAGGTCTTGATGCTCTCACGCCGATTCTGTGGTTCAAGATCGCTAACGGTGCGCTCAAAGCGGACGGTAACGGGGCAGGCTTTTATGGCAAGCCATATCAGCCTGGTGCAATCGTCAAGAACGACTTCGAATATATTCTCTTCCTGCGCAAAGGAGGGAGCTACCGCTCGCCTTCAGCGACGCAGAAAGCACTTTCTATCCTATCCAAGCATGAAATGAAGGCTTGGCTCCGAACCTCATGGTCCGACATAAAGGGAGAGTCCACACGAAAAGGCCACCCCGCTCCTTACCCAGTTGAGCTCGCAGAGCGGTTAATTCGACTTTTTTCCTTTGCAGGAGATACCGTCCTAGACCCATTTGTGGGTTGTGGCAGTACCACACTTGCTGCAATTCATACTGGACGCAATAGCATAGGAATTGAGGTAGAAACCCAATACCTTCGGCTTGCGCATGAGCGGATACAGACCGCTCTTCTCGTGAGAAGGAATGCGCACCTCACCGACGTTTCGCTGGAATCCGATGCTGCTTAAGGGTTAGAATCCCGTCCAGAGATGGGCGTTTCCAATTACGAGTTGCTGCGGGAGTTTCAAGGCCTTTTCACGGGCAAGCCCTATCTGCATCGCAACTCAAGCCTAGGAGATTGGGTCGCCAGCTTCCTTTACGAAGACCTTTTCCAGCTTCGAAAGTCGGAAAAACTTTACGACCGGATTCTCGCTGGCACACGCGTTCTGAATGCCCAGAACCGCACAGTAGGTATCCAGCATCGTCGCGGGGACGGGACTCTCGGTGAACTGGTCCCTGTCGCGACGCCGATTAAGGAGGAAGGCTTCGCGGTTGCCCGCGGTCCGGTCGCAACTATTGAGATCGGCATCGAAACCAAGATTCTTGCGAAGGCAATGATCAAACAGATCGATCGTGTCATTGGAGACCTCGTCAGACAAACCGAAGAATTCAAGCACCGAGGGGGACAAGCCCTGTGTATCGCTTTGGTCGGTGTGAATTTTGCAGAGCAGTACACCTCGTTTGAAGGAACGCGTTCTTTGCGTGTCGTCGGTTTGATACGGACGCGATCGAACGTCGCGGCCCGTCACTTCCGCTGAAGAGCATTGCTAAGGACAGCCGATACCTGATTTCCGAAATGGCTTGTAAGTCCTACGGAGACTCAACCGGAGCTGAGGGAGACCTGCGCAAGGTTCTCCTGGAGGGATTCAAAGCACATGCAGCAGCCGGTAACCCCGCGCCCACGATTCGGGAGCTTCTGGAGAATCGGGTGCCGAGCGAGTTCCAGGCTCGCCAACCCGAATTTATTTTCTCAGCTGAGGAAGTTCTGGACGAAACAGTTTCCTCGGAAGCGGACTTGTCTTCGGAATACGACCGCATTGCAGCCAAGTTCGTTGAGGCGCGCGATGCCGCTTTGGATAACACTCGTTACTATCTCTCGATGCTAAGTGATCTAGACCTGTACGTCGCTACGAGCATGCGCACTAGGCAGGACTTTCGAAAGATGGCGGAAACCTGCGAACGTATCTTCGGTGACACGAGATTAAAAGGGATGAACATCCGCTACTTTGACCCCACCCTCAGCGCCGCTGGCGGACATGAGGACAAGGGGCTGATCGCATGTTTAATGGTGAAATGCGCGAAGCTACTCGTCTATTGCGCCGGTGAAAGAGAAAGCTACGGGAAGGACGCAGAGGCAGCAATGGCCCTGAGCCTTGGCAAACCCGTGATCTTTTATTGTGACGAGGCGCGGCGACATAGATTTTACAGAGATGTCCACCCTCTTAGCAGGTTGATTGAGTTCGAAACAGGTATTGCTGTGGGTGCGATAGTGACTGACAAACCCGAGGACGTCTCAGAGTTGATCGCCCGTATGCTCGAAAATCGGATGGTCTACTCCATAGAGCAGTCGAAACCAGGCTTCTTGCGCCTGAAGGAATCGCTTACTGGTTCTGTTGTCCGGTTGCAAACAAACGACGCCCTGCTCGCAGAGGCATTTTGGAACCACTATCACAAAGATAGGACCGCAAGAAAGAAAGGTGTTATCGGAAGCTAAGAACCGGGACTGGCCATGGAAACAGAATTGCCAACCATCCAAAGTTCAACCACAAGCAAGAAGCAAGACCCATTCTTGCGAAAGCAGGCTTGGGATTATTTCTCGACGCATGCTTCTCAGAGAATGTCGATCTTCAATTTTTATATTGCGCTTTCGTCTGTCACTGCAACTACGTATGCCGCCTCCTGGAAGACAGATTCTAACCTACAGCCCGCACGGTGGCTTCTGTCGTTCTTGCTATGCCTATTTGCGTTTGTCTTTTGGAAGCTGGATCAACGAAATAAGGCTCTCATAAGAAATGCTGAGCGCGCGCTCAAGTACTTTGAGAATACGGATGCCGAAGAAATCAGCGCCAAAGTTTTCTCACAGGAGGAGATCGAGACTGATCTGAAACGAAGTTCTCTTGTGGGATGGCGTCGTTTACAGATATGGAACTGGACGCTAAGCTACTCCCGTTGTTTTAGTTTCGTGTACTTAGTGTTTGCAGCAGTCGGCGCTTTCGGGTTCATAGAGGCAGTCCATCGTTACATACATCTTCCGGGCTGGATTTGGAGAATCTGGTCGTTGGCGGGTGGCCCACCCTAAATCACTCCAACCTAGAGGGTGCCCCGTTCAAGCTTTGCTTGGGCGGGGGTGTTGCGGGGATTTTCAGCCAATGGGCGCAACTTAACTTTAGGAAAGACTCCAGCCCATTCGCGTTTCCGTGCCGTCCACTGAGATTCTATTTCCACCACACCCACTTCATTGAATGCATAGTGACGATAGGTGCTCCATGGCCAATCCTCCGGGCCTCGCGACCAGCCCGCGCTTCACTGGATTCCGATGGATGTACCGCAGCTTCTCCACCCGTTTTCGTTCACTCCAAACCGGAAAATCGTAATAGCGCGCCTGCCAGAAACGAGGCGAACCAATCGGCTTCAGATTGCGGGAAGTGATCTGCTTCAGCATTTGAATCGCGACCGAAAGAGTCTTGCGTTCTGGTTCGCTGATGAGGAGATGTACATGCTCGGGCATGACCACGTACGCTGTGATGTAGCAGCCGTACCAATTACGTATTCGTTCAAGTTCACGCTCAAAGATTTCTCGCGCGGTAACCGAATCGAGGAGCGGCATCCGGCGATAGCAACTGAATGTGAGGAAGTGTAAACAACGTTGCTCTTGGTAACGTTTGGGCTTTGGTCCCATCGCGTGGGAATTTTAATTCCAAAGCGCGTCCCACCCTCTCGCAAAAAACGCGAGAAGGGTGGGGCAACCCCAAAATGGGAATTTAATCATGTCGGGGGTGGGTGGCCCATTCAAGCCTTTTGGCTGAGGTCCCTCGATCTTCGCTCGGGATTTCTACACCCAGCAAGCCAAAATCGGCTTGCGTGGGACCCCGTTCGGCAGCGGGCTCGAGCGATCAACCCATCACGCCAAGACTGGCGTCCCGGGAGCCCCGTCGTGGAGCTCCGGCGCGTGAAGATTCATCAGCCGAAAATCCCAATCAGCCCAACCAGGATCAGGTAAATGGCTACTACATAGTTGAGGATGCGCGGCACAATCAGGATGAGAATTCCGGCGATCAATGCAAGGAACGGTCCGGCGAAGGCGTAATGAATCGTGACTCCTCCACCACGTGTTTGCGCCAGCAGCGGGAGCGCGGTGATCAGGAGAAAAGGCCAAAGCAGTCGAAGTTGTCGGTTGAACATTCAGCACCTCGCTTAGAAAAAAGCAGACACTTGGATGCGAATGTTGGGATTTGCGCAGTGGGCGGGTTGGCGCAGCTAAATCCATTCCCAATCTCGAGGGTGCCCCGTTCAAGCTTCGCCCGTCGACTGGGCTGAGGGCAGGTTTTGACGGCCCGCTGTTACGCGCGAGACAAGGTCAAGGTCCCCACGCGCTTCGCAAAGTACGCGAAGAAGGATAGGGCGGCGGGTCTCGACTCGAGAGGTCCGCCTCTGCGCGCCGTCCACTCCGACTCAATTTCAACTGGCTCTGCGGTTCATCAAAAAAGTGTAAGGCGCTCGCTCGCGCTCGCGCGTGATCGAACAAGAGCACGTGGCGCCGCGGGCGCAAAAATAAGCCCTTGCGGTTCGCGAGGCAGGAAAACACAAGGTTCCTCGACTCGTACATCATTCGCATGCGCGAATGATGTCTTCGCTCGGAATGACAGACGGGTGGTGGAATTCGCAGCCGGCACGGCTGAAGCCGTGCCCTGATACGAATCTTCCGCAGCTCCGCCTTCGCGCGCCGTCCACTCCGGCCAATGTCAACTGGCTCGGCGGTTCATTAAAAAAGTGTGAGGCGCTCGCTTGCGCTCGCGCGTGGTCGAACAAGAGCACGCGGCGTCGCTGGCGCAAAAATAAGCGCTTGCCGTTCGGGATGAGGCAGGAAAACACAAGGTTCCTCGACTCGGACATCATTCGCATGCGCGAATGATGTCTTCGCTCGGAAGACAGACGGGTGGTGAAATTCGCAGCCGGCACGGCTCAAGCCGTGTTCTGATACGAATCTTCCGCAGGTCCGCCTCTGCGCGCCGTCCACTCCGACTCAATTTCAACTGGCCCTGCCAGTCATCAAAAAAGTGTGAGACGCTCGCTCTCGCGCGTGGTCGAACAAGAGCACGTGGCGCGGCAGGCGCAAAAATACTGTACGAGGCGTTTTCGCGAGATCTGCTCTGCTTTCGTCAGAGCGCGTCCGAAGCCTACGGTACTCCAGATGATGCAGATCTATCGCATTCTCCGATCGGAGTTGAAAGCTACGCTGAAGAGCGCAGGCGCCAAAGATCCGTTCAATGCGCGAGTGTTCAGTGATCTTTGCCTGATCGCTAGTGCGGCAGCAGACGAGATTGTTCTAAGGCGGCCCTGAAATGTAGCTCCGACAATGTCCCGCGCCCTTCAGCGCGGGCCTCCACCTCAGATTTCGTTTGCTCTGGTGTATTATCGTGGCGCAAACGAGGGAAACGTTTACTCTGCTGTCGCGGAAACCAACATGAAAAGAAGAATTCATCCTGCGCTCCTGCTAGTAGTTGGGACTACACTGCTGGCCGTCACTTTGGCGGCGGCGCAACAGGCTGCGACATCTGCCAAACTGCCGTCCAGACCGGAAGGACCATGTGACGTCTACGCAGCGGCTGGCGATCCGTGCGTGGCCGCTCACAGTACTACGCGCGCGATGTACGCCTCGTACAACGGGCCGCTCTATCAAATTTTGCGCCAGTCGGACGGTAAGACGTTGGACATCGGAGTCGTACAACCCATCGCGTCACCGGTTCGAGATCCGGGCGGATACGCCGATGCGGCCGCGCAGGATAAATTCTGCGCCAACACGTATTGCTGGATCAGCAAGATTTACGATCAATCGCCGAAGCACAACGACCTGACTCAGGCGCCGCGAGGTGGATTCAACGGTCCAGCAATGGGAGGTTTTAATAACCTGCCGATCGCCGATATGGCGCCGGTCACGATTATGGGACACAAAGTATATGGCGTGTTCATCGAGCCGGGAATGGGCCTTCGGAATGACGATCCGAAGGGCACAGCGGTCGACGACCGGGCGGAGGGGCAGTACTGGGTCATTAACGGAAAACACTTCAATTCCGGCTGTTGCTTCGATTACGGCAACGCTGAAATTGACAGCCGCGACGACGACAACGGCACCATGGAAACCGCCTACTTTGGTGACGCCATGCCGTGGTTTCATGGAAATCCACCCGGCCCCTGGATCATGACAGACCAGGAAAACAACCTTGTCGGGTGCGTCAACCCAGATGGATCAAAAGGCTGTCCGAATCTTCCCACCGTGACATGGCGATTCGTGACCGCTATCGCTAAAGGCGAACCGCACCACTGGACATCGATGGGCGGCGATGCGCAGCAAGGTTCGCTCTTTGTCATGTTCGACGGGCCACGTGTCAACGCTACGTATGATCCGATGCGCAAGCAGGGCGCGATCCTGCTGGGGAATGGCGGCGACAATAGCAACAGTTCGCAGGGCACCTTCTATGAAGGCGCGATGACCGCCGCAAACACCTTCCCAACTGACGCGACGGACCAACTAGTGCAGGCCAATATTGTGGCCGCGAAGTACGGCGTGGAACCGTTGACTGTTGCGCCTGCTTCGAAGGCGTCTGCTCCGCCCAGGTTGCAGACATTTACACCGGGTTCCTCCCAAGAGACCACGGTGACGTTTACGAACACGACCGGCGCACCGGCTGCAAACCTCAGGTTGAATATTTCGTTGCCCAGCAAGCAGTGGACTTCCTTCGTTCAGGGTACGAGTGAGGGTTCGAAGACGTTCACCGATCCAGTGGCGCCAGGTGTTAGCGTGAGTGCGACATTCAAAGTCACTTCCGGACCAGCGACTTTCAACGGCGACCTTGTCGCCAGTGCGTCGTGGACAAATCAGGCGAGCGGCCAAAAACAGTTCGAGACCACTGTGGAGAAAATACGAAACGTCGCCCCGATCAAGATCAATGAATTCCGCATTACTTCGGGTTCTGCGAACTCAACGGATTCCTTCATCGAGCTCTATAACGCCGGATCACGGAGTGTGGACATTTCCAATTGGACGCTAACCGAACATCCGACACAAACCGCAATTTTCTCCAGCGTGAAAATTCCCGCCGGAACGATTCTCGCTGGCCGCGGCTTTTATCTGCTCGGCCTGTCAAACTCCGGGCTCGCGTCCCCGGCGAAGGCAGGCGATAGCACCATACACGTCCGAAATATCACCGCGATGTCTGTGGGCGACGCGATTACGATTGACAACGGAGCTAATGCAGAGACTCGCAAGATCGCAAGCATCGGCACAGCTGCGAGTAATAGCACGACAGTTTGGCAGCCGCTTCCGGATGGTCCGGTGATCACGATTCCGGCTGGCTCAAGTAACGTTCCTGTGACAAGCACCTCCGGCTTCGCGGTTGGAGAGAAGATCGCCTTCGGCTATGGCACAAGTGGTCCAGCCGTCGCAAGGAACCTGGAACGATACGAAGTAGCCACCGTCACGGCAGTTGGCAAGGCCGGGACCCAGGCTTACTTGGCGGAAGATGCGCCAAAAGGAGCGACTAACATTAAAGTAACCTCGATATCCGACATCTCGGTTGGCGACAAAATCAGGTTGGACATCGACAGCATTGGTCATGGAATTGAGACTTTTCTCGTTAGACGCGTCGGCACAGCGGCGAGCCGCACGAACCTGGCGGCTGATGCCAGCGTGGGAACATCCAGCGTCAAAGTCCGCAGCGCGAACGGGTTCAGTGTCGGCGACACTATCAAGATCGGCACTCCGAGCAACCGCGAAACCGTTAGCATCTCCGGAATAGGCTCACCCAGCCCGGGCGGGACCGAGATCGACTTTAAGCCCGCTCTCACCCAGGCGCACATTAACAGTGAAACGGTGATAACTCCCGGCACGGGTCTCGATATTTCGGCTCCGCTTCAGTTCGACCATGCCGCGAACCTTCCATTTAGCGATCGCGGGACAGGGATCAGCTTTGAGCCTGCGACGGCGTTTGCTCATTCGAGCAACGAGCCCGTCCAGGCACTTGGCACTGGCATTCAGCTCGATAGCTCTCTCGCTAAGAATCACGAGATCAACGCAGCTGTGCACGATGCCGCGGTGAAGAATGCGGGGTATCAGGAAACACCCGCACCGAATCAATGGTTCGGAGGCCCTGAGTTCACGACTAACGCGGTTATGTTCGGAAGGTTCAACATCTCGTTCAAAGAAGGAAGCATCATGCTTCGTGATGCATCGGGTCTGGTTGTGGATAGTGTTAACTACGGCGGCCTCGTCGACCCATGGGCCGCGGAGGGTTACCAGGGCAAATCCGGAGCAGAGCAAAGTGGATGCTACGCGCCAACACCTGGGCCCGCAGGTGGCTTCTTTGCCCGAGCAAGTGCCCTCACGAATCAAAGCGCAGGCCGCTTGCCGGATGGCGCTGATACAGACAGCAATTGTGATGACTTCCAAACCCAGGCGGCTTCCACATTGGCGGCAGCAGCGGAGGCAGGCGCCACGAATATCAAAGTGGCCAGCATAGAAGGCTTTAAGGCCGGTCAGAAGGTCATGATCGATTCGGGCGCCAATTCAGAAAAGGCGCTAATCGCGACGGTTGGCACTCCGGGCGCTACCACTGTCGGCACTGCAACCGATGTGGGAGCGACGACAATCCCGGTGGCCAGCACGGTCGGATTTCGCGATGGCCAAAGCATCACGATTGATCGAGGGATGAATTCTGAGACTGCCGTCGTTGCTTCCATCAGAAGGTTTGGCGGCGGCTCGATCATTGTTACCGCGCCGCTCACGCACGCTCATGCGGCTGGCGCGGAGCTCGCCGGAAGCGGTATTACACTCTCCGGAGGATTAACGCGGGCTCATGCCGAGGGGGCAGTGGTGTCTGACAATATTCCCACTCCCGGCGCGCCAAACCGATATTAACTGAGCTACATCGTTTGCCGGTCAAAATGATCATGATTAAACGGCCACTGGCGGTGCTCCTTTTACAATTCCCATTCAGTTCTCAAAAGGTCGGTGCCACGATGAAATCCATATATGTCGTAGTGTTGGCGGCGGTGCTTTCTTTAGCTATTCAACTGACCGCACAGGTGCAAACCGAAGTCCCGGCGGTCGTCAGTGGTGCGAAACCGGTCGCCGCAGAGCATATTAAGGTTCACGGAACATCCCTCGAAGGCAACTTAGAGGGAGATGCGGTGGATCGCGATGTTTTCGTCTTTCTGCCGCCGAGCTATGCAAAAGAGAAGCATCGCCGATTTCCGGTTGTGTACGCATTGCATGGCTATTCAATCGGTGCCGAGCAGTGGACTCACGAAATTCACGTGCCACAGACGATAGAGGGAGCTTTTGCAGAAGGCGCAAAAGAGATGATCGTGGTGTTGCCCGATTCGAAGACCTTGCACAACGGATCAATGTATTCAAGTTCAGTTACGACGGGAGATTTCGAGAACTTCATCGCGCACGATTTGGTTGCGTACATCGACGCTCATTATCGGACCATTGCAAATCGACTGAGTCGAGGACTGGTGGGACACTCAATGGGAGGGTATGGCGCAACCCGCATTGGCATGAAACATGCCGATGTATTCGGGGTGCTGTACATCATGAGTCCTTGCTGTCTCTCTCCTCGTCCGGCGGGACCGGCAAACCCTGAGCTGGAAAAAGCTCTCGAATCGGTAAAGACTCCGGAGGACTCGGCAAAGCTGGGCTTCTTCCCGCGCGCTATGCTCGCCAGTGCGGCAGCGTGGTCTCCGGATCCGAAGAACCCTCCGCTATACCTGGATCTGCCGTTTAAAAACGGCGAACCTCAGCCGGATGTTCTTGCCAAATGGACGGCCAATGCGCCGCTCGCTTTTATCGACCAGTACATAGACAATCTGCGCAAATATCGTGCCATCGCGATTGATGTCGGCGATCAGGACGGACTGAGAGTCGATACCGGCAAGTTGCATGACGTTCTCGACAGATACGGAATCTCGAGCAGCTTCGAAATTTATTCAGGCACTCACACCAGTAGAGTGGCTGATCGCTTTCAGAACCATGTGATGCCATTCTTCAGCAAGAATCTCTGCTTTGAGGCAAATTGTCGCTAGGCCGAATTTGAATTACTTGGGACAGAGATGGCTACTTCGGAAACTGACCCTCTGTGCGGCGATGAGAGAAGAACACAGCCGTGCGGATGATCCTGCATGGCGAACGCATCGCTACGACGGGATGTACGCCTGATGCCAGACCCGAGCAGAGGTCCCCGGGAATGGTTTAGGATGCCCCCGGTAAGTTCGCCTTCGGCTTGCAGGGGTGTAGAAATCTCGAGCGGAGCCGAAGGACATGTCGCAGAGCTGAAAAACACGCCGCTTGTGGAAAACCTTGTCAAGACCTCCAAACTGCTGGTTTTAAGGTAAGTTATTGATGCATCGGTAAATATAAAGTTCAGAAACGTGGCACAACTCACCTTTTCTGATTGTTATAATTGTAACTAGATAGATACTCATCCAGGCGCGGCTCTTGCCGCGCCTTTTCTTTTGTCTGTAACTCGTCGCGCAAATCTGGGGTGAACCATGGGTCGACTAACTCGAAGCAAACGAAACCGGTGTGCCATTACTGGATGCAAGCAGCGCGGCAAGTGGGCAGAGCTTTGTTTTATGGCACGAGCCGCCGCCCGCGGTCTCAGCGTCACTCGCCCGCACGGCGACTCCGCCAGCTACGACGTTGGCATCGAGCACAACGGGCGCTACCTCCGCGTGCAGGTCAAATCCACCACCTTCGAGCGCTCCGGATCCTACACCTGCAACATCATCAGCAAGACCGGCGTTCGATACGTCCGTGGCAAGCTGGATATCTTCGCCGTTTATCTTGTCCCTATCGATCTCTGGTACATCATTCCTTTCGAGGTTGCCGCGCGCAACAAGTCGCTCAACCTGACTCCCTACGGCGGCCACAAATTCGCTCACTACATCGAAGCCTGGCATCTCCTCCGCGGCGACGAAGGACGGTAATTTTTGCCTTTCTATATCTCTGATGACAAACAATAGAGTAATTGAAAGCGTCAGGTTCCTCGACTCAGAAGATATTCGCACCTGCAAATCATCTTCTTCGCTCGCAATGGCAGACTTGGGGCCGGGATGGACTTTCACACACGGCTCGAAAAACGCCTCGAACCCACCCTAGTTTTCTGTGAAATCAGCGCGAAGAACGCTCTTCGCCTTGTGCTTTCCCGGAGTGCCCGGTTCCCCCAAAAGGCCAGAAAACATACGTTGGCAAAGCAGCCAGGAAGGTACATAATCGCAAAGTTTGCAATCAGGAGAGGAAAGTCATATGGACAATAAGAGAAACTGTCAGCGAATATTTGAGGAAGTCTGGAACCAAAAAAATCTCAACGCGGTTGACGAACTTGTGGCAGGCGAATACGTGCACAATGATGCGTCATTACCAGCGCCGCAGCACGGTGTTGAGGCCTACAAGCAATTCGTCACGCTCTACCATCAGGCATTTCCCGACATTCATTTTACGATTGAACAGATGATCGAGGAGGGCGACCTGGTCGTGATCCGTTGGCGCGTAACCGGCACGCATCATGGAGACCTGCCCGCCTTGCCTGCAACCGGGCTGCCGATGTCAATTACAGGGATCAGCATTGCGCGTTTCAGGAACGGTAAGGGCATAGAAAGCTGGAACAACTGGGACGGCCTCGGAATGTTGCAGCAGCTAGGAGCCATTCCGGTAGGCGCAAGAAGGGAAGCGGCCTAGAAGGTTGGTGCGAGATGCCATGAAAAGATCGCCATGACCAGATCGTCGTGAGAAGATGGCCGGAATCTCCGGCCATCTGTTTCGGCCTACCGGAGCGAAAGGCTTCTGATCCATGGTGACAACCACCCTCCGAAAATCGGAGACAGCCTGTCCTGAGCGCAGCCGAAGGGAGTGCGGCAGGTTCCTGTCAGGATGGAATTTTTACTCCAGATCAGTGCAAGAATCCGCTCGAGCCGCCATTGACTGGAAGGTATCTCCAGAGTCGCAGAGAAGTGAATCCCAAGGCGCTAATTGCTGCGATACGGGCTAAGAAAAGTTTTTCAAACTGTGTATCGCAGTGACGTTCAGGAACCGCTGCAGCGCCAGCAAGCCCTGGCTCTTTTGCGTCATGAATGATCGCCGGAATTTCGCACGACCTCGATCACCGCAGACATATCTTTTTCTCCATCACCCCGGCTCTGGGCTTTGCGAAACAATTCCTCTGTGGCTGAGGATGTCGAAAGGTCAATTCCAAATTGTGCGGCGGCGGCGTGAGCGTAACGCAAATCCTTCGCCATGAGACGCAACAGGAAATTCACATCGTACTTCCGCTCGGTCATGCGCTCAGACATTGTGGAGAGAATACCGCTGCCGGGAGCGCCTCGTTTAAGGAAGGCGAGGGCAGTGTCACGTTCGAGTTGCGTCCGCTCGATCCATCCCAGGGCCTCGGCAAAGGAAGCGACCTGCACGGCAGAAAGAAAATTATTGATGAGCTTCATCTGCGCGCCACTCCCCACAGGGCCGAAATGCAGAATTTCCTGGCTCATGCAGCGGAGTACTGGCGCAACGGCCGCAAGCGTGTCCTTGTCTGCGCCAACCAGAAATTTCAGCTGTCCCGCTTCAGCCTGCGGACGGCTGCCGGTGACGGGAGCTTCCACCATGCGCAGTTTGCGATTTGAGATGGTGGCGTGAAGTTCTGAGATCCACGAGGGACTGAGCGTGCTGCACTCGACTGCAATGCTTCCGCTCGCCATTGCGGCAAGCGCGCCATCCTTTCCGAGCCACACGGAGCGCGAAGCATCATCATCCGACACGATGGAAATGGCCACCGAAGCACTCCTGACGGCGGCGGCTGGAGTGTCCGCGATCGATGCTCCTTTCGCCGCGAGAGGCTCGGCCTTCGATCGCGTTCGGTTCCAGACTGTCAATGGGAAGCCGGCCTTCACAATGTTCTCGGCCATTCCGCGGCCCATAGTACCCAAGCCGAAAAGAGCAACAGACTGTTTCGCGTTCATTTTCTTCTCCAACTATTTTCGTTATCCATTACTTATTGCAGTGACCGCACGCTTAGAGGCCGGGTCAAAGATTGATCTCTTATGATCGTGTTGCGCAGCGGACGGCCCAAGCCTTCGAAGTGAATTTCCGTAACGTCACCCGCCTGCAGATGAATTCCTTCGCCGAAGGAGAGGCTGTCGGCGCCCATAAAGTGGACATGCAGCATTCCCGGCTGACGATGCGCAGCGAATTTGAAATGGTGGTGCTCGATGTTGGCCAGGCTGTGGCACATATTGGATTCGCCGGTCCTGATCTGCTTTTCCCAAAATGTTTTTCCTTCACGCAGAATTCTGACTTCCCCGGGGACATCATCGAACTTCGGAGAGATCACAAGTTCAGGGCCAAGGCTGCACATCCGCAATTTAGAACCGGCAAGATTCAGGTAATTGCGGCGCTCGAAAACGTGGTCCGAAAATTCGTTGCCTGCTGCCATCCCGATTCGCCATGGCGTGCCGTCATCTGCAATGAGATAAATTGCGGCGACTTCGGCTTCTTCTCCGCCATCTTCTGCGTAACCGGGAATCGGCAATGGCCGGAACGGCGCTTGCACTATGGAACCATCGCCTTTATAGAACCACTCGGGAGCGATGCCGACGGAGCCTTCCATAGGACGACCTCGCTGCCGTCCCCATTCGAACATGCGCATGCTGTCGGTCATCTTTGATTCTTCCTGTGCAGTTGCAGCGTGCATTGCCTGCCGCTCTCGTGCGCTGCCGAGGTGTGTCAACCCGGTTCCGGAGACCTGCACACGTTGCGGATTGCCGGGGCAATCGATGGGGGCGAGAAGTTTCCACTCTGACTGATCACCATATACGGCGTCGTAATTGAGAACTTCATCCGATGAGATCTCTTCTATGACATCCGACAGCGTGCTTTCTTCCGTCAGTGCTTTTTTAGCCAGCGTGAATACCGAATCGATGTCGCGTAATAGAACCAGCTGCGGTTCGCGGACAACTGCTACACGCCGCATATTATGATTTGCAATTTGAACCAAATGCACAGGCTTCTCACTATTCGATGATCGTGAAGTGCTTAAGCGATTCCTCATTTACCGTAAGACCAAGGCCTGGAAGAGAGTCGCTGAGATTGATATGACCGGACTCGGGTTCCGGTTCGCCGTCGAAGATATACCAGAAAAGTTCATTGCCAACTTCTACGCTGACTTTCGGAAAGAATTCAGCGATCGGAGAATTCAGGTTGGCCATCACAACATGATAGTTGTGCATTTGTCCGGCATGCGGGACCACCGGAACCTGGAATGATTCTGCCAACGCTGAGATTTTGCGCGCCTGGCTGATTCCGCCCACGCGGTTTGTATCGAACTGGATGTAGTCGAGAGAGTTTGTTTCGAGCAGCTCGCGAAAACCGAAAATGGTGAATTCATGCTCGCCGCCAGCAATAGGAACTCGTCCGTAACCTTTGAGCTCGCGATATCCGCGTGTGTCGTCGGGAATCACCGGTTCTTCGAGCCAGCGTAGATTAAACGGCTCGAGCAGAGGAAGCATGCGCTTGGCGTAATCGAGAGTCCATCCCATGTAGGCGTCGGTCATCAGGTCGATTTCGTCGCCGATAACCTCGCGTACGTTGCGTACCAATTGGAGATTGTTCTGCATACCGGCAGCGCCATCCAGGGGGCCCCAACCGAAACGAAGCTTCATCATGGTGTAACCCTGATCTTTATACTTCTGCGCTTCTGCGCGGAGTTCGGGCAGCGGCATGGCATATAACCGGCTCGCGTACACCGGGATCTTTTCCTTGGTGCGCCCGCCGAGCAGACGGAAGACGGGCTGCTTTGCGTCTTTGCCTAATAGATCCCAGAGAGCGATATCAACGGCGGAAATCGCGGTCAGTGCTACGCCTTTACGCCCGAATGCCAGCGTGCGCCGGTACATCTGTTGCCACAAATATTCAACATCCCATGGATCGGCGTCGATCAGCAGCGGTGTGAGATAGTTGTCGATCAGTTGCTTCGTAATTAGTGGCGAGAGCGCCGCGTTTCCCAGTCCGGTCACGCCTGTGTTGGTGGAGATTTCCACCAGCAGCCAGTTATGAAAAGCAAAATTCCCCATGGATGCCTTGCGGAAGGACACCAAATCCATGGGATTGGTGCAAAAGTGCGGCGGCAGAGGAACCGTGTTGCCCTCCCACTGTACGACCCGCGTGCGGACTTCTGTAATTTTCATGCGTGCTCCATCTGCTCAGCATTGACGGCGCCCATAGGCTGAATCTGGCCAGCGCGGAGAATGATCGCCAGAAACCCAATCAGGTGAAACGTGCCGACTGCCACGAATAGTTCACCATACGAGACTGCATGACTGAGCAGAAATCCTACAACCACTCCGAATATTGCGCCGCCCATGGCCCCACCAAAACCGATCAAGCCAGCGACAGTACCGACAAGGTGGAGAGGGAAGATATCGGCGGGCAAAGTCATCACCAGGCCCGACCAAGCCTGTTGTGCAAAAAACGCGATGCTGAACAGTACCAGTGCCAGCGAAACCGGAGCCAGCGAAACCAGCATGACGGCAGGCATCGTAGCGGCACATAAGCCCAGCGCGATTTTGCGCGCAGAATCGAGAGAGCGGCCACGGCGTAGAAGCAGGGAGGAAAACCAGCCGCCCAGGAAACTTCCAACACCGGAAGTCGCGTAAGGAATCCACGCGTAGTAGCTGACGTGCTTAATGTCGAATCCTCGGGCGTCGTAGAGATACTTCGGCAGCCAGAAAAGAAGGAAGTACCAAGCTGAGTCGCTCATGAATTTTGCGAAGACGAATGCCTGGACATTCCGCAGGCGCATTACTCCCAGCCAGCTTATGTGGCTCTCCGCTGTATGTGCATGGACGTGAGGCGATGCACCATTCCCGCGATAGCTCAAACTCCACCAAACGACCCATGCCAGACCGAAGGCACCGGAAACGAGAAATGCGCCTCGCCAGCCACTGCGCAGCACGACAAAACCGATGATCGGCGGAGCCAGAAGCGAGCCAACTGCAGTTCCAGCGTTAATCAATCCCATAGCGGTCGAGCGCTCAGAAGGCTCGATCCACTCAGTCACAACACGAGTAGCGGCGGGAAACGCGCCGCCTTCGCCTATGCCAAGCAGAAAGCGTGCCGCGAGAAGAAGCACAAATCCTGTCGCCAGGCTGTTGAGCGCACAGGCGAGCGACCACCACAACATAATCAGCAGGAAGCCCTTTCGCGTGCCAAGCCAATCGAGCAAACGGCCGCCAATGGCATATAGCGCGGCGTACGACAAAAGAAATGCAGTCTGCAACCACGAGTATTGCTGATCGGAAATTGGGATATTGCGCTGGATCGCGGCAATCGCGATTGGAAGCGTAAGGCGGTCGAAGTAACTGATGGCAATTGCCAGCGCAACCAGTAGAACGAAGTACCATGCGCGCCGCATGCTCTGGCGCTTCTTTTCTTGCACGCGTTTAGCGCTCGGCATGCTTGGCATCGTTCCCATTCGATTATGGGCAGACTACATAGGGAGTTCTTCAGGCTGCGCACAACAGAGCTGTTGGCAACGTTCGGTATACAATATACACTCGCCGAAGCACTCCTTTATCTATTCATGCGCTTTGCCCTGGTCCAACTCGTTACCATCGCGCAGCGAATTTTCAAATCGACTGCATAGAGGAAAGTACCAACGTGAACATCAGACCTGTCCTGCAATGCTTCGTCGCGTGCTGCTTATTACAGAGTTTCTCTCCTGCCCAAACCAATTCCGCGGCAACGCCTCCGATGGGGTGGAACAGCTGGAACCACTTCGCAGGAAAAGTTGATGACGCGACGATACGCGCTACTGCCGACGCGCTCGTCTCAACGGGTCTGCGCGACGCCGGGTACGTCTATCTCAATATCGATGACACGTGGCAGGGACAGCGCGACGCAAATGGCGTCATTCATCCCAACGAGAAATTCCCTGACATGAAGTCCCTGGCCGACTACGTACACAGCAAAGGACTGAAACTGGGAATTTATTCATCGCCTGGCGCAAAGACATGCGCGGGATATGAAGGCAGCCTTGGCCATGAAGAACAGGATGCGCAGACCTACACGCAATGGGGAGTCGATTACCTTAAATATGACTGGTGTCAGCCTCCACCACAGAGCCTTGATCAAATGAAAGCGGCGTACGCAAAAATGCACAATGCGCTGGAGAAGGCTGGGCGTCCCATTGTTTTCAGCTTATGTCAGTACGGCTGGCACAAAGTTTGGGAGTGGGGCCCGTCTGTTGGCGGAAACCTGTGGCGCACGACTGGGGACATCAGCGACCGGTATGGGGTGATGGCTGAAATCGGCTTCAACCAGAACGGACTCGAGAAGTTTGCCGGGCCCGGACACTGGAATGATCCCGACATGTTGGAAGTTGGGAATGGCGGCATGAACGAAGATGAGTACCGCACCCACTTCAGTTTGTGGGCGATGCTGGCGGCCCCACTGATTGCTGGAAACGATCTCACGAAGATGACGCCGTATACGGTCGAAATCCTGACAAATCGCGAAGTCATTGCGGTCGACCAGGACCCGCTCGGGAAGCAGGGATTTCGCGTGGCGCAAGAAGGGCCTTTCGAAGTTTGGATGAAACCGATGTCCGATGGCAGCCGAGTCGTGGGCCTGTTCAACCGACAGCGCACCACGGAGGAGATGGCCGTGACATTTTCGACGATAGGAATTCACGGTCAGGCCAACATTCGAGACCTCTGGCTCAAAAGAGACCTGGGCTCATTCAAAGGCTCTTATTCCGCATACGTACCGGCGCATGGCGTTGTGCTGGTCCGAATTAAAGAGCGATAACGTTTTCAGCTCAGTTTGGCGCGGGCGAAGTCGCATTCGGGCGCCTCTATATCCGTCTGAAAATCGAGCCTAAAACGATGATGGATCGAAGACAGTTTCTGCAGAGCGCGGTTCTGACTACCGCCGGCACTAAGTTACTCCAATCGCCGTCCAGTGCTGCTGCTAACACCGGGATTTCGAAGGCTGATCTCACTCCCTCGTCTCGCGCGGACATCGAGGGCCACACACTCATATGTGAATTCACTCACGACTCAACCGACTGGAAGGTCTACGAAGACCTGCGTACACGTGAGGGTGCAATGACGTTCGTGTCGCCCTCGGGCTCGCTTGTTCTGACCAAGAGTGCCGAAGCCGCGTTCGCGGAAACGGAAACTCCATACCTTGGGCTGAATTTGAAAGACATAGGAATGTCAGCCGCCGATTTGCTAGCCGATAAGCTTCTCGAGTCCGGCGATGATCCCGACCCTGAGCAGGTCAAATCGGCAGCGCCCCCCTTGAACTCAGTGAAGCCTTCCGGGCCGAGTTGGCGTCTGCCTTGGGACACCTTCGTCGGCACCAAGGAATGTTTCGACACCATGCCGGTCTTTTCAAGCGGAAACACGCGAACCTATCATCCTGTCCAGTACTTTCCCGAAGAGAAGCCGAAGACGAATCCCAAACGCTTCGACGGCCTGCTTGCGGGATGGATGCCCGCGGTTCGCAAGGTACTCGCAATCTCTGACTCCGTCTATGACGAAGTAATCGTGTTCGGCGATGTTGAGGCGCACGACAAATTCATCGTGCAGACCTGGCATCGGACCGCGCGGATCGAAAACGGGAAGATGCTGAAAGTCGTGTACGGGCACAGTTATCCTGCGTTCCCTCCGGCCCGCATTGATCCGCAGCCCGAAGAGTTTTACCGCGCATTGTTGATGTTTGCAGCATATTGGAAAAACTTGCTGCGCGATTTCTCGACGGCTTCACTCCCGCGGAATGAATGGGTTGACATGTCGAAGCATGCCTTTACCAAAGAGTTGATGGTAAGGCCGGGCGGAGTTTACCCGAAGTATGGCGCTGTCGATCGTGATTATTACGGCTCTGAGTACGATGGTTTCCAGGATATTTTTACCAGCTCAGTGTGCGCGAATTTGGAGTGGGGCAGGCTGGAGATGGCGGAAGCCGTCATCGATAACTATTTTTCGGACTTTGTTGACGCCAAAGGGATGATCAACATGCGCGGCCCGGAAACCGCGCAGTTCGGCATGACGCTCTCGCTGCTGGCGCGCTATTTCAACTACGGTGGGGATGGGGAACTGCTGCGGAAGCATGGGGCGAAAATTGCGGCCACTGCCGGCCTTTTGCTAACCATGCATGATGAGAGCCTGCGACGCGCTCAGGATGATCCAGGCTACGGACTGATTCACGGATGGAGTGAGTCGGATTCATGTTTGATGGCAAAGCCGTCTATCTGGTGGCTGCCCTATTACGCGAACAACGCTTTCGCGGCTCGAGGTCTGCGAGACCTGGCGGGCTCGTGGACGCTGATCAATGCGCACAGCTCAGAAGCGGAAAAGCAGGCGGCCGCATGGCATGATCGCAGCCGGATTCTGCAAGCCTCGGTCCTCGCGAGCATCCGTAAGAATATTCGTGATGACCTGAGCCCCCCTTATATTGGAACGTACGCCGGCGCACAGGGAACCTTCCGCGAATCGATGACTACAGAACATCCTAGCCCGCAGCAGTGGCCTCATCGCGCGTACGCCGAACTGTTGCATGCCGATATTTTGCCGCCAGAGCTTGCGAATCTGGTTATCGATTGCATGCGCGCTTACGGCGCCACAACTCTAGGAGTTGTCGCCAACGTCGAGCCGCCGCACGCGGACGGTCGTGACATCCTTGGTTTCATCTCGTACGGCTATGCGCAGATGCTTTTGCGCCTCGACCGAATCGAAGAATTTCTGCTTTTCCTGTATTCCCATGGCTATCACGATCACACGCGCGGAAGCTGGGTTGCCGGCGAAGTAGCGGGAATTGATGGCGACAGCGCTCTGTTTTGCATCCCGGCGCAGTTGACGATTCCGCCTCTGGTCCGGTGGATGCTTGTGCTCGAAGACTCCGACGAAGATCGCCTGTACTTTGCGAAGGGGCTCCCGCGCGAGTGGGCCGCATCGGGCGAAGAAATCAGTATGATCGGCAGTCCCACGCGCTGGGGACGAGTCAATATGAAAATGAAAACGGATCAGGCCGCGAAGAAGGTTCGTGCAGAGATTCAGTTATCGCGGCCAAAACCACCCAGGGAATTTCAAATCAAATTTCGCCTGCCGAAAACGCACCAACTCCACACCGCAACCGTGAATGGCCGTACGAGCCAGATAGGGGGTATACATCGCGATACAGTGACGGTATTCACTGCAAACGCCACGAATTTTGAAGTTATTGCCGCATTCAACTAAATTCACTTTTTCGGACCCGTGCCCAAGTCAATAATCTTCGGTCGAAACATCTATATCGTCGCCGTCATCGCGGTGCTATTCGGGACGGCGCCTCTGTTTCCTGAAACAGCTTCTCCGGCGCAACGATCCAGTTCTGAGCCCACGTCGCACAGCGACAATGAGCCGACCTCGACGGACATTCTGCGCGGAGCTTACGGAACTTATCGCGCAAACAACGATGTGCTTTTTTATCACCTCGATGTACGAGTCGATCCGGCGAAGAAGTTCATCACAGGCAAGAACACGATCCGCTTCAAGATGCTGAAGGACGACACGCGAATCCAACTCGACCTGAATGACAGACTTAAAATCGACAAAGTTCTTCTTGGCGCAACAACTCTGCATTATCAGCGCGATTCTGGTGCTGTGTTTGTTGATTTTCCCGAGACATTGCATGCTGGCCACGTTTACACGATCGATTTTTACTATTCAGGGAGCCCATTACATACTGGCAGGTTCGGAGGCTTTACTTTTGGGGAGGACCCAACTGGCCGTCCGTGGGTTTACACGGCGTGTGAAGAAACAGGGGCAAGCATTTGGTGGCCAAATAAGGACCAATGGCGAGACGAAGTCAAAAATATGCGAATCAGTATCTCGGTTCCGAATGGCCTCGTGGAAGTTTCCAATGGAAAGTTCATGGGCAAGACCGACCTGGGCGACGGCTACACACGCTGGGATTGGTTCGTGCATTACCCGATCAACAACTACGATGTGTCTTTAAACATCGGGAACTACCAACATTTCTCTGACCGGTTGGGGCATCTTCCGCTGGATTTCTACGCACTGCCTGCAGATCTCGAGAAAGCGAAGCAACAATTTAGCCAAGCCAAGGACATGCTGCGGGCCTATCAGCACTATTTTGGTGAATACCCCTTTAAGAAAGATGGATACAAGCTGATCGAGGTGCCTTATTCGGGAATGGAGCATCAGACCGCCGTAACGTACGGGAATCTTTTCGCTAACGGCTATCTTGGTCGCGACTGGACCGGCGTGGGCATCAGTCCGAGATTTGATTTCATCATCATTCACGAAAGCGGACACGAGTGGTTCGGTAACAGTATTACCGCAGCGGACAGGTCTGATATGTGGATCCACGAAGGTTGGACGACATATCTCGAGAGTCTCTACGTCGAATACATGTACGGACATGACGACGCTCTAAAATACCTGAATGGATACAAGCCAAAGGTCAAAAACCGAGAACCGATTATCACAGCACGCGGAATAAACGGCACACCCCCACAGGACGAGTACTTTAAGGGCGCGCTCTTCATCAATACACTCCGAAGTATTGTCAATGACGATCGCCGCTGGTGGAAGATTTTGCATAGCTTCTACCAGCATTTCAAATATCAGAACATTATGACCGAAGATGTGGTGCAGTATTTCAATCAGCAGACTGGACTGGACCTGACTCCGGTCTTTAATCAGTATTTGCGCCATGCTGCCATTCCGATCCTGGAACTAAAATTCGACGACAATAACAAAACAGTCGCGTATCGCTGGAAAGTGGATGAACCAGGATTCCAGATGCCCGTGCGCGTCGGCAGAAAAGGAGACTGGAAGATTATTCGCCCCACGACGGAGTGGCAGACGATGCCGACAACTTTGGAGAAGAAGGATTTCGATGTCGCTACCGACCTCTACTACGTAGACGTGTCCAAGAAATGATTGTGGGGTTCGTAATGTCAATACGGGCAGGATCAACCAGTCTCAAGCATGCGACCGAAGAACTTAGGTTGCCTCTTTCCATCAACTTGCTCCGGGCCTGGCGCTTTTCCGGCATGAGTGTTGGGCACAGAAGTTGAGGGTGACCCGACTGTTTGCGTGCCGCTAAAGAGCCTCGATGCCGCCTCGCTATAATTAAATCAGCCTCACTTCTTCGACTTCCGGGCAACTATGGTCGAATCGAAGGCCGCTCGAAGTCATCAATAAAGATCATGAATAAGACCCAACGGCATTCTCTGGGAAAGATCCTCGAAGATCGCATTGCCATCATCGATGGAGCGATGGGTACGACCATCCGCACCTATGGGATGAAGGAAGCCGACATTCGCGGTGAGCGATTCAAGGATGCAAAAAAGAGCCTTCTGAATAATGGTGACCTGTTCTCGCTGACTAAGCCCCAAATCATCGGCGACATACATCGCCGGTTTCTGGAGGCCGGGGCGGACATTATCGAAACGAATACTTTTGGAGCCACGAGCATCGCCCAGAGTGAATTTTTCGTGGATGATCCGCGAGAGTATGGTGGACGCAAAGATCCTGAGTTCTATTCGAAGATCATCGGCGATCCATTTCTCGAAGGACTGGCTTGGGATATCAATGAAGAATCTGCGAAGCAGTGTCGCGAATGGGCGGACCGTGTCGGGAGCGCAACTTCGCGTCAGCGTTTCGTGGCCGGCGCAATCGGGCCGCTTACCGTTTCGCTCTCGAACTCGCCCGATGCGGACGATCCAGGATTTCGCGTGGTCACTTTCGATCAGGTCAAAGCCGCATACGCCCAGCAGGTACGCGCTCTTATTGCCGGGGGCGTAGATCTGCTGCTGGTTGAAACGATCTTCGATTCTCTGAACGCCAAGGCAGCGCTGGTAGCGATTCGTGAAGTGTTCAATGAACAGGGAAGGGAATTGCCGGTGATGATCTCCGCGGCGGTCGGGCGCGGAGGTGAAACGATGATCTCGGCGCAGACACCGGAGGCTTTCTGGAACGCCGTGCGGCATGTCAAGCCGTTGTCCGTGGGCCTCAACTGTTCGCTCGGTCCCGATCTCATGTATCCCTTTCTTGAGGAGCTCTCGGAAAAAGCGAATGTGGCAATCTCGGCTTATCCCAATGCGGGGCTGCCGAACCCTTTGTCAGAAACAGGCTTCGACTTGGGGCCGCAAGACATGGCGCGTTATCTCTCTGGTTTTGCCGACGGGGGACTGATCAATATTGCCGGCGGTTGTTGCGGAAATACTCCGGAGCACATCGCGGCAATCGCGAAAGCGCTCGACGGCAAACCACCGCGAAAACTCGGCACTCACGGTTTCGAGACGTCGCTCACCCGCCCGAGCGAGATTGAGAGTCGAGTGTGAGCGCCTCCGAGAACGCGGTCGCGGACGCGTCGAAGTGGAGGCCCCTGCGCCTCTCTGGTTCTCAGCCATTCACCCAACAGCAAGGCGTGTACATCATGATCGGTGAGCGGACCAACGTTGCCGGTTCACCGAAGTTTGCCAAGCTGATCAAAGATGGCAAGTACGAAGAGGCGGTGAGCATCGCGCGACAACAGGTCGAGAATGGCGCGAACGTGCTCGACGTCTGCATGGACGAGGGCATGATTGACGGCGTCAGCGCGATGACGCGGTTCCTGCAGGTGTTGGCGAGCGAGCCCGAAGTCGCAAAGGTGCCGATCATGGTGGACTCCTCGAAGTGGGAGGTCATTGAGGCAGGCCTGAAATGCTTGCAGGGTAAGGGCATCGTCAATTCGATTTCGCTGAAGGAAGGTGAAGAGAAATTTCGCGAGCATGCGGCAACCATCCTGAAATACGGTGGCGCGGCGGTCGTAATGGCCTTCGATGAGCAAGGCCAGGCCGCAACCTACGAAGAGAAGATCCGCATTTGCGAACGGGCCTACCGGATCCTGGTCGATGAAGTAGGATTTCCACCGGAAGACATCATTTTCGATCCCAACATCCTCACCATCGCTACGGGCATGGAGGAGCACAACAACTACGCGGTCGATTACATCAACGCAACCCGCTGGATTAAGGCTAATCTCCCGTACGCGAAGGTAAGCGGCGGCGTTTCGAATATCTCCTTTAGTTTTCGCGGCAACAACGTAGTTCGCGAAGCCATTCATTCCGCGTTTCTCTATCACGCCATCGCGGCCGGAATGGATATGGGCATCGTGAATGCCGGAATGCTCGAAGTGTATGAAGAGATCGAACCTGAGCTGAAGGTGATGGTCGAAGATGTGCTGCTGAACCGCCGCCCTGACGCGACTGAACGCTTAGTCGAATACGGCGAAACACTGAAGGGTGCAGGCAAGGGTAGCGAAAAGAAAGCAGAAGAATGGCGCAACGGAACAGTCGAGGAACGCATTGCGCATGCCCTGGTTAAGGGTATCGATACATACATCGAAGCCGACGCCGAGGAAGCCCGCGTCAAGTTCGGCCGCCCGCTGGCGGTCATCGAAGGACCACTGATGGCCGGAATGGGCATCGTGGGTGATCTTTTTGGTGCAGGGAAAATGTTCTTGCCCCAGGTAGTCAAGTCAGCGCGAGTGATGAAGAAAGCTGTGGCGCACCTTACTCCCTACATGGAAGCCGAGAAGGAAGCGAGAGCTGCGGCTGGAGAAGTGGTGAAGGCGCAAGGAAAGATCATCCTGGCGACGGTCAAAGGTGACGTCCACGATATTGGCAAAAATATAGTTGGAGTCGTTCTTGCGTGCAACAACTATGAAGTAATCGATTTGGGCGTGATGGTTCCGTGCGAAAAGATTCTCGAACGCGCCAAGGCAGTCAATGCGGACTTGATTGGACTCAGCGGACTAATCACTCCATCTCTCGACGAGATGGTGCATGTGGCACGCGAGATGGAGCGTCAGGGTTTCAAGTTACCATTGCTGATTGGCGGGGCCACAACCAGCCGCAGGCACACCGCTGTAAAGATTGCGCCGAATTACAGCGAACCGGTGGTCCACATTGTTGACGCCAGCCGCGCAGTGCCGGTCACCACGAGCCTTCTGAGCGACGAAAGCAAGCCGGCCTTTGTGGCGCAGCATCGCGCAGAATACGAGTCGGTCCGAAAAGCTCACGCTGCGCCAAAGCAACCAACCATATCGATTGAGGCTGCGCGTTCGCGGCGCACTCCGATTGTGTGGCGTGCCGAGGACATACCTTTGCCAAGTTTCACCGGCGTGCGTGTGCTCGAAAACTTTCCGCTCGCAACGCTGCGTGAGTTCATCGACTGGTCACCTTTCTTTCACACCTGGGGATTGAAAGGTATTTACCCGCGAATCTTTGAGCACGAAGAGCAAGGCGCTCAGGCACGGCAGTTATTTAAAGAAGGCAACTCGCTGCTCGACGTCATCATTGAAAAGAAACTCATCACTGCTAGAGGTGTATACGGTCTGTTTCCTGCTGCCGCGGTAGGAGATGATGTCGAGTTATATACGGATGACAAACGTGATAAAGTTCGCGAACGATTTCATTTCCTTAGGCAGCAAGCAAATAAAGAAGGCAACGAGCCGTGTCGGTCTCTTGCGGATTTCATCGCGCCGGAGGAAGTGGGACTGCGCGATCACATTGGCGCATTCGCAGTGACCAGCGGGATCGGCTTAAAGGAATTGTGCGAGTGCTACAGGGCCAAGCACGACGACTACAACGCCATTATGGCGGAGGCCCTGGCGGACCGGCTGGCCGAGGCTTTCGCCGAGTGCCTGCACAAACGGGTTCGCGACGAATGGGGATACGGTTGTTCAGAAAGCCTGAGCAACCAAGACCTAATTCACGAAAAGTACCGCGGGATTCGACCAGCTCCAGGATATCCGGCTTGCCCCGATCACGCCGAGAAGGGAACACTCTGGCGCTTGCTCGACGTCAAAGCAAATACAGGAATTCAGATCACGGAATCGTTCGCGATGTGGCCGGGATCGAGCGTAAGCGGTCTTTACTTCGCTCATCCGGAGTCGCGTTATTTTGCTGTTGGTAAGATCGAGCGCGATCAAGTGGCCGATTACGCCCAGCGCAAAGGGTTGGATGTTCACGAAGTCGAACGCTGGCTCGGTCAAAATTTGAATTACGAACCCGCTGGGTAGTGGTCGATATCCGTCCTTTTTGCGCAAGGCCCTTTGCAAAGGCCACCTCCCACTGCGCCAATTTGAGCATGCGTCGCCAGGCGCAATCGAAGCTGGGTCTATAAATTGCCTGCCGGAAGAGGAAGGTTATGAACAGGCAACCAGCAGCAGCTCTGAATCATCTCATCGCGGCATTGTTTTCCAATTGCGCCGCGCCATGTTCCATCTAAAGCTCTTTCTGTGTCTTCTTTTTGGCTCAACCTTACTGTTTCTAGCGGGTTGTGCTGGCGTAAAGTCTGATTCGCCGCCACCTCCGCCGCCTCAGTATCAGTTGACTATCACCCCTCCTGATTCTGGTTCGGGCACAGTCGTCAGCAGCCCCGACGGGATCAACTGTCCGGGCACCTGCAGCGCAAACTTTACGAGCGGCACGAAAATCGCGCTCACGGCTACGGCTGGAACGGGGTACTTCTTTACCGGTTGGCAGGGCAGCTGTTCGGGGACGAATGCATGTACTTTGACCATAACCGCTGCTACTACTGTGGGTGCCACGTTCACCATCGGGAACGGGTTGACGGTAGCTTTCGCGGGGGTCGGATCAGGAGCAGTAAAGAGCACACCAGCAGGAATCGACTGTCCGACGACTTGCGCCGCGAGTTTTCCGGAAAACACGCAGGTGACTCTGAAGGCTACTCCTGCAGCTACTGATACAGTTGCGGGGTGGGCTGGCGCCTGTACCTCAACCGACGCGAGTTGCAGCGTAACCCTCAACTCGTCGACCAACACTTCGACGACGGCGACCGTTACCATTGGCGCTACTCTGAAAAGTATTAATCACATCATTATCATTTCGCAGGAAAATCGCTCCCTGGATAGTTATTTTGGAGCGATGCGGGCATATTGGGCGCAGGCGGGTTTTCCCGATCAATCATTCGATGGGTTGCCGCAATTCAATCCCACAACGGGGGACGCGCCGCTGCAAGCGCCAGTTCCGGCAATTCCGGGCTGCGATCCGACTCAACCCTTCCCGGATTCAGACGTGTGTCATGCTGACACGACAAATCTCATCACTTCTTTTCACTTCACGTCTGTTTGCCAGGAGAATCCAAGCCCCTATTGGAGCGAAGCTCATCGTGATTGGGACTTGGACGATCCCTTGGGGAACAGCCCTGCGCTCAACAATGGATTCGTAGTCACAGCTGCCGATGACGCGCGCCAGCAGTCGCCCACGTTGATGGATACGAATGGAATTCGGGCGATGGGCTATTTCGACTGGACTGACCTGAATTATTACTACTTCATGGCATCGAACTTCGCTACTTCTGACAGCTGGTTTTCGCCGACGATGGACCGTACCCAGATCAACCGTATGTATATGTTGGCCGCGACGTCGCAGGGACACGTGCATCCGTTGTCCGGAAGTGAGCCGCTAATCACCGCCACTACTATTTTCGAGGAACTACAAAATGCCGGGATCACTTGGAAGATTTACGTCAATCCCCAAGGCCTGAATTCGTCAAGCGGACCGTGCTCACCCGACCCGAATCCGTCATGCCTGATGAACGGCACCTACATGAATCAGTTTCAGTATAAAAAGACGATACTCGCTGATCCGGACTTGGCGCAGAATATCGTCCCGATCTCTCAGTTCACGACGGATGTGCAGAATGGGACGTTGCCTCAGTTCGCATTGATCGAGCCTGCAGGTGCGGCGGACCTGGACGAGCACCCAGCCGATGAGGACACACAGCCGCCAGTAAACGTACAGACGGGAGCTAATTACGTATCGGGATTGATCAACACGGTCATGAACAGCCAGAGTTGGAAGGATTCAATCATGCTGTTTACTTACGACGAATTCGGCGGATTTTACGACCACGTTTCTCCGCAACCGATGCCAAGCCCGGACGGCATTGCTCCGATGGATCTGATCCCGACCGATGAGTGCGACCAGCCTGGCCAAACCGGTGGGCCGACCTGCGATTTCACATGGACGGGATATCGCGTGCCACTGATCGTGATCTCGCCTTATACAAAAAAGAATTTTGTTTCTCACCAAGTACGCGATTACACTGCGATGCTCAAGCTGGTTGAAACGCGCTTTGGTTTACCGGCGCTTACTCAACGGGACGCGGCGCAGACCGATATGAGTGAGTTCTTCGATTTCATTAACGAACCGTGGGCTAGCCCTCCAGCGCCACCGGCCCAGGTGAGAACGGGCCAGTGCACGTTAAACGCGCCGCCACAGCCACCCCCGCCAACGCCGTAGGTTAGCTTCCACTGGGCAGAAGGTTTTGCACGGTGAGCGATCTCCCGAGGGATAATAGTTGCAGTGAGAGCTCAAGTCGCGCTTGCCATCTGTTCCTTAACATTTTTATCTTTGCCTTTGTCGGCTGCGACGCGGCACTATTACATTGCCGCGGAAGATGTCACCTGGAATTTTGCGCCTAGCGGGCGCAACTTGCTCGACGGAGATCCCGTTCCGCAACCGTGGGCACCGAAGCTCGAGTGGCCCAAGACCCGCTTCATTCAATACACCGATGACGCTTTCAGCGTTCGAGTGCCGCAGCCGGAATGGCTAGGGATTCTGGGGCCTATTATTCGGGGAGAAGTTGGTGACGAGATTGTCGTGGATTTTCTGAATCGCAGCCGTCTGGCTCACGATATGCATCCGCATGGTTTGCGCTACGACAAAAACAATGAAGGATCGTTGTACTTGCCGGTGGCCAAGGGAGCCGTCGTGCCTCCCGGTGGCCGCTACACGTACCATTGGTTCGCTAGTGCTGCGAGCGGACCACAGCGTGGCACCTTGAGTTCAAAAGTGTGGTGGTATCACTCACATATTGATCCGGGTGTCGAAATAAATGCCGGTTTATTAGGTCCGATCATCATCACTGCAAAAGGGATGGCCGACGCCGCTGGAAAGCCAAAAGATGTAGACCGTGAATTTGTCACTGCTTTCATGATCTTTGACCAAAAGGGCGGCAAACCAGATGGTCTCTACTACGCGATCAATGGTTACATCTTTGGCAACTTGCCAGGGCTCATGATGAAGCAGGGAGAGAAGGTGCGCTGGTACCTGCTGGGCATGGGAAATGAAATTGATCTGCACACGCCTCATTGGCACGGCGAGACGGTCAGCAATGGAAGAGATACTACAGACGTCGTTGAATTGCTTCCTGGAAGTATGAAAACCGTTGATATGATCGCGGACAATCCCGGCTCGTGGATGTTTCATTGCCATGTTCAAGATCACATGGAAAACGGGATGATGGCGGTCTATACGATTTACGCTCCGCCCACCCGCGCCTGCCCGGCCCAATTTACCGCAGGCGATTTCTGGCAGCATCCCGAGAGTTTTTCGCTCACGGTCAAGAACACCAGCAGCAAGAAAATTATGAGCATGTCCATTGTGACGGAGATGTTTTTAGCGCCATTGGATCTGCGGCGGGCTTTCAACTTTGAGTGGTCTCTCGATCATCCAATTGCTCCGGGCGAGGAAGAGACTCTTCAAAAGCCTGGCATTCGCGCATCGAGTGCACAGTCGGTCCTGGGATGGGTTTTTTATCCATATTCAATCAAGTTCGAAGATGGAAGTAGGTGGCGTGCGGAGAACGAGGGAGAATGCTTCCAAGTGTTTTGGCGCGACAAGGAGCATCCGGAGATGCCAGCGTTGCCGCCCCGGCAAATTGAGATGAATCCGGACTAGAGGGCCAGCGATCTTAGCGTTAACACCTCAGTTAGCACATGGCCACAACAGTGACTCTGCTACGCTGGATCATTCCCAATCCGGAGAATGACTGTGACGAATAATAAGCACAAGGACCGGTCAATACTACCTTCCGGAGGGCTGACGCGACGTCGTCTGCTGAGAGGCGCCGCTGGAGTTGCAGGCGCTGCGGCTGCGCAGCTACTCATGCCGAGAAATGTGCAACGGGTCCTGGCGCAAGGTCCACCGCGACAAGCATCCTTGAGCGACATTAAGCACGTGGTGCTCCTGATGCAGGAAAATCGCTCGTTCGATCACTACTTTGGAACGCTGGCCGGAGTAAGGGGGTTTAATGATCCCAAGGCCATGAAACTGTATTCGAGCAAACGTTCGGTTTTTTATCAGCCTGACCCTGAACATTCGAACGGATACCTGTTGCCCTTCCACCTCAACACCCGTGCCACGAATGCGCAGAAGATTCCTTCAACAGACCACTCGTGGGGTGTGCAGCATGACGCGTGGAACAAAGGCGACATGGACCGATGGGTACCTGCGCATCGCAAAGCAGATGGCGCGAATGGACCTTATTGCATGGGCTATTACACTCGAGACGACATCCCTTTTCAATTCGCACTAGCGGAGTCATTCACCCTTTGCGATGAATACCACTGCTCCGTGCTTGGTCCGACATGGCCGAACCGCATGTACTGGATGACAGGAACGCTCGATCCTAATGGAGAGGGCGGGGGGCCAATCACCACGAATGTTGCGCCAGCGGGCGGGTTTACGTGGAAGACATATCCAGAGCGGCTGGAAGAAGCGGGGATCACCTGGAAGGTGTATCAACAGGAAGATAACTACGGTTGCAACGTGCTCGAGAATTTCAAGGTGTTCCAGCAGGCGGCGAAGGAATCCGGTCTATATAGGAGAGGAATGCTGCGTGGCCAGGAAGGCACATTTGAGTATGACGCTATCAACGACAAGTTGCCTGCGGTTTCCTGGATCATTCCGACGAGCTACCAATCTGAGCACCCAGATTACATGCCGGCGGATGGCGCGGCGTTCGTAGCGAGCAAAATTGACGCCATTGCAGCGAACCCGGACGTATGGGCGAAAACACTTTTTATTCTGAACTACGACGAGAATGACGGCATTTTCGATCATGTTGCGCCTCCAATTCCGAAAGCCGGAACTGCGCACGAATTTGTGGACGGCATTCCGATTGGCGCCGGGTTCCGCGTGCCATGCATTCTGGTCTCGCCTTGGACCACAGGAGGATGGGTCTGCAGCGACATTTTCGATCACACCTCAATACTCATGTTTCTTGAAAAATTCACCGGAGTTCGCGAACCTAACATCAGCGAATGGCGCCGACGGACGTTCGGCGATATGACTTCGGCGTTGCGATTTGGCAACGTGGGTAAGACGCCACCTGTTTTGCCGGACACAAGCGGACCACTCAAGCTCGCGGAATATGAGGTAACATTTCTGCCTGCTCCGCCCATACCAAAAGCAGATCAGAAGCTGCCCGAACAGGAGAAGAGCCGCGCAACCCGAAGCCGAGAATAATCGAAGTAAAGCACACAAGTTGCCAGCAATCCAGGCGTGAAAAGCATTATCGAGGCGCGAGTCACAGCTTGAGTTCCGATGCGTGGCACAATAAAGAAGCCATGTATTTGCGAAGGTTAACTCTCTTTGTGATTCTTTGTGCCAGCGTTACATTCAGCGCTGCTCAGGTTGCTGCGGCAAATTCAGACACTCACATCAAGACAGTCTGGGTCATTCTGATGGAGAACCAGAACTGGTCTGCTATCAAAGGGAACAGATCGGCACCTTATATTAATCAAACTCTTCTTCCCGAAGCTTCTTACACGCAGCAATACTTCAATCCTCCTTATATCCACCCGAGCCTGCCGAATTACATTTGGATTGAAGCCGGCACGAATTTCGGTATCGCTGACGATCGTGCGCCTGCCGGAGACAGTCAATCTACGATCAAACATCTCGTCACTCAGTTGAAGAATGCCGGGGTTGAATGGCGCGCCTATGAGGAAAACATTTCAGGGAAGACTTGCCCGCTGTTTGACGCGTATCCTTACGCGGTCCGGCATGATCCTTTTGTGTACTTCGATGACGTCACTGACCGGCGCAATCCGAATTCAAAATATTGCATTCAACACATTCGGCCATTCGAGGAACTCGGCAAGGATTTAGCGAGCAATTCGGTTGCGCGATATAACTTCATCACTCCAAATGTTTGTGATGACATGCACGACATGTGCGGCCCGCTCCACAACAAAATTGCCCAAGGCGATACCTGGCTTTCCAAACACGTTCCCGAGATTCTGAATTCTCAGGCCTACCGCGCCGGTGGCGCCGTCTTTATTACGTGGGATGAAGCTGAAATTGGCGATGGGCCAATTGGGATGATCGTGCTATCTCCTTTTGCAAAAGGACATGGATACAGCAACTCCATTCATTACGATCACGGCGCCCTGTTGCGAACGGTAGAAGAGATCTTCGGAGTTTTGCCGTATCTTGGCAATGCGGCACATCAGCCGGACCTGAAAGACCTCTTCACGGTTTTTCCATAATTCCAGCAGAGCCGTGAGCCCAAAGTTTCAACAGCATATTCGTCCCCCGGCAATTTTTTTTATTAAATATGCCTTGACACGTATATTCAATGTACGGTATATACGTGATATGGAATCTGCCTTCGAAATCATCGCGGAGCCGAACCGGCGGGCGATATTGAGTCTTCTGGTCTCGTCAGAACAATCGGTGGGAGAGATCGAGCGGCAGCTTCGTATGCCGCAACCGACTGTGTCAAAGCACCTGAGAGTTTTGCGTGAGGCCGGCTTCGTCGAATCGACGGTGGATGCACAACGCCGTCTTTACAGGCTGAAGCCGGAACCACTTCAGGAGATTGATACCTGGCTCGCTCAGTTTCGCCGGTTCTGGTCCGCTCACGTGGATGCTCTCGAGCGGCACCTCGACCGGATGGATCGGCAAGGATCTGGATCATCAACACAAACGAAAATAAACAAAAGTAAAAAGACGCGGGAAAACCGGGAAGGTAACTCAAGGAGGAACAAATGAAAATCAAAGTGACGACCTTATATGTAGACGATCAGGACAAGGCCTTGCGTTTTTATACGGAAGTTTTGGGCTTTGCTAAGAAGACAGATTTCAGCCAGGGCCCATATCGCTGGTTGACTGTGGCATCGCCCGAAGAGCCGAATGGCACGGAGTTGCAGCTGGCCCTCAATAACAACCCGGCAGCGAAAACGTATCAGCAGGCGTTATTTCAACAGAACCAGCCTGCGGCTATGTTCTTCACTGACGACATAAAGGGTGACTACGAGCGGATCAAAGGACGCGGCGCGGAATTCACGATGCCGCCAACCGACGTGACTGCGTCGACCATCGCGATGCTGAAGGACACTTGCGGAAACATCATTCAGCTCACTGAATTGAAGCGCTGGTAAGACGAGGAGAAGACAATGATCGATCGCGAGCAGTACACGCCGGGTCCCGCCTACGGAGCGCAGATGAGAAAGCAGATCGGAGACAAGTGGACGCTCATTCTGGTCCGAGAACTGCACCACTCGCCAGAAAAGGTGTGGGACGCAGTTACTGATCCGGCACAGCTGCGCGAGTGGGCGCCGTTTGTCACGGACGCAACGCTAGGAACGCTTGGAATGGTAAATCTCACGTGGGTAGGTAATCCGACACCGATCAAAACAAAAGTGACGAGAGTTGATGCTCCGAAGCTGCTTGAGTTCGGCGATCATCGGTGGGAGCTCGAACCGATTGCTGGCGGGACGCGCCTGACACTATGGTCGAATATCGATCGCCGTTTCATTTCCTGGGGCGCGGCAGGCTGGCATATTGCCTTCGATGTTCTTGATCGCCTTCTCAGCGGAAATCCGATTGGCCGCATCTCGAGCACAGACGTGATGAAATCGAGAGGATGGGAACGTCTAGTCGCAGAATACGCAAAGCAGTTGGGGATTGAAATGCGCCAGCAATAAAGATTGGGCCCCTCCCTCGCCGAAATCACGCGGCAGGGCGGAGGGCAACGGGTTCAGAGGAGGTTTCAATGAACAGATGGATACGGCAGATTCACCGCTGGCTATCGGTAGCGCTTACGCTGGCCATGATCCTTAACATCATCGCAATCGCGGAGAAGAAATACACGAACTCCGTCGGCCTCGTTGCGGTAGTCCCCTTCGGGTTTCTTTTTTTCACGGGGATGTACCTGTTCCTGCTGCCATATTCCAAAAAGTGGCGGAGTTCGCAACGCGTCAGCTGAATCATCAGGGTCTTGAGTCAATGGCGTGCTCGGATTCGGTGGCAGCACGCACTTTCTTGCCTGGCAACGGCAGCAGCATCGAAACACCCTCGCGATAAAGGCGATAAGCTTCGCCGTGGAATTTGATGAGGTCTCGTTCTTCAAACTGTATGCCGACGATGATGTAGGCAGTACACATGAAAGCAAAGAAGAGATGGCCGCTGGTCATGCGCGGCGTGCTCCAGAACGCAATCAGGAACCCGAGGTAAAGAGGATGCCGAACCAGACGGTATGGGCCGGGTGTACGGAATCGAGGCGTCTCATATCGATCATTGCGCAGATATTTCCATGCCTGCTTGAGTCCGAACAGATCGAAGTGGTCGATGAGCAATGTGCAGCTAAAAAGTAGTAGCCAGCTGGCCCAGAACAGGACTTGCAGGATTTTTACCGCCAAGGGGTTTGTCACCATCCAGATCAAGCCCGGTAATGGCTGCCAGAACTCCACAACCGCTAGCAGCGCAAGGCTTGCCATCAGCACGAACGTACTACGCTCCAGCAAAGGCGGCACAAACCTCGTCCATGCGTTCTTGAACCCTTGACGCGCCATGCCGCTATGTTGCACTGCAAAGGCGGCCAGAAGAGCTGCATCAATAAGGAGGGAATGGGTTAGAGTTCCTTGAGCGGGATTGGTGTCCATTTTCCAAACAAACCAGATTGATCGCAGAAACACGCCAAGAAAAAAGACATAACACAGGATCCCGTAAATAAAACCCAGTAGTCGTTTCATAAAAGACTCCTCTCAAACCGCGAGAATTTGGCCCTTCGTCTCCGCCGACGCGGTGCGGTAGAACGATCCCAAATGCGCTAGAATTCGCTTGCATTGTCCTACTGACCGTTGCCACGGCTGATACCGTTTTTGCCCAGGTTGGAAACTGCCATCGCGAAGGTAGAAAGTCTTTGAAGAGTTCTGAAAAATTTATTGGGAAAAACTTCAGGCGATTACGCGATTGAAAGCGAAGCACTTGCATCGATTCGGTTCTTACACACTCGACGCCGAGGAACGGGTCTTGTTTCGCGATGGGCAGCCCGTCTCGCTGCCGCCCAAGGACCTGGAGACCCTGCTAGTCCTGGTGGAGAACGCCGGACACATTGTTGAAAAGGGAGAACTGATCGAGAGGGTCTGGCCGGGTGTTTTTATCGAAGAGAACAATCTGTCACGCCGAATCTTCAACCTGCGGCAGTTGCTGGGTGTTGGTTCTGATGGCCGTCCTTACATAGAGACGATTCCAAAGCGAGGCTATCGCTTTAGCGCTCCTGTTTTGAATGGCGAGAACCAGCTGGCGAATTCTGGTTCGATACCCGTGGAAGTCCAAATCAGCCCGACCCGTACTGCAAGAAGAAACTTGAATTTATGGCCGGTGGTGTTGTCGCTGGCTCTCGCTGTGGCTGGGATATTGCTCGGGCGTTATTTTTGGCCTCCCCCGACAGCTTCCGCGCCCAAGGTAATGCTGGCCGTGCTTCCTTTTGAAAATTTGACGAACGAGCAGGATGATTATTTTGCAGACGGGCTCACCGAGGAGATGATCGCGCAGCTTGGTGAACTCCAACCGGGAAAGCTCGGCGTCATCGCCCGAACCTCGGTCGCGCGTTACAAACATACTAAGGAGACGGCTGCCCAAATTGGGCGGGAGCTTGGGGTGAACTATTTGTTGGAGGGCAGTGTGCGACGGGCGGATGGGCGCGTACGCATTACTGCGCAGTTGATTCGTGCAGCGGAACAAACCAATCTTTGGTCAGAAACTTACGAGCGGCCGCTCGAGGACGTGCTGGAAATTCAGAGGGAAATCGCTGGAAAAATCACTTATTCGCTTTCCATCCACCTGCTGCCAGCCGAAGCAAACTCCGCTTCCGCCCAACCGGTGAATTTCGAGAGTTACGACAAATATCTTTTGGGACTACACGACCTCGGGCAAGGCACGCGAGAGAGCATCAATCAGGCAGTGACGCATTTTCAGGAAGGCATCGCCATTGATCCCAGGGACGCTCGCCTCTATTCCGGACTCGGCGAAGCGTATGAGGAATTGAATACGTACTACAGTTCTCCCGCTGAGATGATGCCCAAAGTAAAAGCCGTGGCATTGCAGGCATTACGACTGGATCCCAACCTTGCCAGTGCGCATGTTCTGCTCGCCGATGTGCTGCTGCTATTTGACTGGAACTGGCCGGCGGCGGAAAAGGAATATCGCCGCGCTCTAGATCTCAATCCCAGCTTGCCGCAAGGGCAATTCGGTTACGCTGCGTATCTTGGGACCTTGGGCCGGTTCGATGAAGCGCTGCTGAAAATACAGCAGGGATACCTGGCCGACCCGCTCGCCATAGACAGCCGCAGTGATGCTCTGTGGATTTACTACTTCTCAGGCCGCATGCAGGAGACGGTTCAGCAGGCGCAGCAAGCGAGTGAACTGGCACCTCAAGCTGGGCTCCCTTATGCCATCCTTGCAATGGCAGACGCTCAACTCGGGCGACGAGACGATGTGGTCCGGGCCGCGGACAATGCCGTGCGGTTTGCCAATAGTCCTTCTGTGATTACCGCTACCGCTTCGGCGCTTGCGCAGGTGGGGCAACGGGAACGAGCCACGCAATTACTCAACAGAGCTCTCGAAATGTCGAAGGAACGCTATGTCTGCCGATTTCTGGTCGCAGCCACGTATGCTGAGCTTGGGGAAAAGGAACAAGCGCTGGGATCGCTGGAGCAGGGCTATCTCCAGCGGTCAACTTGAATGCCATGGATCGGGGTGGATCCCCGACTCAACACATTGCGCGCCGATCCGAGATTTCAGGATATTGTCCGGCGGGTTGGCCTTCCATCGGCCTGAATCGATGTTTATTGTGTGAAGACTATGTCTAACCTAACGCTTTCAAAGAAAGATCAAGAAGACCTACTCAGGACATTAAAAGCCCGTTTTGAGAAAAATATGAACCGCCATGAGGGTCTTGAATGGACCCAAGTTCACGCGAAGCTGGAGCATAACCCTGAGAAGCTTTGGTCACTCACTGAAATGGAAAGAACTGGCGGCGAACCGGACGTGGTTGGCCGAGATAGGAAGTCAGGCGAATACATTTTTTACGACTGTTCAGCGGAAAGTCCGAAGGGCCGCAGAAGTCTTTGCTATGACCGTGAAGCGCTCGCGTCGAGGAAGGAAAATAAGCCGGAAAATAGCGCTGCTGATATGGCAGCAGCGATGGGAATTGAACTTTTAATGGAAGAACAGTATCGAGAGTTGCAGAAGCTTGGAAAGTTCGATATGAAAACCTCAAGCTGGGTGAAAACACCTCCTGAGATCAGAAAACTCGGCGGCGCACTCTTTTGTGATCGCCGCTACGATACGGTTTTTACCTACCACAACGGTGCGGAGTCTTATTACGCGGCTAGGGGCTTCCGGGGCTGGGTGGGAGTGTAGAGTTGAACGGCGATGTTGAGCCGCGGGCCACTGTGGCTTGAGGTGAGGACTTCTCTTCATCTTTCGACAGGCAGTAAATAGGTGGGATTACTTTTAAACGAGCCGCCGAGTGCTTGCGCGTCTGCTTCGCGCATGTCCCATGAAATAACCGAAGTCGGTGTGATTTGGATTGTTACATCATCCCAGCCGGCGAAAACAGGTCCAACCCGAGGGTCGGCGATCGCGGCAGCGCTCAGATATTTCCGGTGAATCTCCGCATTAAGTTTTTGCGAAGCCCCGGCCTTCAAAAGTTCTGTGTTGCCGGCAATGGTGACTCCGAACGAAGCTTGCGGGTCACGAGAGTCAATCATCAATGTTGCTTTCGCACTTGACGCAATATTCCGCGCTTTGCGGCTGCGCGATGCGGTGGCTACAAAAATATTCGAGCCATCAAACCAATACCAGACGGCTACCATGTGGATCGAACCACCCGAATTCTGAGTGGCAAGAGATGCGATATACCGCCCATTTAATAATTGCTGCACGAGCGCGTCTTTGAGGGAAGCCATCGGGGATTCCTCCAGCACGATGTCAAGCTGGAACACTATACCTCAGCAGTTTTGCGTCCGCATCGCGATACTTTCGTCGTTTGGGCCCATCTCTTTGGTGAACAGCCTAGGCGCCCTACCCGAGCCAGCCAATATTTCCAAGCGTGCACTCATGAAATCAGCCCCGGCTTGCATCTAACTTAACAGCCTTTTTCGTACAACTCCCCAATTACAATACGCCCGAGTGGATGCGGCACATTAAAAGGAGAAACGTAAGGAGCTTGGGATCCGGCAAGTTGTTGAAAAATCTGTCGGTTACCGAAGACTTTGCTTCGGCGCCTTGGCCGCGCATTGCTTGGCAATGGGTTAACGGCCAGCGAATTCGGAGCCTCGCGTGGCGCACAACTGTCTTTTCACTACTCACCGGTATGGCGTTAGCGCAGCACCAGACCCTCGTCACACTTGATCAGGCCATAAATTTGGCGATGATTCATAACCACGCGATGAAGGCGAGCCGCACACTAATTTTTCAAAATCAGGCCCAAGAGATTACGGCGAATTTGCGGCCAAATCCCTCGTTAGGGGCGGACAGCCAATTCGTTCCGGTATTCAGCCCGCAATTTTTTTCCAGCGATAATCTGAACCAGACCCAACAGTTTGATATTGGCCTCAGTTATCTATTCGAGCGGGGACATAAGCGACAGCACCGCCTGCAGGCCGCGCGCGATCAAACTGCCGTCACCCGCGAACAAGTTTCTGATTCGGAGCGCACCCTTGCTTTCAACGTGGCGCAGCAGTTCATAAGCGTTTTGCAGGCGGAGTCGACTCTGCAATTTGCGCAACAGGACCTGAAAGACTTTCAGCAGACTGTCGATATCAGTGAAACCCAGTTTAAAGCGGGATACATTGGCGAGGGGGATTATCTCAAAATCAAGCTGCAGCTTTTGCAGTTCCAAACTGATGTTTCATCTGCGCGTCTTGCAAGAGTGCAGGCGCTGGTTGGATTGCGTGAGTTGCTTGGATATGATGCGGTTCCGGCTGACTTTGATGTTGCGGGAGACTTAGAGTATCAGCCTCTCAAAAGCGGCCGGGAAGATCTTCAGGCCGAGGCGCTGCGACTTCGTCCGGACTTTCGCGCTGCACAGTTGGGAGTGACGGCTGCGAAGAGCCAAATCGGACTGGCGAAAGCGAACGGCAAAGTTGACGTGACTGGAACGTACGACTTTACTCACGTGTCCGGAGAAAATACTACTTCAGTTTTTGTGAACTTCCCGTTGCCTATTTTCGATCGGAATCAAGGCGAGATTGCGCGAACCCAGTACGCGCTGACACAGGCGCAAGAGCAACAGAATTCCGCGAGCGATACCGTGCTCTCTGATGTTTCGAACGCGTTTGAAGCCGTGAAAAGCAACGATGAAGTAGTGCAGCTTTATACCTCGGGTTATCTGAAAGAGGCCCAAGACTCGCGTGATATCAGTGAATACGCATACAAACGTGGCGCAGCGAGTCTGCTGGACTATCTTGATGCCGAACGCAGTTATCGATCGACGCAGTTGGCTTATCGTCAGGCGCTGGCTTCCTATATGACTTCGCTCGAAGAGCTTAAGGAAGCCGTAGGAACGAGGAGCCTGCCATGAACCGGTTCAGACGTTTTTCCCGACAGCTATTCGCATGTGGGGCGCTGAGCGTTTTATTGACGCTCGTTGGCTGTGACGGAAACCGGCCAACTTCAACTTACGCGAAAAACTCCAGCGACCCTGAACTGTTCTCTGTGCCACCGGAGCAGGCGTCACACGTGCAGGTGTTGACCGTCGAGCCCACGACATTGACCCGCACGCTTCGGCTGACCGGAGCTGTAGCGTACAACAATTTTCGTACGACGCCGGTAATCACACAGGTCAGCGGGCCCGTCAGCAGGATAGTTGTGTTTCCAGGGCAGCACGTAAAGCAGGGCGAACCCATGCTCTACGTTGCCAGCCCAGACTATTCCCAACTGCGTACGAATTACCTGAAAGCGAAGGACGCATATACGTTGTCGCAGAAGGCATACGCCCGCGCGCAGGATCTGTATCAGCACAAAGCGATCGCGGAACAAGCACTTGAGCAGGCGGAATCGGCCGAAGTTCAGGCGGGAGGCGATTTGGCGTCAGCTCAGGCAGCACTCAAGGTTCTGGGAATCACTGACCCTGACGCTCTGGTGCAAGCACCGCCTACGTTTGAGGTTCCCGTGAAGGCGCCGATTAACGGCGAAGTTGTCGAGCAGGATGTTTCTGCCGGGCAATTGATCCAGCCGGGCTCAACTCAGTGTTTCGTGGTTTCCGACACCAGCAAGGTCTGGGTCCTGGTGAACGTTTATCAAAAGGATTTACCGTACGTGCATGTCGGCGATCCGGTGAGCATTCAAACGGAGACATATCCGGACGTCTTCCACGGGCGGATTTCATACATAGCGGCAGCGCTGGACCCGAACACGCGCACTCTGCAGGCGCGCATTGAAACGAACAATCCTGGCGAGAAATTAAAAAAAGACATGTATGTAACGGCCACCGTGAATGCAGGAAAGATTTCGAAGGCGATCGCGGTACCTGACGCGGCTGTGCTGCGAGATGCAGAGAACCAGCCGTTTGTATATGCAGAAGCGGCGTCTAACCAATTTGGCCGCCGCCCGGTGACACTGGGCGAGAGTTTGAATGGACAAACCGAAATAATGAGTGGGCTGAACCCCGGCGATCGCATCGTTGGAAACGGGAGTTTGTTTTTGCAATTCGCGAATTCGCTGCAACGCTGACGCATCACACAATGTAAGCGGTTACTCTCAACTTGAATCCGATCAGTTCCAAGATATCTGAATGATTCATCGAATAGTCGGAGCGGCGCTACGTCAGAGGTTCCTGGTGTTGATGCTGACCGCTTTCATCACGGTGGGCGGAATTCTCTCGTTTCAGCGCATGCCTGTCGACGCATATCCGGACCTCTCGCCGCCGCAGGTAGAAATCATTACCCAGTGGCCTGATCACGCGGCCGAAGAAGTGGAACGACTGGTAACGCTTCCGCTCGAAATTGAAATGAACGGACTTCCCCAGATGGAGGTGATGCGTTCCATTTCCCTGTACGGACTTTCAGATATCAGGCTGACCTTTGAGGAAAAGACCGACGATTACTTCGCGCGCCAGGTCGTGTTTGAACGGCTTGGGCAAGCGACGCTGCCGACCGGAGTTACGCCTTCGATGGCGCCACTGTTCAGTCCGAGCGGTCTTGTTTATCGCTACGTGCTCGAAAGCCCGGACCGCACGCCGCAGGAATTGAAAACAATTGAAGATTGGGTGGTGGAGCGAGCCTATCGTTCGGTCCACGGCGTGGCGGATGACTCGGGCTTCGGAGGCACTACGATGCAGTACCAGGTGCTTCTCGATCCTGCACGCATTTATGGATATCACTTGACGGTTCCACAGGTCACGGCAGCTTTGGCCGCGAATAACGCCAATGCAGGCGGCGGCTTCTACTCGCAGGGTGGGCAATTTTATTATGTGCGCGGCATCGGACTGGTGCGCACCACCGCGGACATTGGAAACATTGTAGTCGGCGTAAATAAAGGTGTTCCCATTCGTGTGCGCGACGTGGGCGATGTTGTCATTGGCCATGCACCACGACTGGGAGAATTTGGCTACGAGAAAAATGATGATGCAGTTGAAGGCGTAATCCTGATGCTGCGAGGCGAGCAGACGCAAAACGTATTGAAAGGCGTAGAGGCCAAGACCGACGAGCTAAACCGCCAGATACTGCCGTCGGACGTAAAAATACATCCTTATTACGACCGCAGCGAGCTGGTCAATCTGACAAAGGACACAGTCGAGAACAACCTTCTGCGCGGCATGGTGCTGGTTGTCATCGTGCTGATCTTTTTCCTGGTCAGCATTCGCGCCGCAATCATTGTCGCGCTCACCATTCCGCTCTCGTTGCTGTTCGCATTCATAGTCCTGCACGCGCACGATGTCGCGGCCAATCTGCTCAGCATTGGCGCCATCGACTTCGGCATCATCATCAATGGTACGGTCGTGATGATGGAAAACATTTATCGCGAACTGGCGCTTCGCGAAGGGCAGGATTACCGCTTGAATGAAGTTATCCTGATCGCCGCGAAAGACGTGGACCGCCCCATCTTTTACTCCGTCGCGGTGATTCTCGCGGGCTATCTTCCGATCTATGCGCTGAGTGGTCCCTCTGGGAAACTGTTCCACCCAATGGCCGAGACCATGGCCTTTGCCTTAATTGGCGGGCTCATTCTGACGCTGACATTGGTTCCAGTGCTTGCCTGGTACTGGTTTCAGAATGGCGTGCACGAGAAGGTGAACCGTCCGTACGAATGGATGAAGCGACAATATGCGAAACAATTGGATTGGGCGTTGGCCCGGCCCAAGACCACAATGTTGCTGAGCACGCTCATTTTTGGGGCGGCGCTGCTGCTGGTTCCGTTTATCGGCGGCGAATTCATGCCCCACCTGGATGAAGGCGCACTCTGGGTTCGGGCTACGATGCCGTATACGATCTCCTTCGAGGAAGCGAGCAAGATTGCGCCGCAGATCCGCGCCATTCTGATGTCGTATCCGCAAGTGACGGTTGTGACGTCGGAGTTGGGACGTCCCGATGACGGGACCGATCCCACTGGATTTTTTAACTGCGAATTCTACGTTGGGCTTAAGCCTTATAAGGACAAGGTGTGGAGCGGGAACATCAGCAAGAAGGATGAGCTGATTGCGTCCATCGATAAAAAGCTGACCACCTTCCCCGGAATCATTTTTAACTATACGCAGCCCGCAGAAGACGCAGTCGACGAAGCCCTGACTGGACTCAAGAGCTCACTGGCAGTAAAAATTTACGGCGATGATTTGCAGGTGCTCCAACAGAAGGCGCTGCAAGTAAAAAACGCTCTGGACGGGGTGCGAGGATTCACCGACCTTACGGTAGTACGTGAGCTTGGACAGCCCAGCCTGCTGGTCGATGTAGACCGCGACAAGATCGCCCGCTATGGGATCAATGTAGCCGACGTGGAGGCTGTGATTTCAGCGGCGGTAGGAGGCCAAGCCGTCACGCAGGTGATCCAAGGGGAAAAATTGTTTGATCTTGTGGTCCGCATGCAGCCGCAGTTTCGTAGCAGCGCGCATGAGATCGGGAACCTGCTGGTTGGCACACCTGACGGGCAGCAGATTCCGCTCAGTCAGCTTGCCGATATTCGCCAGGGAAACGGCGCCTCGTTTATTTACCGCGAAAATAATTCCCGCTATATCGGCGTACAGTACAGCGTCGAAGATCGCGACTTGGAGAGCGCGGTTCGCGAGGGCCAGTCGGTGGTAAATAAGACGGTGCGCCTCCCGCAGGGTTACCGGATGAGTTGGGGCGGCGAGTACAGCCAGTTTCTTGAAGCCAAATCACAAATGTACGTGATTGGGCCGCTTGCGACTGTTCTGATCTTCGTGATTCTGTTTGCGCTGTATGGCAACTTCAAATTTCCCGTAACCATCGCTCTAGGGGTAATCATGACCGAACCGGTCGGTGCATTGGTCGCGCTGAAACTCACACATACCCCATTCAGCGTCTCGTCGGTACTAGGACTTCTCGCGCTGCTCGGCGTGTCGGTTGAGACGGCGGTCATTCTGGTTTCCTACATCAACAAGCTTCGGCAGGATGGGATGAACATTCACAGTGCCACGCGAGAAGCATCACTGACGCGTCTTCGTCCTATCATGATGACTGCTCTGGTTGCGTGCCTGGGCCTGCTTCCGGCCGCGCTTTCTACCGGGATCGGTTCCGATACGCAAAAGCCTTTCGCTATCGTGATTGTCGCTGGTCTGATCTCGCGGTTGTTCATCGGATTTTTCGTCAACCCAGTGCTTTATGAACTTGTCGCCCGGGACGGCGACGTTCTGCAGGTTTAGGTGCTTCCGCCAACCAGCGGTCGCGTTTCGCGTGCGGCTCGGTGACTTCGAACTACTCCGATCTTTTGCACAAGCCAGCCAAAGTATTAGTCTTGATAAAATGTCAGATTAGATATAGTCTAAAGATTGATGGATGCGGCAGCGATCAAACGCTCGTTGGAAGGCAGTGGGCTCAGATGTACGCCGCAGCGCTTTGCCGTTATGGCGTTCCTCAAGGGATGCAACCGGCACCCCACGGCTACCGAAATTTTCGAGGCTGTGAATCGAGTCGATCCGCGCTCATCCCGGGCTACAACTTACAACAATCTGCGTGACCTGGTCGAAGCCGGGTTGGTCCGTGAAGTGGCGGTCGAAGGCCGATCGGCACGCTTTGATGCAAGAGGTATGAGACATCACCACTTCGTTTGCGACCGGTGTGGGAACGTCGAGGACGTGGACTGGTATGAGGTTCCGAAGCCTGCCGCGGGATCTTTGGGCAAGCGGGTTCTTCGCGAATGCGAGCTGATTTTCCGAGGGCTCTGCGCAAAGTGTGCCCGGAAGCAGGTTCATCATTAATTGTGCAAGGCGCCTAACTGGGCGAGGCGCGCAGGGTAGACACTTGGGCCGCACCTCAAGGGTGGTCCAAGGCATTCTGCGAATCCCGAAGCGAGACATGGGATCGTAATTCATAGAACTTTTACTACTTAGAAGGAACACGCATATGGAAAATACACTCGCCACGGCGGGGGCTGCTGCCCCCAATACTCAGGAACAAGTCAACCCAAGCGAATCCAAGTGCCCGGTAGCACACGGCGCTCGCAAATTCAACAGGAATACCGATTGGTGGCCGAACCAGCTCAGTATCAATGGGCTGCATCAGAACTCGGAACTTTCCGATCCGATGGGAAAGGACTTCAATTATGCGAAAGAATTCCAGAGTCTTGATTTGAAAGCAGTGATCAAGGATCTTCATGTGCTAATGACAGACTCGCAGGAGTGGTGGCCTGCGGACTTCGGCCACTACGGGCCCCTATTTGTGCGCATGGCCTGGCACAGCGCCGGCACTTACCGCATTGGCGACGGCCGCGGAGGTGCGGGAGCCGGGCAACAACGCTTTGCGCCGCTCAATAGTTGGCCGGATAACGTGAACCTGGACAAGGCGCGCCGCCTTCTTTGGCCGATCAAGCAGAAGTACGGGCGCAAAATTTCGTGGGCCGACCTGTTGGTTCTCGCCGGCAACGTCGCTCTGGAGTCGATGGGTTTCAAGACTTTCGGTTTTGGAGGCGGGCGAGAGGACGTCTGGGAGCCCGAAGAGCTTTATTGGGGATCTGAAGCGAAATGGCTGGGCGACGAACGATACAGCGGTGATCGCGACTTGGCCAGCCCTCTTGGCGCAGTCCAGATGGGCTTGATTTATGTAAATCCGGAAGGGCCGAATGGCAAACCTGATCCAATCGCCGCCGCGCGGGACATCCGTGAAACGTTTAGCCGTATGGCGATGAATGACGAGGAGACGGTTGCGCTGATTGCCGGCGGCCACACATTCGGCAAGACTCACGGTGCGGCGGTTCCCACTCAATATGTTGGACCCGAACCGGAGGGGTGCGATGTCGAGGAGCAAGGGCTCGGCTGGAAGAACTCGTTTGGAACTGGCAAGGGCGCCCACACCATCGGCAGCGGCCTGGAAGTGACCTGGACACAGACGCCGACGAAGTGGAGCAACAATTTCTTCGGTAACTTGTTCAACTACGAATGGGAGTTGACGAAGAGCCCGGCCGGCGCGCACCAATGGACGCCAAAACAAGGCGCTGGTTCCGGGACGGTTCCCGATGCGCACGATCCCTCGAAGCGGCACGCGCCTTCCATGCTGACGACGGATCTTGCGTTGCGCTTCGATCCCGCTTACGAAAAGATTTCGCGGCGTTTCTACGAGCACCCCGATGAGTTCGCCGAGGCATTCGCGAAAGCGTGGTTCAAACTGACGCATCGCGACATGGGACCGATCTCGCGATATCTCGGTCCGCTGGTTCCGAAAGAGGCCCTTGTTTGGCAAGATCCGGTTCCTGCGGTGGACCACAAGTTGATTGATGAGAAGGATGCCGCATTTCTAAAGAAGAAGATTCTCGCGTCCGGCCTGTCGATTTCCGAGTTGGTCACAACTGCGTGGGCGTCGGCTTCGACTTTCCGCGGTTCCGACAAGCGCGGTGGAGCGAATGGAGCACGCATTCGCCTTGCGCCGCAGAAAGATTGGGAAATCAACCAGCCTGCGAAGCTTGCGAAGGTGCTGCAGAGGCTGGAGGCGATTCAAAAGGAGTTCAACAGTTCGCAGACGAACGGCAACAGTGGGAAGAAGGTTTCGCTCGCCGATGTGATCGTTCTTGCCGGCAATGCGGCGGTCGAGGAAGCTGCGAGAAAGGCGGGGCAGGATGTGAAAGTCCCGTTCTCTGCGGGGCGAACCGATGCTTTGCAAGAGCAGACAGATATACACTCATTCTCCGTGCTGGAGCCGGCTGCGGATCCGTTTCGCAATTACCTGCGCAAGGGCGAGCAACGGCCAACAGAAGAACTGCTGCTGGATCGGGCGCAACTGCTCACGCTGACCGCTCCCGAAATGACAGTGCTCATCGGTGGCATGCGGGTTTTGAACACGAATTTCGGGCAAACGAAATATGGCGTGTTCACCAAAGAACCCGAGACGCTGACGAACGATTTCTTCGTCAACCTGCTCGACATGGGTACGCAATGGCAGCCATCGAATAGCTCGAATGGTGCTGGTGCCGTATACGAGGGGCGCGACCGCAAGACAGGCGAGACCAAGTGGACTGCTTCCCGAGTGGATCTGCTCTTCGGGTCCAACTCACAGCTGCGCGCCATCGCCGAAGTTTATGGCTGCAAGGATGGCAAGGAGAAGTTCGTGAAAGACTTCGCGGCGGCGTGGAGTAGAGTGATGAATCTGGATCGCTTCGATCTGGCTCGAATTGAGGTAAGAAAAGAAGTACCAGCCTTTGCCTGAGACTTAAGCGTGGTGCAGAACACCGCACCACTTCCTTTCCAAAAAATTCCAACCTCCCCGGGTTGACCTGCTTATGTGTGCGCAGGATTTCGTCAGTCACTCAGATGTGTGCGCCTGGCTATGTTGGATCGTGATCAATTTGGATGTCTTTCACGTCCGGCCAAGCGACAGCCGGAAGGACCAGCGTTCCGCCTTTGCTGGTCCACTTGGAAACGGGCGTGCCGTTCACGAGGACGCGACGAACCTGCTGATCCATCCCGTAGACCGTGAATTGAACCTGATGGAACCACGGCTGAAATGCGGTGTGCACCTGCGAAACGTCAATGTGCAAGGAATTCGCCACTACAACGCAGGAGAAATGAGCACGCTCGAACTCTCCGTGCTGGTAAGCAAGTGTGTTTCCATCATCCACGTATAGGTCTCCTGCACAGTTCGGGCCGGGAAAGACACGGAGTTGGAGGGGACCGGCGGGTGTTTGTTCGACGTGCATCACGGGAGATTGCTCGGGAACAATAGCTCCGGCGCGCACGTAAACAGGCATGCTGTCGAGTGGAGGATCAACGGTGAGGCTTGTTCCGGCGGTAACTTTCTGTCCCGACCAAAAATCGTACCAGCCGCCTTTCGGCAGAGCGACCTTGTAAGGTTCTGCAAACTCCCAGACCTTGGGAGCGACCAACAATGCAGATCCAAACATGAATTCGTCCTGATTGGTGAGCAGTTCAGGCTGATCAGGAAATTCCAAAAACATTGGCCGCATCATAGGGACGCCGGAACGTGAAGCCTCTTCCATTTCCGTGTAAATGTAGGGCAGCAATTTATATCGCGTTTCGATGTATCTCTTGCGAATTGCTTCCTGCTGCGGCCCATCAACCCATGGCTCGCGATAACGCGTACCTTTCGCGGCGTGGTTGCGATACATGGGATTGAAGGCGCCCAATTCCATCCATCGCGTGAGCAATTCCGGCGTGGGGCTACCGTTGAAGCCTCCGATGTCATCGCCGGCGAAGGGAAATCCGGATATCCCCAGATTCAGCAGCTGAGGGATCGAAATGCGCATGTGGTTCCATGTCGCGCTGTTGTCGCCTGTCCAAGTAGCTGCATAGCGTTGCGTGCCGGCAAATGCTGCGCGAGTTAAAACAAACGGTCGAATATTTGGCTCAAGCCGGAGGAGCCCTTCGTATGTTGCACGTGCATTCTCCATCCCGAATACGTTATGAATTTCGCGGTGATCGGTTTTGCGATCTTCGACGTAGTGCACGGTATCGAGCGGCATGGTCTTATCAGGGCCGTCGAACACGGAAGGCTCGTTCATGTCGTTCCAGAATCCGCGGATGCCGATCTTCACGAAGTTCTGGTAGAGCGTGCCCCACCATTCCCGCACGGCCGCGCGCGTGAAGTCGGGGAATACACTATCGCCGGGCCAGACTTTGCCGACATAAACGGAGCCATCGGGATTATGGACAAAAAAATGGTGCGCTAATCCTGAGTCGTATGGTTTGTAACCGGGAAGTTTTGCGATGTGCAGGTCGGTAATGGCAACAATCTTGAATCCTTCGCCGCTCAAGTCGTGAACCATCTGCTCGAATGTGGGGAAGCGTTGCCGGTCAATCGTGAACGGGCGATTGTTCTGTTGATAATCGATGTCGAGATAAATTACATCGGCCGGGATATTACGTTTTCGGAACCCGCTCGCAATTTCACGCACCCGCGCTTCAGGATAGTAGCTGTACCTGCATTGCTGATAGCCCAAGGCGAACAGCGGAGGAAGCCGTGTCCGGCCGACCAGCGTGGTGAAATCATGGAGGACCTGCTTCGGAGCAGGTCCGTAAAAGAAGTAATAGTCGAGCTTGCCTCCTTCGGCGCCAAAAGAATACTCATTCCGTGATGCGACTCCGAAATCAAAGCTGGTCCGATAGGTGTTATCGAGGAACAGGCCATACGCAGAGCCGTTCTGCATGGCTAAAAAAAATGGGATGCTCTTATATAGGGGATCTGTGGACTCCTGCCAACCGAAAGCGTCAGTGTTCCAAAGGCTGAAAGCTATGCCGCGACGGTCAAGCGCACCAGATTTGTCGCCGAGACCAAAAAAGTGTTCGTCCTCGGGCATTTCTTTTTTGACTCGGAACGAGTTGCCATGGAACACGACGGGAAAATTCGGAGCATCTTCAGATATTGTTTTCCCGGCGTGATCGAGGAAGCGAACTCGCAACGGCGACCTGGAAATATTCACGACCATCGCGCCGGTATCGAGCGAGACTGAGTCACTAGTTTGTGAAAGCTTCACCGCGGGAGACTGATCAAAGCTATTCGGCAGAACTGCGAACGAGTCTTCTGGCTGATTGTTGCCGAGCACGGAATATCGGAGACGTACGAGGGTCGGGGCTAAGACATCAATCTGTAGCTGGACGTCGCCAGCTGTGATTTCGACCCCGCGAGAAGTCTCTTGCACCGAAGATATGTTCCCGGGCGCGATCTGTGAGTCGGACCAGAGGAGCACCGGAAAAAGAACGAGGCACAGGAAAAATGGTACACAGGCGGCCACCAGAGCCACCAAAGATTTAAATGGTTGAGACGACTTCATTTCACCTCGAAAAGTAGGAGCGATTTAGGAGTTAGTCGAATCGGAGTATTCGCCGACCAGGCTTAAGGCTCAGCAATCGCCAATTGTATGATTATGCCGAGCTCCTAGCCACAATCGCATCACCGCCGTTCGGTTTGCTATGACGGTGTAGTTAGCGCAGAAGGTCCACTGAACGCCCTGCATATTCGAGGACACGACCCGGGAGAATTCCCAAATAGATTGTTACTGCAAGGCTTAATCCCAGAGCGAGACCGAGGCCTGGCGTAACCGGCGCGACGGAAGTCTCTTCACGCGGTTCCCTCATGTACATCACAATGATGATGCGCAGGTAGTAGTATGCGGCGATAGCGCTATTGATTACCCCGATGATGACGAGCCCAATCAGCGGATGGTCGCCTTGCAGTGCGGCACTGAAAACGTAAAATTTGGCGAAGAATCCACCAGTGATTGGAATGCCTATCAGCGAGAGCAGGAAAATTGTGAGAATCGCAGCTAATCCGGGAGAGCGGCGGCCCAGGCCCGAGTAGTCTTCCACTGTGACGTAACGCTCGCCGGCGCCGGCGAAGTGGCCAACGACAGCGAATGCGCCGATGTTCATCGCGGCGTATGACGCGGTGTAAAACATCGCTGCGGGGATTCCATTCGCCGGCAGGGAAGCTATCGCTACCAGCAAATAGCCCGCGTGGGCGATAGAGGAGTAGGCGAGCAGGCGTTTTACGTTGTCCTGCACCAGCGCGGCGATGTTGCCAATCGTCATGGACAGCGCAGCCGCAACCCAGATCAGCCATATGCGGCCGGGCGCTTGTGCTTCGAACATGATTCGCAGGAGCACGGCGAAAACAGCAGCCTTGGGCGCCGTGGACATGAATGCAACGACCGGCGAAGGCGCACCTTCGTAGACGTCAGGTGTCCATACGTGAAATGGCGCTGCGGCAACTTTGAAGCCAAGGCCAACGAACATAAGGGCTACGCCCAAATACGCGAGCAAGGGCCCGTGTCCGACTCCAGCGTATTCCCCCAGAGCGGCGCTGATCCGGGCGATGCTGGTCGAGCCGGTTGCTCCGAACATCAGCGCGACACCATAGAGGAAGAACGCGGTCGCAAAAGATCCAAGCAGAAAGTACTTAACCGAGGCCTCGCTGCTGATTGCCGAGCGGCGGCGGAAACCGGCGAGGACATAAGTAGAAATGGAGGATATTTCGAGGGCGATGAAAATCAGCACAAGCTCGACGGCACACGACATCAGGTCCATGCCGACGGCACCAAACAAAATCAATCCGTAATATTCGCCGGCACGAATCTGCTGCACCTGCATGTACTCATATGAACTAAGGACGACAAGAATGACCGCGGCTGCGACGACGAAATGAAAGAAGATGCTGAATGCGTCTACCCGGACCATGTCCCAGAAGCCGAGTCCCCAGAATTGTGTCTGGGCCTGGTAAAGCGTAGCCGCGAGCGCTGCAATTCCGCCGGCGAGCGCAATTCCGCCCAGGGTGCGCTGGCTGCGGCGCTCGTCCATGAGGGGATCAAGAAACATGACCAGCATGCCGAAAATCGACAAAACAATTTCCGGCAAGATGCGGATGTAGTCATGCATATCGGGCAGAGTTTGCATGGTTTGTTGAAAGGCCATTAGCGGCTCACCACCTGAGCAATGGATTGTGCAAATGGTGTGAGGGCATTGTGCACTGCAGGATCAATTGCGTTCAGCCACAGCATCGGTGCCACTCCCATGACTAGCGCCATGACTGCGGCAGGCCAAAGCGCGACCCGCTCACGCAAATTTAGATCGCTCAGCAAATTGTTTTCTTCATGCTTTACAGTTCCGAAAAAGACGCGCTGATACATCCAGAGCAGATAACAGGCGCTCCAGATAACCCCGGTAGCGCCAACGATGCCCCACCACATCTTTGCCTGGAAAGCGCCGCTCAGCACAAGAAACTCGCCAACAAAGCCATTCAGCAGCGGCAAACCGACGGAAGCGAGCACGATGAACAGGAAGAAAGTTGAGTAAGTTGGCATTGGAGTAGCCAAGCCGCCGAACTCGGCAATCTCGTATGTATGCCGCCGCTCGTAAATGATTCCCGCCAACATGAAGAGCGCGCCGGTCGAGACGCCGTGTGCGAGCATCACAAACATTGCGCCATTGAGGCCCGCCTGCGTAAAGCTGAAAATTCCGAGGACGACAAATCCCAGATGGCTGATCGATGAATATGCGATCAGCTTTTTCATGTTCGGTTGAACCATGGCGACGAGCGCCCCATAAACGATGCCGATGAGTGCAAGAACTACGATCCACGAGGCATTGGCCCGCGACTGCTGCGGGAAGAGGCCGAGATTGAAGCGCAACATGCCATAAGTGCCCATCTTCAACAGAACACCGGCGAGCAGGACCGAGCCTGCAGTGGGAGCTTCGACGTGGGCGTCAGGAAGCCAAGTGTGGAACGGGAATAAAGGCACCTTTACCGCAAAGGCAATGAAGAAGCCGAGGAAGAGCCAGCGAGCCGCGCCGGCGAGATTTGCAAGCTGTCCGTTCTGAATTGCGTTCTGGATAGCAACAAAATCAAACGTGTGTGGATTTGTATTTGCGTACAGCCACAGAATCGCCGCCAGCATGAAAACGGAAGCGATCATCGTGTACAGGAAGAATTTCACTGCGGCATAGACACGGCGACCATGGCCGTACATGCCGATAAGCATTGCCATGGGAATCAGCGTAGCTTCCCAAAAGAAATAGAACAGGAACAAATCCAGCGACACGAAAACACCAATCATGGCGGTTTCAAGCACGAGCAACAGGATGAAAAACTCTTTTACTCGTTCGTGGATCGACTTCCATGAGATCAGGACACAAAGCGGCGTGAGAAATGTCGTGAGCACGACCAGCCACATGGAGATGCCATCGATTCCCATGTGGTAGTGAATGTTGGGAGTCGGAATCCAAGCGACATCCTTATTAAACTGAAAGCCCCCGAGGTTTCGGTTGAAGTGCGCCGGCAGGTGCAGGGAGAAAACGAATGTGAGCAGGGAAATTACCAGCGAGAAGACGCGGATGTCGCGGTCGCGGCGCGGGAAGAACAACAACAGCAGCGCGCCTACCGCAGGCACGAACGTCACGAAGCTGAGAATGTTGTTGTCGAGCCAGTTCATGATGCGTGTAGGCCAATCCAGATCATATAAATAATGACTGCTGCCGCTCCGATTGCCACCCATCCCGCGTACGAACGCAGGTTCCCCGATTGCATGTGGCGCACTTCGTCAGAAAGCTCACGCGCACCGGCAGCACTACCATTCAGGGTGGCGTCGATCACGCCCTGATCGATCCCGCGCCAAAACACGATTCCAGAAATTGCGATCAGCGGCTTGACGAAGAGCCAAGCGTAAAGTTCGTCAATCCAGTATTTGTGCACCACGGCGGAATAGAGGCCGTGTATTGAAGCTGCTATGCGATCGGGCAAGTCGGTGCGTCGACCGTAAAGGAACCAAGCCAAAAAGAGTCCAAACAATCCAGCGGCAACAGAAATTCCGGTAAACACCAGTTCAGTGCCGTGACCGGTTTTCGGCTCAGTACCTTCAGTTTCCTGCTCGGGCGGGGCGGCTTCTCCGGGCTGCGCGTGTTCGCCACTTACTGCGGGCGTGGAGGCGCGGAATACGGGGCCAAGAAATTTATCGAAGCGATCACTTCCGCCAAGCGAGCCGGGAACACCAATCCAGCCGCCGACAATTGAGAGAATCGCAAGAATAACCAACGGTACGAGCATTATTGCGGGAGATTCATGAATGCCACGGTGACCATGTCCATGAGCGACAGCGCCCGCACGCGGAGAGTCATGAGCGGCGGAGGTTTGAGCATCTCTGCCCAGATGCGTTCCGTGCCCCGCGTGTTCTTCGTGGCCGTGCTCAGCTCCGGCTGCGCCACGATATTCACCGCTGAAAGTCATGTACATAAGCCGGAACATGTAGAACGACGTGAGAAATGCAGTGACCACTCCGATCAGCCAATAAATCCAGCTCACCTGGTAAGCGCGCCAGAGGATTTCGTCCTTGCTGAAGAAACCGGCAAAGGGAGGAATTCCAGCTATGGCCAAAGTAGCAATCAGCATGGTTGCCCAAGTCCAGGGAATCTTTCTCCACAGTCCGCCCATCTTGCGCATGTCTTGCTCGCCGCCGATGGCGTGAATGACCGAGCCGGCCGCGAGAAAGAGCAGTCCTTTGAAGAACGCGTGCGTCATCAGGTGGAAGATGCCGGCTGAGAATGCAGCGACGCCGCAGGCCATGAACATGTATCCGAGCTGCGAAATCGTGGAGTAGGCGAGAACTTTCTTGATGTCCGTTTGCGCAATTCCGATTGTGGCTGCGAAGAACGCGGTCAGGGTACCGATAATCGCGACTACCATCAGAGCGCTGGGAGCACGTTCGAAAATTACGTGCGAGCGCGAGATCATGTAGACGCCGGCGGTAACCATGGTTGCGGCGTGAATGAGAGCCGAGACTGGCGTCGGGCCTTCCATTGCATCGGGTAGCCAGACATAAAGCGGAATCTGTGCCGATTTTCCGCAGGCACCGAGCAGGAGAAGGAGGGCGATAGCGGTGAGAAAACCGGCACCGGCGGTTTCGGGCGCATAGGGCTTTACGGCGGCGAACACGGTTCCGAAATCGAGGCTGCCGAAATGCTTGATGATGAGGAACAATGCGATCAGGAATCCGAAGTCGCCGATGCGGTTAACGATGAATGCTTTCTTTCCGGCGGCTGCTGCGGAGTCGCGGAGGAAGAAGAATCCGATCAGGAGATATGACGCGAGGCCGACGCCCTCCCAGCCGACAAACATGAGCAAGTAGTTGCTGGCGAGGACAAGCGTCAGCATGAAAAACATGAAAAGGTTCATGTAGCTGAAGAAGCGGTAATAGCCGCCTTCTTCCCACATATAGCCGACCGAATAAATATGGATCAGAAAACCGACCCCGGTGACGATCAGAAGCATTACCAGTGACAACTGGTCGAGGGCAAAGGAATAATCGACGTGAAAAGCACCAGAACGGAGCCAGGTTCCCAAACCGTGATCGAGCAGAGCTTGCGGGAACGATTCAATGTGCGGCAGTTGCAGAGAGGAGAATCGCGAGGCTACGTATAACGCCATTGCAAAAGCTGCGCCGCAAAATGCCAGCGCAACTGTCGCCACCAATTGCCGGGAAAAACGCTTCCCAAACAACCCATTAATGGCAGCGCCGGCAAGAGGCAAAATCGGAATGAGCCAGAGATGGAGATTGGGCGTCATAGTTTGAGCAGGTTCACCTGATCGATGTTCAGCGTCTCACGCGTGCGGAATACGCCGATGATGATGGCGAGCCCGACTGCTGCTTCGGCAGCCGCAACTACCATTACGAAGAAGACGAAGACCTGTCCGCTGAGTTGCTGCCAGCGCGCGGCGAAAGCTACAAACGAAAGATTCACGCCGTTGAGCATCAACTCGATCGACATGAAGATCGTGATGATGTTGCGCTTAATCAAGAAACCAGTGACGCCGCAGGCGAACAAAATGCCGCTGAGCACCAGGTAATACGAGAGCGGGACCACTAGTCCTCCTTCCTCGGCTGCGAAGACTCATGCCGTGAGGCGAGCACGACCGCGCCCATAATGGCAATCAAGACCAGAATTGATGTGACCTCGAACGGCAATAGGAACTGGTGAAACAAAAGTTGGGCAATTTCGCGCGGGTGCCCGGGAAGTGCGCCGATCGCAGCGCTGCCGGCGTTTGAATGCGTCAGTAGCGCCCAACAAATGATGACGGTGGCGGCCAATGCACCGGGAATTCCGAGTAAATAGGCAACACGGCTGCCGCCGGTGCGTTGCTCCTCGCCAGCGTTCAGCAGCATGATTACGAAAACAAACAGGACCATTACCGCCCCGGCGTAGACGATGATCTGAATTGCAGCGACGAATTCCGCGCCGAGCAAAAGAAATTCGACTGCGAGCGATCCCATGACGACCACAAGCGACAGAGCGCTATTAATTGGGTGTCGCTGCACGAGCAGGTTAATCGCACCTGCGACGCAGATCACGCCGAAAACCGAAAATAGGACAAGATGAAGCATTAAATAAATTTTCTAATTTCGTAAGCGGTGATTTGTAATTCGAAACCCGCACAAATGCTCTAGGTTTCAACTTCCTAATTACTAAAATCACGCAATTACAGAACTTGGATCACTTCAACGCCACGACTAACGCGGTTACTACCAGATTCGCAATCGCGATCGGCAACAAAAATTTCCAACCGAACGCCATCAATTGATCGTAACGGAAACGCGGCAACGTGCCGCGTACCCAAATGTAAATAAAGAGAAAGATAAAAACTCGCAGCGCAAACCAGAAAACCGGCAGAATGGCTTGCAGCCAATCAGGGCCGAAGACCGGGCCGCTCCAGCCGCCGAGAAAAAGTAGCGACGCGATGCATGCCACGGTAATCATGTTCGCGTATTCCGCCATGAAAAACATGGCAAACTTCATTGCGCTGTACTCGGTGTGGTAACCGGCCACGAGTTCCGTTTCTGCTTCCGGCAAGTCAAACGGGATCCGGTTTGTCTCCGCGTACGCGGCCGTCAAGTAAATGAAGAACGCAACGATTTGGCCACCGCGAAATATGAACCAGTTGGGGATGAAGTGCCAGAAGTGGCCGGCCTGGGCTTCGACGATGCCGCGAAGACTGAACGTGCCCGCGAGAATCAGCACGCCAACAAGTGACAAGCCAAGCGCAATTTCGTAGCTGACCATTTGTGCGCTGGCGCGCAATCCGCCGAGCAACGAGTACTTGCTATTCGACGACCATCCGGAAAGCGCAACGCCATAGACGCCGAGGGAAGTGATACCCAACACGACGAGAAGTCCAATATTAAGATCGGTGATTTGCAATGGCGTGCTGATTGGGCCGATATTGACCCAATTGCCGAAGGGGATGACTGCAATCGATGTCACCGCGCAAATGACCGCAATCATGGGCGCAGCGATGTAGAGCGGCTTGTAAACGTGCGGCGGAGTCAGATCTTCCTTAAAAAGGAACTTGACCCCATCAGCCGCAGGCTGCAAAAGCCCGAATGGACCGACGCGCGTGGGTCCCCACCGGTTTTGCATGCGGCCAACGACTTTGCGCTCGAGCCATACGGTGTAGGCGACCGCGGTCAAAAGCACGAACAAGATCAAGGCGATCTTGACGACGGAGACGATGATGAAAGTAGTCAGGCTCAATTTTGTAATTGGGAAATTCGGTAATTGAGTAATCTAAAACCTATAGCACAGACGTGTGTTCAATTACCAAGTTCAAAATTACTCAATTGCGAAATGCTTTCAATCTGCCGGAACTTCGGCAGGTTCAGGGTTCTTGTTTTCAATAACAGAATTCAACGTATTCGAGTAGCGGCCCAGAGTTCCTGAGCTGAACAAATTGTTTTTTGCAGGGACGATCAACTCGGGACTTTGTGTCGCGCTCGGGCCCATCCCCTCGATGAAAGTGTGCTGATCGTTTCCGGCCACGAGTTCAGTGCGTGAGACATCGTATCCCGGCACGAGCCGCTGAATTTCATCGAGTGTCGCAATCGGATCAAACGGATTCATCTTTGGTTCCAACCCATTCGCTTCCAGCCAAACACCGTGGCGGTCGGCTTCGCCCGATTGCGCCCCGCGCGACTGACCCATGTCGGAGTGTACGCCGTGGCCAAACGGGACGAGTTTATGGACGTCGAAGCCCATGGCATCAGCAATACGGACGATCATTTCAAAATCGGGCTTTGCGGTTGTAACCTCGCCGGCTTTTTTAAGAATTTGAATGTCGCCACAGGTATTAGTAAAGGTGCCGGCCTTTTCGTAAGCATTCGCCGCGGGCAAAACGACTTCGGCGAGCGCGGCGGTCTCGGTCAAGAACATGTCTTGCACAACAAGAAAAGTGTTGCTCAAAGTTGCCGGATCGATATTGAATCGTCCTACGGGATTGGCGCCAACTACGTACAATCCTTTCAACCGACCTGCACTTGCCGCGTCGAGCATTTCTGGCAAGCTCATGCCCGGATTAGTCGGAAATTTACCCCACTCTTTGTGGAATGTTGTGGCGTCAGAAAGAGGGAAGTAGCCGGGGAGCAGGTCGGGATAAAGTCCCATGTCGGCTGCGCCGCGGGAGTTGGCGTAGTCGCCAAGACTCAGCAGTTTTGCGCCAGGGAGGCTTGCAGCAAACTTCGCAAGTGCCTGCACGCCACTGCCGAAAATTTCTGATCCGAAAATGACAACCAAGTCCTGCTCACGTCCTACGCTATCGCGCAACCCAGCCCAGTCTTGCTGTCCGCGTCCTCCGGATAAGAAAAGAGCAAAGTCGTTATACGACCCACTCGCAATCTGCAAGAAGCTGACCGCTTGCCGTCGCAGCTTGATCGGCGCCGAGTTCACAACATAGAGTCGCGCATTTTTGAGCCGCACATTGTTGCGAATTTGCCAGGCGAGCAGCGGATGTTCATCTGTAGGATTGTTGCCGATCAACAGAATTGCCGGCGCGTTATATACGTCGCGCATGCTCGCGGTGGCTCCCGCTTTTCCGTGCAGCGCACCGGCGAAAGCAGGGAAGTCAGCTGTGCGGTGATGGTCGATGTTATTGGTGCCGAGCATGACGCGAGCAAATTTCTGCAGGAGGTAGCTCTCTTCGTTGGTGGTTCGCGTGGAACCAATCACACCGATTGACTTACCGCCGTCGCGCTCAAGAATCCATTTGAACCGATTTCCAATATGCTCGAACGCTTGTTCCCAGGTTGCAGGGGTGAGCCGTCCGCCGCGACGGATGAGCGGCTGTTTCAAACGGTCTTCGTGGTTCACGAAGTCGAAGGCATAGCGTCCTTTGATACAAAGGAAGTCGCCATTGATACCGCTCTTGTCGCGGTTATCGCCGCGCACGATTTCCATTCCTGTATCAGAGCGACGAACACCGAGAGTGGTTTTGCATCCGTCGGCGCAGTGGGTACACGTGGTGCCGACGTGATTCATCTCCCAGGGGCGAGTTTTGTAACGATAGGCGCCGGATGTGAGCGCCCCCACCGGGCAGATGTCAATGCACATGCCGCACTCTTCGCACTCGAGATGGTCTTCTTTGTTGGGAACGATGGTTGAAACTACGCCGCGGTTATCGACACCTAGTGCCCAAACATCCATGCCCTCGCCGCAGATACGCACGCAGCGATAACAGAGAATGCAGCGCGGGCGATCAAAGTAAACCACCGGCGACCACTGTTGCTCATCGCGATGTGCTTTAAGCTCAATGAACTTCGACTCAGCGGCCCCGTAGGAGAATGTCATGTCCTGCAGTTCGCACTCCCCGCCGGCGTCGCAAACCGGGCAATCGAGCGGGTGGTTCCCAAGCAACAACTCGACCATGCTTTTGCGGGCCTGGCGAATCTCATCGCTGTCGGTCGTGACCACCATTCCTTCGGTTATACCTGTGGTGCACGCCGTCTGTAGTTTCGGCATCTTTTCGACGCGTACCAGACACATGCGGCAAGCGCCTTGCAAGGAGAGATTCGGGTAATAACAGAACGACGGAACTTCGATTCCGACAGCTTTGCAGGCCTCGATTAGAAGGGTACCGGCGGGCGCGGAGACGGCTTTGCCGTCGACCGTGATGTTTACGAGTTTGGGAGCGTCAGGCATGAAATCTTTTTAGCTTGTAGCTATTACCTGTTAGCCAGAACAGCCAAGAGTTCTGACCAGAGCTTTTTATGCAAATACTGGCAGTCTCTCGACTGCACCGGCCTTCTCAAACGGGCACGGGCGGCCTTCCAGGTGATCTTCAAATTCCTTTCTAAATTTTTTCACGATCGAAATTGTCGGGAGCGCGGCCGCATCGCCCAGCGGACAAAACGTGCGGCCGAGCATGTTTTCCGACAAGTATTGAATATTATCAATGTCCCTCTTAATTCCGCCGCCACTGTGGAAGCGCGTGAGCGTCTTTTTCAGCCAGTCAGTACCTTCGCGGCAGGGAATGCACCATCCGCAGCTTTCATGCTGATAAAACTTCATAATTCGCAGCGCGAATTTCACCATGCAGGTGCTGTCGTCAACCATCACCACGCCACCGGAACCTAGCATGCTGCCCGCTTTCATCAGCGTATCGAAATCCATGGCGAGATCGATTTCATCGGCCGTAAGCAGCGGGCAGCTGGAGCCGCCTGGAACGACAGCTTTCAGCTTGCGGCCATTCGGAATTCCGCCGCCCACGTCGTAAATCATTTTCTTCAGGTTATAACCCATGGGCAGTTCGTAAACGCCTGGCTTCGCGATGTTGCCGCTCAGGCAGAACAGCCGCGTGCCTCCATTTTTTGGCGTACCCAGGTTGGCGTACCACTCCGCGCCCCCGAGAATGATTGGCGGAACGCTGGCTAGAGTTTCTGCATTGTTAATCACGGTCGGGCCGCCCCAGAGACCGACCACAGCAGGGAAAGGCGGCCGAATGCGAGGAACGCCGCGTTTACCTTCCAGCGATTCCATGAGCGCCGATTCTTCGCCGACTTCGTATGCGCCTGCGCCGCCGTGCCAGTAAACATCGAAGTCATAGCCGCTGCCGAAAATGTTCCTGCCGAGAAAGCCTTTGGCATAGGCGTCCGCAATGGCCTTGTGCATGATCTCGGACAGATAGCGATACTCGCCGCGAATATAGATGTAGCCTTTGTGGGCGCCGACGGCGATTCCGGCAATCATTACGCCCTCGATCACGGAGTGCGGGTCGTGCTCGAAAATTAAGCGGTCTTTGCAGGTACCAGGTTCGCTCTCGTCACCATTACACAGGATGTATTTCGGATTGGCCGACTGCTTGGGGACGAACGACCACTTCAGCCCGGTGTTGAAGCCGGCACCTCCGCGTCCGCGCAATCCCGAGTTCTTGACGTCGTTGATGATTACTTCCGGTTGCATGCCGAGCGCCTTGCGGACGGCCTTGTAACCGTCGAGCTCGACGTAGCGGTCAATATTCGTCGCGCCCTGACCGAAGCGCTTCGAGATGACCTTCACCTCGTCGGAATGGGAAACCAAGTCAGCCATTTTGAATGTAGAAGTTAGAATTCAGAATGAAGCCTTCTGACTCTGACTTCTTACTGTGCTGCCTTCCTTCTATATTCGTCCAAAACCTTGTCCATCTTTTCCGGCGTCAGATTCTCGTGAAAATCGTAATTGACCTGGACCGCCGGAGCCCAACTGCAGGCACCAATGCACTCGACTTCTTCAAGCGAAAAAAAGCCATCAGGAGTAACGCCTTTGTGCCGCAGGCCCAGCTTCTTTTCGCAGTGTTCCATCAGGCCATCGGCACCGCGTAGCAGGCACGAAATATTTGTGCACACCTGAACGTTGTATTTCCCACGTGGCTTGGTGGTCAGCATTGAGTAGTAGCTGATCACGTTATGAACGTCGAGTACCGTTAGTTCAAGACGTTGCGCAATTTCAGCGATGACCTCGTCGGACAAAAAGCCGACTTCGTCTTGCGCGAAGAGCAACGTCGGGACCAGCACAGAGCGCTTTGTCGGATAGTGCGTTAGCATCCTGGTAAAACGTGCTTCGAATTGGTCCGAGAATCTCATCCCTGTGAGTGCTGCCATTCCGAACCGCTTTGACGGTGAGGAATGGCAAACGACCAACGACTACCTGTCAATCTCCCCCAGAACAATGTCTATGCTTCCAATCGCGGCCACCACATCCGCGATCAATCTTCCTTCACACATTGTCGGCAGACACTGCATGTTCGCCAGGCAGGCCGAACGCATGTGGACACGATACGGTTTTGCCGAACCGTCACTGACGATGTAATAGCCCATCTCACCGCGCGGTGACTCGATTGCCTGGTAAACCTCGCCTTCAGGAACTGCGAAACCTTCAGTCACGATCTTGAAGTGGTAAATGAGCGCTTCCATCTCCGTCTTCATCTTCTCGCGGTCGGGAAGGACGACCTTGGGCGCGTCAGCCTTATAGCGGCCGGAGGGCATGCCTTCGAGCGCCTGCTTCACGATGCCGATCGATTCGCGCAATTCCTGAACGCGGCACATGTAACGATCGAATACGTCGCCTTCTTTGCCGAGCGGCACTTTAAACTTAAAGTTGTCGTATCCCGTATAGGGCGCATCACGGCGCAAATCGATGTCAATACCGCTGCCGCGGAGGGTTGGGCCGCTTGCGCCAAGTGCGATCGCGTCTTCGGCGGAGATCTTCGCCACACCTCTGGTGCGCATGACCCAGATCGGATTTCCAGTGAGCAGGCCCTCGTATTCGTCAACTCGCCCAGGGAAAATGTCGACAAACTTCTTGACGCGATCGAAGAAGTCGAGCGGCGGTTCCAGCGCGACTCCGCCAATGCGGAAATACGAAGTCATCATTCGCTGGCCGCTGATGGCTTCGAACAAGCGCAGAATTTCTTCGCGCTCGCGAAAACAATACAGGAAGACGGTCATCGCGCCGATGTCCATGGCGTGCGTGCCCAGCCACACCAGGTGCGAGTTGATACGCGTCAGTTCGTTCATCATTACGCGTAGCCATTGCGCTCGCGGCGGAATCTCGATTCCGAGAAGCTTCTCGACTGCCAACGCATAGCACAGGTTGTTGGTCAACGGACAGAGATAATCGATTCGGTCCGTGAGCGGCACAACCTGGTGGTAGAACTTTGCCTCGCAGGTCTTCTCAATTCCGGTATGCAGGAAGCCGATATCGGGCATCATGCGAACGACGGTCTCGCCGTCGATCTCCAGCAGCACGCGCAACACCCCGTGGGTCGACGGGTGCTGCGGCCCCATGTTCAGGATCATGGTCTTGTCCTGACCTGGTTCTAGCGCGGGAGTGGGGGAGAGATGGGCCATTTAAGATTTGGTAATTGAGTAATTTCGTAATTTGGCAATTTAAACAACTGGCGGATTTGCCCTCGGGATTTTCCATTACCAAATTACCCGATTACCAAATTTCAAAATTGCCTATCTGTATCCCTCCACTGGATAATCTTTTCGCAACGGGTAGCCTTCCCAATTTTCAGGCATTAACAGGCGGCGTAGATAAGGATGGCCGTTAAAGCGGATGCCGAATAAGTCGAAAACTTCGCGTTCGAAATAATTTGCCCCGGGCCACACGGAAGTCACGGAATCAAGCGCCGGCGTGTCGCCGTTGAGTTTCACTTTCAGGCGAACTCGCTCTTTGTTCGGGATCGAAAGCAGGTGATAAATGACTTCGAACCGCGGCTCCGACGGATACCAATCGACGCAGGTCACGTCCGACAAATAATTGAACGGGCAGCTCGCGTCGTCTCGCAGCACAGCACAGGCTTCGCGGATCGCCTCGCGGGCGACATAGATTGTCATCTCGTCGCGATCGAACTTCACGCCTTGAACTGCTTGCGAGTTCCAGGAAACGAGCCGTGCAACAGCGGGGTGGCTTTTTAGTTGCTCGATGTCGGTGACGGCGGGGGCGAGTGCCATCAGTGATCACCCTTTCCGGTGCCGACCAGGTCCCGTTCAGTAGCGTCGCGGAATGCAATGGAACTGGTGGTGACGCGGGCCGGATGCCTGCCCTTCGCATCGGAAATGGTAAGTCCCCAATCGAGAGCACCCTTTTTCCAGATGTACCAGTAACCCACCAGCACGATCCCGATGTAGATGAGCATCTCGACCAACCCAAAGACCGCCTGCCCCATCGCTTTCAAGTCTTTCAGAATGATCGCCCACGGATAAAGGAACACGGCTTCCACATCGAACAGGATGAAGAGCATGGCGACCATGTAAAACTTAACCGAGAAGCGTTCACGGGCGTCGCCAATCGGTGTCATGCCGCACTCGTAGGGAGAAAGTTTCGCCCGAGTTGGCCGCCGGAAGCCAATGATCCAGGACAGCAGCACGAGCGCGCTGGCCAGAAGACCTGCCAAAATAAAATGGATCAGCAGCGGCAGATAACGAGCAAAATAATTTGCGGGCATAGAAGAGCTGGATAAATTTCGACCGACAACTAAACATTCTAGATTAGAGTTCAGGGCGAAGTAGTGTCAAGCGAAGGGAGACACTTGGCGATGATCGCTGCAGCAAACTTTTCTTGGGAAAAATTCTTTTGGAGAATTATCGGCGGCTACTTCATTGTGCTTCTCTGGATTATTCGCGATATTCGGAGACATGAGCCGCTGGGGATATCGGCGGCTATTGTCACAGGGACTGTATTGAGTGTTCTCTGTTATCAAGCCCTCCATCCAAACAAAACCTTACCGCGAAGGGATATTTTAAAAGGTCTGAGCAAGACACCAGGTTCCTCATGGGCTGAAGCCATTTGGAATGACAGCGGTCCGGCAGACAGGACAGTTGGGCAAGCACGAAGCTCGCATCCGGAGAATATCAGAAACACTGCCTGAGCAGAAACGCTGGGCAAAACGGCCACTTCGGCTACGGGCTAAACGCCTGTCCTCACCGGTAACTTCCGTAATCATGCGTAATAATTCGTTTTCGGGGACACTGGAACCATACAAGCGCATGATTTTCGGCTTCAATACTGACATCAAGCACGAGGACACGATCTACCACGTGCAGAGCGAAGCGCGTGAGGGCGAACTGCTGCTGCAGACGCAGGTCTTCGTGCGTGGCCGCTGCATTGGTAAACGCGCGACCCCCTATGGAGAACCGAGTTCGCAGGGAATCTCCGACCAGGAGAAGGAGCAGATACTGCGTGACCAGCACCGGCTGGTTCTCGATGCAATCCGCGATGGCCATCTAGAAGACGTGTTTAACAAGCGCGAAGCTCCAGAGGCGCTGGCTGGAACCAAAGAACTCGACATTTCTTGGATCAATGCAGGGTCTATCCACTCTGATGACAAGCTTTCCATGAAGCTTCGAGCAACTGAAGCCGGGCAGGCAGTTGCTGGAGCAAAACTGACCGTAAGACTCTCGCGCAATAGCGCGGTGCCGTTCTACACTCAGGTCACGACTGACGGCGTGGGTGAGGCCGATCTCGTATTTCTGGTCGAAGAAGCGTCGCTTCCGGAATCGTCCATCCTCGTTCAGGTGAACACAGAAGGCCGCACGGCCACTCGCAAGTTCCAACTCAAAAAAGTAAACGCGTAGTTTCCAGCCGTTTTGTCCCGCGGAATGAGAGCGCGCGTCTCTGATAAATTCAAAACATGTCGCCAGTCTCTCACGCCCTGCTTGAACTGCGTAATGTTCGGGTTGTGCGTGGAAGGAAAACGGTTCTGGATGACTTCAGCCTGCGCATTGAAAGCGGCGAACATGTAGCGATCCTGGGCCCGAACGGATGCGGCAAATCGACGCTCATCAAGACAATCACGCGCGAGTTGTACCCAGTGGCGCGAACTGGATCGGGCATTACGATCCTCGGGGAAGAATGCTGGAATGTGTTCGAGCTTCGTTCATTGCTGGGTATTGTTTCGAACGATCTCATGTGGTGGTGCACGGGAGAAGCGGTCGGCCGCGATGTTGTACTTTCTGGTTTCTTTAGCAGCAATGATGTCTACCCGAATCACCTGGTCACCAAGGAACAGATCGAAAGGGCTGACGCGACATTAAATCAATTGCAGGTGCTGCATCTGGCGGACCGGGCAGTGAGTGAAATGTCATCGGGAGAGGCGCGACGAGTGCTGATTGCGCGAGCGTTGGTGCATCGGCCCAAGGCCCTCCTCTTCGATGAGCCCAGCAATTCGCTTGATCTGTTCGCCCATCGTGCACTACGCGAGACCATGAGTCACTTGGCGCGGTCGGGAATAGGCATTGTGCTGGTTACGCACGACCTCTCGGATGTGATTCCCGAAATTGAGCGAGTGGTGCTGATGTCGAAAGGCCGCATCCTCGCTGACGGTCGCAAGGAAGATGTTTTGCGATCTGCGCCTCTTTCCGAGGTGTTCGGACTCAAGGTCGAGGTAGCCAGGCGCGACGGGTATTACCATTTGTGGTGAGTGGTACGCGGTTCAGTGGAGAGCAATGAAACTGACTATTAATGGCGAGGCGCGTGAGTTCGATCTGCTTTCCACGGTGTCGGACCTGGTTGCACAACTCGGCATGAAAGCGGACCGCGTTGCGGTGGAACTGAATTGCGATCTGGTTCCACGTGGCCGCTGGGCGGAAACGACGATTTCCGACGGCGATAAACTTGAAATTGTTCACTTCGTTGGTGGAGGCTTATAGGTGGAAAGTCGGATGAAAGTTGAACGTCAAACTGCGATCTTTCGGCGTATCCCGACTTGGAGCGACTGGAAATGAAACGGAGCTGGTCACCATCGCAGAAGGCAAGGTTTATCCGGACCGGCAGGCCTAGGTTACTGTAGCTTCGTTAGTTACCTCTCTTTTGCAATTTCCAGCATTGTATCTTCGGATATCCGTCTTAAAATGTTCCAAACATTTTGTAAGTAGAACGTTTGAAACATTTATGAGATGAAATGCAGGCATCGTTCACATCCCAAGATGTAGTTCGGCTGACGGGCATCACCGCGCGGCAACTGCAATGGTGGGACGAGCGCGGGCTTGTAGTTCCGGCGCGCGAAGGGCACAGGCGCGTTTATTCGTTCGAAGATCTGACCGAGGTAGCCGTGATCTGCCAACTGCGTCGCAAGGGCTTTTCGTTGCAGCGCGTGCGCAAAGTTGTTCGCTTCCTGCAAAAAGAGTTCAGCAAGCGCCTGGCGGAGACGGTGAGCGGTTCATCGAACTATCACCTGCTTACCGACGGCACGGCGCTATATCTAGAAACTTCTCGCCAGCAAATTGTTGACTTGCTGAAGAATTCCCTGCAGCCGATGTTCGCGATTTGCCTGAGCGATACGGTACGCGAGGTCAAAGCTGTCGTAAGCGGACGGAAACGCCCCGGGCGCTGCGCTCCAGAAAAAGTTCGTTCCATACGCAAGGCGAAATTGGGTTAGCAGTGAACTTGCCCTGAGGAGGGTGGAATGGTCGCTGAACTCGAAATCCTGAACGAATGGATCCCGGAGCAGATGCAGCCTGGCACGATTTTCGTGCTGGAGAATGCAGGCCATATTGGAGAGAAGGAAGATCCGTATTGGGCCGTGCTTTCGTGTCCTGGCTGTGGCACGCTTGGCTTGATTACGCGCAAACAGATTGCCGGTTTGCTGGCGGTGATTTGCGGGTCAGGGAAATGCTCAGTCCAATTTTTCATTCGGGACAGCGAGATTGTGATCAGAAAACCGTTTTAGCCGTTTCGTAGTCCGTGACTCGGGACTCGTGATTCGTTGTTGATACGTACTTTTGCATGAAGACTACGGCTTCATGCTTTGAAAGATCAATCTGAGAGCTGATCTCTGACATCTCGTTGGTAGTTCCAGGTGACGAGACACGAGACACCAACCAGAGTCGGCAATTACGCATCACGAATCACTTTCCTTAACGCCACCGGCACCTGCTCCACAATCTCAATTCCAAAGCCTTCGAGAGCTACCACTCTTCGCGGGTGATTCGTCAGCAGGCGGATTCTGCGAAGGTTCAGGTCTGAGAGGATCTGAGCGCCAAGCCCGATCTCGCGCTGACGTTTGCGCTCGCTTTCGGGAAGGGAAGGGGAGCTGCGCTCGTGATGGAATGAGACGGCATTCTTGTCGCCTATTTTTTCGACCGAAAACCCCCTCGAAGATTGGTGCAAATAGATGAGAGCGCCGCGACCTTCTTCCGCTATTGCACTAAGAGAGCCCTCCAGAGTATCGCGGCAGTCGCAACCCGACGAGCCGAAAACGTCGCCAATCAGGCAATGGGCATGCATTCTGACCAATACTGGATCGTCGCTGTTTGAGATGTCGCCGCGGACCAGGGCCAAATGCGAATCGCCACCGTCGACCTCGCTTTCGTAAGCGATGACACGGAATTCGCCAAAGTTGGTATCGACCAGCGCCTCGCCGACACGATGCACGTACCGCTCGTGCTGCATGCGATAGCGGATGAGTTCTGCAACCGTCAACATCTTGAGACGATGCGTCTGGCAGAATTCGATCAGGTCCGGAATTCGCGCCATAGTTCCGTCTTCCCGCATGATTTCGCAGATGATTCCGGCGGGAACGAGTCCTGCCATGCGGGCAAGATCGACAGAAGCCTCGGTTTGACCGGCGCGAACCAGCACGCCACCTTTGCGGGCGCGCAGTGGGAAGACGTGTCCGGGACGGGCCAGATCAGAGGGCCTGGTCGCAGGGTCAATGGCGACTTTGATCGTGTGTGCGCGGTCGTAGGCGGAAATTCCAGTGGTTACTCCGTCACGCGCATCGATTGCTTCGCAGAACGCGGTGCCGTAGTTCGAAGTATTTTCAGCGCTCATCGGTGCGATGCGCAGGTGCTCGAGACGTTCTTCGGTCAACGTGAGGCAGATCAGGCCGCGTCCATATTTGGCCATGAAGTTGATGGCTTCAGGCGTCACCTTCTCAGCGGCGAGCATTAGATCGCCTTCGTTTTCGCGGTCTTCGTCGTCGACGATGACGATCATTTTTCCGGCGCGGAGTTCCTCAATCGCAGCGGGTACGTCACTGAATGTGAAAGGAGTTGGCATCGCTGGAATTGTAGCAATGCTGGTTTGGGCTGAAACTAGTACTTTTGCGCTAGCTTTTGCTCCAAACGCGCCTTCACTTCTGGCCACTCAGTATCGAGAATGCTGAAGTAAACTGAATCGCGCTGGCGGCCGTCCCAGCAGAGCATGTGCTTCCGCAGCACGCCTTCTTCTTTCGCACCCAGGCGCAGGATGGCTTGTCGCGAGCGCTGGTTCATTGCGTCGGTCTTCAACTCCAGGCGAAGGCACTTCCAGTTTTCGAAAGCGTGGCGGAGCATCAGATACTTGGCCTCAGTGTTGACGGAGGTCCGCTGCCATGCGGGGGCAATCCAGGTCGAGCCGATCTCGACCTTCCGGTTAAGGAGATCCATGTTCATAAAGCGAGTTGTCCCTGCGATGCAATTTTTTGCTTTTTCGAAAGTTGCGAATGGAACTGATACGCCACGGTCCTGTTCATGCAAGACTTGTTTGTTAAAGGCGCGGAAGTCGTCAAGGACTTCAAGTTTGTAGGGAATCCAGCGAAACAGGTCCCCCAGGTGATCTTTGGCAACCTCCCAAAGTAAATCGGCATGCTCAGGTCGAAACGGTTCCAGGCGGACATGAGTGCCTTCGAGAGAAAAGGGCGAAATCGCCGGATGTATGCTCAATGTGAAACTCTACGGGGAATTGTACGTCTATTATCCTGAAGATTATCTTTGCATCTAGCGGCGGGTTTCGTCATCTCACTGAGTTACGAGCTGTGGGCGGGCAGCTTTTGGCAGCCCTTTTGTGCGGGAACGATAAGCTTGTAGCGCGAAACTCGCTGCTCAATCTTTTTTATGAAATCTCACTGTTACCCATTCCGGCAGATTCCTCATAGCAGCAAATTGTTTCTTGACTATCTCGATTTCACTCCGTCTGTCCAACAGTTTTATTCGCGATCGCCACGGTTTCTTGAATGGGCAAAAAATGAGGTACCGAGCATCCAATATCCGGCAGAACGTCGTGCTCACGTTGCGACAATTTTAGGGCGCCAAAACAAGACGTGGGCAGCGGGCGAGAAAACGCTAGAGAACATCGAGCGGTTCCGTTCGGGTGCGTGCGCGCTTGTAACCGGGCAACAGGTGGGATTGTTCGGTGGCCCAGTATTTTCGATTTACAAGGCGCTAAGTGCCGTCAAGCTGGCGCAAGAAGCCGGAAAATTGGGAGTGGATTGTGTTCCTATTTTTTGGCTTGCGACTGAGGACCACGATCTCGCGGAAGTAAATCAGGTGCGCATTCCCGGTTCGGATGGGCATTTACAGACGCTGACCACCGGGGCGCACGGGAAGCCGGACGCACCTGTTGCAACAATCACATTTGGGCCAGAGGTTTCAGAAGGTGTCGCTAGCGCCAGCGAATTGTTGGGAGAATCGGAATGGGCCAAGTTGCTTCAAGAATGCTACCGGCCGGGCGAAAACTTCGGGTCGGCGTTCGCCAAGTTGTTCGCGAAAATGTTTTCGGAGTTCGGAGTGATTCTGCTCGATGGCTCGGACGAGGAGCTCGACAGAATTGCTGCTCCAATTTACGGATCGGCAGTTGAACGGGCTTCCGAGATTGCGCATTCGCTGCTCGACCGCAACCGGGAGTTGGAAGCCGCCGGGTATCACCAGCAAGTGCGGGTTACGGATTCTTCCACTTTGTTGTTCGCTATGCGAGATGGAGTGCGTATTCCGATTCAACAGGTGGAGTCGGACAGGTTTCTGATCAGCGATAAAAAGCTTTCACGGCAGGAACTGTTGCAGACGGCTTCGCAATCCCCGCAGGCGTTCAGTCCGAATGTGCTTCTGCGGCCGGTGGTGCAGGACTATCTTTTGCCTACCCTGGCTTATGTCGGAGGCGCGGCTGAGGTGGCCTATTTCGCGCAGGCTGCGGTTACGTACGAGAAGTTGCTAGGAAGAAGAACGCCGATTTTGCCGCGGTTCTCTGCCACGATTGTGGAACCAAAAATTCAGTCGCTGCTTGAAAAGAGCCACCTGAACGCTACTGACCCATTTCAGGGGCCTGACGCTCTGCGGGGCGCGATCGGTGAGCGGAGGTTGCCGCCGAATTTACAGTCGTCATTCGAGCACGCTACTGCTGCCGTCGAGCGGTCGATGAAGGCTGTGCGTGAGGCGATCGCGCAACTTGATAAGACGCTGGTCGAATCGGCTGAGAATGCCGAGTCGAAGATGGCTTATCAGATTACGAATTTGCGCGCCCGCGCTTCGAGGGCCGAGTTGCGCCAGAGCGAGGTGATCCAACGTCATGCGGACACTTTGAGCAACGCTCTTTACCCCGAAAAGACGCTGCAGGAACGGGAGTATGCCGGGGTTTACTTTTTAGCGAAATATGGGACGGAGTGGATGAATGGCGTGTTCGAAAATATTCATCCCGATTGTTTGAATCACCAGATTATTAAGTTGTAAACCGCGGCCTGTGGCTACAACGTCCGGCAACAGGTTCGATTGCCAGGGCTGGTGGCTATAAGCTAGAAGCCAGATTTATCGGTTGCTGCTGTGTCATGCAGTGGATCGCACCGAAGCCCCAGATTAAGTCTCCGCAATAAATTCCTACAACATCGCGATCGGGAAAGATATCTGAAAAGATGTCGAGTGCGGTGCGATCGTTCGGATCATTGAAGACGGGAACCAGCACGACGCGGTTTGCAATGTAGAAGTTCGCGTAACTTGCCGGCAGGCGGCGGCCCTCGAAGTAGACCGGGGCTGGCATGGGAAGATCGATCGTGGCGAGGGGCTTGCCGTTCTCTATCGTTGCATCGCGCAGACGGCGGATGTTTTCGCGCAGAGCTTCGTAATTTTCGCTTTTAGGATCTGCATCAATGCAGGTTACGACAGTATCCGGAGAGACGAAGCGTGTGATGTCGTCTACGTGTCCATGGGTATCGTCGCCGACGATACCGCGATCGAGCCAAATGACATTGTTCGTGCCCAGGTATTCGGCGAAGACTTTCTCGTAGTCACGCTTCGTCATCCCTGGGTTGCGCTGCTGAACGCGGCTGAGCAGGCACTCTTCGGTGGTGATCAGCGTGCCACAGCCGTTGACCTCGATTGATCCGCCTTCAAGGACGACGGGCTTGTTCCTGAATTCGGGCCGGAGTTCTTCGGCGGCGACGGCCTTCGCCATCAAGCTGCCGATTTTCTGATCGCGCTTCCAGTTGGGATATTTTGCCCAGGCGTTGAAGCGCCATGTAATTGCGGCGAACGGCATTTTCGAGCTTTGGCGGGCGAGGGCGGCCGGCCCACATGGGTAGACAAAGGCGCAGCCGGAATCTCGCGTCCATACCCGATCTGTGGGCCAGCGGTGGAAGCGGACATTGTCGTTCAGGGCGTGTGCGCGCTTCAGCGTTTTGCGCGCCAGCTTTTCTGCCGAAGCATCTTTGACGATAATCTCTACCCGCTCTTGCCGGCTGAGATAGCGAATGATCTCAGCATAGACCCAGGGAATTGGCTCGAACTTACCAGGCCAATCGAGCTTGTAATGGGGCCAGGCGAGCCAGGTGGCAGCGTGCGGCTCCCACTCGGCGGGCATCAGGTATCTGGGTTCCTGTTTCGATAAAGCTTTCATCCGGCGTTTCTAGCAATATAGCAACTCAGTTCTGCAGCAGAGAACAACGAGTTTTGAATCATAATCCCCACGAAATGCGTCTGTTATAATGACCGCAGTAAACAAGGCAAAGGAGAGATATGGCCACCACAACCCCTGAGATAAAGCCGCAAGAAAATACCAAGAAAGCCCCAGTCACGCTGACGCCGAAAGCGGTCGCCAAGGTGAAGGAAATCATGGGCCAGCAGGATCCAGTTCCGGCTGGGCTGCGCGTGGGCGTGGTCGGAGGGGGCTGCTCCGGGTTCTCATACTCGATGTCATTCGAGAACTCTCCCGGAATGATGGACAAAACCTTTGATTTCGACGGGCTGAAGGTCTATGTTGATGCGACCTCGGTTATGTACCTGAACGGCTGCACGGTTGACTATCTCGAGACGATTGAAGGCGCGGGTTTCAAATTCGAGAACCCGAATGTGAAGAGCACGTGCGGTTGCGGATCGTCGTTTAACGTTTAGATTCGGTCCAAAGTTGGGAAAAGGAAAGGCCCTCGTGACGAGGGCCTCTTTCTTTTGAGTTCGATTTATTGCTGTTGCTGATTTGTTTGCTGCGGTTGCTGGGGTTGGTTGTTAATCCCACCTGGAGAGAGGCCGAACCCCTGGCTTTGGCCGTTATTTTGTTGCCCATTCTGCATTTGGTTTACCGACATCGCGCCTTGAATCGCCGGTTGATTTGGCGTGGTGAGCAGACCACCGCGGTCCGTGCTGGGGTCGTAAATAAATTGCCACTGGTAATAGCGGTCTTTCTTGTTGAACACGCGAATAGTTCTTTCCTTGCTGGTGCTGGCGACGCCAACGATGGGCAGTCCACCGAAAGTTGGCCCGTTGAACCCACTCTGATTCGGCTGAGATGAATCGCTATCACTCTTCGAACTTGACGAATCTGTGTCCTGACCGGATTTGTCCTGAGTCCCTGATTGCTGCTCAGTATTTTCTGTAGACGAGTTGTTTGGAATCGCACTCGGCCCAGCACCGCCCGGCGATGCCATAGCAACCGTGTTCGGATTCAGAGCGCCCGGCGCGCCGCCTTGCATCATCGAAGCTCCGCCTGGAGTTCCCGGAGCCAAGCCGCTAGCCGCGCCGGGGCTGAAGGACATTTGAACGTCATTCATGCGGAGAAGCTTGAAGGGTTTTCCGGTGATTGGATCTTTGTAGCGTTTTCGCAGGAATCGAATGTTATTCGTGCTCTCAAGATCCTCGATTTTCGAGGGGTACCGTCCGAATTTCTTTACGTAGCGCCGGATGGCGCGCGAATACTGGACGCCGCGGTGAATGAGCTCCTCTTCGCGGTCGCGCTTGATCTGAAAGTCAACTTTCTGGATCCACGCCAGAGAACCAATCGCGAGCAGAGTCACGAACAACATAAGCGTAAGGAGCATGTAGCCTTGTTCGCGGCGACGGCGAGTTAGAGAGCAGAATTTCATCGAGATTGAATCATCGGATCATTGAATCATTAAAATCAGGCGAAATCTGAATGCATTGATTCACTTAATTCCGTTCACCCCTGGGTTAAGGGAATACTCTGGCGGTTGTTGCTGAGCACGTCGAGTATTTCGACCGCGTTCGCAGATATCCGAACGACCTTATAGCGGCGGTCAACAATGTCGCCTTCTTTGGCGATGAAAACATCTTCACCTTGTGCCAGGAAAATGCGTTTCGAACCACCCGCCGGAGTTGCGAATCCGTAGAATTTCAGCTCGATCGGCGGCGGTGGCGGCGGTACGTACGCGGCCGGCGTCGACGGCCCTGGCTGCGGCACGGGAGGCACAACGGGCTTCGGAATTTCAACGAAAACTCTGAAAATGTTACGCCCCGTTCCTTCGTACTTTGTGCCCTCGCTATACTTCAGCAGATCGGTTCGCAATGTGGGATCGAGTGACTGCCCGGGCGTTTGCTTTTTAAATGTACCGCGGCTTGTTTTTGCCGGTATCCTCGACTGCGCGAGCGAATCTGGCTGCACATTTGCGGAAACATTTACCGACGCAGGTGAACTGGAACTAGACGACCCTAAGCCCATAACGCTGGGAAACCGTGTGGCCATGAGCACTATAGCCACGACCACCAGCGAAACCGCCGCGATCACCTTGTTCCGATTTTCCGCGCCGAGCTTCACTACGTTGACCTCAAGTAGGTTTGAATCTTGATTTGCAACGAGACTACGCCGTTCGTTTCGTTGCCCAGATCCACACCGTTAACCAAAAAGAAAAGTTTGTTGCGTTCCAGAGCATTGATGAAGCGCACAAGCTGCAAATAATCGCCGGAGCAGCTTGCCGCGATTTCGACCGGTTGCAAGCCTTCGATTTGTGCGTCCTTCACCTGATACTTTTCCCCGGTAACGCGAACGCCAGTTTGGGCTGCTAATCGGCCAAGATTATCCGAAATTGATGACTCTTCTGCAGGGAACCGTTGTTGGTAGAAATCATCGATCTGCTCCTTGGCCCGTGGAATTTTTTTGTCCAATCCGCGCCAAGGCGCATATTCACGCGCCTTCAATTGCTGCCAGAGCTGATGCAATTCCCGCTGTCGCGCTTCGCGCATACCAGCCAGCGGAGTCATCAACATGGCGACGGCAACCGCATCGATGAGCACGAATGCGCCGGCTACGATCTTTAAGCGGTTGCGAGTCTTCTTTAGATCAGGCATCAGTTCATGCCTCCGCCGCTGCCGGGAGTTCCGACAGCAGGGACATAAAGCGCGCTGATGTCGAACTGGACGCGGTCCGCTTTGCCGGAATTTTGCTGCTGATCTTCATACCTCTCCGAGTCGATACGCGTCTGCTTGAAGTGTTTCGAGCTTTCCATTTTGCGTACCAGGTCGAGTGCCTGCTCGCGAGTTTCTCCCCCAACCACCAGCTTCAATTCCAGGTTGTTGTCTTCGGAAATATCCGGATGGATTGAAATCACGTGCAGGTGCGCCGGCATGACCTGCTCAAGCTGTTCGAAAACCATGGTCCAGGAAAAGGCTTTCCGCTCGAAAAGATCGTTCAAAAAGTGCGATTGATCGCGAATCTCACGATTCTCTGGACGGTTCAGCATTGACTGAGCCTGGTTCTTTTCCTGATCAAATGCGGCCAGCTCAGTTCGCAGTTTTGAAATATCCTGGCGATCTTTGCTGCCCTCCATGAAACCGGTCACGGCCAGAAACACCAGCAGGGCTGTGGTGAGCGCAAGCAGGGCGAGTCCTGTGCCCCAGTAGACCCAGAACTGCCGGGAATCCTCGTATGGCCGAGACGCGAGATTGATGTTGAAGCGCATGTCTTTGTCTAGGTTTCAGGAAAGCAGTGCGCCGACTACGCCGGCCATCCTCCATTTTGGAATAGAACCGCCGCCGAGCCCTAATTGCGATGCCGTAACCAATTCCTTCACCTCGGAGCCGGTTTGAGCTTGCAAAGCCGGGGCGGCAGCCGCGATATCTGAAACGCCTGCCACATAGACGTCCTCAATGTTGGTGGAATATGTGTCCTGAAAGAACACCACCGACGGATAAACGTCTTCTGCCAGTTGCTCGCCAGTGATGGTCACTCCGCGCGCGTTCTCGAGAGTGCGGAACAGCAGAAGTTGCTGCTTGTCCAGAATTGCAATGCTGGTAGTGTGGGCATCTACTTTGATGACCAGCGTGCCTTTCTCGCCGGGCACGCCACCCAGCGCCGCGATCATCGAAGGCAAAACCATGCCCGGACTGAAGCCAGCTTCACGAAACACTGCTTCGTAATCTTGTACAACGTTGTTCAGAGCCACTGCCGCGATTACGCGGATACCATCCGGGCCGGTTTGCGCGTGGTAGGAAACCGCAGCTTTGTCGACATCGAATGGAAGGGACTTGCGGAGCCGAAAACGGATCACGCCTTCGGCCTCAGGTTGCTTGTCGGGAAGGGTGTCAAAATCCAGCAAAACTACACGCACCGCGGCATCGGGCAGAATCGCGGTTACATCACGCGAGCGCCCGCCGACTTGCTCCAGCGCGCTGCGAAGCGCCTCGACGACGAGTTCGCGCTGACGAACGTTGTTCTCGGTCAAATCCGGAACAATACATCCGGGCGCAAGCTCGCTGGTCGAGCAAAGGTCCAGGACCTGGCGTGAATCTGCCGTGCGTGCTGCGATCACTCGATCAGAAGCGATTTCGCAAGCAAGTTTGGGCCGGGCGGAATTGGTGGCGCGTAACATCAGTCTCGAGTGGTCGGTTGCCAGTTACCAGTCAGAACTGCCAGCTCTCGATGTCTGGCAACTGACAACTGGAGCTGGCAACATGCTTTACCTCATCGTCTCAATAAACGTGACCTTGTTAATCTCCTTCAGAGTAGTCATGCCGTTCCGGACTTTGTCGAGCGCGGATTCGCGCAAGAACCGCATGCTTTCTTCACGCGCTGCCCGCCGAATTTCTGATGTTGGCTTGCGCGCAAGAATCATTTCGCGAATGCGATCGCTGAGGTCCAACAACTCGTGGATCGCGGTTCGTCCGCGGAACCCCGTGCCGGCGCATTCAATGCACCCCTGACCTTCGTAGAAGGGGACCTTCGACCATTGGTCGGGATCGAGGCCGCTGGCCTCAAGCACCTCCGGCGGGTAATGCATGGCCTGACGACATGAATTGCAGATCAGTCGGACCAGGCGCTGCGCGAGGATACAGTTCAATGCCGATACGAAGTTATATGGCTCGACGCCCATGTTCAGAAAGCGGCCGAGCACGTCGACTACATTGTTTGCGTGAACGGTCGTGAAGACCAGATGGCCGGTAAGCGCGGACTGGATCGCGATCTGCGCGGTTTCCGTATCGCGGATTTCGCCGACCATGATCTTGTCAGGATCGTGACGCAAAATGGAACGTAAGCCCCGCGCGAAGGTGAGCCCCTTTTTTTCGTTTACCGGAATCTGCGTGATTCCGCGAATCTGGTACTCGACTGGATCTTCAATGGTGATGATCTTGTCTTCTTCGGTCTTGATCTCGTTGATCGCGGCGTAAAGTGTCGTCGTTTTACCGCTACCGGTCGGGCCCGTGACGAGCACCATGCCGTAAGGTTCTTTGATGTAGCGTCGGAATTTCCGCAGATCGTCTTCGTCGAAGCCAACTACGTCGAGCGTGAGCGAGCGGAACTTTTCGCTCATGGATTCTTTGTCGAGCACACGAAGGACAGCATCTTCGCCGTGGATTGAAGGCATGATCGAAACGCGGAAGTCGATGGGGCGCTCCGGCTGGCCGTACTTCACGCGGAAACGTCCATCCTGCGGCACGCGGCGCTCGGAGATATCGAGCTCGCTCATGACTTTGATACGCGAGATGATCGTCGAGTGGTGCTCTTTCGCGATCGGCGTCATGGCCTGAGTGAGCACGCCGTCGATGCGGAACTTGATGTTCACCGAGTCGTCGCGAGTCTCGATGTGAATGTCGCTGGCGCGCCGCTGGAGGGCGGTAAAAATGGTTGTGTCGACAAGCCGGATAATCGGGCTCATGTCGCCCTGAGCGGTCAACTTATCGATCGTGATGCTTTCGTCGCCGCCTTCTTCTTCGTGTACTACGTCAAGCGTGAAGCCTTCGCTGGCGTCTTCGAGAACGCGCTTCGACTGCTCCGTCTTTTTAAGGATTTCGCTGATCTGAGACAGCGTGGCGACTTTGGTGACGATGCGCTTGCTGAGCAGCAAGCTGATTTCGTCAATCATCATCAGCTGGCTGGGATCAGCAATGGCGATGGCCAAACGTCCGTCGGTTGTTTCTTCCAGGGGAACGAAGTTATAGCGAAACATCAAGTGCGGTGAAATCTTGGTAAAAAGATCGTGGTGCAGTTGGAAATCCCGCAAGTCAACAAATTCGCAGCGATAACGCCGCGCAACGTCTTTAGCGCGTTCGAGTTCATCGGAACGGGTGGATGCTATTTGCCCGTTCTCGCCGCCATTGACGAGTACCGATTTTTTGTCTGCCATTGTTGCCATTTCCAAACCTGCCCTGATCTCCTAGTGGATGCTCGATCCCAAAGTGAATATCGGCAAATACAGCGAAATTAGGATTCCACCCACAAAAACGGCCATAAAGATCAGGATGAGGGGCTCGATCAGGGCCATAGCCCCCGCTAACGCCGTTTGCACGTCTTCCTCGTAGAATTCCGCTACGGAATTCAACATCGCCGGCAATGCGCCGGTCGATTCGCCAACCTCAATCATCTCTACCGAAAGATCGGGGAAAACCCTCTGCTCTTCGAGGCTTTTTGCGAGCGACTGCCCTTCACGTACTCTGTCCGCGGCCCGGTTCAAACCGTTCAGGATAGTGCGGCTGCTCATAGATGCTCCGGCGGTTTCGAGGGACGGTACGAGCGGCATGCCACCGGTCAACAGAGTCGAAAGCATCCGCGAAAAGGTAGAAACGTGATATTTCAGCCAGATATCCCCGATGAGAGGAAACTTATGAACCGCACGATCAATCGATTCCGCACCACGGTCCGTAGATTTCCACCGCCAAAGGAGGAACACTATGAGCGCGAGTCCAACCAAAATGAAAGGCGCGTAACGCTGGGCGTGCGTCCCAATGACGAGCATTAACGTCGTAATTGCCGGAAGCTGGGCATTTAAATCCGAGTACAATTTTGCAAACTGCGGCACGACGTAGGTGACGAGAAAAATGAACATTACGGTTACAACTGATACCAGCAGTGCGGGATAGACGAGCGAAACCGCCAACTTTTTCTTGAAGGAGAGCGCCATTCTCTGAAAGTTAACGTAGCGGTTAAGAACTTCGTCCATGCTGCCGCTCTTCTCGCCCGCCATCAGCGTGGTGGTGTAAATCTTCGGAAAGGCGTGCTGGGCCTCGAAAGCCTGCGAAAGCAACTCTCCGCCCTTAATTCGCTCGCGAATGTTTTGCAGCAGAGAACGAAAATAGGCACTCTTCTGGCGTTTAATAAGAAGATCCAACGAGCTCAAAACCGGAAGGCCCGCTTTGAGCAAGGTCAATAACTGCTGGTTAAAAACCAGGAAAGTGGAGGATTTTACCCGTTTGCCCCGACTGACCTTCCCACCGACAAGCAGCCCTTTGGGTTTTACCCAGTAAACCAGAAAACCCTGCTGGACGAAGCGATCGCGGACTTCGGCTTCGGAGATTCCGCTTTCAATTTGCTGCAGCAGGCGGCCGCGTTCGTCGGCAACTTTGATTAAAAACTCAGCCATTTTCTTTGGGAAAGGGCCCTCGCCCACCTCAGTCTAACATCCAAAAGTCCTCGAATTTACAGCTACTTAGCACCAAGTGTACCCCGAGTAACGTGAGCCGATGCTTAATTTCCGGTCTGCTCATCAATGACTTCTGTGCCCGGCGCCGGAGTAAATCGAAACTGGGAATCCGGAATATTTATGTTCTCCTTCTGATTGCTGAACCGGTATTCCGTAGTGGAATCGTCTACGGAATGAATGAGAATTCTCGCAATCTGGTGCTCCGGGGTGATCTCCAGAAGCACCTCGCTTATCCTGTCGCTCAGAGCTGCCGGCACGCCTCGTAAGATCATGTCATCCGTGTGCCAGGTTTCGATATCTGGCGCGAAAGATAGTCCAAATAACTCCTTCTCCAGCTTTGTCTTACCGAGCAAAAATGCAAGCGGCGAACGAAGATCGTCGAGAGATTTCATCGAGGACTTTCTAACCTGCTTTTCTAGTGGCAAGTACAGCCAGCCAGTGTGCCCGTCAGCGACAAACAGCTTCTCCTCAGGAGAACGGTATTCCCAGCGCATCTTGCCAGGTTTTTTGAGCCAGAGTTTGCCGGACTCGCTTCGAACGGCTCCGACGCCTTGATATATCTCTATGAAGTCGGCTTCGAGCGTTTGCAGGTGGTTGTACTTTTCATCGACCTGGTGTGCCACGGCTTTCACGCTCGGCAACCCGAACGCAGCGATTGCGATGACAGAAAGAGCAATGGCAGAAAGCACGGCGTGAGCTATAGCCTTAAGATTCATCCTGTGTTCTCGTTGGAGGCTAAGTGGCAGAGATATCGAAGGAAGCTGAGTTGTTGCTCTGTTTTTGGATGCTGAAACAGCAGCTTTGGAGTCTTAATTCCCAATACCCACTGAAATGTACGGGCATACCAGGTGTACTGTATCGGACAATCTAAGAAGACTCGCGATAATGAATAGGCTATAAATTGTGAGTTCCAATCCCAAAGTCCCGGTCGAACGGCGTCGGCGCGTAGGTCTGCTGCAAGACGCGCTGAGCCTTTCCAAAGGAGACAACCAGACACCACTCCGGCGGGAAAGTGACCAGGTAAGGGCACGCCTGCAACGCTGGATCGAACTTGCCGATAGGGCTTTGGGCAGGCATTCGAAGAATGACGATCACCCAGATTCGTCAGCCGCCTGATCGGAAGCCGTCAAGTCGCGTTTCGGAATAACGCGTAAAGCGGCGTTTTGTGGTATCTGACCAGAAAAGAGCAATTCACGATCACGTCTTCCAGGGTTGGATTCGCGTAGGCAAGGTAAACGGGACGCGGATTTCGACGGAGTGATTCTTCCAGGTTTCCCAGTAGCTTTCGCAAAGCATTTTGCGCCAGCGGATTAAATAAAAAAATCAGCGTGGGTTCCGCCGGAAACGCAAATTCCGTAGCATCCATACAAACAAGCTCGAGGTGGCCTGAAAGGGAACACTTCTGCTGCAATCGTTCAATATTCGCCTGAGCAATGCGATTCAATTCGGGAAGCAATTCGACTCCAATGATTCGACGAAAACTGTATTGGGCGGCGAGCAACAGTGCCCTGCCTTTACCTGAGCCGACGTCGATAAATGTGAATCGGCTGAGGTCGATCGACAGCGCGCTCATGAGTTCCCGAAATTCTTCGGGAGGAATGGGCTGGTAGGGCGAGCTCAAGAGTCCCATCAGGCGCGTACGCCAGCCGACGGTCGCGCTGGTGGTATCGACGTGGTGCTCCCAGTCGAAATCGACGTCCCCATAGCGCTGGCGACGTCGGTTTGGAAGAGAATCGCGAAGGAACTCCCAAAATATTGAAATGAGCAGGCAAGCCGTATCCAAGCCGGATTTCTCGTTGCGTTGCTCGCGCCACCACGATGCAAGAGCGGAACGAAGCGTGGATCTGTTAGCAGCCAAATGGAGGTGTTCGGTCCTGTGATGTTAATTGACGGGTTTGAGTTTCGGGCCTGGACTGGGGACATATCCTCGCGGCATTCCCTTGTCGATGAACGGCAGATCGTCAGGGTCGCTGACTACGGCATTTCCGTCCTCAATGCGATAAGGCCTTCCGAGCGGGTCGAGGGGAACAGCTTGAAGCAGACCGGCAGAGATCATTGCCGCGAAAGTCTCGGGATAGTGCCCGGTGCGCTGGCGGTAAGTTTCAATAGAACGATCGAGAATCGTTACATCCTCGTCAACTTGAACGGCCCGTAAATGTGCGGTCGCGTTGGCTCGAATCATTGGATCGTGGGTAGTTCGGTAGGTGGCTGTCCACATCAGGCGGGCGGTCGCCAGATCGCCGCCACGCTCGGCCATTTGCGCCGCCATCAGTTTCAAAAAGGGATGCGCATCCGGCAGCTGAGAACCGTGGAGGAATGCATCAGCCGAGTTGCGGTAATCCTTGAGATCGTAGTAGATGAAGGCCAGATCATAGTAGAGATGCCAGTCACCAGGATTGTTGCGAATCCCATGACGGACGAGTTCGATGGCTTCCTCTGGCGATCCCGCGCCATTGGGCGGTTTGGCGGACAAGAACATGCCGCCAAACTCGTAGGCGGGAATCAGATGTGGGTCCAGCTGAGTGGTTATGTTCAATAATGGCCAGAGCAGTTTGTACTCACCTCCTCCCAACGAGTGTTGCCCGCCAAAATATTGAACTACTCGCGTCCAGTAAATATCAGCGAGAAGGCCTTCATAGCCGAGACTCAGGCGTTTGAGGAGTTTGGGAGAGGAAATATAAAGCTGATTCTGAAATGTCGCCCATGTACGTGCGTTGTCGATTGAGCGGACCAGCACGACCTGGACTGTTAAGCAGGCGGCCAGTATCGCGCTTTTAACTGCAGTACGGCTCCGCGAGGTGGTCATTTTAAATTCCGGCGGTCAAAAATCAGCACGGCCCCGCTGAGTACCGCGGCCGTGTATACCAGTACGTACGCCGTGTTCATAACGATAAGGTGCAGGGGCACAGTTTCGCCGTGCGCGACTTGGCTGATCACGTTGAGGTCAGACAAATTAGGAATGAGATATGCCGCCGCAGTCGCAAACCAACGAGTAGCCCCGTGTGACATGCTGGCAAATGCCCGCAAGTCACCCGCAAAGCTGCCAATCACGAATAACCAGAATGCGAATACCGCCGCAAAGATCGGGGTGGAAAAAGACGAGAAAAGCAGCGCAAGCGCAGTGATTACGATAAATTGCAAAATGATGAAGTAGAGCGCTACCAGAACACCCGCATCAGATTTTTCAAGGTAATGAGATACATAAGCGAGAGCGGCAAAAACGCCGATTGCCATGAAAAACGTATTTACCACTAACGTTCCGGCGAGTCCAAAGAATTTCCCGGCGATGAATTCCCAGCGCCTGACCGGACGAGACAGCACCGTGTACAGCGTGCGTTTGTCGATTTCCTTTGAAACCAGGCCAATGCCGATAAAGATGGCGATCACCACACCAAAGAGCGACACGGCGGTAAGGCCGAGATTGATGACGACCAGCCGTTCGATATCGATTGAAACCTGCCCAACGAGAACGGCCGCTGCTGACATCAACAATGCGAAAGCGATCAGGTTGTAAAGCACGCGATCGCGAACGGCTTCGCGGAATGTATTAATTGCAATATGTCGCACGCGAGAGTTCATGGTGTTCTAATCACGGCTCGAAAGGTCTGAGCCATTCAGTTCTTGAGCGATCAGGCATGTCGCCCAGTGCTTCCTTCATTTGCGAGTACCAGTGCTCTGCACAGAAGCTGCTTCAGCCTTCGCCGTCCCTCCTAGTTGCGCCAGGAAATAATCCTCCAGTGATGTTCGTACGGGAGTCAACGAAACGAGCCGCATGCCAGCCTTGCGTAAAGCGTCTAGCACAGCATCCTGGGTTTCTTCCGGTACGACCACCCGCGTTGCTTCAGCGGAACTGTGAAATGACGCGGCTAGTGAACGGATGTTTGGCGGAACTGCTGTGCCCTGCCATACAATTTCGACCTTGCCATGTACGTTGGCGGTCAGTTCGGCAATCGCTCCTACGCCACGCAGCTCGCCCTCATGCAAAATGGCCACGCGGTCACAAAGCGCCTCCGCGTCGGAAAGGATATGTGTAGAGAAGAAAACAGTTTTTCCCCTTGCCTTCAGCTCCTCGATCAGATTGCGCACTTCACGTCTTCCCATCGGGTCGAGCCCTGACATTGGTTCATCAAGGAACACCAGCTTCGGATCATGCAAGATCGCTTGCGCAATTCCGACCCGCTGTAGCATTCCTTTAGAGAATTTTCTCAACTCTATATTCGCGGAGTCTGTCAGCTTCACTTGATCCAGCACGGCCTCTATCTTGGAAGAAAGCTGTTTCCCGTCTACCCCGGAAAGCCGGCCGTAATAGCGCAGGAGCTCGCGCGCGGTAAGGTGGTCGTAGAAGTAGGGCTGCTCGGGGAGGAACCCTATTTCCGCTTTCATACGCAGATCGTGGAGTTCCATTCCGAGGATTTGGGCTGTTCCGGCCGTGGGCGTGACCAACCCCATGAGGATCTTAAGCGTCGTGGTTTTGCCTGCGCCGTTTGGCCCTAAGAAACCGAAAATTTCGCCTTCCTCGACGCCAAGGGTCAATGGACGAAGGGCGCGTTTGGGGCGCTTGCGCCAAAATCCTACGCGGTAGGTTTTTTCCAGGCCAAAAATGTCGATCGCATGCATGCGAAGCGGCACCTGAAAAAATTATAAAGAATTTTCGGAAGAAGAATATGTTCCAGCGGCCTCGGGGCATTACCAGAGTGTGTATCTCGATCCGTGTTTACTGGGCGATGGGGTACCCTGTGCAGGTGGATACGTTTTGAGCAATTGCTGCAGCACCAACGTAGATTCGCAATACGCCATCGGTGACCATGCAGAAATTCCGCGTGCCGGTCGTATTGAACGAAACAGGCACTGAGCTGGAAACAAATTCGATATTAGGCGGTCCGGTGAAGCCGCTCGTGAAGAACTGGTACCCACTCTTCGTACCGCTAGATAGAACAGCATCGAGAATACAGGCATTCGTGCTGGTTGGGCCACCACTGCAATTGTTGCCCGGCCCAAGGTTCGAAAGCGCGGCCGCGTAGCCTACAGTCGCATAGGAAGTATCGTAGGCGATCTGGGCTGTCGTAATCTGGCGGACGGAACCGACGGCAGAAGATTCGTTTGCAGAGATTCGGGCACGGATAAGACTCGGGATCGCAATCGCGGCAATGATCAAAATGATCGCTACCACGATCAGGAGTTCGATCAACGAGAATCCTTTTTGGTTTCGCATATCTCCCCTTCGTAGATTTCTTCGCATCTGAATCGCCATTCCGGAATTACCAAAGTCGACTACGATATGAACTCGGCTGTATGTTCCACAAAAACAAAGAGCATCGGATGTTGCCATCCGATGCTCCTGGCTCGTACCCTCCCCCAGGTACTTCGCCAAAGTTATTGCAGCGGGCTCAACGCCTGGCAGGCCGCGTAGGTCCATGTCTGGCCGGATGTTGCCGGGTTGACGAACCGAACCACGCCGTCATCCACAGAGCAAAAGCCCTTATTTCCGCTCGTTCCGGCGGTGGTAGGCGCCGCCGAAGTCGAGAAATTTGGAAACGGAGCGGCAGCGCCGCTGTTCGATGACGCGAGTGCATACCCGCTCTTCGTGCCACTGGCCAGAACGAAATCGATGATGCAAGCATTCGTGCTGGATGGCGTAGTGCAAGCTACTGCGCTAGGCCCCAGTGACGCTAAGCTTGGTGCGTAGCCTTCGTTGGGATACGACGTCTGATACTCGATCTGGGCTGTGGTGATGGTACGAACCGAAGCCGCTGCCGAAGACTCGTTAGCCGCAATCTTGGCGCGCAGCAGGTTCGGGATTGCGATCGCGGCGATGATCAGGATGATCGCCACCACAATCAGCAGCTCAATTAATGAGAAACCCTTC
>Ga0070741_10000677_pt1 | contig 117220 bp, 119 predicted proteins | sample Coa_R1_4_FD_66440 | JGI IMG/M metagenome (GOLD analysis project Ga0070741, IMG submission 66440) | Surface soil microbial communities from Centralia Pennsylvania, which are recovering from an underground coalmine fire - Coalmine... | ecosystem: Environmental > Terrestrial > Soil >... | reverse complement strand
GACCTCCGCACCTTCGGCGAGGCGGCCGCGATTCTCCTCGAAACGGCGCGCGAAGTGACCTATGGTAGTGTCGAAATCGAGTACATGCAGTCATTCAGGGCGCGCGGCTGATGGTGCAGATAAGGCAATCGCTGTCGCTCGAGCTGATGCACGAGAACGACGTCGCGACCGTGCAGGAGATCGAGCGCGAGATCTTCGCCACGCCGTGGCCGCGCAACGCGTACTACCGCGAGCTCGCGTCGCGAGCGAGCGCTCACTACGTGGTGCTGCGCGCGGAGGGCGTCGAGGCGCCGCCGCGACTCAGCGGCGCGGACTTCGACCCGACGATCATCGGCTACGGCGGCATGTGGCGGATGTACGACGAGGCGCACGTCACGACCATCGGCGTGCGGCGCGACCTGCATCACCACGGCTACGGTCGGATCGTCTTCGCGGGGCTCGTTCAGGCGGCGTACGACATGGGCGCGAAGTGGATCACGCTCGAGGTGCGGACCACGAACGACAACGCGATGAAGATGTACGAGGGGTTCGGGTTCAAGGTCATCGGCCGCCGCAAGGGCTACTACACCGACAACGGCGAGGACGCGATCGTGATGTGGTCGGACTCGATCCACTCGCCACGGTTCCGCCGCGCGTACGAATGGAACCTGGAGCGCATCGAGGCCGACGTGAAAGGCCTGAGGCGCGACCTCCTGACCAAGTAGCCAGGATCTCCTCCCCGCTCGCGGGGAGGCCGGGAGGGGACGAACCAGTAACTCCAGCCCAACGGACAGCCCTGACCCTCGGCATCGAGACGTCCTGCGACGAGACGTCGGTCGCGCTCGTCGACGGCTCGCGCGTGCTCGCGAACGTCATCCACTCGCAGGTCGACGTGCACGCCGCGTACGGCGGCGTCGTCCCCGAGCTCGCCGCGCGCGACCACCTCGAGCGCCTGCCGCGCCTGCTCGAGCTCGCGCTGGAACGAGCCGGCGCGGCGACCGACGACGTGGGCCTCATCGCCGTGACGCGCGGCCCCGGCCTCGCCGGCTGCCTCCTCGTCGGCACCGGCGTTGCCGAGGGACTGTCGGCCGCCTGGTCGAAACCGCTCACCGGCGTCAACCACCTCTGGGGCCACGTCTACTCCGCCTTCATCGCGCGCCCCGACCTCGAGCCGCCGCTGCTCGCGCTCGTCGTGAGCGGCGCCCACTCCGACCTCGTCCGCATGCCCGAGCACGCCCACTTCGAAGTCATCGGCCGCACCCGCGACGACGCCGCCGGCGAAGCCTTCGACAAGGCGGCGCGGATGCTGGGCCTCGGTTTCCCCGGCGGCCCCGCGCTCGACCGCCTCGCGCGCCAGGGCGACCCGGCCCGGCAGCCGCTGCCCCGCCCGTCGCTGCCCGGCCTCGAGTACAGCTTCAGCGGCCTGAAGACGGCCCTCCTGTACCGGTTGCAGGACCTCGGCGAGGGCGTGGACGAGCAGGTTAAGGCGGACCTCGCGGCCGCGTTCGAGCAGTCCGTCGTCGAATCGCTCCTCGCCAAGCTCGACGCCGCGCTCGACCAGACCGGCTATCGCGAGGTCGTCGTCTGCGGCGGCGTTGCCGCCAACACGCTCCTCCGGCGCCGGGCGGCGGAGGTGGTCGGCGACCGCGCGCGCCTGACGATCCCGGCCCTGGAGCTGTGCACCGACAACGCGGCCATGATCGCGGTGGCAGGGGCGCACGCAACCCGCCGGGCGGCGACGGTCGACCCGTCACTAGGATGGGAGGCCTGATGGCGGTCAAGGGCTGGGCGGTGGTGTTCAAGGGCGAGCGGCTGAAGGCCGACCTCTTCGCCGCCGTGCTCGAGGCCAACGGCATCAAGGTCGAGGTCTTCGGCGACACCGCGTACTCGGTGGCCGTGAACTTCACCGAGGCCCGGGTCTTCGTGCCGGAGGAGTCGGCCGAGACCGCACGCGAGCTGATCCGCGAGGCGGAGGGCGAGCCGGCGGAGTAGCCCCGGACGGAGTCCCCGGGGTTTGGCGCGCCTACCTCAGGGGTATTAGAATTGGCAGTCGGCTCCCGCGAGTGCTAAGCGCTCGGAGGTGGGGAGTGCCAGACGAAAATTCTCAAGCCAACAGGTGAGGAGGGCGCACATGAATCTGAGGCCGCTCGGCGACCGCGTAGTGCTCAAGCCGGTCGAGAAGGAAGAGAGGACCAAGTCCGGGATCGTTCTTCCGGACACCGCCAAGGAAAAGCCCCAGGAGGGCATGGTCGAGGCGGTGGGGACCGGAAGGATCCTCGACAACGGCCAGAAGGTGCCGATGGAACTCAAGGTCGGCGACAAGGTGCTCTACGCGAAGTACGCGGGCAACGAGTTCAAGGTCGACGACGTCGAGTACCTGATCGTGTCGGAGAAGGACGTCCTTGCCGTCGTCGGCTCGAACGGCCACGACAGCAAGAAGAAGTAATCAAAGGCTAAGAGGGAAAGGTATATGGCAAAGACAGTCACATTCGACGTAGAGGCGCGGCAGGCCCTCAAGAAGGGCATCGACATCGTCGCGTCATCGGTTCGCATCACGCTTGGCCCGAAGGGCCGCAACGTCGTCCTCGAGAAGAAGTTCGGCGCCCCGACCGTGACCAACGACGGCGTCACGATCGTGCGCGAGATCGAGCTCAAGGACGCGATGGAGAACACCGGGGCGCAGCTGCTCCGGGAGGTCGCGACCAAGACCAACGACGTGGCTGGTGACGGCACCACCACGGCGACGATCCTGGCCCAGACCATGATCAACGAGGGCTTCCGCAACGTCACCGCGGGCGCCAACCCCATGCAGCTCAAGATCGGCATCGAGAAGGCCGTCGAGGCCGTCGTCGAGGAGATCAAGAAGCTGGCGGTACCCGTCAAGGGCCACGAGGACGTCGCGCACGTCGCCGCGATCTCGTCCCAGGACGCGAAGATCGGCGAGCTGATCGCCGAGGCGATGGACAAGGTGGGCAAGGACGGAGTCATCACGGTCGAGGACAACCAGGCCGTGGCGACCGAGCTCGAGGTCGTCGAGGGCATGCAGTTCGACCGCGGCTACGTCGCGGCCTACATGGTCACGAACCCCGACCGGATGGAAGCGGTGCTCGAGGAGCCTTACGTCCTCATCACCGACCGCAAGATCTCGGCCATCACCGACCTGCTCCCGGTTCTCGAGCGGGTGGTTCAGCACGGCAAGCCGCTGCTGATCGTCGCCGAGGACGTCGAGGGCGAGGCCCTCGCGACCCTGATCGTCAACAAGCTCCGCGGCACCTTCACCGCGGTCGCCGTCAAGGCGCCCGGCTTCGGTGACCGCCGCAAGGCGATGCTCGAGGACATGGCCATCCTGACCGGCGGCCAGGTCATCAGCGAGGACCTCGGCCTGAAGCTCGACCAGACCAAGATCGAGCAGCTCGGCAAGGCCCGCCGCGTGACCATCACCAAGGACGACACCACGATCGTCGAGGGCGCCGGCAAGGCCGAGGCGATCCAGGCACGGATCAAGTCGATCAAGGCCCAGGTCGAGGAGACCACCTCTGACTTCGACAAGGAGAAGCTGCAGGAGCGGCTGGCGAAGCTCGCCGGTGGCGTGGCCGTGATCAAGGTCGGGGCCGCGACCGAGGTTGAGCAGAAAGAGAAGAAGCACCGCATCGAGGACGCGCTGAGCGCGACCAAGGCCGCGGTGGAAGAGGGCATCGTCGCGGGCGGCGGCACCGTGCTGCTGAACGCGCAGAAGAAGCTGGACGGCGGGCTCGGCCTCAAGGACGACCAGCTGACCGGCGTCAACATCGTCCGCAAGGCGCTCGAGGAGCCGCTGAAGCAGATCTGCTCGAACGCGGGCAAGGAAGGCTCGGTGATCCTGGAGACGGTCCGCAAGGGCAAGTCGGGCGAGGGCTACGACGCCCTGAACGACAAGTTCGTCAACATGTTCGAGGCCGGTATCGTCGACCCGGCCAAGGTCACGCGCTCGGCGCTGCAGAACGCCGCGTCGATCGCCGCGATGGTGCTGACCACCGAGGCGATGGTGACCGAGGTTCCCGAGGAGAAGCGTGGCGGTGGCGGCATGCCGGGTGGCATGTCCCCGGACATGATGTAAAGCCGAGAGGCACATTTCAAAGAGCCGCCCTTCGGGGCGGCTCTTTTCTTTTTCGGGGAACGCGGCCACAGTAGTGTCGTGAGGCTTCGCGTGGCGGCCCTCGCAGCGCTCGCCGTGGTGGTGCTCCTCGCGCTCGGCGTCGTCGGGGGCGTCCGGCTCGGCCGGATACCGAACCCGTTCGGGATGTCGTCGGCGCAGATTGCTCAAACGGTCGAGCCGTCCGTGGTCACCATGAAGGTCGACCAGTTCAGGGACGGCAACGCATCCGGCGCCGGCTTCGTATACGGCCAATCGGATCACATCCTCATGAGCGCGCGGCTGCTCACACACGCCACCGCGCTCACAGCCTCGGACCGGTCCGGGAAGTCATACCCGGCAGACGCGGTCGGTGCGGACAAGACGGCCGACGTCGCGGAGGTCGTCGTCAACGGGCTTGCCGCGCAACCGCTGAAGAGCGCGAGCCAGGCGCCGTCTACCGGCGCGGACGTCTACGTGCCGCGCAGCTCGTCCAGGCCGATGGCGCACGGCGTCGTGACCCGGATCGGCTCTGGCGTGATCGAGACCAACATCCCGGCCGAGGCATCGGACGGAGGCGAACCCATGGTCGATGGGACGGCGAGGGTCGTCGGGATCGTCAAGGCCGGCTCGAGCGGAACAGTCTCGGCCACCGTGACCGCGGCGTTCGACGGCGAGGCGACGGCGTGGGCGAAATCCGACTCTGCGATCGCCATCGGCCCGCCGCCGGTGACAGCTCCCGCGAAGCTGCTGGTGCTCAGCTCAATCGGCCCCTCGTGGAGGGCCCTTCCGGGCAGCGCCTATGACAACGGCACGGCGTGGCACTCCGCGTGGGAGCGGGACCCGACGGCCCAGTACGGAGGGATGACCGTCGACATCTACCTCGTCGTGTTCGCCACGATCAGCGCGGCGCCGCCCGAGATCCCATCACGGCTTGCCGACGCCAAACGGAACGGCTATTCCACGGTCGGGCCGCTGACGGGCCTCGGCGACGAAGGCACGGTGCTGAAGAAGGCAACGAAGGACGAGGTCATCTACGAGCTCATCTGGCGCGATCGCAACTGCGTCGTCCTGATGTACATGTCGGCCGCACCGCCGCCGCCCCCGGGCTTTTCGCTGTCCGCCGCGATGAACATCGCCGCGGCGCAGGAAAAGCCGATCGCGTCGAACCTCGGGTCCTACTGACGCTGCCGGGAAGGCATCCTCCCGCGCTCTCGCGGCCCGCGCTGGCGGCGTTCGACCGGTTCGTCGACGGGGATGATCCCGCCGAGCCCCGCCATCCGCCGGCCCGCGAACGTCACCGCGAGGGGGAGGAGGAGCATGAACGAGGCGACGATCATCGACAGGGAGTCGGGGAGGTGGCTCGGGTCGCGCATGCCCAGGTAGGTCAGGTAGCCGCCGCCCGCGGCGGTGAGGATCACGATCAGGGTCGCAATCCCGATCGCCCACAGCCGGTACTCGCGGTACATCGGGTTGGCGTTGCGGCTGGCCAGGCGTAGCACCCACCACGCGGTGAGGCCGTTCAGCACGAGTCCGCTGAGCAGGGCGCACGCCGCGACCACGACCCGGAAGGCGGGGAGGTGGCCCATGACGAATGCCGAGATGTTGACCGCGAGGATCCCGATCGGCGTGATGACGCCGAGGGTCAGAAGGATGCCTTCTCGGAGTCTCCTGCTCGTCTAGTTAGCTAGTGGCCGCAGCCGCACGCCTGCGCGCCGCCCGCGTCTTCGCCCGTGTCGAACGAGTGGCCGCAGGAGCAGGAGTGCACAGCGTTCGGGTTGTGCACCGTGAAGCCGGCGCCCATCAGGCTGTCGATGTAGTCGATCTCGGAGCCCTGGAGGTACGGCGCGCTGAAGTCGTCGACGAGGATCTGGACGCCGCCCGCCTCGATCACGAGGTCCTCGGCCCTGCGGTTGTCGTCGAAGGCCATGCCGTACTGCATGCCCGAGCAGCCGCCGCCGCTGACGAAGATCCGAAGCGCGAGCTGGGGGTTGCCCTCCTTCGAGAGCAGCTCCTGGAGCTTGGACTGGGCGTCCGAGGTGAGTGAGACGACTGCTTGTTCGATCACGGAAAAGATGGTACCAGCCCGCGGGCTAGCGCCGGCCGATCTTGAAGCCGCCGCCCTTGGCCTTTTTGTCCTCGCCCGCCGTCGACCCGGAGATGACCTGGGCCAGGCCCTCGGCGCCGCGCGCGATGGCGCTCTTGGGGTCGGTGAGGACCAGGATCTCGCCCTTCACGGCCGCCTCGTCGGGCTTGGTGCCGTCGAACTCGATCTCGACCGCCAGCTCCTGCTTGAGGGTCCGGATGACGTCCTCCTTGCTGACCACCGACTTCGGGACCTTGTTGTTCAGGGCGAGGATCACCCTCCCGGGCACGATGTTCAGCACGTTGGTGAAGATCTGGAGCAGCTCGCCCACGTCCTTCAGGGACGAGAGCTCGGGGGTGACGATCACGAGCACCCGCTGCGAGTGGTCGAGGACGGTGATCACGATGTCGGTGAACGCGACGCCGAGGTCGAAGACGATGTAGCGGAAGGCGTTCACCAGGATGCCCATCGCCCGGTTGACCAGGTCGACGTTGATCAGGTCGGCCTGCTCGGCGCGGAGCACGCCCGGGAGCAGCATCATGCCGCCCGGGTGGTGGAGGATCGCGCCCAGCACCGCCTCCTCGAAGTTGTCCGGCGGAACCTGCGCCGCCGCGGCGAGACAGCCGGTCGGGGTGAGGTAGGAGATCAGCGCTGCGTGGTTGTAGGGGAGGGCGAGGTCGACGAGGAGCACCTCGCCGGGGAAGCGCTTGCCGAGCGCCGCCGCGAGGTTGACGGCGATCGTCGTTCGGCCTGATCCGCCCTTTGGCGAGTAGACCGCGATCGTCGTCGCGGCCTGCTCGGGCGCGACCATGCGCGCGCGGGCGATCAGGTTGGGGAGCGTGTCCTTGCGCTGCTCGACGAGCTTGGTCAGCTCGATGAGCGCGTCGGAGTCCGGCGGCAGCGTCTCGTACAGGGTGCGGCGGTCGAGGGTCAGCAGCCGGCAGTCCTCGAGGGCGCGAACGCTGGCGGTGCGGGTCTCCTCGGAGATGAGCGCCATCTCGCCGAAGAAGTCGTCCGGGCCCATCAGCGCGATCGTGATCGTGTGGCCGGGCGACTCCTCGACGTACACCTCGCAGCGCCCCGACTCGACCACGAACATCGTGTCGCCGGGGTCGCCCTGGTGGACGATGACCGAGCCCTTCGCGGCGGACGCCGGCGCGAGGCGGCGGGCGAGCGCGTGGAGGATGTTGTCCGGGAGCGTGAAGAAGATGGCGACGCGCTCGAGGATCTGGTACCGCTTCCTAAGCTCGTCAGGGGTCCCGCTGCCCAGCTGCTGAACGTCGCTCAAAGCATGCGAATTATAGGTTTCGGTACCCGGGGGTCCCCAGACTGACGGGCGCTCGTTTGGAACCCCGATCGCAGCGGTGCCGCGCGTTGCGGAGAGCGAATTCGGCCGCTGGTAGACTTAGCCGCCGTCGGTCCCGTGGTGTAGCCTGGCCAAACACGCGGCCCTGTCAAGGCCGAGAACGCCGGTTCGAATCCGGTCGGGACCGCCATTTTGAAGACCGGCTCGGAGAGGTGGCCGAGTGGTTGAAGGCGGCGGTCTCGAAAACCGTTATGGGTCACTGGCCCATCGAGAGTTCGAATCTCTCCCTCTCCGCCACTCCCCGCCTGGCGCTGCCGCGCCGATGCACCACGCGTGATGGAAGTGATTCGGCGGCTCATCCTCAGCGCCGCCGCCGCGGCGGTTTCGCTCACGCCGCTCGGCGCCTTCGCGGCCGCGCCGGGCGTTCCCGTGAGCACCTCGTCCTTCTATGTGTTCGGGTCGTTCATCGACGTGTGCGGGCCGAACGCAACCACCGAGTGCCCGCTCTACAACGACGCCGCCACCGAAACCATCCCGGCGACCGGCGGCATGACCATCCTCGACTTCGGAGCACCCTGCTTCGCGCCGGCCACGCGGGCGTGGGGCATCCAGCTGCTGAACAGCCAGAGCTGCACGCCCGACAGCACCGTCGTCGTGCTCGCCCAGGCCTGGCTGCGCGGTTATGAGGCGAACCCGAATCGCTCGGCCTCGCCGCCCTACGTCCTCGTCGTCGGGACGAGCAACAGCCTGACCGCGGCGGTGCCCGGCAACGTCCTCACGCACGCCGAGATGGCCTCCCACGGGCAGGCGTGGTTCACGTCAGTCATCGCGCCGGTGGCGGCTGCGGCTCAGTCGGCCTCGACGCCGGTGACGATCTGGGCCGGCGACGACATCGAGCAGTCGAGCGACGGCAACTGGTACGACGGCGCGACGACGAGCGCGTGGGTTGACGCGTACGCGGCGGCGTCCGGCGCGCACAAGCCGTGCGCACCCACGCGAAGCGGGCTCCTCGCCAACTACGGCGACTATGTCCCCAACGAGCCCGGCTGGTCGCCCGCCGCGGTGTACCACGTGTCGTGGCAGTCGCCGCCCGCATGTCCGGTCCCGGAGATCTATCTTTCCGCGAACGCCAGCGAGTGGCAGAGCCTGAACCGATATGCGGTCAACGCCGGGCTCCCGCCGATGCAGTTCGTCGGCGTACTGTCCGAGGACCGCGCGCTCGGGAGCCTCTCGAAATCGGCGAGCTGGACCGCGCTCGCGAACACGACCGGCCAGCTGCCCCAGTACCTCAGCGTCATCCCCCTGACCGGTCGCATCCAGTCCGAGGTGCCGGACGCGCCATCCTCGGTCACGGCGTCGGCCGGCCCGGGGTACGTGATGCTCGGATGGTCCGCGCCCGCGTGGGATGGCGGAGCGGCGATCACGACCTACACCGTCAGCGTCTACGCCGGCGCGACGCGGGCGGCGATCGTCAGGTTCAGCGGCTTCCCGGCACCCGAGATGGTCATCGTCCCCGGCCTCGCCGGAGGGATCGAGTACAGGTTCATGGTCAGCGCGGGCAACCGGATCGGGACCGGCCCGCAGTCGTTCATCTCGAACGGCGTCGTGCCTGCCGCGCCGGCGCGGCTGCGCTAAGAACCCGGTCGGCCGCCTAGAGCACCGCCCTCCGGTCCGGCAGCGTCCGCCGCTCGGTGAGCCGGCGGTCCGGCAGCACCCTGCGGATCATCGCCCGACGCGGCACCTCGTCCGGCCGCGGTGACGTCCGGCGATCCCCGCCCATGAACGCGCGAGGCAACGAGCTGATCTCCGCCATCGAGCCCGCAGAGGGAAGGGCCGAGGCCGGCGGCGGGGTGCTCACGAAGGCGGCGCCGATGCTCGCGATCGCGGCCCCGAGCGTCTCGAGCCGCTCCTGCTCCGGCATCACGAGGTCGGGCGCCAGCAGCGTGCACGCCTCCACGAACCCTGCCGCCTGCGCTGCCACCGTGCTGGCCTGGGACACGACCCTCGGCTCGACGGCGCGGCCGCTGCGGCGCACGCTCTCGACCCCGTCGATCGCCTGGCCGAGAAGCTGCTCGATCCGCACCCTGGCCTGGTGGTGCGCCGAGATGACGACGTCGTCTTGCATAGACCCGCTTACTCCTTCGCGTGGGCGGTGAACCGGCTCGACTGCTCCCCGGCGGGCCTCCCGTACATGCGGAGGGGACGCAATCTGGCGCAGATCACGGTATCCGCGGCCCGCCTCGGGCGCGAGGGTCGTGTTGGCAGGCGCGTCCGGTCGGTGCGAGACCGCCATGGGCGCGGCGCCCAGCCCGGTTCCGTTCAGTCCCAGATACGGATCACGATTGCCGGTGCTGCGGCGAACCTGCGCGGCCTAATCTTGCAGACCATGGAATCGAACCTTGACTTCAGCGCGCTCCAGGCTCTCGCCGCCGAAATCCTGCGGGTGAAGCCCGAGCGCATCCAGATGAACGTGAGCCTCGCCCGGGACCTCGGCGCCGACTCGCTCGACACCCTGGAGGTCATGGCCGCGGTCGAAGACCGGTGGCACGTCCGCCTGACCGAGCAGACGCTTGGCGAGATGAAGAACGTCGGCGACCTCTGGGCCTACCTCGAGGAGCACTCGCCGCAGCTTCAACCGGCGAAGTAAGACTCGCGGAGCTCAGCCTCCGCGTTTCTGCAGCACCGACCCGGCCATCATGAGCTGCTTCTTGCCGAGCTGGCCGAAGAGGACGAGCAGCCCCAGGTAGAGCGCCCCGGCGACGGCGATCTCCGCCAGCAGCGCCAGCGTCGACCCGCCGATCGGTGACCTCAGCGCCGCGATCAGAAGCAAGCCGACGACGGCGCTCGCCGCGATGCCGGGCCAGAGCTGAGCCATCTGCGACAGCAGGCCGGCGTTCAGCCTGAACTTGATCGCGAGCGCCATCCAGATCGTCCTCACGACCTCCAGCAGCGTGAACTCGATCGCGATGCCGACGAAGCCCCAGTTGGTGACGACGGGATAGGCGACCGCGAGCGCGACGGCCAGGCTCACGAGGTTGATCAGCAGCGTGTCGCGGCGCATGTCCTCGACGAGCATCAGCGTCCAGTAGATCGGCGCGACGGTGCGCAGCCAGCCGTAGATCAGGATCACCTGGAGCGCCGTGGTCATCGGCAGCCACTTCGCGCCGATGACGATGGGGACCAGGTACGGAACCGTGATGACGCCGCAGATCGTCAGCGGCGTGATCACGAGGCCCGTGTACCGGAGGATGACGAGCATCGCCGAGCGGACGCGGTCCTTGTCCGGCAGCATGCGGGAGTAGGCGGGGAAGAGGCCGGTGCCGACCGCCCCGGCGATCTGGGTCGCGAGCAGGTTGCCGAGGTTGTAGGCCATTGCGTAGTAGCCGAGCGCGGTGACGCCCAGCACCTTGCCCACGATCATGTTGTCGACGTTCGTGTAGGCCAGCCGCAGCATGGAGCTCGCGAGCAGCACGCGCGCGTATGAGATCAGCTCTCTCGCGACCTTGACGTCGAAGCTGATGCCCGGGCGCCAGCGAGTGACGACGAAGAGACCGGCGCTGATCACCGCCGACCGCGCAAGCGTCGCGATGACGATGCTCCAGTAGCCAAAGCTCAGCAGCGCGAGCCCGACCGCCAGCACGGAGTAGACGATCGAGCCGATGACCTCCGGCATGACCTTCCGGCTGTAGAGCAGCTCGCGCTCGAGCAGCGCAGACGGGATGCGGCTCGTCGCGTAGACGACGATCGAAAGGTTGGTCACGACCAGGACCGGCCCGAGGTCCGGTTCGCCGAAGAACTGCGCGATCACGCCCGAGAAGCCCGCACCCAACACGTAGAGCCCCGCGCCCAAAGCGATGACGAGCCAGAACGCGGTGCGCGCGGTCGCCGAGAGGGTGCTCTCGGCGCCGCGGATCAGGCCCTGCGCGATGCCGATGTCCGTGAGCGGCAGCACGACCGCCAGCAGGACCGAGGAGAGGTTGGCGATGCCGAAGTCGTGCGGGGTGAGCAGCCGCGCGAGGACGAAGGTCGTGATCATCGTCATGACGCGGCCGCTCGTGCTCGTCAGGAAGGTGAGGCTGATGGCGCTGGCCGTGCGCTTGCCGAGGCCGTCGTCTTTCCTTCGTGTCGCGGCGGGCGCGCTGGTGCTCAACTGACTCGAATTCCTCAGGGGCCGGTTGTGACCGGCATTCGACACCCTACCCGGTGCGACCGGGTTACGCCATCTTCGCGAGCGACGCCGCCGGCCGCCTGACCAGCCTCGCGTACAGGTCGAGGTGCGCCCGCACGAAGTGCTCGACGCCGTAGCGCGCGGGCAGCCGGGCTGCGCGCCGGCCTTCGGGGCGGCTGCGATCGAGGACCCGGGCGAGCGCCCTGGCCATTCCGGGCGGGTCGGCGGGATCGAAGTATTCGACGCCCTCGCCGGCGACCTCGTGCAGCACGCCGAGGTCCGAGGCGGCCACCGGCGTGCCGCACGCCTGCGCCTGCACGAGCGGCAGCCCGAAGCCCTCGGCAAACGACGGAAAGAGCAAGCAGCCGGCGAGCGTGTAGAGGGCCCGGACGTCCCGTTTCTCGAGGCTGTCGAGCAAGCGCACCCTTTCCGCCAGGCCCAGCTCTTCGATCAGGCGGTGCGCCGCCGGCGCGTGGCCGGAGGTGCGCTCGACGAGCGCGACGAGCTGTTCCGGACGGCCCTCGTCGACGAGCACCTTGAAAGCCCTCAACGCCCCGGCCAGGTTCTTCCGCGGCTCGTACGAGCCGGCGTAGAGGACGTACGGCGGCTTCACGTCGAGGCTGGGGAGCACGTTCGGATCAGGGTTCGGCTCGAAGTCGACGGCGTTCGGGATGACGGTGATCCGGGCCGGGTCGACGTGCGCGAAGGCCGAGATCTGGGATCGAGAATCCTCGGACACCGTGACGACCGCGCTCGACCTGACCGCCCGGGCCAGGTTCCAGCGGTAGAAGACGCGGAGCCGGGCCGGCAGGTCGCTGCCGTAGTAGGCGAGCGGGATGACGTCGTGCACCGTGGCGACCACCGGGCAGCGAAGCCTCGGGACCGGCGGCGAGGAGGGCCGCACGTGGACGGCGGGGGCGTGAAACACGTCGAGCCGGTCGGCGGCGGCGAGGCGCGGAAGCTCTCTCAGCCGGCTGTCGATGGCCGCGAGCTTCGGATGGAACGTACGCGACGCAGGGCGCCACTCGACCGAAACCGGAAGCCACCCCGGCACCGGCTCGTCCACGGCGCCGTAGGCGATCAGGTGCACGTCGTCGGAAAGGCGCGCCACGCCCGAAATCAGCGTCTCGGCGTACTGCCCCATCCCGGTGAACCTGGCCGGCCCGGAGAGCCCCCACGCGTCCACACCGACGATGAGCGGCCTCAGACGAGCTCGACCTCTGCCGGCGGAGCGACGGCCGCCGGCCGCGCCAGCACGTGCGGCGGAAGTCGCCGCCAGGGCAAACCTCGCAGGCCCGAGAGCTCGGTCGCATGCTCGTCGATGCGTTCGACGAACCGGCTCCACGGGAAGTCGAGAGCGCGCGCCCGCGCCCGCGCGGACATGGCGTCGAGGTCGTCGTCGTTCATGTGCGCGAGGTCGCGGATCGCACCGGCGAAGGCTCGCGGCTCGTCGGCGCGGAGGTAGCCGGTCTCGCCGTCGACCACCGTCTCGCGAGGCCCGCCGCGGTCGACCGCGAGCACCGGCTTGCCGCACGCCATCGCCTCGAGAGGGACAAGGCCCCAGTCCTCGCTGGCCGGCGTGAAGATGACGGCCCGCGCCCGCTGGTACAGGTCCAGCATCTCGGCGTCGGTCGGGTCGACCACGAACTCGACGTCGGGCCGGCCGCCCGCCATCAGCTTGAGCTGGTGGAAGTACGGCCGGCTCTTCACGTCGACCATGCCGGCGATCACCAGGCGCTGATCGTTGTCGCCGGCGTGGGGCTTGAACAGCTTCCACGCGTGGACGGCGAGCTCGACGTTCTTCTGCCACATCATCCGGCCGGCGACGAGGAAGAACGGCTCGCGGCGCCCGTCCGGCCGCCAGCGCTCGGAGTCGACGCCGTGGTGCAGCACCTCGACGCGCGAGTCGTCGACCAGCCGCGCGTTGAGCACGCGCCGCCGCACCTCACCGCTGTTCGTGAACACACGGACGTAGTTGCGCCACAGGCGGCGGTCGGCGGACTCGTAGAGCCTGAACGCCGTCTGGTAGTGCGGCCGGCGGCGGCCCGCGAAGAAGCGGCCGCGCGTGTGGTTGTCGTACACGACCTTCAGCGGCGTGAGGCAGATGCACGAGGTCGGCACCGGCGAGCGCGCGGCCATCAGGTTGCCGAGCCCTTCGCTGATGACGAAGAGGGAGTCGTGCTTGCGGAGGTCGACGCGCTGCGTGAGGATCGTCAACCCGGCGTGCGCGACGTGCTGGATGGTCCGCCTCACCGATATCTCGCGCAACTGGACCACGCGCAGGTTGGCGAGCTCCGGGAAGGTCGACGCCGGCTCGAAGTGGTTCGTGTACAGCGTCCAGTCGTGCTCGCTGCGGGTCATAAGCTCGACGATCACGCGCTCGGCGCCGCCCTTGAGATAGACCCACGGGTAGTAGAGGGCGGGCTTCACGCGATCGCCTCGGCGTACACGTCGACGGTTTCCCGCGCGACGGTCTCCCAGCTGAACCGGGCGGCCCGGCGCAGGCCGGCCTCCGAGCGGCGCCTGCGCTCCTCGGGGTCACAGAGCAGGTGCTCCAGGGCGCGCGCCATGGCGTCGACGTCGAGCGGATCGACGGTGACGGCGGCGTCGGCCACGACCTCCGGCAGCGCGCCGGCGTTGGACGTGAGGACCGGCGTGCCGCAAGCCATCGCCTCGAGGGGCGGCAGGCCGAAGCCCTCGGCCAGCGACGGGTAGGCGAAGACGTCGGCGGCGGCATACATCGCGGGGAGGTCCGTCTCGGGGACGTAGCCCACCAGGCGGATCCGATCCTTGACGCTCGACGCCTCCAACGCGGCGCCGACAGCGCCCGTCTTCCAGCCCCACGTGCCCGCAACGACAAGCTCATGCGGCGCGCCGCTTCGCCTGACCGCCTGCTCGTACGCCTCGATCAGGCGGGCCAGGTTCTTGCGCGGCTCGATGGTGCCGACGAACAGGACGAAAGGCTTCTCGAGCCCAAACCGCCGGCGCACCGCGGCGACCGACGCGCTGGACTGCTGGGTGAAGCTGGCGTCGACGCCCTCTCCGACGACCCGCAGCCGTGGCGCCGCTGCCGGGTACTGCGCGGCAAGGCGGTCGCGGGTGTAGCGCGAGACGCAGATGATGCGAGTCGCGGAGTTGATAGCCCGACCGGCGAGGAACTGCAGGTAGAGATGCGACCGGAGCCGATGCAGCGAGCCGTCGCGGTAGAACATGTCGTGGATGGTCACGACCGTCGGGCAGCCCAGCGCGAGCGGGAGGATGTAGTTCGGCGAGTGGTAGACGTCAGGTCGCAGCCGCGCAACCTCCATCGGCACGACGGTCTGCTCCCAGAACGCACGGAAGTATTCGTTCGGGGTGGGGAAGGGGGCTCGGATGCGCGAGATCGGGACGTCGCCGAGGCCGTCGTCGGCGCGGGTCAGGAAGACGGTGAGGTCGCGGCCGAGCGTCGAGCTGAGGGCGCGGACGAGCTGGTCGGTGTAGCGCACGACTCCAGAGAACCGACCGCGTAGCGAGCGCCCCATCAGCGCGACCTTCACGACTGGCCGAGTTTCGGCGCCTCAGGTTGCGTTCCGGTAACGGCCCAGGCGGGCGCGAATTGCAAACCTGTTCGCCCCTCGCGCCGCCGGTATGCTCGCCGGCGTGTCAGCCCGTGACCGGTGGATTGCGGCCGGGGTGGCGGCGGCTCTCGTCGTGGTCGGGCTGGTCGGCGCCGTGTACTACCGCCGCCACCATCAGCCGGCGGGGACGCCGCCGCAGAACTTGAACGTGACGCCTGCGCCGACCGGCAGCGTCGGGCCGACGCCGCTGTACGTGGTGTCCGTCCCGTCGCTCCAGGCGTGGATCAAGCGAGACCCGGGCGAGAACGTGACGTTCAGGGCGATCCAGGGCATCGCGAACCGCGCCGGGCCGTCGATCTTCCTGCTCCAGTCGACCGGACCGGTCCACGACCAGGACTGGCTCGACCTGATGCAGTCGAAGTACGGGGCGCGGGTCGTCAGCAAGCAGGACTCGACGAACCGGATCACCGACCTCACGTGGTTCGTCACGCGCTTCCGGCCGCTGTTCGCCGGCTACGTTCTCTTCGACCTCGGCGGCCACGAGGGCTCGTCGGTCAACGTGGCGCTGAGCGTCGCGGGCGCGATCGACGCCATACCGATCGAGCAGAGCGACTCGACGATGATCCAGGCGGCAAAGGACGCCGGCCTGCGCCAGGTCGAGGACGTCCGCGGCCGCGACTACACGTGGCTGAAGGGCTCGAAGTACTGGTCTCATTTCAACCGCAGTGCGATCTACTTCAACGCCCCCAACACGCTCAGCACGGGCGCTGACCTGGCGGTCGCTCAACGCATGGCCGTCTATTGGGACGACGTCCGCAGCGATCCGAGCATGTCGACGATGGCGTCGATGCTCAGCGATCAGAAGCCCGGCGGCGTCGTCTTCGGCTGGGGCTACACGGATGCGCAGTACCGCGAAGACATCTTCGTCGCGGTCTCCAGCCGGTTCAGCCAGGGTCTCATGGACACGCCCGCCAACCTGTCCGTGTACATGCACTACCCGCTGCGCGGGTCGCTCGCGGCGCCGCCGCGGCCACCCCTGCCGACCGACCGCGGCAAGCACTACGTGGCCTTCGTCTACAGCGACGGCGACAACCCGCGGGTGATCTTCAACGAGCTGACCAAAAAGGGCAACGACCGGTACGAGAGCCCGCTGCGCGGCCGGTTCCCGGTCGGGTGGACCCTGCCGCCGACGATCCCGTCGCTGGCGGGGCCGGTGGTCAGCGACATCTTCGCCAGCGCGACGCCAAACGACGACTTCGTCGCGGGACCATCCGGCTTCGGCTACGCGTTTCCCTCGCTGATTCCGCAGAAGCAGCTCTTCGCGACCCAGACCGAGGAGCAGATGGCGACCCTCGACCTGAGCAACGTGCTCGTGCTGGACATGAACGGCGGCTCGGGCTTCACGCACCAGGCGCTGGATCCTCTGACGGCCGAGAGCCGAGTGCAGGGCGTCTTCTTCACGGCGTTCAACGGGCGGCAGCAGCCGCCGCAGGGTTCGGTCCTGTGGTCGAATGGGAAGCCGGTGCTGCCGACGGTGACGCTCCAGCGCCGCTCGTCGCAGCAGGACCAGCCGATCGCGAACGCCGCCGCGTACCTCAACGCGGCGCCGGCCGACCTCTCGTCGCCGGCCGGCTACACAATCGTCTACACCGATTTCTGGACGATCTCGATGACCGACCTCTGGCACATCGTGCAGAGGCTCGGGCCGACGGTCGAGGTGGTGCGTCCGGACGTGCTTGCGGCGATGGTCGCGGCCAACGTTTCGCGGTGACTGCAAGTCAGGGACAATCGCGCACCTGGTGGTAAATCTCGGTCGAATGACCGGGAATTGACAGATGAAGGGCTGAGTCCTTGACCCTCGTATCTTTACGCACTACTCTGTGCAAGCGCGGACGGTTTGTCGGGGCACTCGTGTTGCCAGAGGGTCGCCGCCGCTCGGTTTTTCAAAGCATCACGTCGCCGGTATTCAGGGAGAAGGGGTTGTTGGATCTCGCTCCGGGCTTGCCCGGAAACAGCGCTGTCGCCCAGGGCGAGGCGTTTCCGATCGAGTTCGCGGAGGCCATCGAGGCGGACGTGAAGCGGTACATCGCTCGAGAGCTGCACGACGAGGTCGTCCAGACGCTCACGACGATGCTGCTCGACATGGAACGGTTCAAGCGCGAGCAGTTCGGCCGGCTGAGCGTCCTCGAGGAGGTCAGCTCCCTGCAGGAATCGGTGCGCGTGGCGCTCGACCAGATCCGCTCGGTGCTGCTCGACCTGCGGAACCAACCGCTCACCACGACGGACTTCGTCGACGCGATTCGCCACGACGTCGCGCAGCAGTTCGAGGCGCGAACCGGAGTGCGCGTCACGCTGAACGTGTCACCGGCGTGGCCCGCTGCGCTGCCGGCGCGCGCGGCGCTGAACCTGCAGCGCGCGATCCAGGAAGCGCTGAACAACGTGCGCATGCACGCCGCCGCGAGCTCGGTACGGATCCAGCTCGACGTCGTGGACGACCGGCAGGCGGTGCTCGTGATCGCCGATGACGGCGTCGGCCTCGAAAGGGAGCGCCGGCATGCGGCCGAGCTGGGCATTCCGGGCATGCGCGAGCGCGCGACGCTGCTTGGCGGCGACATGACGATTGAAAGCAGCCCTGGGCGAGGGACGACGGTCAAGCTCACGGTTCCACTGACAGCGCTCGAATGACCGTCGCGACAGCCCCGGTTCGAGTCGTCATCGCCGACGACCAGACGCTCTTTCGCTCTGGCCTCGAGCGCCTGCTCGCGGACGACGCGCGTGTCGAGGTCGTAGGCCTGGCGGCAAACGGCGAAGAGGCGATCAAGCTGGTCGCGAAGCTCAAGCCCGACGTCGTGCTGATGGACCTGAAGATGCCGAAGATGGACGGCATCCAGGCGACCCAGCACATCGCCCAGTCGACCCCGGAGGTGAAGGTCTTGATGCTCACGACCTTCGAGAGCGACGGGTTCGTTCTGCAGGCGCTGAAGGCGGGGGCGAGCGGCTACGTGCTCAAGGACTCCAGGGTCGAGTCGATCGTTTCGAGCATCATCGCGGTGAAGTCCGGCGAGAGAGTGATGGCGGGCTCGGTCGGGAACCTCGTCGTCGGCATGCTGACCGGGACCAACAACCGCAAGGAGCTCTACGACGGGCTGACCGCGCGGGAGCTGGAGATCCTGAAGCTGATCGCCGAAGGCGTCGCGAACAAGCAGATCGCCTTCCGGCTGAAGATCAGCGAGAAGACCGTCCGCAACCACGTGAGCAACACGTACGAGAAGCTGCAAATCCAGGATCGCGCGCAGGCGGCGCTGTACGCGGTACGAAAGGGCCTGGTCGAAGCCTGACCTTTCTGGGCGGCTGTCCCTTGTTCGGCGGGTATGCCTGCGCATATCCTCGGACGCGATATGAGCCGGTTGGCTGTTAGTCGAGCGCGCCCACAAGAAGCGCCACAGGAGACGGTCAACGGCGCCGAGTCGGGCCGCGTTTTCGAGCTGTGGCGGTACCGCGAGGTCCTCTTCGCGTTCATCGTCCGCCACGTCAAGGTGCGCTACAAGCAGGCGGCGATCGGCATCGGCTGGTCGGTCCTGCAGCCGTTGTTCGCCTCGCTGCTCTTTGCGCTGTTCCTCGGCCGCTTCGCGCACATCGGCAGCGAGGGCGTGCCGTACTTCGTGTTCGCGCTTGCCGGCATGGTCCTATGGACCTTCTTCGCGGCCAGCGTTTCGTCGTCTGCGGAAAGCCTGATTCGCGACGCCGCGATGGTGCGGAAGGTCTACTTTCCGCGCACGATCCTGCCCCTTTCGGCGGTGGGCGCGGCGCTGGTCGACGTGCCGGCGGCTCTGCTCGTCCTCTTCGGCAGTGTGCTGATAACGGGAGGGCGGCCATCGATTTACTGGCTGCTGGTGCCGCTGCCGCTGTTGCTCGTGATGCTGGCCGCGACCAGCATCGGGATGATCGCTGCCGCCCTGAACGTCTACTACCGCGACGTTCGGCACGCGCTGCCCTTCGTCCTGCAGGTGCTCCTTTTCGCAAGCCCCGTGGTGTACTCGCTCGATGTCGTTCCGGGCAGATGGCGGGGCCTGTACGAGGCGTTCAACCCCATGGCGGCGGCGATTGAGGACATGCGGCGCCTTGTCCTGCACGGCACGCAGCCGGACTGGCTGTCGAACCTGGTGGCGCTGGGCTGGCTTGCAATCCTTGTGGTGGCGGGAGTGACCGTCTTCAAGGCGCTCGAGAAGGACTTCGCGGACCGACTGTGAACTCAATCGAATTCGACCATGTCACGAAGACGTACCGGGGCGCCGAGGGCTACCGCTCGCTGCGCGATGACGTGGCCGACCGGTTCCGACGCCGAACGCGAAAGCCAGGCTCGCGGTCTGCGATACATGCGCTGAACGACGTGAACCTCGAGGTGCCGGTGGGTCAGGCGCTGGCACTCATCGGTGACAACGGGGCCGGCAAGAGCACGGCGCTCAAGATCATCAGCCGCATCACGTATCCGACCTCTGGTCGCGTCACCGTGCGTGGAAGGGTCGGGGCGCTCATCGAAGTCGGCACCGGGCTCCACCAGGAGTTGACAGGCCGCGAGAACGTCAACCTGTACGGCCGGATTCTCGGCTTCTCGGGGCGCGACATCCGACGAAGATTCGACGAGATCGTCGATTTCGCGGGAATCGGCGCTGCCATCGATCAGCCGGTCAAGCAGTACTCGTCCGGAATGGAGCTACGTCTCGGCTTCGCCATCGCGGCGCACCTCGAGCCGGACATCCTCATCGTGGACGAGGCGATATCGGTCGGCGACGCCGGCTTCCAGTACCGGTGTGTCGAGCGGATGTCGAAGCTGGTGCGCGAGGGCCGAACCCTCCTGTTTGTCACTCACAACCTCGCGGCTGTCGAAGCGTTGTGCGACCGGACGATTCTGCTGGCGTCAGGCGAGATCAAGATGGACGGGGAGCCGCGCCGGGTCATCCACGAGTACCTCCGGAAGGTGCATGCGGATGTGACCGAACGGGCCGGATCGCAGGTGATCCTCGGGCCCGGCATCGAAATCCACGAGGTCACTCTCCATGACTCGGTTGGGAGGTCGGTGACGTCCATCAGGCCCGGTGATCCCCTGACCGTGCGCATCCGGTTCCGTACTACCGCTGAGCTCGACTCGCCGCAGTTCTCGATCGGAATTTCGGATCCAACGCTCGGCATGCTGACCATGGCTTCGATGCTGCTCGATGGCGAAGACCTCGGGCGCGTAAGCGGCGATACGTGGGTCGAGGTGTCGTTCGACGGGCTTCCATTCAAGCCCCGTGCATATGACGTCGTCGGAGACGTTCGCCAGAATTTCGGACGCATCGTCGATCTCCAGCGCCTGGCGCGGTTCCAGGTGGAGGACGACGCAATCCTGAACGGGACCGGGACCAACGTCGTCACCCGATCGATGCGCGGCGCACCGGTCCACCTGCCCTATCGCTGGCGGTACCCGGGCCGCGAATCGAGCGAAGACGTGATTGTTTCGGAGCTGATCGCCTCGAACGAGTGAACATCGGTCGTCAGTTCAGGCGGCGATCCAGCTCTCGAGGGTCGCGCCGACGTAAACGGGCGCGGCGCCGGTATTCGAGATCGCGATGCTGCCGATGGCGCTGACCGGCACCGTGATCAGGTTCTGAGCGGTTCCTCCAGCCGAGTAGCTGAGCTCGGCCGTCCCCGGCGTTGGAGAAGCTCCGTCCCACACGACGAGCGTCCCTGCCGCAGTGGAATTCCCTGCCCCGAGACCGATGACCACGGCGGCTACACCGGAAGCCGGGATCCCGGCCCACCCGGCGACCTGGACGGTGATCGTCTGGCCCGCTCCAATCGGTCCAGGCGCCTGCACAGCGGGCAGCGAAGAGACAAGGGGCTGGAACGTGGTGGCGTGCATGAGGCCGCTCGTCGACAGAGCTGCCGCCGCTGACGTGAAGGCTCCTTCCGTGTCCGCCGTGACGTCAACGCTCGCCGGGCCGGCGTTGTGAATGCTCACCTCGCCGCCGATGCCGACCGCGGCGTAGACATGGCTCGTCTGCGATGAACCTGGCGAGTACTCGATGCTCGGTAGCGGGGGCATTGGCGCGCCCGCGGCCCACACCATCAACGCACCGGCGGCGCTCGGTTTGATCGCGGTCACATCGGCCGAGACTGCCGCGATGCCGGACGCCGGTATCGGCCCGATCCCGGCCACGGGGAACGTGACCGTCTGACCGCTCGCGATCTGAGCTACCGGCGCCCCGATCCCTGCGGTCGTGTCAAACACGCGGAACGGTGGCTCCGGCAGGAAGCGCCCAGCAGCGACCGCCCCAGGTGACGCGCTTCGCCAGCCGGTTATGACAACGGCGGCGTTCGCCGGCGAGCTCCAGTTGTAGAGCGACAGCGACCCGCCGGCGCCGAGCGGAACCTCGACCATGCCGGTGGATGTCGCGCCGGCTTGAACACTGAGCTGGGGGACCAGGGGGTTCGCGAGCGTGGAGGGCCAGATCGAAAGCGATGTGGTCGCCGAAGCGCCCGTCGCGTAGAGCTGAACCACGACGCTCGTCGCCGACGCTGGGACCGGGCCGACGCCCGCCGCCTTGACCGTGACCGCCTGACCGGCAGCAATCTTGCCCAGGTGGCCGCCGACGCCGTTCAGCGTGTTGAGCACGGCGTAAGGCGCCGTCGTATGGAGAGTTGCCGCGGCTGCCTGTGGCGGATTCATCGAATACGCGACGACGTGCGGCGACGGGAGGTCAGGCGAGCTGTTGACGGCTACGAAGATGCTGCCGCCGGCCGCCGTGGGGCTCGAGAAATGGGTGACGCCTCCCACCCTCGCTTCAAACCTCGCGACCCCGGTCTGCGCGTCGATTCCGAGGAGCGTGCCGTGAGTGATGTCGAGATCCCAGACCTCGCCGCCGGCGACGATCGGCGGCCCCGCCCAGAAGCCGGCGCCGCCATTCGTGTAGCTCCATGCGGTGCTGAAGCTGTTGCCGCTCACGCGCAACGCGAACAGGCCGTTCTTGCACGGCATGTAGACGAACGGATCGCTGTAAGCCGTCCCGCCGAATGCCGCGTCTTCGGTCAGGCCCGTGCACACGTGCGCGCTGAACAGCGGTGGTGCGCCCGTACCTCCGAGGTTTGCGGTGTCCAGCAGGTACGCGTCGCCGGTCTTGGCTCCCTGGAAGAGCAGGCCGCCATTGAGAAGGCTCGGCCCCATCGAGCCGAGGTCTGCATCGAGATTGTTCAGCGAAGCCCAGTTCGCCGGCGCCCAGTGATCCTCTTCGACGAGCGAGGGCGAAAGCTTGATGACGCTTTCACCGTGGTCGTACGTCGTGGTCGAGAAGCCGTTACCGGTCGCGGCGTAAAGGTTGCCTGCTGAGTCAAGCGCGGGCCCGGAAGCGCCCCAGAACGGAGCGCCGTTCATCGCTGCGGTCTGATCCGAGTAGACGATCGGCGTCGTCTCGGAGTTGTCGGTCGCCGCGGCAACGATGTAGCCGTGATAGCTGCCGCAGTCATGGCCGCCGAAGGCGACGTAGACCACGCCGTTGGCCAGCGCGAGGGCCGGCCGCTGAGCCTGAGTCAGAGGCTGGAATGGAGCGGGCGGGTCGACGTCGCGGCTGAAAAGGACGTGGCCTGAGTTGTTCAGGTCGAGCGCGTAGAGAACGAAGTTGCCTGGAGCGATAAGCCCCACTGCGTACAGCACCCCGGCGACTGGGTCGATGACCGGCGTGCTCTGGATGCCGACGGTTGGCCCGTCGGCGAAACACTGGACCGCGGACCCGGCCACCGGTTGCGCCAGGTGATTGGACCAGATGACGGCGCCGCTGGAGGCGCTGATGGCGTAGACGGTGTCGTTCATCGTCGCGACGTAGACCGTGCCGCCGAGCACGAGTGGTTCCGCGTACGGCCTTCCGTCAAGGGCCGGCGATTCCCATTTCGCAACCGCGGAAGCGAAAGCGGGCTCCGTCGTGTCATTGCCGCTTCGCGAGTTGTCGGAATGAAAGGTGGTCCACGCGTTAGGCGAAGAGGCGCCGCTCTGAATCGCCGCGCCCGGGCCGGCAAAGAAGGCCGTCCCGGTGATGAGCGCGGCCAGCGCGGCGGCCCCGAGCAACGTCCTAACGCGCTGAGGCAATTCCCTCATCAGCCCTCCGTCGCGAATTGGCGGCAAGGGCCACCGGGAACCGGACCGGTGGATCGTCCGGACCAAGGCGGTCGGTGACCTGCCCCGGCTCGAGCAGGAAGATCTGCCGGAAACCAGGCGAAGGAGGACGACCGAAGCACTGCTGGACAGTCAGCTCAGCGACCTGCGCGCACGTCACGAAGGTCCGCTTCCACGCCTCTCGATCCGCCGCGGGCATCAGAGTCGCGCAATAGCGGTCGAGAAGATGGCCCATCCGCGTATCGCTGATCACGCTCGTGCTCACCACGTAGGTGTTGATCCCTGCCTCTGCCCACTCGGTCGCGCGCCCAGCGAGCCATTCCGCAAATTCATGCTTCGATTCGGCGATCGACCCGTAGTACGCAGGAACCTGGGGATGCGGGAAGAGGCTGCCCCAGAAGTGCGTGTAGAAGACAAGGCTGCCGCCATCGCCCAGCTCGCCGGCCACCCGATCGAAGAGCCGTGCCGGCGCCTCGAGGTTGACCGTCATGCATCTCTCCAGGGAGTCGGCCGCGAGCTTCTGCAGCTCGCGTACGCCCTGTGCGTGTGCCTCATCGAACTCGCCTCCCGTGAGCCGGCGCAGACCGAGGGCGATGCGGATCATGTCCTGCAGCAGCCCTTCGAGACCACCGGCCGCCGAATGTATGAGGTCGGTCGGCGTCAACCCATCGACCTTCAAGTTGTTCAGCGCCGCGCCGACGGCGCCTTCGTCGAGCAGGTCGGCGATGAATGGATGAACCCGATCGCTGTCGAGCTCCTGCGCGACCGCGCGATAGTGCTCGGCGTCGCGCGTGCCGAGGATGACGGTCGCGCCACGTGCGAGAGCTGCGCGAGCAGCCTCGAGGCCTACGCCCGCAGTCCCTCCGGTGATGAGGATGTTGCGGCCGCTCAGCTGGTCACCGGTCATCAAGCGTCGAGTTTGCATTACGACGTGGCTTGTCAACTTGGGCGACCGATCTGGCTGGACCCCTGGTGACCCAGCGGTCGTGGGCCTTTGTCCCGGAGATGTTTGAGTTTGCTCAGAGACCCGGTGGTGCTGCGGGCGCTACTTTGTGAGGCCTATGACCGCAGACGGCCGCAAGCGCGTCGCGATCACGGGTCTCGGGTTCATGACACCGATGGGTGCGGACTCCGAAACGGTGTGGTCGAACCTGGTCGAGGGCCTGTCGCCCGTCGGCCCGATCACTCAGTTCGATGCCACCAACTACGCCACGCGAATCGCCGCTGAAGTGAAGGACTTCGTGCCAGAGGACTTCATGGACGGAAAAAGCGCGCGCAACGCGTCGCGTTACTGCCAGTTTGGCCTGGCGGCCGCGCGCATGGCGCTCGCGGACGCCGAGTTCGACCCAACGACGGAGAGCCCATACGACACGAGCGTGGTCATCGGTTCGGTTTACGGCGGCATAAGAGAGGCGGAAGCAGCCCACGTCACGCTTCGCGAAGGCGCCGGCTGGGAGCGGATCAGCCCATTTGCGCCGCCCATGATCGGCCCCAACATGGCCGCTGCTTTCGTGGCGATGCACGTCCGCGCGGGCGGGCTGAACTTTTCGGTGAACACCGCTTGCGCTTCGGGGAGCAACGCCGTCGGCGAAGCCGCCGAGGTCATAAGGCGCGGCGACGCAAAGGTCGTGCTTGCCGGCGGTGCGGAGGCCTGCATCACCCCCCTGCTCATCGGCCTCTACAACCGCATTCACGCGACCAGCGTGCGGAACGACGAGCCGGAAAGAGCTTGCCGCCCGTGGGACCTGGATCGCGACGGGTTCGTCTTTTCGGAAGGCTCTGTCATGTTGGTCCTCGAGGACTGGGAGCACGCGGTGAGCCGCGGGGCCCGGATCAGAGCCGAGCTCGGTGGATATGGCGGAAGCATCGACATGCGCAGTTTTGTGAATCCCGATCCGGAGGGAGTGGGGGCGGCTCAATCGATGAGGATGGCGGTCGCCAAGTCCGGTCTCGAACCCGGCGAGGTCGACTACGTCAATGCGCACGGCACCGGCACGCGCGTCGGAGACCTGGCCGAAACGAAGGCGATCAAGCGGCTGTTCGGCGATCACGCGTATGAGCTCGCCGTCAGCTCGACGAAGTCCGTGCACGGCCATCTCATCGGAGCGGCCGGCGCCATGGAAGCCGCGGTCTGCGTGCTCGCCATCGAAAAGGCGACCGTCCCGCCGACGATCAACCTCGATCGGCAGGATCCCGATTGCGATCTCGACTACGTGCCGCATGAGCCGCGACACCGCGATATCGAGGTCGCTATATCGAACTCCTTCGGCTTCGGAGGACACAACGCCACTCTCCTGATTCGCAAAGCGCGTGAGAACGGATCGCGCGCGACGAAGATCGCGTAGACCTGCGCTGAAGACAAGGAGGCTGGCGTGAGACGGTTCGTCGGGTTTGTCGTCGCGGCTGCCATCGCATCGGTTCCGCTTGCGGGCCACGCCGCCTCGGGTCCGACGCGGTTACCGGTGCATCGCAGCACGCTCGCTGCGGGCGTTTCGATCAACCTCTTTGCGCCCACCTCGGCGCACAGGACGGGCGCGCCGGCAGCCAGGCCGTTCCTGCGCACATCCGCTGGTCAGCGGTCGCCATCGCGGCGAGCCGTCCGATCCACCTCCATGCAGGTTGCCTCGACATCGCCCCTGCTGTCGCAGCTCGCATCGTTTTCGCTCGACAGCTTCGACGCGCAGGTCGCTCAGTTCGGGGTAGACCAGGCCGCCGAACCGCCGGACACGATGCTGGCCGCCGGGCCGACCGCGCTCATTGAGACCGTGAACAGCACCGCGTCGATCTGGACCAAGACCGGCGTGCGCACGGCGTTCGCGGACTTCAACAAGGCGCTTCCGATGCCGGCGGGCTTCAGCTTCAGCGACCCACGCATCCTGTACGACGCGATCAGCGGCCGCTGGATGTTCACCGGGCTCGGGTTCAGCCTCACTGGAAGCAGCGTCGTGTTCCTCGGCGTGTCGAAGACGAGCGATCCCTCGGGCGGCTTCTTCGTCTACAAGATCGCGCAGACGAGCAACGGCCAGCTGCACGACCAGCCGAAGGTCGGAGTATCGGACGACAAGGTGGTCATCTCCTGGAACGAGTTCTGCTGCGGCCTTCTCGGAACCTTCCGGGGGGCGGAGACATTCGTGCTGGAGAAGTCCACGCTTCTCACCGGCGCCGTCACACCGGTCTTCTTCGTCGGTCCGATCCCGAGCCAGTCCAGCCCGGTCCCGGCGCAGTCTCTAACGACCACGCCGATCGAAATCGTGACCTACAACGGCACCACCTTTGCGGGCGTGCTCGAGATCAGCGGCACACCGGCGGCGAACAACGTCGTGATCACCGAAACGGACATTCCGATCCCGGCGACATCGGCCCCGCCGCCGGCGCTCCAGCCGGGAGGGACCATCGAGACCAACGACGACCGCTTCCTCAGCTCGGTGTGGCAGAACGGGAACCTCTGGGTTTCCGGCAACGACAGCTGTGTGCCGGCGGGAAGCGCGATCGCACGGTCGTGCCTGCGCCTGGTCCAGATATCCGCCATCACCCAGGGAGGCATGACTCCGTCGCTGACGCAATCCTTCGATGTCGGCAAGAGCGGTCTGGACGCCTATTACCCGGCGGTTGCTCTCGACGCGTCGCAGAACCTGTTCGCGGCGTTCACCGTCTCCAGCGCTTCGGTGTTTCCTTCGGCCGCTGCGCTTGATGTGCTGGCCGGCCCGCCGACCGGCACTGTCAGTGCCGCGGTGGTGTTCCAGCTCGGTGCGCAGAAGTACGGCGGGACGCGGTGGGGGGACTACTCGGCGGCTGCGCTCGATCCGACGACGGGTGGCGTCTGGGTCACTGCGGAGTACTCGGCCGCGGGCTCCAACCACGACTGGGGGACCGCCACCTCCGAACTGACGGCATGATCTCGTTGCGACATCGGGGCTTCTTCGTCCTCGCCTGCATCGTGGCAATAGCCGCCGGTCCGATGCCCGCACCCGCTTCAGTCGCGGGCAGCCATTCGCACGCCGTCGCCGGCCACCGGGTTCCAGACGCGCGTTCGACGCCGATCGCCGTCTTCAACGCGGCTTCGCAGAAGCGCGATGCCGTCCAGCCATTGATCGCTCGCACCAAAGCCTTCCCGCTGATCAGCAGGGATCAACAGATCGCCTCCTATGGCTTGAGCCAGGCGGTTGCGCCGCCCGACACGATGGTCGCGGCGGGCCCGACGTTGCTGTTCGAGCTGGTCAACCGGACCGCCTCCGTCTGGTCAAAGACGGGGGCCCGTGTAGCGCTGGCGAACCTCGATACGGCGCTTCCGCTGCCCGCAGGCTATACGGTCGCCGACCCGCGAGTGCTGTATGACGCGGCCTCCGGCCGGTTTTTCATGAGCATGAACTGGGGTAACAGCAGCAACGACTCGATCACGTTCGTCGCGGTTTCAAAGACCTCCGACCCGCGCGGCGGCTTCAACGGCTACGCGCTATCGCCGACCACCAACGGAACGCTGCACGACCAACCCAAGATCGGCGTCACCGACGACAAGGTCGTCATCGAGTGGGACGATTTCGCACCCGGGTCGGTTTACACCGGGACCGAGATCTGGGTGTTGCAGAAGTCGGCGATGCTGGCCGGCGGTTCGGTTCCCATGTCTTCGTTCGGCCCTGCTCTCGGCTATTTGAGCGCGGTCCCCGCGCAATCGCTGACGTCGACGACAACCGCCTACGCCGTCCACGATTCCGGCTCGACCGCGGTTGTCGTCCAGATCACCGGCACACCGGCTCTGAACAATGTCGTATTCACCACCTCGATCATCGGGATCCCAGCGGTCGCGAGCCCTCCGCCCGCTGCCCAACCGGGGGGTCCGGCTCTCAACACCGGCGATATCCGGTTCTTCAGTGCGGTCTGGAGAGCCGGACAGCTCTGGCTGGCGGCGAACGCAGCATGCACGCAGGGCTCGGTTCAGCACGCATGCATGCGGATCGTTGACATCGCCACCGGATCGACTCCAACGTTGGCCAACTCGTTCAACGTGAGCCCGACGGGCTACGACGCCTTCTATCCAGCCGTCGTGACGGATCCTGTGGGCCGGCTGTGGGTTGCATTCACGGCTTCGAACGCTTCGACCTACGCATCCGCGGTCGCAGCTGAGATCACGTTCTCCGGCACAACGCCGACCGTCTCGTATTCGCTCTTCATGGCCGGCGTCAAGACCTACAACGACACGCTATGGGGCGATTTTTCCTCCATCTCGATCGACCCGTCCACAGGTTCGATCTGGGCCGCGGCCGAATACGCGCCAAGCGGAAGCGCCGCCAACTGGGGCACGGCCGCGGGTTCGTTCAGCCCCTGATGGAAAGGCAGATCCGGGCGACGGCGCTCCGCGACCGCGACCGCGCCGTTGAAGGCGCACCGCACCTGGCAGTTGACGCCTATTCGACCGAGGTCGTCGATTCCGAGTCGGGTTTCGACGAGCTGCGGGAGGAATGGAACGCGCTGGAGTCTCGACTTGAGCTGCCGTCGCCGTTCCAGACGTGGGAGTGGCAGAGCGCCTGGTGGAGGCACTTCGGTCGAGTGCGGGGCGAGCGCCTGCAGATCGTTGCCTTTCGACGAGGCGGACGCCTCGCCGGCGCCGTGCCGTTCACGGAGAGGCGCCTGTTTGGCGGTATCGAGCTCGCGCCCATCGGCTGGCGCGACCGCATCACCGAGTACCGCGTTCCGCTCTTTCCGAGGGACGAGCGCCCGCAGCTGCTGGAGGCTCTCTGGTCATGGCTCGCCGGTCACCCCTGGGCTGCAGCCAGTCTTCTTCAGATCGGCGCCGAGGACCGGCTTCCGGAGCCGGCGATGCCATACGTCGTCAAGCGCGAGGACATCGTCTTCGAGCACCTGATCCTGCCGGAGAGCTGGCAGGCACTCGACCGGGCGCTGAACCAGAGCATGCGCAGCAACGTGAGGTACTACCCAAAACTCATGGTCCGCGAAGGCCATCCTTTTGAGTTCGAGGTCGCCCGGTCGGCGCGCGAGATCTCGGCTGCGCTGCCCACGCTGTGGGAGCTCCACTCGGCGCGCGCCGCTGCCCAGACGAAGATCCGCCATCTCGACTACTTCAAGCCACCGGCGCGTCGGGCGTTCCTCGCCGACGTTCTGCCCGCGCTTGCCGGCAACGGCCAGGCTGCCATCGGCATGCTCCGGGTCCACGGAGAGGTCGTCGCAGCGCAGCTGTGGCTCGAGCAGTCGGGGACGGTGTTCCTGTACTACTCGGGCTTTCTGCCGGCCTGGTCGAAGTATTCGGTCGCCATGATCACGACCTCGGAGATCTTCAAAGACGCCATGGCTCGGGACGTTCACCGGGTCGAGTTCCTGCGTGGCGCGAATCACTTCAAGAGCCGATGGGGCACGCAGCAGCGAGTGGAGACTGAACTCGTCCTGGCCCGAAATCGGACGCTCGTCCTGGCGCGGGAACGCTGGCTCACCGAACGGAAGCGGACGCGTCAACGATTCGACCGCTGGCGACACCGCGTCGAGGACGTGCTTTCCCGGCGACTCCAACCGTCGAGGACGACGCCACAGATCTGAAATCGAAGCCGGATCGGACGTTACCGATCGGCAACAGAGCTTCGCGACCGTATACGCGTGGGCGTGACGCCGAGGTCTGACCGTGCTCTTTAACTCCCCGACGTACATCGCGTTCCTGCCGGCGGTGGTCGTGATGTACTGGGTGTTGCCGAAGGCCTACCGCCCGGTGCTCTTGATCGCAGCGAGCTACTACTTCTACGCGTCCTGGAACCCGCCGTACCTGCTGCTGATCTTCGGCCTGACTCTCATCAACTACGGCATCGGGCGCGTCCAGGGCAACGCGACGCCGCGCCGGCGGAGCCTTCTGTGGCTTGCGGTGGCGATCAACGTTGCCGCCCTGGGCATCTTCAAGTACCTCGGGTGGCTCGACCAGAGCGCCTCCTCGCTCGCCGGGTTCCTCGGGCTTCAATGGCCCGCTCCCCTGGTTCACCTGGCGCTGCCGATAGGCCTGTCGTTCTTCACGTTCGAGTTCCTTCACTACCAGATCGATCTCTACCGCGGATCGGACCCGATCACGAACCCGATCCGATTCGCCCTCTTCCCGGCGTTCTTCCCGACGCAGATCGCGGGCCCGATCAAGCGGTATCAGGACTTCGATGAACAGGTCCGCAGCAACCCGAAGTACGACCCGCGCATCTTCCTCGAGGGCATCGAGCTGATCGTCATCGGCATGTTCAAAAAGGCTGCCATTGCCGACAACATCGGACGCCTCGCGATGCTGGTGTTCAGCGACCCGTCGCATGCGGGAATGATCGACGCGTGGGCGGGCGCGCTCGGGTTCTTCGTCGAGCTGTACTTTGACTTCTCGGCCTACACCGACATTGCGCGAGGCTCGGCTCAGCTGTTCGGCTACCGCATCCCGCTCAACTTCCGACAGCCGTTCCTGGCGACCACCTTCCAGGACTTCTGGCAGCGGTGGCACATGTCGCTCACCTTCTGGCTGCGCGACTACGTGTACTACCCGGTCGGCCAGACGCGGTTGCTCGGCGTCCTGAAGCCGAGGATGCGGGCAATGGTCGCCGTTGTAATCACCCTGCTCGTCTGCGGGATCTGGCATGGCGCGGGTTGGAACTTCGTCGCGATGGGCCTGGCCCTCGGCTTCAGCCTCGTGATCGATCGCATCATGACCGTGAATCTCTGGCGGCGCCAGATGCCGACCTGGCTGCGGATCTCGGGTGGATGGGTCCAGACCGAGATCCTGCTGCTTCTCGCGATGGTGTTTTTCCCGAACTCGATATCGACCGCATTCCAGCTGTGGCAGCACATGTTCTTCGGCGGGCTTCACATGAATGTTCTGACGCCTGTCAAGTTCCTGGAAATAGTCGGCGTGTTCGGCGGCACGTGCGCCATCCAGCTGGCTCTCCGTCGCTGGCCGCCTCGGGAGCTGATCAAGGACCTCAATGTGGCTGCCGTCCTTCGGCCCGCCTACGCATTCGCCATGGCGGGGGCGGCTGTCTATTTCGCAGTCGCCGATGCGGCGTTGACCCTGTCGCCTCAGAAGTTCATCTACTTCCAGTTCTGATGGCCACCGCCCAGGCCGAGGTCAGACGTGCTCCCGCGACCGCCTCAAACGGTCACGCACCGAGGGTCAGGCTGCATTCCGAGATCCTGCCGCCCGATCTCGGTCCGGCGACGCCCGCCGCGCTGCGGACCTCGCGTCGCGCCCTGGCCATCATGGCCGTCGGCATCGTCATCGTGCAGTTGATCAGCGCGCCTATCGGTCATCGACTCGACGCGATCGCGCATACGGGCACGGACGTCTACTCGCTGTGGGAGAAGTACGTCACCCACCCGGTGCCAGACATCCTCATCCTGGGCGCGTCACCTGCGCGGACTGACGTCGACGAAGGGATTCTGAGCGGCGATCTGACCGCGCTGATCGGCCGTCCGGTGCGCGCGGAGACGATGGGCTTTCCGGGCGAGAATCCGCTCTTCCTGGACGCGCTGATGTACCGGATCATGAAGCGGACGCCGCATCCGAAGCTGATTGCGCTCACGACGATCGGACCGGATCTGAGCGAGAACTGTTTCCTCTGCAACGTCGCCGTGAACCCTGGTTTGTGGGACATCAGCGACCTCACCGACCCCGGGTTTGTGCAGCTGGCCCTTCACGTCAGCCCGAATCCGTCGTGGCTTGCCATCGGATGGGCGCTCCCGGTCTTCGCGTACTACTCGTCGCTGATCGCGCTGCAGTGCGTCGCGTACGACGCCGGGCGTTCGGTAAGTACAAAGGTCATCGGCCGGATACCGAGGCAATTGCAGAACCCGACGCCGTGCGAAACGCTGGCCGCCTACAAGTGGGGAACGCAATCGACGATGACGCCGGGCGATTTCACGGGTTCGCTCGACACCTACCGGATTGGAATGCTGAAGTACGACGTTTCGCCGCGGATCTACTCGAGCGTCGCCGACATGATTGCGCGAGCCCGTGCGGGCGGCTCAAAGGTCGTGTTCTTGCGGCCGCCGCTGCATCCCGCGCTGCTGGCCTCGTTTCCCGGCCAGGTGCAGACCTCCAAGCAGAGCGTCGACGCGATCGCAGGCCAGCTCAATCTCAACGTCATCGATTTCAGTGACGCCATGCCTTATGACCCGAACCTGTGGGTCGACGCGCTGCACCTCGACCGCCAGGGTGCCGGAGTCTTCGCACCCCAGCTCGCTGGGGCCCTAGCCACCGCGCTGGGGAGCTGAGGTTTGACCGCGGGCCGATACGCAACGGCTCTCCTCAGCCGGATTCGGTCGGGGTCGCGGCCGGAGGAGGGCGGAGCCGCGATCGACCCGCTGGCCGTCGAAGCAGAGGTGCACGAGTCCGCCGCTGGCAAGGCGGGCTTCGCGAACTTTGGCGACGACGACTACCGACCCGGGTTGCGCCAGCTTCTCGGCTCGATAGCAGCAAGCCGATACTCCGCGCGGCAGCAACGCGTCATCGTCGCGGGTGGCATCGAGCTGCTGCTGGTCGGGCGGTTGTACTCCGAGCGCGGATGGCTTCAGGATCCCGAGTGCCTCCGAAACCGGATCGAGGCTCCGCTGATCATCTGCGGTCTGCCCCGGAGCGGCACGACCGCGCTGCACAAGCTGCTCTCCATCGATCGCCGCTTCCAGGGCCTCGAGGCCTGGCTGTCCATCTACCCGATGCCGAGGCCGCCGCGCGCGCGCTGGGCATCGATGCCCGAGCACCAGGCTGTCGCGGGAATGTTCGAGCGCATGAATGCGGCTTCAGGCGTCTACTCGTCTGCCCATCACCGCGACGCTGACGAGGTAGACGAATGCCTGTGGCTGCTCGGACAGTCGTTCGTGAGCAACCAGTTTCCGGCGGCCTTTGAGCTGCCGGACTTTGACGCCTGGTTCCGCGCTCAGAGTCAGCTGCCGGCCTACCAGCGATTCGCCAACAATCTCCGGCTCATCGGCGCCAACGAGCCGACCAAGCCGTGGCTGCTCAAGAATCCAGGCCATCTCACGGCCCTGGACGCACTTCTGGACACGTTCCCGGATGCCCGCATCGTGCAGACACACCGCCACCCAGCTGCCGCGCTGGCGTCGCTGGTCTCGCTCCTGGCCGCGGCTCGGAAGACTGCCCTCGGCCCGAGCGTACCCGTGGACGGGATTCTCCGACGCGAGGTCGACTACTGGAGCGAGGCAACCAGGAATGCGATGCGTGTCCGCGAGCAGCGCCGGGCGAACGTGGCCGATGTGCTGTACGGCGACTTCGTGACAGACCCGCTCCGAAGCGTTCGTGCGATCTACGACGCATTCGGCCTCGACCTCTCGACCGCGACAGTCTCCGACATGCAGGCGTGGATCGATCGCAATCCGGCCGACAAGCACGGCACTCACGCCTACGGCGGGTTGCCGCAGGCGGTCAGCCACGAAGTGCAGGATTCGTTTGGCGACTACATCGAGAGGTTCGATCTGGCGTAGGTAACGACCGTGCAGTCGCGGATCGCCGGAATCAGGCGCTTGGCGACGTGCCCGACCGTCTTCGACCCCCATCGGCTCACCGAGAGAGGTTCCGTTCTGAGGAACGCGCGATGGTCCGTCGTTCGCAGAACCCGGATCGCGGCGAGTCCAGCACGATCGCCCGCGCTCACCAGCTGTGCGGCGCCCAGGCGTTGCATGTTCTGCAGCCGCGGCCAGACAGGGGATGGGGGCATGTCATCGGGTGTCGGGCCGCGTGTCCTCCGCCATCGCCGCTTGAGCTCGTCCGGGCTGCGCACGGCGACGATCAGCTTGCCGCCCGGCGCGACGCTGGCGGCGAGGAGCTGTAGCGTCGCCGCCGGCTCCGCACTCCAGGCCTCGACGACATACGGCGCCAGAACAATGTCGGCGAGGATGTCTGCCGGTCGGGCGAGGACCTCCTCGAGCTGTCCTGACCGCGACGCCCGCGAACGAAGGTCGTCGCTCAACGGAAGCCCGTCCAGGAGCCAGAGGTCGACGTCGAAACCGAGGTCGATCAGCACGGCGGCCAGCAGCTCGTTGGGGCCTATCGCGATCACGCGGCGCGGGTTCTGGCGGCTGGTCTCACGTACGAGCACGTCGACGAGTGGTTGGGTGAATGCCAGGTGGTGGTAGACGAGATCGGTGACGGCAAGCGTGTCAAGGACCCGCTGCACCCGCTCGCTCGTACGTGCCGCCACTCGGCCTGCCACTGCCTCAGGCGCTTGCATTTTCCAGGCTCAGGCCGGCACTTGCCGCTTCGTAAAGGAGCGTCTCTTCCTGCGCACCGATCCGATCGAGGCTCCAGCGATCCGCCCACTCACGGCACAGACGCGTGGTTTGTGGGGCGTAAGCAAGCTCGATCGCCGAAAGGATCGCGTCTGCCAGCTGCAAAGCCCGTTCGTCGCTCTCCAGGTCCGCCGCGGAGGTGAGGTCCACGGTCCGGCCGACGTCGGGGCTTGAGACGATCTCGCCAGGGCCTTCCCCGGCGGTCGCGACGACCGGCGTCCCGCAAGCGAGCGACTCGGTCAGAACCATGCCAAACGCCTCGCCCAGTGACGGCAGCACCGTCACCGCGGACGACGAATACAGCGCTGGGAGGGAGTCGAGCGATCCCGGGCCGCGCAGATCGACCGCAGCTCGAGCGCCGGGCTTCACCAAGTCGTCGATCATCGTCTGCACGTGCGCGAGGGGCAGTGCGTTGAAGCCGGGGAGGCCGTAGGGTCCGGCAAGCAGCAGGCGCGCCTCGGGCATCTGGCGCCAGACTTCGTTCCACGCCCGCAGCAGGAGGCGGCTGCCCTTGAGGGGATCGAGCAGGTCGGAGGTGAACAGGACGACGGGCGGCCTGGTTCGGGGTGCCACGTCGCGAAAGAGGCGCATGTCGACCGGCGGCGACAGGACGCCGCACTTGACCCCGAACTTGACCTCAACCTCCCGTGCCCCGCCGGCGGTCAACGCGACGAGCTGGTTCGCCTTCCTGATGTCCATCGTCATGAGGCGGGCGATCGGTCGCAGGTTCCGGGCATCCGGTAGACGGACGCCGCGAACGCCGACCTGGAGGACGTACGGCATTGAGAGCCAGCTCCGCAGGACAGGCGCCCAGGGGATCGAGTAGTTCCACAGGTGCGCGACGTCGGGACGCTCAGCCGCCAGAACTCGTGATGCGGCCGCCGCGAACGCGAGGTATCTGAGCCTGGGACGGTAGCCGAAGACGAGCGGGTGGCTCAGCTGCCGGACGTAGGTGACTTTGACATTGCCTTCATGGGCAACCCTCGGACGGCCCGGCGTGGACGTGATGACGTGGACGTCATGGCCGCGCTCGGCCAGAAAGCCGGCGACGTCGTGGATGCAACGTTCGACGCCTCGGCGCACGTAGGGCCAGTACGACGGGTAGGGGAAAGCAATCCGCACCGCCGTGAGAGTCTCGCCACGGCGGGTTGCGTTCCGGTAACGGACGCCGGGGTGGACGTGGGACTCCCGGCCCCGACTGGGCGCTTGTCCCCTCTCGAATCCGCGCTCAGCCGATGGTATGTGAAGTCGACTTCAGGGACGATGTGGGTCGCCGCAAAGTCGGTTCGTTGGGAGGGAGTGACATTTCTACAGTTCTCGTACTTGACAAGGATCCTCTGCAGCTTCAGCTGACTGCCGTCCTGCTTCAGCGGGACAGTCACAAAGCGATCACCACGGCCGAGCCCGATGCAGCGTTGACGATGCTCAACGAGCACGACGTCGACCTGATGATCGTCGAGCCGTCGATGCCGCGCCACGATGGCTATCGGTTGGGTCAGCAGATCCGGCAGCTCAAGCCGCACCTGCCGTTGATAGTCGTCTCCGAGGTTCGGGATGACGAGTATGTCGTGCGCAGCCTGCTCGCCTTCGCGGACGACTACATGGCCAAGCCGTTCTCGCCACGAGAGCTGCTCGCGCGCGTTCACGCACAGCTCAGGAGGGCGGGCGCAACGCAGGTTCGCCGCAGCCAGGACGGTAGCGTCGTGGTCGGCGACATGAGCCTGAACCTGCACCAGATGCAGGTGCGGATCGGCTCAACCCTGGTGGCTCTCACGCCACGTGAGCTCTCTCTGCTCTCGGCATTGATGATGAATCCCAACCGGGTTCTCGCCCGGTCCCAGCTTGTGCGGCTGGCCTGGGGGGACGACTTCGACGGCTGCCTGAAGACCGTGGACGTCTGCGTGCAGCGGCTTCGGAAGAAGATCCAGCCCCACCTGCGAGAGGACTACATCGAGGCCGTCAGAGGCTTCGGCTACAAGCTGCAACACCCGACAGGGGCCAACCGTACCCAGCATGCAGATGCCGGGCGCACGCTGGCCGCAGTCGGCTCGGCCTAGGCGAAACAAAGCTGCAATCGCGCGGGCCGGAGCACGTTACCGGAACGCAACTCGTCGAGCCGAAAGTGGTTGCCGACGCTGATGGGAGTTCGCTCGCGGGAGTTGGGGGAACGGTGACGGTGCTGGAACAGCTTGGAGTCGAACGCGCCCCGCGCTTCGTCGTCGCTCAGTCCGTCAACGTTCGTGCGCTGCGGGGCCTGACCTACGCGCCGGCCGCGCCCGCGCAGGTAACCCTCGGCAGCATCGCCAAGCGAGTGCTGGATCTCGTGGTTGCCCTGCTGGTCATCACGGTCACCTGGCCGCTGATGCTGCTGGTTGCGATCGCGATCCGTCTCGACTCGCCGGGCCCGGTTTTCATCTCGCAGGTCCGCGTGCGGGACGGCCTGAGGAAGTTCCAGATGCTGAAGTTCCGCTCGATGGTGGTCAACGCCGACGAGCTGCTGCCACTGCTCGGGGAGTTCAACGAGGCGACGCCGCCGCTGTTCAAGATGCGCAACGACCCGCGGATCACTCGGGTCGGGCGCTGGCTCCGACGTCTGAGCATCGATGAGCTCCCGCAGGTGTTCAACGTGTTCTGGGGCGAGATGAGCCTGGTCGGGCCGCGGCCGCCGCTGCCGCACGAGGTTGACTTCGACCGCCGCCGGCAGTCGATCCGCCTGCGCCGGCGACCGGGCATGACCGGCCTCTGGCAGGTCAGCGGACGCAGCGACCTGGGGTACGAAGACATGATCTCTCTCGACCTTCGCTATGTGCGCGACTGGTCCTTCGCACTCGACCTGTCGATCCTCCTGCGAACGCCGAGCGTCGTCCTTACAGGCAGAGGGGCGCGCTGATGCCGGCGCGAGCGTCGAGCACGAACTGGCGCGGCCGTGTCGTCCTGATCACGGGCATCGGCGGCTTCGTCGGCAGTGAGCTCGCGCGCGTCCTGCTGGAGCGCGGCGCGAAGGTTGTCGGGGTCCTGCGCGACTCGGCCGGCGTCCGGCAGCTGGAGGCTCGCGGCATCCGCCGGAACCTCGATCTCATCTACGGAAGCGTGACGGACGCGAGCGCGATGAACCGCGCGGTCAACGAGTACGAGATCGGCACCGTCTTCCACCTTGCGGGGCAGGCGATCATCCAGGTCGCCAACCGGTCGCCGATTCCTACCTTCGAGAGCAACATCGCGGGCACCTGGACGATCCTCGAGGCGGCCCGGCTGTCACCGCTCGTCGAGCGCGTGATCGTCGCCTCGAGCGACAAGGCCTACGGAGATCACCCGGACATGCCGTACACGGAGGCGACGCCGCTGCACGGTCGCTTTCCGTACGACGCGTCGAAGGCGTGCACCGACATCCTGGCGCGCTGCTATGCAGCGTCCTACCCGCTGCCCGTCGCTGTCGTCCGTTGCTCGAACGTCTACGGGCCCGGTGACACGAACTGGTCGCGCCTGATCCCTGGTACCGTGCGCGCCGCCGTGGCCGGCGAGGACCCGGTTATCCGCAGCGACGGCACGCCGGAGCGCGACTACCTGTATCTGAGCGACGCGGTCGACGGCTACCTGAGCGCCGCCGAGCACCTGCCCGAGCTTTCGGGCGAGGCCGTCAACTTCGGAACCGCGCAAAGCGTTGCGGCGCTGGACCTGGTGAGGATGATCCTGGCCGAGGTCGGCGACACGGGGCTGCAGCCGCGGATCCTCGGCGAGTCGACGGGCGAGATCAGCCGCCAGAGCCTGTCGTTTGACAAGGCGCACGAGCTGCTCGGGTGGTCACCTCGGGTGAGCCTCGCGGAGGGTCTGGCGCGGACGGTTGCCTGGTACCGCGAATACCTCGAGGTGGGGAAGGTGCTCGCATTGAGCTCCGCTCGCACATGAAGGTCCTGATCCTGTGCGGGGGCGAGGGAACTCGCGCCTACCCGTATACCAAGCACGTCCCGAAGGCGCTGATGCCGGTGGCCGGGGTCCCGATTCTCGAACAGGTGATGCGGATCTACGCCGCGCACGGATTCACGGAGTTCGTGCTGGCCCTGGGGTACATGAAGGAAGAGATCGAGCGTTACGCCGAGTCTCGTGGTGACGCGTACTCGATCGAGTGCATCGACACCGGCAGGTCGACCGACACCGGGGGCCGGGTGCGCCAGTGCCTCGGCCACCTGGGCGAGCGCTTTCACTGCACGTACGTCGACGGCCTGGGCGACGTGGACGTCTCGGCGCTGTCGGCGTTCCACGGGGCGGAGGGCTCGATCGCATCCCTGACCGCAGCGCCGCTGAGGTCGCAGTACGGAATCGTGAAGTACGACGACCGCGATCGAATCGTCGAATTCGTGGAGAAACCGACTCTCCCAGAGCACTGGATCAACGCAGGCTTCTTCGTGTTCGACCGCGAGGCCATCGCTGACACGCCGGGAGAGAACCTCGAGCGCGACATCCTCCCGAGGCTGGCGGCGAGGCGGCTGCTGCGGATCTACCGGCATCCCGGCTTCTGGCGCTCGATGGACACGTACAAGGACCACCAGGAGCTCGACGGGCTCTGGCGGCCCTTTGCCGACGACCTCGACGTTCGCGTGCCGGGCGGCCCGCCTGCGGTTCCCGGCTGGCTCGTGGAACGCCAGGAGCTGGCCCGGGCCGGAATCGCGTGACCGAGCCCCGGCGCACTCGCTGGATCCGTATCGGTCCGCTCGGGGTGGGCATGTCGCTCCCGGGCCGGCGCGATACCGGCGCGCCCGCAGCGGTCACGACGGGTCCTCCAGGCCGAGAGGCCTGGAAGAACGGCCGCACAGGGTCCGCGCCGGGCCAGGGAGCAGCTGAATCGCAGGTGGATCCGGGCGCCGAGGCGCTCCGCGCGGCCGCCGCAGCGATCGACTGGTACCACACGATCGACCTCGGTCACGGTGTCGTCACCGAGGGTCTCGTCGACCATCGGCCGCAGCTGGATTCGTATCACCTGCCCGAGTCGCTTCGCGGGATGCGCTGCCTGGACGTCGCATCGATGGACGGCTTCTGGTCGTTCGAGCTCGAGCGCCGCGGGGCTGACGAGGTCGTCGCGATCGACGTCGCGAGGCGCTCGGACCTCGATCTTCCATACGGGGTCCGCGAAGAGATCATCCGGTCTGGGCAGGACGGACCCGCGACTGCGGGATTCGAATTCGCGCACCGGGCGCTCGAGTCGAAGGTCGACAAGAAGATCGTCAGCGTTTACGAGCTGTCGCCAGAACGCGTCGGTCAGTTCGACCTCGTGTTCCTCAGCGACCTGCTGCTCCATCTGCGCGATCCGCAGACTGCTCTCGACCATGTGAGGTCGGTCTGTCGCGGAGTCGCCTACGTCGCGGATGTATGCCACCCCGACCTCGAGACGGGGGATTCGACATGCCTTGCCGAGTATCCGACGTGGGTCCCGGGCGAATACGTGTGGTGGCGGATGAACGCCAACACGATCGGGTCAATGCTCCTTGAGGCCGGCTTCGACACGGTCGATGAGTTGTCGCGTTTCAGGCTCAACGTGCCGGGCGCAAAGCCGGAAAGCCTCCCGGCAAAGGTCGTCTTTCGCGCCTCGGTCGGTTCGGCGGCCCGTTCAGCCGGGTCGCGGCCCATGCAGGCTGTCCGATGAGCGGACCGCGGCGTGAGAGGTGGCTGGGGTTCGGTCCGGTGAAGATCGGCATCTCTCTTCCATTCGCGGTCGACCGGCGCGTGTTCAGATCAAGCTCGCGCCCCGTGGCGATCGCGATTCCGGCTGAGGCCTCCGAGCCGCTCCCCGCGCGGCGACCGGCGCCCTCCGAGCTCGATCGGGCCGATCGGCCGCTTCGCGACCGCGTCGGCGCCGTCCGCTGGTTCGACTCGATCGACGTGGGTGACGGTGTCGTGACCCCCGGGGTCGTCGACCGCCGGCGTCATGTCGAGGCTTACGACATCCCGCCACAGCTGACAGGCAAACGCTGCCTCGAGGTGACCGCGCACGACGGGTTCTGGTCGTTCGAGATGGAAAGGCGTCACGCGTCGGCGGTGGTCTCGGCCGGCCTGCCGAACGGACCCGACGCAGCGTTCGCGATTGCGCGAGAGGCCCTCGGCTCGTCGGTCGCCAGGGAGCGCATCTCGGTGCTGGACCTCAGCCCGGAGCTCACCGGGACATTTGACCTCGTTGTCGTGGACGGCCTGCTCGGAGTCGTCCGCGACCCGCAGCGCGTGCTCGACAGGGTGCGCTCCGTCTGCCGAGGCTCGATCCGTGTGATCGAGGCGTTCGACCCGAGCCTCGAGGGCTACGGCGAGGCGTGCTTGGCCGGCTACCGCCGCGCGCATGGGGGCTCGTGGTCGATGAACGTCAACACCATCGCGCAGATGCTTCGAGTCGCGGGATTCGCGCGCGTCACCGAGCTTGCTCGGATCTTCGACGCCGCCCGCTCCGGCCGCACCGAGGTCGTGCTCGGTGCGGAGCCGGACGAGTCCGAGCGCATGCTCGAGCCCTCGAAGCGCCTGATCGAAATTCGATGAGCGCCACCGAGCTCGTACCGGTCGAGACGCCGGCCGGCGAGGCCGGCATGCCCACGGTCTCAGTCGTCATTCCCACAAGAAACCGCGCTGCATGGCTGGCCTACACGCTGCACGCGGTCGCGCTGCAGGTCTACCCGTCGGAGCTCGTCGAGGTGATCGTCGTGGACAACTCTTCGACCGACAACACCGAAGAGGTGGTGCGGGCCTGGGCGGACCGGTATCCATTCCCGCTGCACTTCCATCGCAAGGCCAACGAGGGTCCGGCCGCCTCCCGGAACTACGCGGCCGCGCGCGCGACCGGGGAGGTGATCGCGTTCACGGACAGCGACTGCATGCCGGAGCCGGATTGGCTCGCCAACGGTGTGCGGGCGCTTGAGAGGGGGGTCGGCCTCGTCACGGGACTGATCATCCCGCGGCGCACCGAGGACACCCACTTTTTCTTCAATGCCCAGCTCGGCGCGGTGCTTAGGGACGACGGTCTTTACCGGACGGCGAGCCTCATCGTGCCCCGCGCGGTATTCGACGCGATCGGGGGCTTTGACGAGACCTACGCTCTCGGACGAGGTGGCGCGCTCCTTGGTGGGGAGGACACCGACCTCGGATGGCGGATCCGCGGCCGGCACCTGAGGGCCGTCTTCTCACCCGACGTCAGGGTCGTCCACCTGGCCACGCCGATCTCGCTCCGGGGCTGGATGCGTCGGGCGCAGCTGGCCCAGATCATGCCGCGGCTCGTCCGAGCGTTCCCACAGCTGCGCGAAACCGTCCTCTGGCATCGCTACTTCCACATGGACGACGACTTCTTCTTCATCGCCGGCGCGGCGGGCGTCGTGATCGCGCTTTTCACAGGATGGTGGCCGTTCGCAGTGCTCCCGCTCGGCTTCCTGTGGGCGAACTACCGAAACATCGGCGGGATGGTTCGCAAGGGAAGGCTGGACAAGGCCGCGGCTATGTTGGTGTTGCTGGTTGCGCGCACCGGCGTGCGTGTCGGGGTCCTGTCATACGCCAGCGTGAAGTACCGCTGCGTGGTGCTCTGAGGTGACCGCGGTTTCTATCAGGGAGTCGAGGTCACGCGCCGCGACGTCGGCGCGGCCGCTTTACGTGTACTTCGGCCACCACAAGTGCGCCAGCACCTGGCTGAGCGACATAGTCGCCGACGTGTGCTCGGGGGCAGGCCTCCGGACGGCGAGCGTGCACAACCCGCGGGTCTTCGACGGCGACCTCGCCGCGTTCGTCGAAAGGCGGCACGTCGACTTCCTGCTGTATGTCAACGCCAACGTGCGGTTCGTGTCGCAGCTCGCCGGCTTCCGCGGCTTTCATGTGATTCGCGACCCGCGCGACATCGTCGTGTCCAGCTACTTCTCCCACCTGCATTCACATCCAACGGACGACTGGCCCGAGCTTGTGGATCACCGCCGCGAGCTGGCACAGGTCAACCAGGAAGAAGGGATCCTCCTCGTCCTGGACTTCCTGGCCGGGGTGCTCGACGACATCGCGACATGGGATTACGACGACCCTCGGATCGTCGAGCTGAAGATGGAGGACCTGGTGCGGGCGCCCGAGGCCGCCCTGGCCGATGCGTTCGTAAGGATGGGACTGGCCGACCCGGCGATGGGCCGAGCGAACGCGGCGGTCGTCGGCGCGCTTGCGGCCGCCAAGAGACGCCGCTCCCGGATCGTCCCCATGCGTCTGGCGCGGTTGCCGACGACTGTGGTCCAGGACGCCGTCCGGCGTCACGCCTTCGAGAAGAAGGCGGGAGGGCGACGCCCCGGCACGGAGGACGTGCGGAGTCACTACCGCAAGGGCGTCCTCGGAGACTGGGTGAATCACTTCACGCCGCGACACCGCCGAGCGTTCAAGGAGCGCTATGGCGAGCTGCTGGTCCGCCTCGGCTACGAGACCGGGATGGACTGGTAGGGCCGAGCTAGAGCACCAGCGCGCGGTTGCGCAGGCTCGATCCCGCGAGCGACCACAACGCGACAGCGTCCCACGCGAGATACATCGCGACCTTTGCCGGGGGAAACGAGCCGCCGATTCCGCGATTCCGTATGAACTCGACGCCGTATGGCAGCACGAGCAGCAGGGTGAGCGGCAGGAACGGCGCGGCGATCACGCCGAGGAGCGCAACGTCGAACCAGAAGTTCAGCGGTGACACCCACGTCCGCAGGAACAGGTGGCGGCGGAATCCGGGAAAGCGCGCGACCTTGGCCGGCATCAGCGCGTAGTGCTCGGGCCACATGACCCACTGGCGTGGTCGCAGCGGAATGACCTCGTGGCGTACCACGGCCTCCTCGGCGAACCGCGCCGACCAGCCTGTCGCCAGGACCCGCCAGCCGAGGTCGACGTCCTCCCAGAAGAATCGCGAGTCCGGTCTCCCGTTGTGGTTGTAGGTGCAGGCGGGGTCGAACCGAAGGTCACCCAGTGCCTCCCGGCGGTAGATGACGTTCGACGTCGAGTACGAACCGTCGAGCTTCGTCGTCACGATGTAGTGGGCAAAGAACGGCGGCCGGTCGCTGGCGGCCTCGGTTCGGCCCTGGACGATCCCGACCCCGGCCTCCGCGAACCCCTCCACCGCCTTGCGCAGCCACTGCGGCTCCGGCGTGCAGTCGCTGTCGGTGAACGCGATGAACCGGCCCCGCGCCAGATTCAGGCCGGCGTTCCGGCCGCCTGCCGGGCCTTGCTGCCGCGGCAGCCGGGCATACACCAGCGGCCGTGGCGCCCTGGCGACGTTCTCGCGCAGCACGGCGGGGGTTGGGTCGGTGGAGGCGTCGTCGACGATGATCAGCTCGATCGGCGCCTGGATGTCTTGGCGCATCACGCCGTCGATCGTGTTCTGCAGCGTCCTGGCGTGGTTGCGCGTCGATACGACGACCGAGACCAGCGGGGCGGGCGATTCTGGATGTGATCGAATCACCCCGACGGCGTCGGCCGGGCGCGAAGCAGCATCGGCGGGGGCTGTGAACATGCCTAGGCACGCAACAGTAGGCAGCCCGGAAAGCCGTTGTCAACGTTCCCGGAGGTCGATAACAAGGATGCCGCCCACGGGCTCGGTGACGTTTCCGAATCTATACCGGGACTGCCTAACTTGAGACCCTCGTAAACCGCCGCCGAGGAGCTGGAGGTCTCGCCGTGGACATTCGCGATTATCTTCAAACGCTGCGCAGGTTCTGGCCTGTGGCCGCCGCCTGCGTGCTTGTTGCACTGCTGAGCGCGTTCATCTACAACTCGACCACCTACCTAGACGAGGCAAAGGCGTCCGTCGCGGTAGTGAGTCCGCTGATCTCAGGCAAAGCCAACGGATCGTCCGAGGCGCAGATCAGCTTCGACGCGATCGTCAAGAGCGCCACCCTGGCGAATGCGGTTGCAGTCCGCATGGGCGAGGATCCGAAGACGGTCGGCAGCAACCTGTCGGTCAGCATCGACACGGGCTCGGGCTCGAGCAGTGCGACGACGCTGACGAGCCCGCTGTACATCGTCCATGGGAAGGACAAGGGTCTCGCTCGGGCCGAGCAGCTCGTGACGGTTGCTGTTGACGAGGCGACCAAGCTCTATTTCAAGGTCAACGCGACCGATGGCGCCGACCTGAAGGCTGCGATCCAGGTGCAGAGGCAAGCTCTGCTCGATCAGATCAACACCGCGCAGACCGCCCTGAACCAATTTGCGACCGCGAACAATGCCGTCGATCTGCCCAACCGCCTGATTGCCCAGCGATCTCGGGTCGAGCAGCTTGCACAGGAGGTCTATGCGGCGAGCGCAGCGGCCAACGGAGACCGGTCCGGTGGGGGCGGCAGCTATGGCTACGACTACAACCGCTATTACTCGCTGAGCGCGCAGCTCAACGTCCAGCAGACGGAGCTGAACAGGCTTGAAACGTTGCTTCCGCAGTATCAGGCCCTGTCGTTCAACGTAACCGTGGCCCAGAACAGGCTCAGCGATTTCGAGACGCAGAACGAGAGCTTGCTGGTCAACTCCGAGCTGCCCGCGCAGCTCCAGGTGAAGGTTCTCGACCCGGCCCGGGACGAGAGCCAGCTTCTCTACCTGTTGCTGCTGTACGGCCTTTCGGCAGTGGCCGGCGTTGCATTGGGCCTCGGCGCGATCTACGCCCTCGCGTTCATCTACCGCCGGCCTGCCTCCGCCGAAGAGGTCGCCGGTGCCCTCGGTGCGCCGGTGCTGGTCAGGATCCCCCGGATCGCGCGGTGAGCGAGTTGATAACGAGGGCAGTAGAGTCGACGGTCGAAGTGACGTCCCAGGTTTCGCCCGCGACCAACGGGCACGCAAAGATCGAATCGCAGCGCAACGTGATCGTCGAGAACGAGGGCTTCAGGCTCCTCGCGCTCAACGTCGAGCGCCTACTCGCGGGCGAGTCCCGCCGATCGATCGTCGTGATGAGCGCGAACTCATGGGAGGGGCGGTCCACGACCGCAGCGGGCCTTGCTCGCGCTCTCTCGAGGACGCATCCGCCGGTGCTGCTGATCGACGCGGACCCAGAGGGCTCCGGACTCGGAGACCTTCTGCCGGTCGAAACGCCACACGCTGCGAATGGTGCTGCGGGCCTGTCAACGGATCTGAGGGTGCTGCACCCCGGAACCGGTCTCCAGCACGTATCCGACTCCTTCCTGGAGAAGGTCCAGGCGGCCTCGCGTGAGGCGCTCGACGAGGGCGCCACCGTCGTCATCGACGCCCCCGCCTGCTCCACGTCGAGCGCGGCGTTCTACCTGGCCGCGAGCGCGTCAGGGGTCCTCTATGTGACCCGGCCCGATTCCCGTCGAAACGGAATCGTGCATGCCGACGTCGGCGCGCAGCTCGAGCTTCTCGGCGCACGGGTGCTCGGTGTCGTCGTCAACGAGGGCTGAGGACGGTCCGGCTTCCGTAGCGGCGGTCGTTGTCAACTACAACGACCCAACCGCCAGTTTGCGGTGCCTGCGCTCTATCCGAGAGGCGAGTCCCGAGACCCTGCTGGTCCTGGTCGACAACGGCTCCCGCGAGGACTGCCGCGATGCTGTCCGCGAGCAGCTGCCGGAGGCCGTGGTCGTCCGGCTCGCACGAAACGTCGGCTACGCCGGCGGATGCAACGCCGGCGTGGCGAGCGCCTTCGATCGCGGCGCGGCCTACGTGTTGATGCTCAACAACGACACGACGCTCGAGCCCGGCACCATCGACGCCCTCCTCCGCGCAGCGCACGAGCACGCCGGCGCGATCCTGGCGCCGAAGATCCTGTACGCCGACGGTTCCGAGCGCATCTGGTCGGCCGGTGGTCGCATTTCCGGGCCACTGCTCCGCAACGAGCACGTCGGCCAGGGCGAGCCGTCCTCGGCTCACTCAGTCGCTCAGGCCGTTTCGTGGGCCACCGGCTGCGCGCTCTTTGTGTCGCATGAGACGTACCGGCGCGTGGGGCCGATGGACGAGGGCTACTTCCTCTACCTCGAGGACGTGGATTGGTGCCTTCACGCAACGGCTGTCGGTGTGCCGACGTGGTTTGTGCCGGATGCGGTCATTCACCACGATGTGTCGCGAACGCTCCGGAGCTCGGAATGGGCGGATGACGTCCGTTACTACGCCTACCGCAATGGATACCGCCTGGCCTTCCGTCACGGTGGCCTCTGGACCCGCCCATTGGTGATCGGAGATGCAATCTGGACGCTGGCCAAGGCGGCCATCAGGTCAGCGACCTCGAAGGATCACCGGCACAACGCGCACTACCACGTGCGAACGCGCGCCGTGCTGGACTTCATGCGCGGCCGATCGGGGCCATATCGTCCAGTTCTGGAGCACGCGCCGCTCGTGCCCGAGCCGGTGGCCGGCGAATGATCTACGTACCGGCGCTCACGCGTCGCCGCTTCCCATACAAAGAGGTCGGGCTCGCGGCTGCCTTCGCGTTCGGCGCTCTGGCGCTGCTCGCGTTTTACGGCAGCGGACTGGGCGTCTACCTCGCGATTCTCATCATCATGGTGCCCCTCGCGATCTGCGGGCTCCGCTGGCCGACCGCGAGCGCCGTCACCTTCATCGCGTTCACCCCGATCAACCGCACCGTGATCATGATCGCCTACCACTACTCCCACTCGACGCTCCTCACGAAAGGCGTGGAGCTCTGGAAGGAAGCGATCCTCGGAGCGATCGTCGCTCGCGTTCTTTACGACCTGTTCTTCACGCCGAAGCGCAATCACCGCGTCCTGGCGATGGACATCGTGGTGATCATCTTCATCCTCATCGGGATCGTCTACGTCTTCTATCCGGGACCGTACAACGTCGAGATCTTCGCCAGGCTCCAGGGGTTCAGGTCGGATAACGAGTTCATGCTCGCCTACTTCGCCGGTCGCGGACTGCACCTGAACCGGAAGCGGATCGAATGGATCATGTGGGCGATCATCCCGGGCACGCTCCTGGTCGCGATCATCGCGATATTCCAGTTCGTGGCCTCGGACACCGCCAATCGCGTGTTCGAATATTTCGGCTACTCGGACTTCGTGCAGTTCCAGGGCAACATCGGCGACCCGATCGCGGTTCGGAATCGCGACATCCCCGGCGCCGAGACTCTCCCGCGTGCGTCGTCCCTGCTGCTGGGCGACCTGGCGCTGTCGTTCTATCAGGTCCTCACGGTTTCGCTGGCCGCCGCCCTGTTCTACACCTCGCGCCGAGCCCGCGAGCTGGTCGCCAACGGAGTGTTTGTTGCCCTGATGGCGGCCACGCTGGTGATGACGCTGTCGCGGAGCGCCATCGCGAGCGCGGCCGGTGCGATCGCCGTTGGCGCGGTGGCGGCAAGGTCGACCGGCCGCTTCCTGGTCCTCACGACCATAGGAGCGACCCTGATCGGACTGATCTTGCTGACCGGGTACATAAAGATCACGACCGTTCAGGCCATGGTCAACTTCGACGACGCATCATCCGTCAAGCACGGCGACCAGATCAGCAGGAGCATCGACATCGTGCTCGCGAACCCTGTGGGCCAGGGCCTCGCCACAGCCGGCAACATCGGGCAGCAGCTGAACGCCTCGCAGTCGATCACGAACGAGAGCTGGTACCTGCAGATCGGGACCGAGATGGGCATCTTCGGCATGGCGGTGTACCTCACGCTCGTAGCTCTGGCATTGGTCCTTCCGCTCCGCGAGTTCTTCAGGGTTCGTGACAGGTGGCTCAAGGTGCTCACGCTCTCTGTCGCGATGACGGCCGGCGCCATGCTGGTGCTCGGCCAGTTCCTCCACTCATGGGAGAACACCCCGCTCTCGATGGTCTTCTGGCTTTTCGCCGGCATAGCGGTACGCGCAAGCGCGATCGAGAAGATGCCGGACTTCGAGAAGGCCTGATGAGGATCGCGATCTATCACAACCAACCCCCGGGGGGCGCCCGCCGGGCGCTGCATGGCTTCGGCACCGTGCTCGCGAAGCGTCATGACATCGACGTTTTCACACTCGGCACCTCAGACCAGTCCGGGGCCGGCGATGCCGACTACGCGCAGGAGGTCTTCAGCACCGCGTTCGAGCCTCCCCGCCCGCGGCGGGGGCAGTTCGTGTTGAACGATCTTCGCGAGGCGGCCGCCCTGAGCCGGCTCGACGACGTGAACCGAGCCGTCGCGGCGTCAATCGATCGCGGCGGATACGACGTGGTCCTGGTCGATGCCTGCAGATTCACGTTTGCGCCGCAGGTGCTGGCGCACCTTCGCACTCCCGCGGTTTACTACTGTCACCACGGCGCCTGGCGCATGGACCCCATCACCGGCGCCGAAGACAGGTCCGCCTACGAGCGAATGCGCAAGTTCGCGCATGGACCGGCGAGACGTTGGGTCGAGGACGCGGTCCGGCGGATCGACCGCGATATGACTCGGGCCGCAGCAGCCGTCGCAGTGAACTCGACGTTCACGGCCAGACGAGTCCGCGAGACGTGCGGCGTCAACGCGAGCGTGTGCCCTCCTGGCGTCGCGATTCCCCCGCGACAGCAGCGAAACGAGCAGGGCTACGTCCTGAGCGTGGGCGACATCGTGCCGCACAAAGGCCATCACGTCGTCATCGAGGCGGTCGGCCGGCTGCCCGCCGCACGGCGTCCCGAGCTCCACCTCGTGGGGCGCGGGGGTGGACGGACCTACCGTGAGCACCTGGATGCCATGGCGAGCCGGCTCGGTGTGGGGCTGGTCGTGCGCACTGGGATCTCCGACGTCGAGCTCGAGGCAGAGTATCGCGGCGCTTCGCTCTTCGCCTACGGCGCCCGCAGCGAGCCGCTCGGGCTTGCGCCGCTGGAGGCGATGGCGCGTCAGGTTCCGGTGGTCGCGATAGGCGAGGGTGGAGTGGTCGAGACGGTGGTCGAGGGCGTCACCGGCTTCCTCACGCGGCCGGAACCCGCCGCGATGGCGGAGCGCATCGCGGATCTTCTCTCGAGCGAAGCCGAGCGGCGCGAGATGGGCGCTGCCGGCCGCGCTGAGGTAGAACGAAATTGGTCGCTCGAGCACCGGACCGCTGCGCTCGAAGACCTGCTCTCCAGGGTCGGCGCCGTGCGCGAGAAGGAGGCGGTGTGAGTATCGAGCCGCTGCACCGCTGCACCGGCGACTTCGACCCCGAGACCGCGGCGCCGATGTTCCTGCGCCTGCCAATGCACCCGCCCGACGTCATCGAGGACGCGGCGAAGTCTGCAGCCAGGATGATGGGACGCGAACTGCTGGTACCGATGACCCGCACGCCGTGGGAGGCGACGCCGGGTGATCGCTCGTTCGTCTGGCAGCTCACAGGCACCCCGGCGCTGGTCGTGAAGGTGTGCGCGACGGGCGACTCCACCCAGGTTCGTATGTGGAACCGGTCGCTCGACCTGGCCGACCGTCTGCGTCCCATCGACGGCATTGCCGTCCCGCGCGTGCGCGCCGCCGGCGGCAAACCGGTCCCGTGGGCCGTGTTCGACTGCGCGGCCGGTTCCCCTGCGCTCCTGGCGACGGTTCGGGCTGAAGACCTGTTCGCGCTCGTCCTCGGAATCCAGAAGACGCAGGTGAGCGGATTCCACCTGCGGTCGTCCTGGGACGTCGATACGTATGCACGGCAGATAATCGGCCCGCTGCGCGACCTGGCAGCCGCAGGCGTGATCTCGCAGCAGGTCGCAGATCGGACGGTGGAAGTGACGAAGGAGCACCAGCGCACCGCCAAGGCGCTGCCTGCGGTGACCGCTCACAACGACCTCGCGCTGTACCACGTGTTCATGGGTGACGGGCCGACCTGGATCATCGACTGGGAGTCGGTCGTCCGCGACGAGCTCCGCACGCTCGACGTCGCTCACCTGATGGTCAGCCACGGGCTTGCACGGCCCCAGTGGGCCGCCGAGCTCGCCCACATCACGCTCGATCATGGCCGGCGCGAGCTTGGCGTGGACCTCACGAGCAACCTGGTCCTCGCGCAGCTCGAGCGTGCAGTGGGGAAGACGTACGACATGTTGCGGCGCCGCCACCGGCAGTCGATGCCGGCGGTGGACGCCCTGTGCGCCGTGCTGAACGGCGAGTTCATGCCTACGGGCAAGGTGGTGGTTCCATGATCGAGCCGGTCGTCCTGCGTCGGCCCATCGCGCTGCTCTTCCCGGGCCAGGGCGTCCAGGCGCCGGGCATGGGACTCGGCCTGTATGAGCGCTATGACGTAGCGAAAAAGGTCTTCGAGAAGGCGGAGGAGCTGACCGGGTTTCCGTTGCGGAAGCTGTGCTTCGAGGGTCCGGCGGAAGCACTGAACCGGACCGAGATCCTCCAGCCGGCCGTCACGACTGTTTCGTGGGCCGCCCACGCGGTCTGGGAGGTCCGGCATGGGGATGCCGAGGTCGTGGTTGCCGCCGGCCACAGCCTCGGCGAAGTCGCGGCGTACGCGGCAGCCGGGGCGATCACCTGGGAGGACGCCCTCGTTTTCGTGGTGGAGCGTGGCCGAGTGATGGCCGAAGCTGCGCGCGACCAGCAGGGCGGCATGATCGCCATCGTCGGCCTCACCGAAGCGCAGGTCGAGGCGGTTCGCTCGGCCGCCGGCGTCGACGGCGGGATCTGGCTTGCGAACCGGAACTCGGTCGACCAGTTCGTGCTCTCGGGGACCCTGCCTGCTATCCGGTCCGCCGAGCGACTTGCGCTCGAGGCCGGGGCCCGGCGGGCGGTCATCCTCGCCATCCCGGTGGCGGCGCACAGCCCGATGATGGGCGCCGCCGCGGCGCAGTTCAGCTCACTCGTGAGCCGGCTGCCGTTCTCCACGCCGAAGTTTGCGGTCCTTGGCAACCGCGACGGCAGCCCGCTCCACACGCCGGACGAACTGCGCCACGAGCTGGACGGCCAGATGCTCCGCCAGGTCGACTGGGCGCGGACGATGCAGACGATGCACGGCTTTGGCGTGAGGACGGTCGTCGAGCTGGGGCCCGGTCGCGTACTCGCGAGCCTTGCGACCAAGCACTACGAAGAGATGCAGTCCTGGAACGCCGACGAGCTGCTGGTCCAGTTCGCCGAAGGGGTTCCGGCCACGCGCTGAGCGATCGCGCTCAGTGGGCGACGTTCTGGGTCACGAGCTCGGCGAGCACGTCCGGGCGGACGACCTCGACGTTCGGGTTCAGCTGCCGGATGATCTCGGCGACGTCGTGCATCGAGATCGACCAGAAGTCGAGGTAGACGACGGTGTACGCGGCCGCGGATGAGTCGTCGGTCGGAAGCGAGTTGAGCTTCTGCGCCGCCGGTCGGGCGATCTCCTCATTCGGCTGGCCGGGTCTGCGGAACACGACGTACATCGGCAGCGCCGGCTTGCCGTGCGACCAGAGGACCGAACCGAGCGCCGGCTGGTTGATGCCGTTGTACGCCGTGAAGAAGACCTGCTTGACGGCCGGCTCGCCCATCAGCGTGTCCATCGCCGCGTGCGAGAAGCCGGCGTTCCCGTCGCCATCGAGGTCGAGCACTGAGTTGAGCCCGATCGCGGCCATCGCGTTCTGCGTCTGGTCCGCCACGATGGTCTTGTCGTAGGTCGCGGACGGGTACGAGTAGCCGAGGCCCGAAGGGCCTGCGACGAAGTAATCGTCGGGCGTCGCCTCGGCGAACATCTTCGACAGCACGATCGGGGCGTAGCCGGCCATGGTCGGCGGCACGGTCCAGCCCATCGGGATCGATCCGCGCAGCGGGCTGTCCCAGCGGTCGGCGCCGCGCTGGGTCAGCTTCGCGAGGATGACCCTCGGGTTGTCGCCGTCGCTGTAGACGAACGCGACGTAGTGCTTTCCCGATCCGCTCGGGACGGCAGGCGGCGGGCTCGTTTTCACCACCGCCGGCGCCGGAAAGTGTATGTACACGGTCAGGTTCGAAGGCGTGTCCATCACGCTCTGGTCATAGATGCTCGCCTGCTGGACGAACACGTTCTCGCCGTATGTCGAATCCGTGTAGCCGTAGCCGAAGACAATGCCGCCGGGCAGTTGGTCCTGAAGCATCTCCGCCATCGTCTGCATGCTCGGGTCGTTGCGGGGATCGTCCTGGAACGCGGCCATTCGCTCGGCGATCGCGTAGTCCGCGCCGTCGATGTTCGGTACGAACAGCTGATCCATGTAGATCGCGCTGCGGTTCAGCTGCGACCAGTACGGGCTCGCGCGCAGCCAGCTGTAGCCGTGGCCGCGGGCGTCGGCGAGCTGGGTGAGACCGGCCTGTTTGGCAGCCGCGATCAGGCCCGGCGACCGCACGTCGATCGGGATCGCGTCGAGGGCGCCCGCGAGGCTGATGGCGACGTTGATCGACTCGAAAGCGCTCGAGCCGCCGCTCGCGTCGAACAGCAGGTAGCCGGCGAAATTCGACCGGAAGGCCTGGAAGTACCAGGCGAGGTCGTTGACCCTGTGGTCCGAGTCGTTGTGGGTGACCAGCGTGCCGCGGTGCTCGTTGGCGACCAGGTCGAGCCAGTCCGAATCGTGCAGCTCGAGGCCCTGCTCCAGGACGAAGATGCGTGGCACGTCCCGGTTGACGAGGCCCTGGATCGCGCGCACGGTGAGCGCGGACCCCGGGTACTGGCGGCCCCAGCTCTGGATCTGCTCGGCCGAGATCACGATGAGGGACAGCGGCCCGGTATAGGGCGTGGTGTGCGGGAGGGTGGCGGGCGGGCCGCTCGGCGTCTCCAGTCGTTTCTGGGCGGGCAGCGAAGCGTGGCCCTGCTGGCACGCCGCGGTGATCAGGAGAACTGCGGAGAGGGCCAGCGCCATCGCCCGCGTGCGGGTACCCGTCTTCACGTGAGGACGATACCCGCAAAGGGTTTCAATTAGGTTCCAGCCGATGCAGCTCAGCGCTCTCAAGGGCGACATCACTCAGCAGGACGTCGACGCGATCGTGAACGCCGCGAACACCGCGCTCGCGGGAGGTGGGGGAGTCGACGGCGCGATCCACCGGGCGGCGGGTGCCGAGCAACTGCACGCCGCCTGTCGCGCCCTCGGCGGCTGCGACACCGGCGACGCCAGGGCCACGCCGGGCTTCCATCTGAAGGCGCGATGGATCATCCACGCCGTCGGACCGGTGTGGCGCGGCGGCGACTTCGCCGAGGACGAGCTCCTCGCCTCGTGTTACCGCCGCTCGCTGGAAGTCGCCGATGAGCTCGGCGCGCGCTCGATCGCGTTTCCCGCGATCTCCACCGGGGTCTACGGCTTTCCTAAGGATCGGGCCGCGCGCATCGCGGTGCAGACGATCAGGTCAGCGACCACCAGCGTCGATGACGTCCGGCTGGTCGCCTTCGACGACACGACGCTCGAGCTGTACCGCGACCTCGGGGTGTCGATTCCGGATTAGCCCGTTCGTCGTACTGATTGAAACCGACCACATCTCTGGAGGTAATTGATGGGCGCACACGTAATTCATTTCGAGGTCACCGGCAAAGACGGCAAGAAGCTGCAGAACTTCTACAGCGAGATCTTTGGCTGGTCGATCGACACCAACAACCCGGGCGGATACGGCATGGTCCGGGACGGCGACAAGGGCCTGACCGGCGGCATCGGCGACGCGCCGCAGGGCACGCCGGGCGGCGTCACGTGGTACGTCCACACGGACGACCCGAAGGGCACTCTCGCGAAGGTCGAGAAGCTCGGCGGGAAGATCCTCATGCCGCTGACCGAGGTCGCGCCGGAGACGACCATCGCCCTCTTCGCGGACCCCGAGGGCCACGTCATCGGGATCATGTAGTCGCGTTCGACCCCATCGCAGGGCCGGGAGCCTCGGGCTTCCGGCCTTGTTTGCTATCTGGCCGGAAACGCGCCGATGAAGCGGATGAGGGCCTCGATGCCGAGGTGGTACTGCTCCACGGTGAGGCGCTCGTTGGGCGAGTGGATGGCGGTGTCGGCCTCGTCGATGCCGCTGATGAGCAGCGGGGCCTTGATGGTCTCCTGGAAGTCGACCGCCACCGGGATCGAGCCGCCGACCCGCACGAGCGCCGTGTCCTTTCCGAACGTCTCCTTGAACGCCTTGCGGAGGGCGCCCGCCGCGACGCTGTCCGTCCCCGCGAGAACCGCCGGGCTGGCGCTCAGCAGCTCGACCCGAACGTCGACACCCGGGGTCGAGAGCTTCGCCACGTGCGCAGTCAGCGACGCGAGGATCTTCTTCCAGTCCTGGTCCGGCACCAGCCGCATGCTGACCTTGGCAAAAGCCGACGAGGGGATGACCGTCTTCTGGCCCGATCCCACGAATCCGCTCAGGATGCCGTTGACGTCGAGCGTCGGCCGGCTGCCGGCGCGTTCGAGCGCGAGGCGGTCGGTCTCACCCTCCAGCGTGCGAATGCCGGTGATCGACTGGACCGCCTCGACGTAGCGTCCGTCCTCCTCGCGCCACGCCCGCAGCTCCTCGTCGGAGGGCTTGCGCACGTCGTCGTAGAAGCCGGGGATCGTCACGCGGCCGTCCCGGTCCTTGAGCTCGCCGACGATGCGCGCGAGCGTATTCGCCGGGTTCGGCGCGACGCCGCCGTAGGTGCCCGAATGCAGGTCGACCGGCGCCCCGGTCGCGTGGATCTCGACGTAGAGCATCCCGCGGAGGGCGGTGGCGAGGGTTGGGCGTCCGTACTCGTCGAAGCCGCCGTCCCACAGCAGCACGGCGTCCGTGTCGAGGTGGTCCGAGGTCTCACGGAGGTACTTCGGAAGCGCCTCGCCCGACACCTCCTCCTCGCCCTCGATCAGGAATCGAAGGTCGACGCCGAGCTCGCCGGTGGCGGCGAGGTGCTCGACCGCCTTCAGAGCCGCGAGGTGGTTGGACTTGCTGTCTGCCACGCCGCGCCCGTACAGGCGGCCGCCTCGGACCTCCGGCTCGAACGGCGGCGACTCCCAGAGGTCCAGCGGGTCCGGCGGCTGGACGTCGTAGTGGCCGTAGATCGTCAGGTGCGGACGCCCGGACCGGCTCGGCGAATCCGCACGTACGAGAGGCGGCCGGCCCGCGACGACATCGATGACCTGGGCGTCGAGTCCGATCCGCGCGAATCGCCCTCGCAGCCACTCGGCGTTGCGCCGGCAGTCCGCACGGCGCTCCGGCAGCGCGCTGACCGAGGGTATGCTCGCCTCCTCGATCAGGTCGTCGAGGTCCTGCTGGCGGTGCTTGCGAGCGCGCTCGAGCGCCGCTTCGACAGAGGCCGCCTTCGCCGTGCTCATGCCTTCCCGCGGGAGCGCCGGACCTGGGCTGCGTGCTCGTGCGGGTGCGCGGCGTAGATCTCGAGCCACGTGTCGACCGAGTACGGGCCGCTCTCCTCGTGCGTGCCGGTGCGCTCCCATTCCTCGTCGCTGAGCCGCTCGACGATCTGGAGGCTCGACTCGCGCGCCCAGCGCATCGCCTCGAGGGAGGGGGCGATTGGGCGGTCGCGCGTCAGCACGCGGGCGAATTGAGCCTCGTCGTAGCCATTGAGCACGGGGCGGTCCTCGACGACGATGCGGCGCAGCCGGATCGCGGAGTTCAGCTCGCTGTCGGCCAGGTGATGCGCGATCTCGCGCGGCGTCCACTCGCCGCTCGCCGAGCGGTCCAGCTCGTCGTCCGTGATGCCGTCGTAGGCGTCGAGCACCGCCTGGCTTCCCACGCGGTATTTCTCGACCAGCTCGCGTCGCCGTTCCTGGTTCATGCGCTTCCTCCGTCGTTGATCATCGCGGTAGACGCGGTGTCGAAGTAGTCCAGCAGCGCCTTCCGGACGTTCGGCTGCAGGTCGAGCGAGTCAACGGCGGCGGTCATGTGGCGAAGCCACGCATCGCGCTCGCGCCGGCCGATCGGGAAGGGGTTGTGGCGCATGCGCAGGCGGGGATGACCGCGCTGCTCGGAGTACGTGTTGGGTCCGCCCCAGTACTGGATGAGGAAGAGGGTCAGCCGCTCCCTCGCGCCCGAGAGGTCCTCCTCGGGATAGATCGGCCGCAGGATCGGGTCCGCCGCGACGCCTGCATAGAAATGGTCGACGAGGGCGCGGAACGTCGCCTCACCGCCGGCGGCCTCGTAGACGCTCGCAACCGGCATCCGCTCGGCACCGCCACCCATCACAAGTGACATTCTCCCGCCCGGGAGGGGTGTGGCCGTCCGGGCCCTCAACCCTTGGACCACTGGTCGGTCTGGTTCTCGTCGCTCGTGGTCAGGGTGAGGCTAGAGCTGGAGCACTGGTAGGTGCCGCTGCCCGGCGAGTAGGAGCTGTGATAGCTGGCGGGCTGACCGTCCAGGGTCGCGCTGGTGGGGAGGTCGGTCTTGGCGCCGGTCTCGGTGTACTTGTGGCCGTCGCCGCGGATGTGGAAGTCGGTCGAGCCGCCGATCGTGATCACCAGCTTGCGGCCATCGGACAGCGTCCCGACCAGCGGCTGGCTGCCGTCGAAGACCTCCTTCTCATCGCCTGCCGAGGTGATCGTCAGTGTCGAGCCGGCAAGGCCGCTCACCGGGAGCGGCGCGTTGTTGAACGAGTAGCCATGACCGTTCGTCTCCTGCACAAGCGTCCACGTGCCGACCAGGCACCGATCGCCTACCGCGGGCGATGACGCCGAAGAGACGGCGCCCGGCAGGGTGCAGGAGGCCAGCCCGAGCGAGATGAGGACGATCGCGATGCGCGGCGCCACGTCGGCGCCAGATTAATGCGATCGGTCAGTGGCCGTTCTTCGCCTTCTCGTTCTTCCAGAATTCGAGACGGCGCTGGAGCCGCATGTACTCCTTGCGAAAGATCATGTCGTCGTGCTGGACCTCGAGACGGCCGGTCGAGTGGACCTGGTCGCGCTGCTCGCCGATCGTGTTCAGGAGCTTCTCCTTGAAGTTGACGAGCTCGGTGTAGACCTTGATCCAGTGGTCGATGTCGCGCTCGTCGGCGCCGCGCAACGACTGCGCCTCCCCGGGGAGCAGCGTGTCGTACTCAGCGGAGAAGGGGTCGGTGTCCACCCCTCGACGATACGAGCCGCGGCCAACCGGCGTGGCTGGAGCCGGCGGCAGGAATCGAACCCGCAACCTACTGTTTACAAAACAGTTGCTCTGCCGTTGAGCTACGCCGGCGCGCGACGGGACGAAGGTTAGCTTACGGTCCGGCCGTCGGCGCTCCGCGCGGCGCCGGCCGCCCTACCTAGGGATGCACGCTTCGAAAAAACGCTGAGCAGCTCGTACGTCACGTGCGCCGCGGCGATCGCGGTGATCTCGGCGTGGTCGTAAGCGGGGGCGACCTCGACCACGTCTGCACCGATGAGGTTGAGCGACACCAGCCGGCGCACCAGCGCAAGCAGCTCGCGCGCCGTCATGCCGCCCGCCTCCGGAGTTCCCGTGCCCGGCGCATGTGCCGGGTCGAGGACGTCGACGTCCACAGAGACGTACATCGGCGCGTCGCCCACACGCGCGGCGATGCGCGCGGCGGCCGCCTCGACACCGCGTTCGAAGACCTCCATCGTCGTGATGACCTGGAACCCGAGCTCGGAGTCCTGCACCAGGTCCTGCTCCGAATACAGCGGCCCGTGCACGCCGACGTGCATGCACCGGTCGAGGCGCAGCAATCCCTCCTCCGACGCGCGCCGGAACGGGGTGCCGTGGGTGTACGGAACGCCGAAGTACGTCGGCCACGTGTCGAGGTGGGTGTCGAAATGCACGACCGCGACCTTGCCGAACTTGCGGTTCGCGGCACGGATCAGCGGCAGCGCGATGGTGTGGTCGCCGCCCAGAGCGATGACGTGTCCGTGCTTCGCGAGCAGCGCGTCCGCCGCGTTCTCGATCTGCCCGATCGCCTCGTCGATGTTGAAGGGGTTGCACGCGATGTCGCCCGCGTCCGCGACCTGCTGGAGCGCGAACGGCATCGTGTCCATGTCGGGGTGATAGGGCCGCAGCAGGCGCGACCCCTGGCGGATCGCCGACGGCCCGAACCGCGCCCCCGGCCGGTAGGTCGTCCCGCTGTCGAAAGGCACGCCCACGACCGCGACGTCGCAGCGCTCGACCTCGTCGACGCGGGGGAGGCGCGCGAACGTCGGCGCACCCGCAAAGCGCGGCACGACCAGCCCCGATACAGGTCCCCTGGGTCCGTCAGACATCACAGCGGATCGTAGCCGCTCGTTACGCGGCCCGGAATGCCGTCGTTGGCAACGGCAAGGAGGTTCGCCACATTGTCCTCAGCCACTCGCCAGTCCCTCGTCATCGGCGCCTTTGCCGTCCTGGCCGCTCTGACCGCGAGCTTTGCGGTCGCGGCTTTCACGCGCCAGCCGATCGTCAGCAGCGTGCCCGCTGCGACCTTCACCGCGAACGATCCCACAGGTTTCCAGGCCGGAATCTTCACGTCGGGTGATGCCACCGTCTCGGTGCGCCCGGACATGGCGTTCATCACCGCAGGAGTTGACGCCCAGGCCTCGAGCGCTTCCGCGGCGCAGAAGAGCGTCGCGACGCAGGCCAACAAGCTCGTCGCGAAGGCCAAGGCCCTCGGCTTTGCGGACAAGGACGTCAGCACCGCCGGTTACAACATCGGGCCGATGTATTCGTCCGACGGCCGCACGATCACGGGCTACCAGGCATCGGAGCAGCTCGAGATGAAGTGGCACAACGTCGACACCGCCGGCGCCGCGCTCGACGCGCTCGTGCAGGAAGGAGGCGCCACGCGCATCGGCATCAGCTTCGGCCTCAACGACTTCAGCGGCCCGCAGGCCCAGGCGCGCACGAACGCGATCGCCGAGGCTCGGGACCGCGCGCAGGCGATGGCGAAGGCCGCCGGCGTGAGCCTCGGCCAGGTCATCCGCGTCGTCGATTACACCAGCGGTCCGCGAACGCCGGTCGACTACGCGCCGGCCGCGGCCGATGCGCGCGGCGCTTCGACCGTCGTTCCAGTCGGGCAGCTCGACGTAACGGTGACGGTCGAAGTCGATTTCGCGATCGCATAGCCCTCGCCCGCTTTGCGGGAGAGGGTGCCGCCAGCGCTTCGCGCTGCCGGCGGGTGAGGGCTGGCTACTTGCGGCGGTCGCGCTCGGTGCGGGTCGCGACCGCCAGCAGTCCCGCCAGCACGCCGCCCTCGAACACGCCGTAGAACACAGACCGCAGCAGCGGTTGGCTGAACGGACCGACGTTCAAGAAGAACGTGAACACCGCGAACAGTGGAAACGAGATCGCGAGCTGCTGCCACACCTCGAGGTGCTCCCACCACAGCAGCACGCGTGGTGGGCGGCTCGGGTCATTCACCGCTGTGCGGCTCGTCGGGAGAATGCGTGGAGACGGCCCACCGCAGCAAGGTCCTTGGGAGGGAGATGCTATTCCGCAGACCGTCTCCCCGACCCCGGTAGTGTGCCGTCAAGCGTCGCGCATGACCATCATCAATTTCCATGAGATGTGCATTCGAGCTCATCGCGGCGGAAGGAAAACCATGATGGCGACGAGCGCGACGATCACAAGAACGAGCAACGGGATGAGCCCGATCCGAACGAAGTCCGACCAGCGATAGCCCCCGAGCCCCTGCACCATCATGTTGGTCTGGTATCCGATCGGCGTGATGAACGAGGCGGAAGCGCCGATCAGGATCGCCATCACGAATGACCGCGTGGCGAGGTGCGCCTGCGTCGCGGTTGCGAGCGCGATGGGGAACATCAGCACCGCGGCCGCGTTGTTGGTCACGAGCTGCGTGATGATCACCGTCGCGATCAGCACGCCGGCGATGATGCCGGCCGGGCCGAACACGTGAAGGACGTCGATCAGCAGCGTCGCGCATTCCCTGGCGAGGCCGCTCTTGCCGACGGCGATGCCGATGCCAAAGCTGCCGCACAGCACCACAAGCACCGTGAGGTTGATCGACGCGCGCGCCTGCCACGGCTTGAGCACTCCGAAGACGACGACCGCTGAGGCGGCGAGGACGGAGGCGACCAGCACGGTGGTGACACCGGAGATCACCGCCGCGAAAAAGCCGAGCAGGATGAGGTAGATCACAAAGCTCTTGTCGCGCCGCAGGGTTTCGGGAGCGCCCTCGGGGCTCGCGACGAGCGCGAACGTCCGCCCGATGTTCGCCGTGCGGCGGAACGTCGGCGGCGCGAGCACGAGCAGCACGTCGCCGGCCCGAAGCTGCACGTCACCCAGCTTCGCCTTCACCGGCTCGCCCGACCGATGGATCGCCACGACCGCGCCGCCGAACCGGGTGCGGAACTCGGCCTGGCGCAGCGTCGTGCCGACCAGGTCCGATTCGCCGCCGATGACGGCCTCGTAGAACGTCCGCTGGGGGCCGGGCCGCGTCGAGAAGTGCGGGTCGCCCGCCGCGCGCAGGCCGGCGATGCGGTGCAGGTCGACGACGCGATTGATGTTGCCGGTGAACACGAGCCGGTCTCCTACCGCGAGCTTCTGCTCCGGGCCCACCGCCGTGATGACGTCGCCTCCGCGGTCGAGCTCGACGAGGAAGACGCCCTCCAGGTGGCGGAGACCGGCGTCCACGACCGTGCGGCCCGCGAGGCCGCTGCCGGGCTCGACCTCCATCTCGACCGTGAACGCACGCGGGTCCGCGACATCCTCCGCCGGCGCGACCCGATCGCGCACGAGCACCGGCGCGAGAACGATGACCACGCCAATGATCGCGACGGCGACGGGCAGCCCGACCGGCAGCGGCTCGAAGAGGTGCAGCGGCTTGAGGTGCGCCGCCGTCAGCAGGCCGGAGATCACGACGTTCGTAGTCGTGCCGATGGCGGTGAGGAGCCCGCCGCCGAGGATCGCGAGGTTGAGCGGCAGCAGGTACCACGACGCCTTGCGGCCCGTTCGCGAAGCCCACGCCGCGACCGGCGGCGCAGTCATCGCGGTCAGCGGCGTGTTGTAGATGAATGCGGACATCGCGGCGACCGGTACGAGCAGGCGTGCGAGCTCGACCCGGCCGGGCCGGTTGTCGCGCGGCCGCTGGTTCGAAAGCAGGCGCGCGGTGACGCCATCCAATGCTCCGGTCGCGAGCACGCCGGCCGACACGACGTAGAGCGCCGCGATCGTGACCGGCGCCTCGTTTGAGAAACCGGACAGCGCGTCGGCGGTGGTGATGACGCCGGGGCCCGCCAGCGCCGCCACCGCGGCCATGACCGCGATCGGCGCCGAAACCCGTTCAGTCGCGAGGACAGCGACCACGCAGACGACGACCAGCAGCGTGTACCACGCCTGCCAGCCCATCGTCCGCGCCTAGTTCGGGGCGGCGGTTTCTGCCTGCGCCGGCTCCAGGAAGCCCTGCTGCTCGAGGTACGCGATGATCTGGTCGGCGGCCTGCTCGGCGCTGACGTTCGCGGTGTCGAGCGTGATCTCCGCGTCGCCCGGCTCCTCGTACGGATCCGAGATGCCGGTGAACTCCTTGACCAGGCCGGCGCGCGCCTTGGCGTACAGGCCCTTGCGGTCGCGCACCTCGCACACCTCGATCGACGTGGACACGTGCACGAGGACGAAGCCGCCCTGCGGCTCGACCATTGCGCGCACCTGCTTGCGGGTCGCGTCATAGGGCGCGATCGGCGCGCAGATCGCGATCCCGCCGGCCTTCGTGATCTCGGCGGCGACGTAGCCGATCCGCCGGATGTTCAGGTCGCGGTGCTCGCGCGAGAAGCCGAGCTCCGACGAGAGGTTCTTGCGCACGAGGTCGCCGTCGAGCACGCTGAGGCTCCGGCCGCCGCGCTCGAGCAGCTTCACCTGCAGGATGTTCGCGATCGTCGACTTGCCCGCGCCCGAGAGACCGGTGAAGAACACCGTGAAGCCCTGCTGCAGCCGAGGGCGGTGCGTGCGCCGCAGCTCCGCGGCGACCTCCGGGTAGGTGAACCAGGACGGCAGGTCGGCGCCGGCCGCCAGGCGCTCCCGCAGCTCCGTGCCAGAGATGTTCTGCGGCTTCAGGCCCTCCGGGACCTCGTTCTCGGGGAAGTACGCGTCGTGCTCGGCGACGTACACGAGCATCTGGAACGGCACCATGACGATGCCGATCTCGTCCGCGTACCTGGCCAGCATCTCCTGCGCCTCGTACGGGCCGTAGAACGGGGTTCCGTCCTTGCGCTTGCCGGGGCCGGCGTGGTCGCGGCCGACGATCAGGTGCGTGGCGCCGTAGTTGCGGCGGATGATCGCGTGCCACACGGCCTCGCGCGGGCCGCCCATGCGCATCGCGAGCGGCAGCAGCGAGAGCATCGCAGAGCCCTCGGGGTAGCGGCCCATGAGGGCCTCGTAGCAGCGCACGCGCGTGTAGTGGTCGACGTCTCCGGGCTTTGTCATTCCGACGACCGGGTGCACGAGCAGCTTCGCGTCGACGGTCGCCGCGGCGCGCAGGGTGAGCTCGAGGTGCGCGCGGTGCATCGGATTGCGGGTCTGGAACGCGACCACACGGTCCCAGCCGCGCTGCGCGATCTCCTCGCGGACCTGCGCCGGCGTCAGCCGGATCGCGTGGAAGTCGTAATGGTGCGGTAGCTCCACCGCCTCGACCTTGCCCCCGACGTACACGGGGTTCGTCCGCTCGAGCAGCATCGCGACGCCGGGGTGCTCGGTGTCGGTCGTGCCGAAGACGAGCTGCGCCTCGACCCTGCGGTCGGGCCGGTAGACGTCCTCGACGTGCAGGACCGCGAGCATGACGCCCTCGGAGTCGCGCAGCGCGAGGTCGGTGCCTGCGACGACCTTTGCCGCGGCCTCCTCGGTCACGTCGAGGACGATCGGGATCGGCCACACCGTGCCGTCCGCGAGCCGCATGTTCGAGCACACCGACTCGTAGTCGGCGCGCGTCATGAACCCCTCCAGCGGCGTGAACCCGCCGTTGGACAGGAGCTCGAGGTCGCACACCTGGCGATCGGTCAGGTCCCACGACGGGTACGACGCGCTGGCCGCCTTCAGGTCGACGATGCGTTCTTTCGAGGCCAGCAACGGTTTGATCTCTCCACGTGTCTCAATGGTCCGCGACAACAGTCTCTCCCTCCCAGTGATCAGGACCGAGCCCGCGGTCGGGCCGGTCGAGCCAATACCGTATCAATCGTGTTCCGAGCGCCACTTGGGCTCGTTCTCGCCGCGATGCTCCTGGCCGCGTGCGACCCGATACAGGGCAGCGGCACGGGCGAGCCTCCGGACCCCGCGAAATACATCCACGTCGATGCCGCGACGAGATCCGCAACTGTAACGCTGATCGCGGGTTACCCGGCGACCGACTTCCAGTTCAACTACAACGGCTATGGCAGCGGCGCGCTCGTGCTTACCGTGCCGGCCGGCTGGCAGGTGACCGTTCAATGCCAGAACCACGGCACCGTCCCCAACTCGTGCGCGGTGGTCAGGGACGAGAAGGCGACGGCGCCGCTCGACCCGTCCTGGGCGACTCCGAACCCGCAGCAGGGCCTCGACCCCGGCGCGTCCGCGAGCTTCACGTTCACGCCGACGCAGGCCGGCAGCTATCGCATCGCCTCGCTCGTGGACGGCCACGAGGCCAGCGGCATGTGGCTCGACCTCGAGGTCACATCTTCCGGCACCCCGTCGCTGAAGGCCCCTGGCTTCTAGGAAGATTCGATCAACCCCCAGCGCCGGCGGATCCAGTGGTCGGCGGCGGCAAAGAGGCGGTCGACCACGATGCCGATGAGCAGGATGATGATCATCATCGAGAGCAGTCCCTCGGCGTCCGCGAACTCGCGCGCGTAGGCGAGCCGCTCGCCGATCGACGGCTGTTGGGCGATGATCACGAGCAGCTCCCCCGCCATGAGGCTGCGCCATGCGAAGGCCCAGCCCTGCTTGAGGCCGCCGACGAAGGAGGGCAGAGCCGCAGGTAGGACGATCCGCTGGTACAGCGACCAGTTGCGCGCGCCGGCGGCACGGCCGTACCGCAGAAGGATCGGCGGGATGTGGTCGATGCCGGTGATCAGGCCGTTGGCGATCGCCGGCGCCGCGCCGAGCACGACCACGAACGTGATGGCGGCCTCGTTGATGCCGAACAGCAGGATCGCGAGCGGGAACCAGGCGATCGAGGGCATCGACTGCAGGCCGGTGATCAGCGAGCCGACGGCCGAGCGCACCACCGCGGACCGCGAGACCGCCAGGCCCATCGCGAGGCCGATCACGATCGCGAGCGAGTAGCCCGCAAGCGCGCGCGTCCCGGTGATCCTCATCGCGGTGTACAGGGCGGGGTCGCGAAGGTCTTCTGACAGCCGGCTGAGGACCGGTATCGGTCCCGGCAAGAGGTAGTCCGGCCAGACGCCCGCCAGGGTCACGACCTGCCAGGCGCCGATGAACAGCAGCGCCGCGCCGAGCGGCGGCCACGTGCGCTTCCACAACCAGGTCGCCGCGTCCGCCGGTCGCACGCGCGATGGCAGCCGGGCGATGGAGAGCTCAGTCGCCATGGAGACGCACCTCCTGACGCAGCCGCTCGGCGATGTCGTGCGCCACCGTCGCGACGTCCTCCGAGTCGGTCTGCCGCGAGCGGCGCAGGCGAATCGGAACGTCGGCCGCGATGCGTCCGGGCCGGCTCGACATCACCAGCACCCGATCGCCGAGCCGCACGGCCTCCCGCGCGTTGTGGGTGACGAAGACGATCGTCATCCCGCGCCGCAGCCAGATCTGCTCGAGCTCCTCGTGCAGCAGGTCGCGCGTGATCGCGTCCAGCGCGCCGAACGGCTCGTCCATGAGCAGGATGTCCGCCTCCTGCGCAAGCGCGCGCGCCAGGGCCACGCGCTGCTTCATACCGCCCGAGAGCTCGTGCGGCCTTTTGCGCGCGAAGTCGCGCAGCCCGACCATCGTCAGTAGGCGCTCAGCCTCCTCGTGGGCCGCCGCCTCCGAGAGCCGGCCGCGGATTCGCATCGGGAGGAGGACGTTGCCCATCGCCGTGAGCCACGGCATGAGCGCGGGCTCCTGGAACATCAGGGCGACGCGGCCGCCGACGCGCACGGCGCCGCTCGTCGGTTGCTCCAGCCCGGACAGCAGGTTCAGCATCGTGGTCTTGCCGGATCCCGAGGCGCCGACGATGCAGACGAACTCCCCGGGCCCGATGTCCACGGACACGTCGTTCAGCGCGGTGACGGCCCGGTCGCTGCGCCCGTACGTCTTGCTGACGGCCGCCAGCTCGATCGTGGGTTCGGCCGCGACGACCGCGTCGAGAAGCCTCATGACGCGACCACCGCTGGGCGGCCGGCCGCGACGAGGACGTTGTTCAGGATCGTGATCGAGTAGATCCCGTCGAGCTTCTCGTCCTTCAGCAGACCGAGCTGGAAGGCGTGGTCCGCAGACGTCTTCAGCGACGCCGCGATCGGATCCATCGTGAAGGTCATGTGCGGCCACGCCGCCGCGACGGTCGCGTCCTTCAGCGCCTTGCCCGTGATCGACGTGATCTGCGCGTTGGCGTCCTTCTGTGCCTGCGCCGGGTTCTGCTGCATGAAGTCGATCGCCTTCAGCTGCCCGGCCAGCAGGTGCTGCACCGTCGTCGGGTACCGGTTGAGGAAGTCGGTCCGCACCGCGAGCATGACCGTCGTGAACTCGCCGCTCGGCCACAGGCTGCGCTCGTCGACGAGCACGTGGCCCTTGCCCTCGAGCACCAGCCGCGTCGCCCACGGCTCGGGCTCCCACGCGCCGTCGATGCGGCCGGCCTCGAACGCGGTCAGTGTGCTCGCGTTGTCCTGCGGCACGATCTTCACGTCGCCTCCGCCCTGCGAGTTGACCCCGTAGCCCTGCTGCTTCAGCCACCAGCGCAGCGCGATGTCCTGCGTGTTGCCGAGCTGCGGGGAGGACAGGGTCTTGCCCTTCAGGTCTGTGGCCGACTGGATGCTGTCGTTGACCACGAGCTCCGCGCCGCCCGACGTCGCGCCCGAGACGATGCGGATCGCCTCGCCGTGCGACTGGATGAAGGCGTTGATCGCGGGGTTCGGGCCGACGTAGGTCGCGTCGATCGAGTTGGACAGCAGCGCGGTCACGGCGTCGGGCCCGGCGTTGAAGACATTGGTCTTGAGGGCCACGCTTCCGAGCTCGTGCTGGAAGTAACCGTCGTGCACGCCGACGAGCGCGGGCGCGTGGGTGAGGTTCGCGTAATAGCCGAGCCGGAGCTCAGAGGGCTGGCCCCCGGCGGCCGGCTGCGAGGCGACGCCGCACGCCGAGACGAGCAGGGCGGCGACCGCGCCTGAAGCGATGAACAGCGACCTGACCCGTGAAGACATGCGGCGCTCCCTTCCTAACTGCATGAAATCCACAGAAATAGTAGAATGATGCGGCATTGTATCAATCGGACAGGTGCTGAGGCGCCCTGGGTCAGTTGTCCCGGGCGGTCTGGGGCGCGCGGTCGGGCTCGGCCCGATAAGAGGACGCGAGGCTTTCGATCTCGGGCGGCAGCTTGCCGGCTACGACGTCGGCGAGGGTGACGCCCTCGAGGACGAACCTGACGTTGGTCCGGACCGCGCGCCAGACGTCGGTGAGCGAGCGCGCGGCGCCCTTGTGCCCGAGGTCCCCGACGCGGGTGTCGTGGAGGTTGACCAGGGGGCCCTCGACGACCCGGAGCACCTCGGCCAGGGTGATCTCGTCCGCCGGCCGGCTGAGGGCGTAGCCGCCGCCCGCGCCGCGGCTGCTGCTCACGAGCCGTGCGTGCTTGAGCTCGCTCATGATCCCGAGCAGGAAACGGAGGGGTATGTCCTGCGCCTCCGCGATCCGCTCGGCGTTGACGGCCCTGTCACTGGGCTCGGCGGCGAGCTGCGCCATGGCGCGCAGCGCGTAGTCGGCCTTGGCGGTGATCCTCATCGTTCCTCGACGGAGGATAAGGGGCTGGACCCCTCCCCGATGTGCGGGGAGGTCGGGAGGGGACGTCGGCCCTCGGACTCCTCCCCGCTACGCGGGGAGGTCGGGAGGGGACGTCGGCCCTCGGACTCCTCCCCGCTACGCGGGGAGGTCGGGAGGGGACGTCGGCCCTCGGACTCCTCCCCGCTACGCGGGGAGGTCGGGAGGGGACGAAACAACTTCAACCCCGCCTAATCCCGCGCGCAGGCCGTCCCGCTGCACTGCCCGGCCAGCCAGCGCTGCAGCTCCGGCGTCAGCTGGGTGCGCGACTCGACGTGCGCGAGAACGAGGGTGGTGTCGTCCGCGCACACGACGCCGTAGCCCGCCGCCAGGTCGCCGCGCACGAACCTTCGCAGCTGGTCCTCCTCGCCCGAGAAGAAGTTGCCGTAGGTCGCGGGGTCCACGGCGATGTAGTCAGCGGTGGGGTGGAGGGTGATCTCGTAGACGTGGTCGCGGTGCGACAGGTGCGGGACGAGCGTGTTCGACGCCGTCACGCTCGCCGCCGGCGGAATGCGGTCGAGGCACGACTGGATCTCCGCGGCTCGGACCGCGCTCGGGTAGGTAGTCACCTCTGCGAACGGCCGGATGAACACGAACGTGAGGACGACGCCAGCCACCGCCGCAGCGGCGGGCAGCACCATCGCGCCAAACGCGGGCCATCGCCCGCGCATCAGACGCTGCACCCGCGCGCACGTATCGATCGCGGCGAACGTGAGGATCGGCGCCGGCAGCATCGAGTACTGGTAGTGGAACGACCAGAAGTTGGTCGACGAGGACCAGAACCGCTCGAGGAACGACGGGATCGCGACGATCAGGACGGGCGACGCCAGCGGCAGCAGCGCAAACGCCGCGAACGAACCGATCCAGACGCGGACCTTCTCGGCCGGCGTGAACAGGAGCTGCACGCTCTGCACCGGGTGCTGCAGGACGTAAGCGACCGTCGCGCTCGGCGTCGGACCGAGCGAGTCGTAGGTCCAGTGCCGGTAGCCGACCCCGCCGCCCAGCGCCGGGATCACCACGCCGAGCAGGGCCGCGAACCAGGCGGCGTTGAGGACCACGATCGTCGCGCCCACCAGCCAGCGTCGCTGCACGACCAGGATGTAGACCCCGAGAGCGATCAGCGTGAGCGCCACGTCCTCGCGGGTCAGCATCGCGACCGCCACCGCCGGGATCAGCAGCAGCGTGCGCCGCGCCAGCGTCGCGTACAGCGCCAGCGACATCGCGGGCACGGCGAAGACGACGTGGTGAAAGTCGTAGATGACGCCGGCGAGGACGCCCCAGAACGCGAGGTACGCCAGCGCGAACGCGACCCCTGCCACCGGCCCCAGCTCGCGCTCCGCCCACAAATAGATAGGTATGGCGGCGACCGCGAGCAGCACCGCCTGCGCGACAAGCAGGACCCCGGCCGAGTCCCACAGCCACATGAAGGGCGCGAGGACCATCAGGATCGGGTGGAAGTGATCCCCGAGCAGGTTCGGGATGCCGAGCACCGTGTTGTGGATGAACTCGAGCCGGCTGTAACCCCATACCGTCTGGTCCTGCACGGCGAGGTCGAAGGCGTTGCTCGCGAAGTGCTCGTGCCGGTACAGCGAGATGTACGCGTAGAGCGCCGCGGCCACGGTGATGAGGACGGCCGCGACTGCGCGGCCCTGTCGTACGCCCTTACGATTTAGTTCGCTTGTCAACACCGCACGGCCGGCTGTCGAGCCTCAGCCTGATCATGCCGGCCCACAACGAGAGCGAGAACCTCCGCTGGCTGCTCCCTCACGTCAACGAGGTGCTGCCCCGCCTGTTCGAGAAGTTCGACGTGATCATCGTCGACGACGGCTCGACCGACGGCACCGGCGACGTCGCGCGCGCCATCGCCAAGGAGCTCGGGATGGACCTCAAGGTGATCAGGCACGAGCACAAGTCAGGGTATGGCGCGGCGGTGGGCGACGGGCTGCGCGCGGCGGACATGGATTACACCGCGTTCACCGACAGCGACGGCCAGCTCGACGTCGCGGACCTCGACAAGCTCGTCCCGCTGCTCGACAGCGCGGACATGGTCGGCGGCTGGCGCATGACGCGCGAGGACCCCGCGTTTCGCTCCGTCATCAGCGGCACCTTCAACCGCCTGGTCCTGCTGACGCTCGACATCAAGGTCAGGGACGTGAACTGCGCGCTGAAGATCATCAAGACTCCGCTGCTGAAGCGCATGAAGCTCAGCTCGCGCAGCGCGCTGATCAACGCCGAGATGTACTGGAAGACGCAGCGCCTCGGCGGCCGCTACGTGCAGGTCGGCGTCCCTCACCACCCGCGCACGATGGGAGTCCGGTCAGGCGGCCGGCTGATTCCCATCCTGCGCGCGAGTAAAGAGCTGATGCAGATCCGGTTCAGGCGCGACTAGACGCGGTAGCCGTCGCGCGCTCGACCTTTGCGCGTCGAGCCGACGGCTTGCCGAAGCCCTTGCCGCCGACCCTCCAGTCCACGCGCGGCGTGAACAGCTCTGGGCGGATGCGCTTCTTGAACTTCTCGACGAGCCCGATGACGCTGTCGATCAGCGTGTCCTGGAGCAGGTGCGGCTGCAGGCCGAGGTCCAGCAGGTGCTGGTGCTTGGCGTTGTAGTAGTGCGTCTCGAGCTCCGTGCGCGGGTTCTGCAGGTGCTCGATGGTCGTGTCGAGCCCGTGGTGCGCGCGAGCGGCCTTCACCTTCTCGGCGAGCTCGCCAACGCTGAACTGCTCGGTGAACTGGTTGAAGACTCGGAACTCGCCCCGCTCCGGCGGGTTGTTCATCGCGATCTCGATGCACGCGACGGTGTCGCGAATGTCGAGGAAGCCGCGGGTCTGGCCGCCCTTGCCGTAGACCGTCAGCGGAGAGCCGACGGCGGCCTGCGAGCAGAAGCGGTTGAGCACCGTGCCCCACACGTCGTCGTAGTCGAACCGCGTGCGGAGCTCGGGGTGCATCTCCGACTCCGGGATCCCGGTGCCGTAGACGACGCCCTGGTTGAGGTCCGTCGCGCGCAGGCCCCAGATCCGGCAGACGAACGCGATGTTGTGGCTGTCGTGGACCTTGGACAGGTGGTAGAAGGACCCGGGCTGCTTCGGGAACGGCAGCCGGTCCTTGCGGCCGTTGTGCTCGATTTCGATGAAGCCTTCCTCGATGTCGATGTTCGGCGTGCCGTACTCGCCCATCGTCCCGAGCTTGATGAGATGGCAGTCCGGCGCCGACTCACGCAGCGCGAAGAGGAGGTTGAGCGTGCCGACGACGTTGTTGACCTGCGTCTCGACGGCATGCGACGCGCTGATCATCGAGTAGGGCGCCGAGCGCTGCTCTGCGAAGTGCACGACCGCGTCCGGCCGGTGCTGCGCGATGAGCGCGGTCACATCCGGAAGTGACGTGAGGTCGAGCTTCTCCCACTTGATGTCCTTCCCGCTCACCTGCTTCCAGCGGGCGACGCGCCGCTTCATGCTCGCGATGGGCACGAGGCTTTCCGTGCCGCAGAGGACGTCCCACCGGCGGCGGATCAGGTTGTCCACCGCGATCACGTCGTGGCCGCGGGCCGAGAGGTGCAGGGCCTGAGGCCAGCCAAGATAGCCGTCGGCTCCAAGAACGATCACACGCATGCCAAATTCACCATTCCTTTAATCATGCTCTGGCCCCGGCGCCGCCTGCGGCTCGGGCTGCAAACCACGTCCAGGTCTCACGGAGACCGTCGTGCACGTCAATTCGCGGGTGCCATCTTATCCAGGTCCCGGCGCGCCGGGGGTCGAGGCACACCCGCCTCACCTCGGACTCCTTCGCGGGCGCCATCTCGATCGCGGACTCCGTGCCGGAGGCCGACACGATGATGTCGACGACCTCGGCCACGCTCGTCTCCTTGCCGGTGCCCACGTTGAGCGCGCCGCTGCGCGCGCTCTTCAGCCCGAGCACGTTGGCGTCGGCGATGTCGCCGACGAAGACGAAGTCGCGGGTCTGCAGCCCGTCGCCGAAGATGCGCGGCTGCTGGCCGCTCAGCAGGCGGGTGCACGTGATCGCGATCACGCCCGCCTCGCCCGTGCCGTCCTGCCGCGGGCCGTACACATTCCCGTAACGCAGCGCGAGCGTGGAAACGCCCGAGCGGCGGCCAAGGGCCTCGAGGTAGACCTCCTCGGACCGCTTTCCCGCGCCGTACGCGGAGAGCGGCTGCGCGGGAAACGACTCCCGCGCGGGCAGCGATTTCGCGTCCCCGTAGATCGTGCCCCCCGACGACGCGGTGACGATTCGCCGCGCGCCGGCCTTGATGGCCGCGTCGTAGACCGCGACCGAGCTCGCGACGCTCCGGCGCATGTGACCGGCCGGGTCACGCGCGGCGACCTGCACGCCGCCCTTCGAGGCGAGGTGGAGCAGCGCGTCGGGCTTGAAGTCCGCGATCGCGCGCGCGGCCTCTTCGGAGCCGCAGTCGGCGTTGAGCGTCTCCGCCGCCGGCGGCTCGGGGCACGCGTGCGTCATGTCGTCGATGACGAGCACCTTCGCGCCGGCCGCCATGAGGCGCTCGACGGTGTGGGAGCCGATGAAGCCCGCGCCGCCCGTAACGACAACCTTCTTCATTCGACCTCCATGACCGGGCGCCGGTCCGGCTTCTCGACCAGCAGGTACGCGACCAGGCCGGCCAGCGCCTGGGGCACGGTGGACGTCGCGCGCACGAGCACCGCGACGGTGGCAGCGAGCGCGACGGTGACGCCGTAGCCCGCGAACACCGTGACCAGGATCGCGTCCTGCGAGCCGATCCCGAAGGGCAGCGTCGAGATGATGCCCGCGACCTGTGACGTCGTCGAGCCCGCGACCGCCTGCGTCACGGGCACGATGTGTCCGAGCGCGTCGAGCACCAGCCAGACCTGCACGCCGCCGCACACAAAGATGATCAGCGTGAGGAACGACGTCCACGCGAGGACGAACGGCGAGCGCATGAGCAGACGGATCTGCTCGAGCATCACCTGCGCGCCCTCGGCGAACCGGCCTAGCGGTCCGCGCAGAACCTTTGCCATCGCCCAGCGCTCGAGGCTCGGCGGCAGCAGCTCGACGAAGATGGGGGAGAGCGTGGCGGCCGCGAGGCCGACCGCGACGCCGGCCCACCCGATCACGCCGTGGCGCGGGAGCAGTATCAGCAGGAGCGAGACCGCTGCGAGCATGCCGAGGCTGTACACCCGCTCGAACGTCACGACCGCCGCGCCGACACGCACCGGCACGCCGTTGCTCGACCGCCAGAGGTAGGCGCGAACGTAGTCGCCGCTCGCGGCGGGCGTGAGGCTGCTCGAGGTCTGGCCGACCAGCTGGATCGGGATCATCGAGCGCATCGGGACCGGGAACTTCAGCGCGGCGATGTAGACCTGCGCGCGGTAGGCGCGGAGCAGGACGATCGGCACGTTGAGCGCGAGCGCCCACAGCAGCGGGCCTGGGTCGACCTGCTGCAGGGACGTCCAGATGCGATCGGGGTGGCTGACCGCGATCACGACCACCGCAAGCGCGATTCCGAGCGCGGTGGCGACGAGCCGGCCGGGCCGGAGTCCGCGGCTTCGCACAGGGGCGTCAGGGGATGAAGGCTGGGGCGTCGGCTCCTGGATTCGGGAAGCTTATAACGCGGATGTATAGATCTGCAGGAGGTCGGCGGCCGGGTACTTCCCGGCGAGCTCGTCCGCCGCGCGCCGCAGGTCCGCGTCGCCGACGCTGTACGCCGCGATGTGCAGGGGCAATCCGAGGTCGCCGATGAGACCCTCGACCTCGTCCGGCGTCACGCCGAGGGCGTGCACGCGCGACGGCTGCCGCGTCTCGAGGTAGCGCATGACGTGCGGCAGCAGGAGGCAGGAGGTGACGCCGTGCGGGATGCCGTGGCGCGCGCCGATCTGCTTGCCCATCACGTGGCTCAGGCCCGACGCGGACGCGCCGGGTAGCGTGAAGGAGAACCACGCGGCGAGCTGGCAGTCGGTGCGGCATCCGACGTTCGCCGGATCCGCCTTCGTCGCTGGCAGGACGCGGAAGAGCCGGCGGATCGCCTCCAGCGCCATCACGTCGTTGAAGGGATGCTCGCCCTCGGCGAGGAAGCCTTCGATGGCGTGGTCAAGGGCGCGGATGCCGGTCGAGAGCCACAGCTCGGCCGGCGTCTTCAGCGTGAGCTCCGCGTCGTAGATCACCGCGGCCGGCATCAGGCCGGGATCGCGCATCCCGCCCTTGGTGCCGGTTGCATCCGTGAACCCCGCGCCGGCGGCGAGCTCTGCGACGGAGAGCGTCGTCGGCACCGCGACGTGGGGGAGACCGAGCTTGAGGGCGACGATCTTCGCCGCGTCGATCGGGCTGCCGCCGCCGAAGCTGACGACGCCGTCAACGCCGGCCGCCCGCGCCCTCTCGGTCGCGCCGTCGACCTGCGCTATCGGCGCGTGCTGGCCGATCGCGACCTTCAGCGCGGGATCGATCGGCAACGGCGCCTCGAGCAGCGAGCGGGTCGTCACCAGCGCGACCCGCCCGGGCGCGAGCGTCGGAAGCTCTCGCACGGACCCGGCGCCCCAGACGATGCGCGGCGGGTTCGCGTACTGAAACACCGGCATCGGGGACACTGTATGCAATGGCCGGACCACACGACGGGGCGAAGGTTCTGCGCGCCGGCACGCCGCTCGACAAGGCCCGCGCGGCGATGATCCTGGTCCACGGCCGCGGCGCGAGCGCGGCCGACATCATGACCGTCGGGTCTGAGCTCAGCCATCCCGACGTCGCCTACCTCGCACCCGAGGCGAAGGGCAACGCCTGGTACCCGTATCCGTTCACCGCGCCGCTCGACCAGAACGAGCCGTTCCTGTCGTCGGCGCTGCAGCTCCTCGAAGGACTCCTCGCCGAGGTGACGCGCCACGTCCCGCGCGAGCGCGTCATGCTGCTCGGCTTCTCGCAGGGCGCCTGCCTGACGCTCGAGTTCGCGGCCCGCCACGCGGCGCGCTACGGTGGGATCATCGCGTTCAGCGGCGGCCTCATCGGGCCGGCCGGCACGCCGCGCGACTATCCCGGCTCCTTCGCCTCGACGCCGGCGTTCATTGGCTGCAGCGACGTCGATCCGCACATCGCGAAGGAGCGCGTCGTCGAGGCAGGCGAGGTGCTCAAGCGGATGGGCGCGGACGTCACGGTGCGCCTGTATCCGAACATGCCGCACACCGTGAACGCGGACGAGATCCATTCGGCCGCGCAGATCGTCGAAGCCGTCGCGCACGAAGTCGCATGAACGACGAGGCGAAGCAGCGCCTGCTCGACGCGTGGCGAGGTGAGGTGCGCGCGCGCGCCCAGTACGAGATCCTGGCCGGCCGCATGAAGGACCCTCGCCGCGCCGAGATCATCCGCAAGATCGCCGAGGCCGAAGGCCGGCACCGCGAGCGCGTTGAGAAGCGGCTGCAGGAGCTCGGCGTGCCGCTGCCGAGCATGGACAGCGCGCGGCTTTCGCTGACGCAGCGGCTGCAGGCGCAGCTCGCGCCGGTGGACGTCGTCATCGGCCGCATGGAGGCGGCGGAGCAGAGCGAGATCGACGACAGCTACAAGCGCACCACCGGCGACCCCGACACGGACGCGGTGCTGTCGTCCATCCGGGTCGACGAGCAGGGCCACTCGCGCTCGCTCGACGAGATCCAGGCGGCGCATTCGATGGACCCTCGCGCGTCGGCCGCGAAGACTCGCCTCGACCGCATCCTGCACCAGGAATCGTGGCACCGCACCGGCGCGGGCTGGATCTCGGGCGCGATCTACGGCGCGAACGACGGACTCGCCGCGGTGTTCGGCATCGTCGCGGGCGTCTCCGGCGCGACGGGTGGGTCGGGCTTCGTCCTCACTGCCGGCCTTTCGGGCGCGGTCGCCTCGGGCCTCTCGATGGCCACCGGCGCATTCCTCGCCGCGCGGTCCGAGGCCGAGGTCGCGGCGGCGAACGTCGCGCGGGAGCTGCGCGAGGTGCAGGACAACCCCGAAGAGGAGAAGGAGGAGCTCTCGCTCTTCTATCAGCTGAAGGGCATCGACGAGGCGACCGCGAACATGATCGCGGAGCGCATCGCGCAGAACCCCGAGGCGATGCTCAAGGCGCAGGTCTCGGAGGAGCTCGGCGGCGGCGAGAGCGGCACAGACCCGGTGCAGTCCGCGGTGGCCGCGGGCGTCAGCACCTTCATCGGCGCGATGGTGCCGGTGATCCCGTTCTTCTTCCTGCGCGGCACGACCGGAGTGATCGTCGCGTTCATCGTCTCGCTCGTAGCGCACTTCCTGGTCGGCGCGTCGAAGTCGCTGTTCACGCTGCGCAAATGGTGGTCGGCGGGCCTCGAGATGACCCTCGCCGGCGTGATCGTCGGCGGCATCACGTACGGGATCGGCCTCCTGATCGGGGCGGGCGGCTTCTGAAATAGCGCCCGCCGGGCCCTGCTTCTAGTCGTCGTGGACTACGGGCAGCCGGTCCGCTTCGGCGTCTTCGTGATCCCGCACATCCTCGCGGGCAAACGCCCGCTCGAGATCGCGCAGATCGCGGACGAGCTCGGCTTCGACCTCGTCGCCGTCCAGGATCATCCGTACCAGCGCAGCTTCTACGACGCCTGGACGCTGCTGACGGCGATGGCCATGCGCACGGAGCGCATCACCGTCTTCCCGGACGTGGCGAACATGCGGCTCCGTGAGCCGGCGCTGCTCGCCAAGGCGGCCGCGTCGCTCGACCGCCTCAGCGACGGGCGTGTGGAGCTCGGTCTTGGCGCCGGCGGCAACTCCGAGGCGGTCGTGGCCTTCGGTGGGCCCGACCTCACCACGGGCCAGGCCGTGTCCGCGCTCGAGGAGGCGATGCAGGTCATCCGGCTGATCTGGAGCGCCGAGCGCAACCTGCGATTCGAGGGCACGTACCACCACCTTCGCGGCGCCAACGCCGGTCCGCCGCCGGCGCACGCCATCGGCATGTGGCTCGGCGCTTACAGGCCGCGCATGCTCGAGCTGACGGGGCGCCTTGCCGACGGATGGGTGCCGTCGTTCGGTTATGTAAAGGCGCCGGACCTGCATGCCGGCAACGAGCGCATCGACGCGGCCGCGCGCGCGGCCGGGCGCGAGCCGCAGGCCGTCCGCCGCCTGCTCAACATCGGCCTGCCGCCCGAGCGGGAGACCGCCGAGCTGCTCACCGAGCTCGTGCTCGAGCACGGCATGGACACGTTCATCGTGGGCGAGGGCGAGGAGGATCCGCGCGGCCACCTCGGCGCGTTCATGCGGGACGTGATCCCGCGCGTCCGGGACGCGGTCGCGGAGGCACGTGAACGACGCTGACCTCGTAGGGCTGCTCGAGAAGGGAGTCGAGCGAGGTCCTTACGTGTGGGCCGACCTCGGAGCGGGGGAGGGCAACTTCACGCGCGCGCTGGCCACGCTGCTCGGCCACGGCGCACGCATCACGGCCGTGGACAAGGACGCGCGCGCCCTGCGCGCGATCGGAGGCGGCATCGAGACTCGGGTGGCGGACTTCACCAAGCCGCTCGACCTGCGCGAACTCGACGGTGTCGTGATGGCGAACTCGCTGCATTTCGTGCGCGACAAGCGTCCGGTGCTGGAGGCGGTGCGGGCGATGCTCAGGCCCGGCGGGCGCCTGATCGTCGTCGAGTACGAGACCGACCGGGGCAACCCGTGGGTGCCGCACCCGTTCTCGTTCGCGACGTGGCAGCGGCTCGCGAGCGAGGCGGGCTTTGTGGGGACGGAGCGGATCGGCTCCGTCCCCAGCCGCTACTTCGGGTCGATGTACTCTTCCCTCTCCCGCGTGGCGGGAGAGGGTGGCGCGTAGCGCCGGGTGAGGGGTCAGAAAACCTGCGTGGTCGGCGTAGCCGATTCGTGCGACCCCTGACCGTGGTGCCGGCGCCGGCGCATCCAGCGGCCGATCATCACGCGGCCGCCGCCAGAACGACCGCCGCCCCCGCCGCCCGGGTTGAACCGCTTGGTGACGCCGCCGAGCTTCGCGCCCCACGTCACGTACTTGTGGAACCGCTCCTCGGCCTCCTGGGCGATCCCGATCCGCTCGCCGCGGGTCTCCTCGCGGAAGCGGGCGATGCGGCCCGCCGCCGCGCCCTCCTTCTCCTCGGCACTCGCAGTCGCGGGCAGCGAGCCCTCCGGCAGCGCCCCGATCACGACGATCTGGTCGTCCTCCACGGCGACGTCCACTCCCGAGAACCAGCCGTCCGGGAGCCTTCCGGCAAACCAACCCTTGATCGACGCGAACTCTTTGTCATCCATGGGAAGGACTGTACGAGTTACATAATTACATTGCAATAGATGCCCGGAATTGATCTCGGCCGCCCGGTAAGCTCCTAGTTCGCATGGGCATGATGCCGCCTTCCGGCGGACCCCCGACCGTCTTCTTCTGGCACGGCCGCAGGCGCAAGCCGGAGCAGGGCGGCGAGGCCAACAGCGGCCTGACCGGCGACCCGACGATCGAGCCGCTCCAGGAGCCGGAGGGGCCGAAGGACCTCCGCGGCCGCTGGAAGGCGATCAAGGAATCGGTCAGCGGCACGACGGCAGCCCTTCCGCGCGTCCTCCGCCTGGTCTGGCAGGCGAGTCCCAGGACCACCGTCGGCCTGTTCGCGGCCACGGCGATCGCCGGCGTGATCCCGGCGGCATCGGCGGGCGTGGCGGCCGTCCTCCTGAACACGGTCGCGGACGGCATCTTCGCCAAGGGCGGACCGCTGCCGGGGCGCGACGTCGTTCATGTGCTGGGCTGGCACTCGCCCGACCGGGCCGTCGGCGCGATCGTCTTCTTCGCCGTCCTCCAGCTGATCCTTTTCGCGCTGAGCGCGCTGCTCAGCACGCTGCGGAACATCACGCAGCAGCTCCTCCAGAACTCGGTGACCATGCGAATCCAGCTGATGGTCATGGAGAAGGCCGCCTCGCTCGACCTGCAGTTCTACGAGGACCCCGCGTCCTACGACCTGCTGCGCCGCGCGCAGACGGACTCGATCAACCGGCCCGTGATGATGATTTCGACGGCGTTCGGGCTCGTGCAGACGATCCTGACCTTCGCGACCATGGTGGCGCTTCTGCTGGCCGTCGCTCCGCTCCTTGCGGTCATCGCGCTGCTTTCGCCCATCCCAGCATTCATCGCCGACACGCGCTACGGCTGGCGCGGCTACAACATCGCGCGTTGGGGCTCGCGGCTCCTGCGCCGCATGACCTACCTCGTGCAGCTGGTCACCACCGACACGTACGTGAAGGAGGTCAAGCTCTTCGGGCTCGGCGGCTACTTCATCCGCCGCTACCGCCTTATCGCGGAGGTCTTCTACAACAGCCAGCGCAGCCTCGTGACGCGCCGCTACCTCACCGGCTTCGCGCTGGGGAACCTCAGCACGATCGTCACGTCCCTTACCTATCTATATGTGGCCCTGCAGGCCGTCGCCGGGCGCCTGACCCTCGGCCACCTCGCGCTGTACACCACGGCAGCGCAGTCGGTGCAGGGCTCGATCCAGGGCGTGCTCGGCGGGTTCTCGAACATGTACGAGCACAACCTCTACCTGAACAACCTGTTCGAGCTGATGGAGAAGCAACCCGCGATCAGGCCGGCGGCGGCGCCGGTCCCGGTCGCGCAGCCGCTGAACGGCGAGATCGTGTTCGACGGCGTCACGTTCGCGTACCCGGGCGCGGAGCACAACGCCCTGACCGAGCTCAGCTTCACAGTGAAGCCGGGGGAGACGCTGGCGATAGTCGGCCGCAACGGCGCGGGGAAGACGACGCTCTTCAAGCTCATCTGCCGGCTGTACGACCCGGTCGACGGCCGCATCCTCATCGACGGCATCGACATCCGCGAGTACGCGCCCGAGGAGCTGCGGCGCCAGATCGGCGGCATGTTCCAGGACTTCGTGACCTACCAGGCGAAGGCCTCGGAGAACATCGGGCTCGGCAACCTGGACGAGGTGACGAACCGCGAGCTCATCGTCGCCGCCGGCAAGCAGGCGGGCGCAGACGAGCTCATCTCTGGGCTTCCGGAGGGTTACGACACCGCGCTGGGGAAGTGGTTCGAGGCCGGCGTGAACCTGTCCGGCGGCGAGTGGCAGAAGGTCGCGCTCGCGCGCGCGTTCATGCGCGACGCCCGCATCCTGCTCCTCGACGAGCCGACGTCGGCCCTGGACGCGCAGGCCGAGTACGACCTCTTCGAGCGCCTGCACTCCCTGACCCGCGGCCGCACTGCGGTCTACATCTCGCACCGCTTCTCGACAGTGCGGCGGGCCGACCGCATCGTCTTCCTCGAGGCCGGCCGCCTGGTCGAGGAAGGAACTCACGAAGAGTTGATGGCGCTGGGCGGCCGTTATGCGAGGCTCTTCCGGATGCAGGCCTCGGCATACACCGGCGAGGACGTCGACCCCTCAGTGCTCGACGACCAGCCGGCCGCCCCGACCGCGCGCCCCGCCTGAGACCCCGGCTTCTAGGGCTAGGGCTCGGCGCGGCAACCGTCGCCGTGTACCTGGTCGGCGCCGGCCGGGTCTTCGGCTACGACTCGGCCGTCACCTTCGCGAACTTCATCGCGACGCCCTCGCTCATCGACGCGTTCGCGGTGCGCACGCAGCAGGCGACGATCCCGCTGGCGCAGATCGCGGGCAACGACCATGTTCTCCTCTCGCTGCTCGAGCACCTGATCTATTCCGCTACGGGCACGCGGTCGGAGGTCGTCTACCGGGTGCTGCCGGCCCTCGCGGCCGGTGGTGCCGTGGGCGTGATGGCATGGGCGCTGGCGCAGCGGTTCGGCCTTCTCGCGGGCGGCGCGGCCGGGGTCTATCTCGCCACCGTTCCGATGTTCGTGGAGAACAGCCGCGACCTGCGCGGCTACAGCCTCGCGACCTTCTTTGCGGTGACGGCGACGGTCCTGTTCCTCATGCCCGACCGGATGAGGTCGCCGCGGTGGCGGCTCGTCTACGGCGTGCTCATCGGCTGCGCGGTCGCGGCGCATGCATACGCGGGCCTTGTGCTCGTCGCCAACGTGGTGTGGGTGCTGGCGCGGCGGTCATGGCCGGATTTCGTGCGGTTCCTCCCGGCGTGGTCCGTCGCCGCGGCGATCGCGGTGGTGACCAACGGCTACATCCTGTACGTCGACGTCACGCAACACGGGTTTCTGCCCAAGCAGTTCACCCCGACGTTCCCGCGCGATCTTCTCTTCTACCTGCTCGGCGAGCCATCGTTGCTCGCGATGGGCGTGTTCCTGAGCATCGCGGGACTCGGCCTGTGGGCGGCGCGCCGCGTGCGCGAGATGTGGATCGGCGTCGCGCTCGTGACCGCGACCGCCGCCGTGATGTGGCTCGTCATCCAGCCCTACTACCTGTACCCGAGGTTCTTCACGTTCGCCCTCCCGGGATGCGCCTTCCTGGTCGCGGCGGCGGTGCAGCGCTGGAAGGTGCTGGCGCCCGTGGCGCTGATCGGCGCGGTGTCGATGGCGATCATCGAGGTGCCGGGCTACACGCAGGACCCGCTGGCGCTCCGCCAGGCGGCCGCGATCGTCGAGCGGGACTCCGCCCGGGGCGAAAACGTGTGCCTGGTCCACAGCGACGAGCAGGTGCTGGGGGCGTACGCCGCAAGCGGCTTCACGGTGGTGACGTCAGCGGATCAGCTCGAGCAGTGCACCGAGGTGATCGTGGTCAGCTGGGGCATCGACATCCCGCTGCGGGACGAGGCGGCGCGCAGGTTTGCGCGCGCGACGTTGATTCCGGCGGCCTATCCGACGGTTGTGCTGGAACGGTAGCTGGGAGGTCTGGTGTTTCTAGCGGGCGGGGATGGCCGTCGGTTGGAGAACGCGGACGGCCCGTCCGCGCATCCGGTCGCAGCGCCAGCAGAAGACGACCGCGTCGATCTGGCCGGGCAGGACGCCCGGGATCAATACCTCACGCTCCCGACGATGGAACAGCCAACAGGTGATGAAGCTCATCGAGTCGCCTGAAGCTATCACTGCTGCCTCCGACAGATCCACTTCCAAACTGTTAAGAGTTTGCTCGCTGATCCTCGTCGATCTTTGCCGCCAGGATGAAGTCGTTCTCCGTGAGGCCGCCGGCGGCGTGGGTGGTGAGGTCGACGGTGAGGGCGCCGTAGGTGAGGTGCAGGTCCGGGTGGTGCCCCTCCGCCTCGGCGATGGCGGCGATCCGGTTCACGAGATCCACGCCCGGCGCGAAGCCCTTGAAGCGCAACGTCCTGGTGAGGTGCCGGCGGCCGTCGCGTTCGACGAGCTCCCAGCCCTCGAGCTGGCCGAGCTGCTCGCGGGCCTCCGAGTCCGACAGCGTGGGCGTCTCGGGGGTGCATCTCGAGCAGTGGCGATCGGCCAGGCGCATCTGTTGGGCATCGTACGGTCGTGGGTAGAATTAGGGCTCCCATGGGCGGCTAGCTCAGTGGGAGAGCGCTTGCCTCACACGCAAGAGGTCATTGGTTCAAACCCAATGCCGCCCACCAGAAAGCAGAACGTGGCCCCGTCGTCTAGCGGCCTAGGACGCAGCCCTCTCAAGGCTGAGACCGCGGGTTCGAATCCCGCCGGGGCTACCACTACACACCTATTCACGCGACCGGCGTTCGCTGTGATCCCGCGGAGCGCGGCTTGCGCCCGATAGGCCCCATCCGTGCGATCGTCGTTGGCGGAACAGTTCTCGAATGCCTGTTCTTCGGTGGCTTCGGAGCCTACTCGCTCTTGGTGGGCATCGCCTTGAACGGTCGCGAGGACGCTTTCGGCAATGCCTTGAATCTCCTGGCTGGTGCAGCACTGCTGGCTCTCGCCGCCGGATTTGGACTCGGTGCATTCCTGATGAGCTCTCGGTGGGTCGCGGACAAGATCGTGGGCGGCAGGATCATCGGCGCGGTGCTCCATCTGGCCGCGGCGGCTCTTGCCATATGCGGCGGCATCTGGCTGGGCGCAAACCAGGTGCAATACGTCACGTACAGTCCGAACACCGACGCGTAGTGGCCGCCGGCAATAGCGTTCGCGGTCGTTGCCGCTGTGGCTGTGACCGGCCTTGCTGTTCTTGTGTCGCTGTTCGCACCGAATCCCGCCGGGGCTACCGGTCACACGACTCGGGCCACTCATAATTCGACCCGATCATGGGCGTCACCGGCATCGGCGGCTTCTTCTTCCGGGCGGCGAACCCGGAGAAGCTCGCCGCCTGGTACGCCGAGAACCTCGGCGTCGGCCGCGGTGAGTTCGGGTCGTGGGACCAGCAGGCCGGCCAGACGGTCTTCTCGCCTTTCGAAGCGGGCACCGACTACTTCCCGGCCGAGAAGCAGTGGATGCTCAACTTCCGCGTCGAAGGGCTGGACGAGCTGAAGGCGGCGCTGGAGAGCAAGGGCATCGAGGTCATCACCAACCCGGAGTGGGACTCGGCGGAGGTGGGTCGGTTCGCTCGGATCCGCGACCCGGAGGGCAACGCGATCGAGCTCTGGGAGCCGGCATGACCGGCCGCCGCTTCGCCGGATTCCGCCCCTTTTCGCCAAATCGCGCCCTTTGCGCCCGCTGATTCCGCGCGTTTCCTCCAAATCGCGCGTTTGCCGGACATCTGGCGCCGCGCGCCGGCGAGTATCTTCGGGCGAGGGATGGCGGTCACCAACTCGTCGGGGGTTCGCCTCCACCACGTCGAGGCCGGGACCGGTGACCCGCCGCTTGTCTTCATCCCCGGCTGGTGCTGCGACCACTCCTTCTACGCGCCGCAGCTCGAGCACTTCAGCGCGCGCCACCGCGCGATCGCCATCGACCCACGCGGCTGCGGGGCGAGCGACAAACCGACAGGGCCGTACGACATCCCCACGCTCGCGGACGACGTGGTCGCCTTCTGCCGGGACGCCGCCATCGAGCGTCCGGTCCTGGTCGGGCACAGCCTCGGCGGCATGGTGGCGGTGGACGTCGCGAGCCGCTACCCGTCGCTCCCGAGCGCCGTGGTCGCGGACGATCCCGGGCCGCTCGCGATCACGCCCGAGAGCCGCGCCAGGTTCGAGGCGCTGATAACCGCGCTCGAGGGCTCCGACTCCGCCGCGGTCCGCCGGGAGTACATCGCGCGCATGTTCCTCCCGCACGACCGCACTCACCAGGCCCGCGTGACGGACGCGATGTGCTCGGTGCCTCTGCCGACCGCGCTCGCGCAGCTGCGCGGCGTCCTTAACTGGAACGGCATGGGCGCCCTGTGCCTGCTCACGACGCCGACGCTCATCCTGCTTTCCGAGCCCGGCGGCGACAACGACGCGTCCCGGCTGCTCGCGCTCAACCCGTCCCTGCAATACGGCGTGACGTTCGGCGCCGGCCACTTCCACCAGCTGGAGGTCCCGGAGCAGGTGAACGCGATGATCGACCGCTTCCTGAAGATGCTGCGCTGATGGCGCCAGGGCTCGGCAACAATGGAGCCGTGCCGGTGTCGGTCGACGACCACCTGAAGAACGTCCCCGCCGCGGTGCGCCCCATCGTCGCCGCCGCACGCAAGACCATCAGGGCGACCGCGCCGAAGGCAGACGAGACCGCCTACCAGAGCAAGCCACCGAAATCCGCGAGCGCGATGTGGAAGCTCGCGCGGTACTCGGTGGATGGGGAGGAGGTCGCCGGCCTCGGCACCTTCGCGCGCCACTCGACCATCTACTTCTATCGCGGCCGCGAGCTGGACGACCCGCAAGGCCTGCTGCAGGGAAGCGGCAAGGACACGCGGTTCGTCACCCTGCGCACGCCGTCCGACGCCGAGGGCGCGGCCGTGAAGGAGCTCGTCCGCGAGGCCTTCGCCCTGGGACGCAAGCGCTCGAAGGCCTAGGTCTTATCCTTTATCGCCCTGTGTCCCCGGTCCGGGCCGTAACCCCATCCCAGCCCGCCTCGTTGGTATGCCCTGTGAGCCTGAGGGTAGGCGTGCTCGCGCTTGTCTCAATGTGCGTTCTCGCCGCCTGCGGGAGCACCAGCTCCGTCGCCTCGCACGTCTCGCCTTCGCCGTCGGCAGCGGAGTCCCCGACGCCGTCGCCCAGCCCCTCGCCGAGCCCGTCGCCGTCACCTTCTCCGTCGCCATCGCCGTCGCCCACGCCCGCGGTTCCGAATTGGGCCACGATGGCCGCCACCTGCACCGGCCAGCCCACCGGTCACGAAGCCCTCGTCGTGATGAAGGGCTCGCCGACCCTGATCCTCGCCGACGTCACCGACGCGAACCATCCCAGGCAGATCTGCAAGCTGACGGGCGCTTGGTCGCCGAAGCTCGTGACCCAGCGGATGATCTCGTGGTGGGCATCGGAGAACCCCGGCCAGTCCGGTCAGAGCATGCTCGTGAGCCTCGACATGTTCTCGGGCGCGACGTCGGTGATCGCGAAGTGGCAGGGCGGCTACTTCCTCGACGGCATCCACGCCTGGAGCGCTGACGAGAGCGCGATCGCCTACGTCTCGTCGGACGGCAGCGCGGTCAAGCTGCACCTGATCAGCGGCGGCGGGGACCGCGTCGTCACCCAGTTCCCGGCGGTGCCCGGTCGCGGCGTCAACGCGAACGAGGACGACGCCTACCTCGGCTTCGCGGCCGACGGCAGCTACTTCGCGCTCGTCCAGACGTTCACGTCGAGCGGCCAGCAGTTCCAGGTCCGCCGGACCAAGGACGGCACGCTCGCCTATGGGCAGGACAAGGGCACGATGGCGACGTGGACCAGCACGGGCGAGCGGCTGTACTTCCGCGAGCCGGGCGGGACGGCGATAAAGGTCTGGGACCCGAGCGCAGGCGTCTCGACGTTGATCGCCCTGCCGCAGGCGTGGCTGCGGCCGGTGTCCGACGCCGGCGACGACAACGTCGCGTACACCGTGCTCGACTCGGCCGGCCTTCCGCACGTGTGGCTGTACGGCCATGACGGGAGGTCGGGCGGACAGCTGCCGAACGTGCGGTCGACGCCCGCGTTCCTCAACTCGTCGTCGCTCTTCCTCGTCGAGGAGGTCGCCTGCGGGTCCGACTGCGGCCTCGGCCAGCAGTCCAAGTCGACGGGCAACACCTATGTCTTCAGCCTCGCCACCCAGACCGAGACCGGCTCGTCGATCGCATCAGTGCTAGGAAGCTGGCCGCGAATAGGACAGACTTAACGGCATGGCCGTGGAGATCCCCGACGCCGTAGCGCCGTCGCTCGAGCCGACCATACCGCCGCCGCCGCCGGCGCCGCCGGCGGCGCCCATGCCGCCGGCCCGCCGGGGCTCGACCCGGCGCCTGCTCTGGTACGCGGCGTCGTTCGTGGCGATCGTCGTGACCCTGGGCGCCTTCGGCCTCCTTGCGGTCGACGACCAGAGCTGGCAGCGGCAGGCGAACGATCTGCGCCAGCAGAACGATTCATTGCACGAGCAGCTGCTGACCGCGCAGACGACCGCGAAGGACGAGCAGGGACAGATCGCAGACCTGAAAGCGAAGCTCCAGCACCCGTTCCTCGAGATCTGGAACGTGGACGAGAAGATCCAGGGCAACGACTACTACCTCGCGGGCGGCGTGCCGGACACGTTCACGTACCACCTGAACGCGACCGCGAACGGCCCGATGAACGTCAGCATCGTCACATTCGAGCAGTTCGTGGCCGGGATCGAATGCGTCGACCAGGGAAGGGGCAACGCGAACTACTGCCTGCACCACTCCGGTACGGTCAAGAGCTTCCTCAACGTGCGCAGCGTCAGCTACGACTTCCACCTCGCCGAGGGATGCGCGGGCTACATGGTCGTCTTCACCGCGCCGGGAACCGTCACCGTGCACCCCGACGTCGGCGTCACCTACAACCCGGCGCCGACCTTCACGGGGGAGTGCTAGCGGCCTAGCTCGGACGAAATCTCGCTAAGAGCGTTGCGTCGTGCCCATGAGTTAGGGTAACCTAATTGGCGTGATAGGCGCGCCGACACAGACACGTAGGTCAGCCTTCACCCGCGCTCAGGAGGATTACCTCAAGGCGCTCTTCCTGCTTCACGGCGACGCCAAGCCGGTCCCGACGGGCGACCTCGCGCAGCGACTCGGCATCTCGTCGCCATCCGTGAGCGAGATGGTCGCGCGCCTTTCGGCGCAGGGCGTCGTCGAGCACGACCGGTACCGCGGCCAGCAGCTGACGCGCGAAGGCCGGCGGATCGCGGTCGAGCTGGTCCGCCACCACCGCCTCCTCGAGATGTTCCTCGTCCAGGTCCTCGGCTACCGCTGGGACGAGGTGCACGAGGAAGCCGAGCGACTCGAGCACGTGATCTCCGAGCGCATGGAGGCGCGGATCTTCGAGCTCCTCGGGCGGCCCGAGATCGACCCGCACGGCCACGCCATCCCGACGCTGACGGGCAAGCTGCGTTCGAGCAGCGACCGCGCGCTCAGCGACTGCGCGGCGGGGGAGACGGTCGTCGTCCAGGGCGTCTCCGACGACGACGCGCCGCGGCTGCGCGAGCTCCAGCGCCGCCGCCTCACTCCGGGCACGCGGCTCGAGGTCGTGCGAGCGAGCGAGTACGAGTCGCCCATCGAGTGCCGGATCGACAAGCGGCGGGTGACGATCCCGCTCGGCCTCGCGCGCGCCGTTTTCGTCGAAGAGAGCGCCTAGCCCGCATGGCCGTCAAAGCAGTCAAAGCCGTCGCGGCGAAGGCGGTGCCCGGTTCGCTGGTTCTCGGTGAGGAGCAGGCCCTCCCGGGCGAGCTTCGCGTCCTGCGCGCCGCCGAGCGATCGCTGTCGGGCGAGCGCCGCGGCGTCGGCGCGGTCCTCCCGTTCCTCGGGCCGGCCTTCATCGCCGCCGTCGCTTACGTCGACCCCGGCAACTTCGCGACCAACATGGCCGGCGGCTCCCAGTTCGGCTACATGCTCCTCTGGGTGGTGCTCGCCGCCAACCTCATGGCGATGCTCATCCAGTCGATGAGCGCCAAGCTCGGCATCGCGACCGGCCAGAACCTCGCGGAGGTCGCCCGCGACCGCTTCCCGCGCCCCGTCGTCGTCTTTCTCTGGATCCAGGCCGAGCTGATCGCGATGGCGACCGACCTCGCGGAGTTCGTCGGCGCGGCCCTCGGCCTGAACCTGGTTTTCGGCGTGCCGCTGTTCATCGCGGCGCTGCTCACCGGCGTCCTCGCCTTCGCGATCCTCGGGCTGCAGGCGTTCGGCTTCCGCCGGCTCGAGTCCGCGATCGCCGGGATGGTCGGCGTGATCGTCATCGCCTTCGGGCTCGAGGTGCTGAGGGCCAACGCGTCATGGGGCTCTGTGCTCGGGTCGGCGGTCGTGCCGCGACTCGACGGTCAGTCGTCGATCCTCCTCGCCGCGGGCATTCTCGGCGCGACGGTCATGCCGCACGTGATCTACCTGCACTCGGCGCTGACGCAGAAGCGGATCGTCGGCGCGAACGCCGAGGCGAGGAAGAAGATCTTCCGCTTCGAGCTCATCGACGTGGTCATCGCGATGGGCATCGCCGGAGTCGTCAACCTCGCGATGCTCACCCTGGCCGCCGCGGTGTTTCACGCGCGCGGCCTGGTCGCGATGGGCAGCGACCTGCAGCAGGTCTACACCGGGCTGAACCAGTTCGTGGGCGGCCACAGCGGAACGATCTTCGGCATCGCGCTGCTCGCGTCCGGCATCTCCTCTTCGTCGGTGGGGACGCTCGCCGGCCAGGTCGTGATGCAGGGCTTCATCCGCCGCCAGATCCCGATCTTCCTGCGCCGGGCGATCACCATGGTCCCCGCGCTGGTCCTGATCGCCGCGAACTTCGACCCGACGCACGCGCTCGTGATCAGCCAGGTCGTCCTGTCGTTCGGCATCCCGTTCGCGATGATCCCGCTGGTGATGTTCTGCCGCGACCCGAAGCTCATGGGATCGCTCGTGAACAAGCGCATCACCAGCTGGGCGGCCTACGGCGTCGCGGCGATGATCATCAGCCTGAACGTCTTCCTGCTCTACCAGACCTTCATCCAGGCCTGACCCCGAGCTCAGGAAGAGAGCAGGTCTCGAGCCTTCTGGTATTCCTCGGCGGTGATCTCGCCCGCCGCAAATCGCCGGGCGAGGATCTCGAGCGGAGTCTCTGCGCGGTGCGCGGACGGTCCGGCCGACGCCGGCGGATAGGAGTGCGGTGAGGGAGACGCTGCGCGCACGATGAGCACGACCACGCCAACCACCGCCAGGACCATGATCGCGAGTACAGGAAGCGCCCAGAACAGGTGCAATCCGGCCATGTTCATCGGCTGACTTTACACTCCGATCGTGAAGCTTGGGCTGGCCATCGGGTACTGGGGGATGGGCGTCGGGCCGGCGGAGCAGCTCGAGATGACGCGCGAGGCGGAGGCCCTCGGCTTCGACTCGGTCTGGACCGCGGAGGCGTACGGCTCGGACGCCGCGACCGTTCTCGCGTGGCTGGCGGGCCAGACGACGAAGATCCGGCTCGGCTCGGGCATCCTCCAGATGCCGGCGCGGAGCGCGGCGATGACGGCGATGACCGCCGCGACGATCGACCAGCTGTCCGGCGGGCGCTTCATCCTCGGTCTCGGCAGCTCGGGCCCGCAGGTGTCGGAGGGCTGGCACGGCGTGCGCTTCGGCAAGCAGCTGCAACGCACGCGCGAGTACGTCGAGGTCGTGCGCATGGCCCTCGCCCACCAGAAGGTCGAGTTCCACGGCGAGACGATGGACCTGCCGCTACCCGACGGACCCGGGAAGGCGCTGAAGCTCACGATCCACCCGGTCCAGAGACCGATCCCGATCTTCCTCGCCGTCCTCGGCCCGAAGAACGTCGCGCTCGCGGGCGAGATCGCGGACGGCTGGATGCCCGTCTACTTCTCGCCCGAGCACGCTGCCGAGCTGGCGCGGCCGCTCGAGGAGGGCGCGGCCAGGGCGGGCCGCAGCCTCGAGCACTTTGCGGTGTGCCCGGTGGTGCACTGCTACATCAGCGACAACGGCGAGACCGCGCGCGACGCGATGCGGCCGGTGCTCGCGCTCTACGTCGGCGGCATGGGCTCGCGCGAGCAGAACTTCTACAACCGCCTGGTGTCGTCGTACGGATTTGCGGACGCGGCGAAGCAGGTGCAGGACCTCTACCTCGAAGGCCGCCGCGCGGAGGCGATGGAGGCGCTCCCAGACGAGCTCATCGACATGGTCACGCTCTGCGGCACCCGCGACACGGCCCGAGCGCGCCTGCGTGCGTACCGCGACGCCGGCGTCGACACGCTCATCGTCTCGCCGATGGCGGGCGACAACGAGGACCGCATCAAGCAGCTGCACCTCGTCGCTGCGCTCGCGCGTGAGGTCGAGCAATCGGCCTGAACCAGCCGCCGCCCCTCGTCGACTACAACGTCTTCGAATCGGACCGCGCGCTCCGAGAGGCGCTTGAGCGCGAGGGCGCGTCGTGGGCCCACGACCACCTCCACCACGTCGGCGAGGTGGCCGGCGGCGAGGAGGCGATCCGGTGGGGCTTCCAGGCCAACGAGAACCCGCCGCGGCTCCGGACCCACGACCGCTTCGGCAACCGCATGGACGAGGTCGAGTTCCATCCGGCGTGGCACGAGCTCATGCGCTTCGCCGCCGGCCACGGCATGCATGCGTCGCCGTGGCGAGAGCCGGGCCCGGGCGCGCATGCCGCCCGCGCGGCGGCGTTCTATGTCTGGTCGCAGGTGGAGGGCGGCCACGGCTGCCCCATCTCGATGACCTACGCCGCCGTGCCGGCGCTGCGCGCCCAACCCGAGCTCGCCCGCGAGTGGGAGCCGCTGCTCACCTCGCTCGAGTACGACCCGGGGCTCCGGCCGCACGACCAGAAGCGCGGCGTGCTCTTCGGCATGGGCATGACCGAGAGGCAGGGCGGCTCGGACGTCCGCGCCAACACCACGCGCGCGGACCCGCTAGGAAACGGCGAATACCTGATCACTGGCCAGAAGTGGTTCCTCTCGGCGCCGATGTGCGACGCGTTCCTCGTCCTCGCGCAGGCGCCCCGCGGCCTCTCGTGCTTCCTTCTCCCGCGCGTGCTTCCCGACGGAACCCGCAACGCGCTCCACATGCAGCGTCTCAAGGACAAGCTCGGCAACCGCTCCAATGCGTCCAGCGAGGTCGAGTTCGATGGGGCGCGCGCGCAGCTCGTCGGGGAGGAGGGCCGAGGCGTGAAGACGATCATCGAGATGGTCAACCACACGCGGCTCGATTGCGTGATCGGGTCCGCGTCGCTGATGCGCCAGGCCGTCGCGCAGGCGACGCACCATGCCGCGCACCGAAGCGCCTTCGGCAAGCTGTTGGCCGATCAGCCGCTGATGGTCAACGTCCTCGCGGATCTGGCCATCGAGTCGGAAGCGACCACGGTGCTGATGATGCGGCTCGCAGCTTCGTTCGACGGCGGGGAGGAGGACGAGCACTTCCGGCGCCTCGCGCTCCCGGTCGCGAAGTACTGGTGCACGAAACGCGCGGTGAGCGTCGCGGCAGAGGCGCTCGAGTGCCTCGGGGGCAACGGCTACGTCGAGGAGTCGATCATGCCGAGGCTCTATCGAGAGGCGCCGCTGAACTCGATCTGGGAAGGCTCGGGCAACGTGAACGCGCTCGACGTGCTGCGCGCGGTGAACCGCGAGCCGGCGAGCGTCGAGGCGTTCTTCGGTGCGCTCGATCCGGCGCTCGGCGCGGCCACGGGCGCGCTCAGGCGCGAGCTGTCAGACGCCGGCGACATCGAATCGCGAGCGCGCTGGCTCGTCGAGCGCATGGCCATCCTCCTCGAGGCCTCTCTGCTGCTTCGCCACGGCGAACCGGACGTCGCCGGCGCGTTCATCGGCTCGCGCGTCGAAGGGAGCGGCCGCCAGTTCGGCACGCTGCGTCCGAGCTCGACGCTCAGGACGATCGTCGAGCGCGCTCGGCCGCTAATTCACCAGTAGCGAGCGGTCGATCGGCAGCGAGTGCACGCGCACGCCGGTGGCGCGCGAGACGGCGTTCGCGACCGCGGCGGCACCAGGCACGGCCGGCGGCTCGCCGACGCCCTTCGCCCCCAGCGGGCCGACCGGAGACGGCACCTCGATGATGCGCACGTCGATCTCGGGCAGCTGGTCCACGGTCGGGATCTCGTAGTCGAGGAGGCTGCCGGTCCGGAGCTGGCCGTCGTCGTCATAGGCGAGCTGCTCGCCGAGCGCGCGGCCCACCGACTGCGCGACGCCTCCGTGCACCTGCCCCTCGACCTCGGGCGGGTTGATCGCGCGGCCGACGTCCTGGATGGCCGCGTAGCCCGTGATCTGGAAGGCGCCCGTGTCCGAGTCGGCCTTGACGCGCGCGATGTGCATCGTGAACTGCGGCGAGGCGCTCTGCACCGCCGAGCGTCCGCTCGCCTGGATCGGCCGGTACCGGCCCATGAAGTCGGTCGACAGCGTGACCAGCTCGGTGATCTCGACGAACCGGTCCGGCACGCCGCGCACCTGCACGCGGCCGTCGGTGATCTCGAGGTCCTCGGGCGCGGCCTCGAGCTCCTCGGTCGCGATCTCGAGCAGCTGCCTGCGCGCCTCGCGCGCCGCCTCGTGCACGGCGCCGCCGACGCTGTAGGTGACCTGGCTGCCGGCGGCGACCGGTCCGTACGGTGCCACGCCGGTGTCGCCGGACTCGATGCGCACGCGCTCGACCGGCACGCCGAATGCCTCGGCGGCGATCAGCGCCAGGCCGGTGGTCGCGCCGCTCACGTCGACCGTGCCGATGAGGATGGACAGCGTGCCGTCCGGCTCGACGCGGCAGCCGGCCGCCGAGGGAGTGCGTGCGCCGCCCCAAGACCCCGCCGCCACGCCGACGGCCTCGCCGGGCGCGAGCTCGCCGGTGTACAGCGGATGCCTCCGCGCCTCCTCGAGAACCTCGATGAACCCGATTCGCGGCCACGGGCTGCCGTCGGCGGTGAGGTCGCCCTCGCGCACCGCGTTGCGCAGACGCAGCTCGATCGGATCCATGCCGAGCTTCTGCGCCAGCTCGTCCATCGCGGACTCGAGCGCGAAGTAGCTCTGCGGCGCGCCCGGCGCGCGGTAGGCCTCGACCGGCGTCTTGTTGGTCGATACCTCGAAGCCGGTCGCCTCGAACGCCTGCCACTTGTAGGTGCCGCCGAGGAACGACGTGGTGATGCCGCCGTGCCATCCCGCCGACGCGCCGTTGTCGTAGTGGAACTTCGCGCGGAGGCCGGTAAGCGTGCCGTCCTTCTTTGCGCCGAGCTCGAGCTCGAAGTGCGCCGCCGGTGCGCCTCGCGCCATCGCGAAGACCTGCTGGCGCGTGAGCACCAGGCGCAGCGCCTGGCCGGAGCGCGCCGCGAGCAGCACGAGCAGCGTCTCGAGCAGCGTGACCTTGCCGCCGAAGCCGCCGCCAACCGGCATGGGGACGACGCGGATGCGATGCGCGGGCAGGTCGAGCACCTTCGCCATCTCGTTGCGAACCGCGAAGGGCCCCTGCGTCGGCGCCCAGATGGTGAAGCCGCCGTCCGGCTCCGGCCGGACCATCGAGACGTGCGGCTCGAGCGGCGTGTGGTGCACGCCTGCGAGGTCATAGGTGCCGCGCACCACGACGTCGGACGCCGCCAGCGCCGCCGCCACGTCGCCGCGCCTCGCCGACGCGACGCTGCTGACGTTGCGCGGCTTCTCGACCGGCTCGGCCTCCGACTCGGTGCCGGCGCCATGCATCGACGCGTCTGATTCCGACGGGTCCTCCTCGACGTCGAGGACCTGCGCCGAACCGTCGCTCATCGCCGCGATCGGATCTGTCACCGCGTCGATCGGGTCGAGGTCGACGATGAGCGCCGCGGCGCCATCGTGGGCCGCCGTCTCGGAGGTGGCGATGACCGCCGCCACGGGCTGACCCACATAGAAGACGCGATCCACGGCGAGCGGCTGGTCGGGCCCCGCGGCGTCCATCTCCGGCAGGTCCGGGCCGGTCACCACGTCGACCACGCCCGGCACCGCAAGCGCCGCGGACTTGTCGACCGCCGTGATGCGCGCGGCCGCCAATGGGCTCAGCACGAGGTGGACGTGGTGCAGCCCGGCGACCGGCATGTCGGCCGTGTACCGCGTCATGCCCGAGACCTTCTCACGCCCCTCGACCCGCCGGGTCGGGGTGCCCACCGCTCCCACTGCAGCCATCCCAGACATTGTCCCTGAGTCAGAACCGCCGCCTCGGCCGGCCCATTGCACGATCTCGAGTTCCTGAACGCCTCTTCAGGCGGGCATCAGGAATGGCGACATAAGTTGACTTTCGGCACCCGGGCGGCAATAGTGGAGCGTGGAGTAGAGGCGGCCGCCAGGTCCGCCACCCCCTCGTCGGCGCGCTCTCGCCCCGGCACGTTGCCCGGGAAGATGGCGGGGGGAGGGCTCGGTCCCGAGCTTTTCACCAGGGAGAAGGCTATGACTCCAACTTCGTTTCGGTTTCTCAAGACTCTTGCTGTTGCCTTGGCCGGCGGCCTCGCGCTGGCGGCCTGCGGCGGGAGCACGAGCAACGGCGGCGGCGGTCTGGCGAGCGACCAGACGCTGAAGTTCCCCATCCTGGGCGACTTCGGAACCTTCGACCCCGCACAGTTGGACGCGGAGTCCGACTCTGAGATCGTTCAAAACGTATTCAACGGCCTGGTCAAGTTCGACAACAACCTCAACATCGTTCCGGACATCGCGTCGGACATGCCGACCGTGTCGTCGGACAACCTGACCTACACGTTCAAGCTCCGCCAGGACGTCACGTTCTCGAACGGCGACAAGGTCACCGCGAAGGACGTCCTCTACTCGTGGAACCGCGCGGCATGGGATCAGGGCGCATACGCCTTCCTGCTGTCCGCGATCGACGGCTACAACGACGTCGCCAGCGCCTCGACGGCGAGCGGCGCCCCGACCGGATCCGACCTCGAATCCAAGCTCGAGAAGAACGACCCGTCCGTGTCGATGAAGGGCCTGACGGCTCCTGACGGCCCGACGGGCTACACCGTCGTCGCGAAGCTGAGCAGCCCCGCGGGCTGGTTCCTCTCCGCGATCGCGCTCGAGGCGACCACCGGGATGATCGTGGACATGAACGCGATCAAGCAGGACCCCAACGGCAACACCGCGTCGGCGACCTGGTGGTCGAACCCGGCCACCGCGATCGGCACCGGCGCGTTCAAGATCACCGCGTACACCCCGAAGCAGTCGATCGAGTTCCAGTCGGTCGACAACTGGTGGGGTTCCCCGAAGCCGACCCTGAAGAAGGTCCACATCGACATCCTGTCCGACGCTCACTCCGCGATCGTCGCGTGGGAGCAGGGCAGCTACGACCTCTATGGGTACGGCGGCTACAGCAACGCCCCGGTTGACGACATCCTTCGCATCCAGGGCATCCAGAACGAGAAGAGCCAGCTGCTCCTTCACCCGAAGGTGCGCACCACGTGGGTGCAGTTCAACCTCGTTCACGACGCCAAGCGGTCCGCGGCGAGCGCGTTCAACTGCCCGCTGACCAACGGACTGCCCGACTGCTCTTCGCCGGCAGGCGAGAAGGCGAAGGACCTTCGCCTCGCGTTCGCCCTGGCGGTCGACAAGCAGAAGCTCGCCGACGTCGTTTGCCACAACATCGTGTGCGCCCCGGCCACCGGCGGCCTGATCACCAAGGGCCTCGTCGGCTACGCGGGCGACAACAGCGACCCCCTGGCGAAGTTCGACGCCGCGCAGGCGAAGGACTACCTCACCAAGGGCGGCGGCGCGGACATGGTCAAGGGCCTGAGCTACACCTACGACCCGAACAACCCGCTGAACGGCCAGGTCGCCCAGTTCCTCCAGGACCAGTGGCAGACCAACCTGGGGGTCCACGTGGACCTCACGCCGGTCGACCACTCGGCGTTCATCAAGGGTTACCTCTCCGGCAAGTACGCCCTCGCCCGCAACGGCTGGCAGGCGGACTACAACCACCCGCAGGACTGGACGGACGGCCTCTGGGGCAAGGCCCCCGGCTGCCCGGACTCCAACTGCGGCAGCGGCTACGACACCCCGGCGTGGGACCAGCTGGCGCAGCAGGCGAACGCGTTGCCGCTCGACCAGGCCACGCCGACCTACCAGAAGATGATGAAGATGCTCGAGGACGACGCCACGTACATCCCGCTCTACTACTCGCAGGGCGCGTTCCTGATCCACAGCTACGTCCACGGCGCGGGCACCAACAACTTCTTCGACTACTACTGGAACCAGATCCAGATCAACTCGCACTGATCTGACCGATAGGGAAAGGGCGCTCGGTAACACGGGCGCCCTTTCTCGTTTCACCGGAATCTCAATTAAGGTGAGATAGCCAGCGATGCTAACCAGGGGAATGGCGGTCTACATCGGGCAGAGGGTGATCCTCATCGCGTTCACCGTGCTCGCCGTTTCGTCGGTCGTCTTCCTCGGCATCCACCGCCTGCCCGGTGACGCGCTCCTCAACGAGAAGGTGAAGGGCCCCGCGTACCTGGCCCTGCTCCACCACTACGGCCTGGACGAGCCGCTCTACGTCCAGTACAAGAACTACATCGTCGGCATCGTCACGCGCGGCGACCTCGGAGAGTCGCTCGTGAACCGCGGACTGAAGATCGGCCCGCTGGTTGCCCGCGAGCTCGGCGTCAGCGCCGAGGTCGGTGGCCTCGCGCTGATCTTCACCATCGGGCTCGGCATCCTGCTCGGCGTCTTCGCCGCGGTGAGACAGAACACATGGGTCGATTACCTGCTGACAACCACGTCCGTCATCGGCTACAGCATGCCGAACTTCGTCATCGCGGCCTTCCTGATCCTTTTCTTCGGCGTGTGGCTCGGCAACATCACCGGCGGCACCTTCTATTACCAGCTCGGCGCGTGGTCGGGTGACATAGGACAGGTATGGCTGCCGGCCTTTGCGCTCGGCTTCCCCTACGCGAGCTACGTCGCGCGGCTCACGCGCGCCAGCATGCTCGAGGTGATCCGCCAGGACTACATCCGCACCGCGCGCGCGAAGGGCCTGCGCGAGACGACGATCCTCGCGCGCCACGCGCTGCGCAACGCGCTGATCCCGGTGACGACGATCCTCGGCCCGCTGACCATCGGCATCATCACCGGCAGCGTGGTGATCGAGAACGTCTTCGGCATCCCGGGCCTCGGCAAGGAGTTTGCGCAGAGCATTCTCAACCGCGACTACGCGATCGTGATCGGCGTGTTCACCATGTACGCCGGCATGGTCGGCCTGGCGAACCTGCTCGTCGACCTCGGCTACGTCGTCCTGGACCCGAGGATCAGGTACTAGATGGCCACCGCAGTCGCGACCCGCGCCATCGAGATCGAGATGCCGGAGCAGGCGAGCCTGTGGTCCGACGCCTGGCGTCGCCTCCGCAGAAACCGCCTCGCGCTGATCGGCACGATCTACCTCGTCTTCCTCGTCGCCGTTGCGCTCGTCTCCCTGGTGTGGACGCCGTACCGCATGTCCGCGATCGGCATCGCGCCGACCTACCAGGGGCCGACCGCGGCGCACCTGCTCGGGGTAGATTCTCTCGGCCGCGACATCCTCAGCCGGCTCATGGTCGGGTCACAGATCTCGCTGATCGTGGGCGTCGGAACCCAGGTGCTCGTGCTGCTCGTCGGCGTCCCGATCGGGCTCGCGGCCGGCTACTACCGCGGCTGGTTCGACTCCGTCGTGACGTTCGTGATCAACGTCTTCTACGGCATCCCGGACGTGCTCGTCGCGATGATCATGGTGTTCCTGCTCGGGCCGAGCCTGACGAACATCATCATCGCGATCGTCGTCACGCGCTGGATGGACATGGCGCGCCTCGTGCGCGGCCAGGCGCTGAGCCTCCGCGAGCGCGAGTTCGTCGAGGCCGGCAGGGCGGCGGGCGCGAGGCCGATCAAGATGCTGTTCGGCCACATCCTGCCGAATGCCCTCGGGCCGATCATCGTGCAGGCGACGCTCGGCGTGCCGGGCGCGATCCTGTTCGAGGCGTTCCTGAGCTTCCTCGGCGTCGGCGTTCAGCCGCCGATGCCCTCGTGGGGATCGATGGCGAGCGACGGCGTCCGCGCCATCGAGTTCGCGCCGCACATCGTCGTCGCGCCTTCGATCGCGCTCTCGGTGACGCTGATCGCATTCAACTTCCTGGGCGATGGACTGCGCGACGCGCTCGATCCGCGCTCGCGCCGCTAAGCTCCCCGAATGGCGTCACCGATTCTTCAGGTGCGGCACCTGAAGACCCATTTCCCGACCCACCAGGGAACAGTGCGCGCCGTCGACGACGTGAGCTTCGAGCTCTATCCCGGCGAGACGCTCGGCATCGTCGGCGAATCCGGCAGCGGCAAGTCGATCACCGCGCTGTCGCTGCTGAGGCTGGTTCCGGACCCGGGCCGCATCGTCGGCGGCGAGATCATCTTCAAGAACGACGACATCATGAAGATGTCGGGCGAGGACGTTCGCGAACTGCGCGGGCGCGACATCGCGATGATCTTCCAGGACCCGCAGAGCTCTCTGAACCCGGTCCTCAAGGTCGGCTACCAGATCGACGAGGCGATGATCTCGCACGGGCGGCCGCGGTCCGAGGCGCGCACCCGCACGATCGAGCTCCTCAAGCGCGTCCGCATCCCGGCGGCGGAGAGCCGCGTCAACGACTTCCCGCACCAGCTGAGCGGTGGCATGCGGCAGCGCGCGATGATCGCCATGGGGCTCGCGAACGCGCCCCAGATCCTGATCGCGGACGAGCCGACCACCGCCCTCGACGTGACGGTGCAGGCCCAGATCCTCGAGCTGCTCGGCGACCTCAACCGCGAGCTCGGGACGGCGATCGTGATGATCACGCACAACATGGGCGTGGTCGCGGGCCTGTGCACGCGCGTGATCGTGATGTACGCGGGGCGGATCGTCGAGCAGGGACCCGTGGATACGATCTTCGAGAACCCGCAGCATCCGTACACGTGGTCGCTGCTGCGCAGCGTCCCACGCGTCGATGCGCTGCGCCACGACCGCCTGCGCTCGATCGAGGGCATCGCTCCCGACCTGCTACGCCCGCCGAAGGGCTGCCGGTTCCACCCGCGCTGCCCGTTCCGGATCGAGAAGTGCTACACGGACGAGCCGGAGCTCATGAACGTCGCGCCTGACGACCTGGCGGCGTGCTGGGTGACGATGGACCGCGCACGCAAGGAGATGAACGCCGACGCCATCACGGACATCCGCCCGGGGGCGGGGTCGGGCTATCACCGGGGCGAGGTAGGGTGAGCGCCGAGCCGGCCGTCGCGCAGCCCGCGCCGCAGCCGGGCACCGCGCAGAGCCTGGTCCGCGTCGAGGGCGTCGTCAAGCATTTCCCGGCGGGATTCGGCACCAGCGTCAAGGCGGTGGACGGCGTGAGCTTCGAGATCCGCGAGGGCGAGACGCTCGGGCTCGTGGGCGAGTCGGGCTGCGGCAAGTCGACCCTCGCGCGGCTGATCACGCAGCTCGTGCCCGTGACCGCGGGAAGGGTCTACCTCGGCGACGTCGAGCTCACGAAGCTGCGCGGTGAGAAGCTGCGCCAGCAGCGGCGGCAGCTGCAGATGATCTTCCAGGACCCGTTCGCGTCCCTTGACCCGCGCATGACGGTCGGCGACATCATCGCGGAGCCCCTCGACAACTTCGGCGTGATGCGGGGCAAGAAGCGAAACGAGCGCGTGCAGGAGCTGCTGCGCATCGTCGGCCTCAACCCGAACTTCAACAACCGCTACCCGCACGAGTTCTCCGGCGGCCAGCGTCAGCGCATCGGCATCGCGCGCGCGCTTGCTCTGAACCCGAAGCTCGTCGTCTGCGACGAGGCGATCTCAGCCCTCGACGTCTCGATCCAGGCCCAGATCGTCAACCTGCTCGAGGACCTGCAGCAGCAGTTCAAGCTCACCTACCTGTTCATCGCCCACGACCTGTCGGTCGTGCGGCACATCAGCGACCGCGTGATGGTGATGTATCTCGGCAAGATCGTCGAGGTCGCGGACAGCGCGTCGATCTACGGCGACCCCAAGCACCCGTACACGAAGGCGCTGCTCTCGGCGATCCCCGTGCCGGATCCGAAGATCCAGCGCGGCCGCCGCCTGGTCGAGCTCTCCGGCGAGATCCCGTCGCCGATCCATCCGCCGTCCGGCTGCCGGTTCCACACCCGATGTCCCATCGCGCACATTCCGACGCCTTGCGCCGACGCCGAGCCGCCGCTCGAGGAGAAGGTCTCAGCGCACCTTGCGGCGTGCCACTTCTGGAGGGACGTTTAGCCGCCACCCGGGCGGAGCGCCTGGCGCAGCGAGTCGACCTCGAAGGCGTCGTCCGGATCCAGCTCGATGCCGGCCGCGCGCAGCTGCTCGACGGCCCTGTCGACCAGAGTCCTCGCCGCCGCGGCGTCGCCGTGAGCGTGGGCGAGCGCAGCCTCGTTGAGGACCGTCATGGCGGCGTCGTAGGGGCCGGCGGGTGTCGAAATCATGCGGAGTCGATCTTCGAAAGCCCGCTCCGCGTCCGTGAGGCGGCCGAGGTGGAGGTAGACGTGGCCGAGGTTGTGAAGCTCGGCGGCGGCCATGTGCTCGTCCTTGAGCCGGCGGCTGAGGTCGAGGCTCTCCTCGTAGAGCTCGAGCGCCTCCGCGTATCTGCGCTCGAGCCGCGTGCCGGCGGCGAGCATGTGCAGCGGCATCACCTGCGCGTCGCCGCTCCGATCTTTGACGAGGTCGAGCGCATTGGACGCGAGCTTGCGCACGCGCGCGTAGTCGCCGTCGCGCAGCGCGACGCGGCTGAGCCCGACGAGCGCCAGCGCCTCGAGCTCGCGATCGCGCAGCTCGCGCGAGAGCTTCAGCGCCTCCTCGTTGAGCGCGAGCGACCGCGCACGGTCACCGGCCCGGAACGCCGCGACGCCCTCTCGGTAAAGCTCGATCGCGCGATCTTTCAGTGCTGGTCGATCCTCGCCGACGTCCAGTAGAAGTCGTACAGCGCGGTGCCGCCCGCGCCCCGCACGTAGGGCTGCACGAGGTACTGCTGGACCCCGTACACCAGGGCGGCATACGCGACGCCGTCGACAAGGGCCTTCCCGGCGTCCTCGTAGCCGGCGATCGCGAGGCCGGCCGGTTGCGCGTCGGCGTCGCTCGCCAGCTTGTCGAACGCGGCGTTCGAGTAGCACGCGCCGTTGGACGTGCCGCGGCTGACGAAGAGATAGTCGAACCAGTCCTGCGGGCTGTTGTAATCGGCGCTCCAGCTCTCGCGGAAAGCGTTGTAGCCACACCGGCCGTCGCGCGTGTCGAAGAACGTCTGGCGGTCGACCTCCGTGCACTTCACCGTGACGCCGAGGTTCTGCTTCCACTGGGAGGCGAGGTTCGTGCACACCGCCGCGTTGAACGCCCCGCTGTCGTAGGTGTACGAGAGGTTCTTGACCTTCGAGCCGTTCGGATCCCACGACTGGTACTCGGATTTCGCGGCCGCGGCGTTGAACTTCGCGTTCACGTCGGCGCCGTCGCCGAGGTAGCCCGCCAGGCCTTTGCTGATCAGGCCGCCGGTCGCCTCGATGCAGGTCGTGCCGCCGGTGCAGACCGCTTGCACGAGGGCCGCCCGGTCGATCGCCGTCGAGAAGGCGTGCCGGCCGGCCTTGCCTGCATCGCCCGCGAACGGGCCGCTCTTCAGGTTGAAGCCGACCCAGAAGGTCACGCCCGCGGGGACGACGTTCAGCTGGCCGCGCAGCTTCTGGTCGGAGAGGTAGCGCGCCGCGGTCGCGGGCTCGAGGGTCTGGCGCCCGTAGCCGATCAAACTGAAGACGCCGGATTCGTACTTCGAGATCTGGACGACGGGGTCGGTCAGGACCTCGACGTGGACGTGCTTGAGCTTGCCGGTCGTGCCGCCGTACCAGCCGGCGACCGGCTCGAAGTCCATCGTCGCGCCGACCTGGCGCGCGGTCATCTTGAACGGGCCGCTGCCGACCAGCGTCTCGGGCTGCGCGTACCAGAGGTCCTCACCGGCCGACTTCACAACCTTCTGGTCGACGAGCCAGAACGGCCACAGCCCGACCTCGGTGAGCCAGTAGCCGGCCGCCTTCGACAGCTGTGTCTGCACGGTGTACGGGTCGGTCGCGCTCAGGCCGCTGAGCGTTTTCGTGCGGCCCCGAGCCACGGCGTCGTAGCCCTTGATGGGGGAGAAGAGGGTCGCAAACTCGCCCTGGCGCGCCGCCGCGCGGTTCCAGCTGTAGACAACGTCGTCGGCCGTGATGGCGTCGCCGTTGGAGAACCTGGCGTTCTTGCGCAGGTGGAAGGTGTACGTGAGGCCGTCGGCCGAGATGTCCGGGAACGCGGTCGCGATGTCGGGCACCTCGTGCAGCTGGTCGTCGAAGCGATAGAGGCCCGAGAAGACGTTGCGGAGGATGTCGACGTCGGCCGGCGACGTGATCTGCGCGGGGTCGAAGTCGGCGACGTCCTGCGAGATCGGGAAGCTGAGCGTCTGGTCGGACGCGAGCTGTTCCGACGGCGCGCTCGAGCCGCCGAGGGTGCACGAGGAGATGACGGCGATCAGCGCGAGGAAGGTGGCTAGGCGACTGGTCACGCGACCCCGAAGGCTACCGCGTGTGGCGGTCAGGACGCCGGGCCGACCTCCAGCACGATGTCGTCGGCGTAGCCGTCGTTGTATTCGCCGTTGAACCGCGTGGACTGGACCACGATTGTGGCGCTGCGTGTGCCGGCAGGCACCTGGCCACTCGTGGCCCGTTGCTGGAGCCCGGTTGCGCCCTGGCGGTCGGTCTGGGTCACGGGCCCGATGGTGTCCGCGGTCCCGCCCGGCGCGAAGGTGACCGTGACCGTCGCGAAGTCGTCCTGGCCGTCCCAGCCGCCGAGCCACGCCGACAGGTAGAAGCTGACCTTGCCGCCGTCGATGTCGGCGGCGCGTGACCTCAGGTCGATCTTCGGGGTCATCTCGGAGCAGGGCGCGTTGCCGCCGCCGAAGAAGTTGCTGCCGCGATCGGTCGGGCCGGGGTCGCCGGCCGTCGGGAAGCCGCCGGAGGCGCCGTACTGGACCACGTCGGGCTCGCCCGCGGTCGCCGTCCACGCCGACGGAGGAACGATCGGGGCGCTGTCGGTCGCCCCGGTGTCCGATTCGGCGCCGCCGTTCTGCACGAGGTTCGGCGCGGTGAAGGGCGGCGTCGGGGGCGAGGGCGGGGAGGGGGCCGTCGCCGCCGGGCTGGGGACCTCCGCCGCGCATGTGCCCGACGCTTCGGACGCTGCGGCCGAGGCGCTCGCGCTCGGCGAGGGCGATGGGGAGTGCGCCGCGGTCAGGGTCGACGCGGTACACGCGCAGAGGACGCCGACCGCGAGCAGCGCGGCCGCTGAGCGCATGTTTCTGTTCACGATCGCGGCGGCATTATGTCAGTGAGCGGGAGCTAGGACAATCTCCTTTTGATCGCGCCGGCGTAGCTCAGCCTGGTTAGAGCAACGGTCTTTTAACTCGGCCTCCGGCGAGTTTGATCTTGGGCAGCCGCCGTGTCCTGAATACGAATTGGTCTCTTGCGTCTACCCGGTGGGCGCGTATCTGCTGTACGAAATGCTGTACTAGCGCCGATGTCGAGCACGACCAACCGAATTCTCGCAGCTGCCGGAACCGCCTTGTTCAGCGGCGTCCTAGCCCGTCTTCAGCACGGCGCCGAGATCGAGCGGGCAACCGACGCGATGATCGCGGAGGCGGGGCGTCAGATCGAGTTGCAGTTTGAGAGTGAGGACGGGCGAGACATCAAGACCATCGGAATGATGACGGTCTCGCTGGCGGCCGGCGCATTCGTGGCCACGGGACATCCCGTCTGGGATTCGCTGTACGGACTCCCGCTCTACTTGCCGCCGCTCCTCACGCTCGTGCTATCACTCGGCGCCTTCGTGATGGCGCTCCGGACGCGTCGCTATATGAAGGGCACTGCAATGCCCGCGCTCTACTGGAAGACTGGGCAGGCGTTCACGATGATCGAGCTAAAGGGCTTCATCCTCGCGGAGATGATTAAGGCAATCGAAACTAACGAGAAGAGGAGGCCCGGAAAGTCTGTTTGGTACACCGCCGGCTGTTACCTGCTTATCGTGACGTTCGTCCTGCTGGTCGTCGGAATCGCGCTGTAACCGCGTACCATTTTGGCCGCGATGTCTGACGACAAGCCGAATCAGCCGCAGGCGCCAAGCCCTCCGCCACAACAGGACTTGCCGAAGCCGCCACCGAGCAGCCCCTTTGCTCCACCACCGAATGTACCGTCGAATCCGTCCTGGGAAGAGAAGGGCATCAAGCCCGACCGGATCGAGCGCAGGTAACGGGAGCCCGGCGCGGGGCGTCGTGCTCTACTCGATTGGTTTGAGTTTTTGCAGTTCTCGGATGTCATCCAGATCGACGTAACGCCTTCGATCGCCAGCGCGCGAATAGGCGCGAAGCTTTCCCTCTGAGATCCAGCGCGTCAGGGTTCTGCGACTGATCCCGGTCTGAGCGGCGGCCTCGTCGAGGCTTCTCCAAGTCGGCAAGATCGCTGCGGATGCTATCGCCATGCTTCGGCAATCCTAGCCGAACCTCGCCATTCCTCGCCAACCCTGCTAGGCTTCGGGCGTTCCGGCACGTTTGGGTTCAGGAGGTGCGCTTGCCCATGTCGACAGCTGCTCTCGACGTACAGGTTCGACGGCGTGGAGGGCCGAGGTTAACCCGAAAAGAGCTTGAGGGTATCGTCGCTGAGCTCGCCTCTATCCGGGCCGAACTCGGCTCCGTGCGCATGGCGCTGCGTGACGGCGGCAGGCCGGCGACGCGCTCCCACGGGACGGTGCCGAAGACATTGAAAGACTGGCTTGAGCACGAACGCAATCGCCTTCAGGCGGCGGATAACGGCCCGAAACGTTCGCCTCGGGCCGAGGCCGCGCTCAACCGCGAGAAGTACAAAGGCCTGGCCGCGATGTACGGCAAGAGCTACGAAGAGGTTAGGGACGCCTTCGCGAAGATCCGCGCGGAGAAGGCTCCCGCGCAGGCGCAACGCGGATGAGCGAGCGGGCTGAGTTCGACGAACGGCGCATCGCCGTGATCATTCGTCGGGTGGCGGGAGTCCCGGTAGACGAGCTCCCGCTTCCCCAAGAGTTACTTGGTGGCGACGTAGAGCGTCACCGCGACAAAGATCGTGTTCACGGCCGTCCACACCGCGATCACTCGCGTTAGGAACTGCATCGCTCGGGTTTGCCGAGCTTGTTCGCGGAGTGCGAGTTCAGTCAAAAGATCTCGCACTCCGAGTTGTACATACGGCGCGGCGTCGTCGTGCATCTTGATTATCTCGGCGTCGGATTTCGCTTTGTAGTCCCGGTATTTCTCGGTCATTGGGCAGAGGGTAGCGCCGACTTCTGGTTTTAGCCGTTGACCGGCTGGCGCACCTCAACCGACATGGTCCAGCCCAGTCCTTCGCGGACGAGCGCGTAATGCGTGGCATCGATCCCGCGCTCGCGGAGTATTCGACTGGCGGTCGACTGCAACGCGCCGAAACGTAGTCGCGGGTCGTCCGACCCCAGGAATCGACCTATACGATCAGCCTCGAAGACATCGGCGGTCTCGCGCGGACTGAGCGCGATTGTGTGCCTCAAACGCCCACATCCTCGACCATGATGAAGGCCGGGTCTGTTCCGCCTGCGATGCTCGTGACGTTGCCGGTGCCACCCGCGCGCTGGATCTGAACCTTGTAGGTGTGCACTCCTGCCGACGGCTGGCGTATCGCGATCGGATTCACGTTTTGGCCGCTGGTCGACGCGACGAGCTGCACGACCTGCAAAACCGTGGTCCCGTCCTCGACGAGCTGAGCCTGGATGATGTCGCCGGCTACGCTCGATAGAAGTTGGAGTTGCGCCTCAATGCGTAGGCGGCGCCCAGAGGCCGCTGTCACTGTGAGGGCGAGTCCGGTCGCGTCCACCAGCGTCGTGATACCCGCCTGGTTTGCGACAACCTGCGTGTAGGCGAGGTTGCCGGCAGGGACCGCCGAGTCTCGCTGAATCGAGGCCGTCGAAGCCTGTTGGGTGAGAATTCCCCCGCCCGCCGTCGCAAGCGTCGGATACTGATCTCCGAACTCGATCTCGTAGAGCGGCGTCGCGTGCATGAAGCTCACGCGGACGTTCGTGATCGTGAACGCCTGATTGACGGCGAGCGCACCTCATCCTCCGCAGGGGGGCTTGCCGGCCCCTACTTCTTCGCGCCGACCGGACGCCACGGGCCGGCGGTGATGTCAGCCGTGGTCAGTGGCACGGTCTGGTGTGGGTTCTCTACCGGGCGCACAGATAGCTCGCGCGCGACGAGTTGGTCGCCGACGCGGTCTCCCGAAACCGTCTTGACGATGCCGAGGCCGCGAGCTCCCAACGCGGTCGAGTGGTACATGACAAGGTCGCCGGGCTGGAAGAACTCTGCGGACGTAAGGTCGTTTCTCATGATTGGTCTCCTAGTGGAATTTGTGGTACCTACGAAAAGGACGAGGCCGACGAGCGGGAGTCAGCCTCAAGCCGGGCGCTCGTCCCTTCGATAGGAGCAGACGCATAGTCACTGGGCGCTCTCGCTTGTGTCCCCGCCTTCATCGGTCGCGGCGTCGCGTGTCTTCGGCTTACGAATCGGAGCGAACGACGACGCCCAGCTGTCATCGCCTCCAAATGGCTCACCGCGTAGGCGGCACGCGTCATAGCCCTGCGGATCGACGGCGGCATAGATCGCCGATAGCTTTCGCTGCATGTCCGAGCTCATCGCGGTCCTACCGCGGCAACGCCGTTCTGTGTACGCAGGAAACCCGCTAACCCGGATACCTCATCACTCGGTATCGCGGTATCCCAGTTACCAAGGTCTCTAGGGTTACTGGGGTTATCGGTTGTGGTGTAAAGGCCCTTGCCTGTGCTCACAAGCTGGCCCTCGTTCGCCATACGCCAGGTCAGCAGTTTCACGGCCGAGTAGGGCTTAGCGACGACGGTCGCGATTTCCTTAGGGCTCATCGGAACGCGAGAGCGCTTAAGTGCATTGAGGATCAGGGAGCGCTCGTCGCTGATCTCGGTTTCGCCTCGCAGGGTCCAGCTTGTGGTCGCCGGATCCCAGCGAATGCCGATCTCCCGCTCTTCGATGTCGCGGCCAGTCATAAAGAGCGTGGCGTCGCGATGCGCCCGCTCACGCTTCAGCACGAGCGTTGCATCGGCGGCGCCGGTCTGTCCCGCCGTGCCCGACACGCTGTCGAGCGGATCGTCGGCCGTCATCTTGCGGACGTGAGTGATGACTAGGAATGCGGCGCCGGCATGGTCAGCGATCCTCTTGAGCGCTGAGACTGCGGCGTAATCCTCTTCGTAGAGATTGCCGTTGCGCCCGTGCTGCTGGCGAATCCTTGCGAGCGTGTCGATGATGACGAGGCGCGTGTCTGTGTGCGCGTCCAGCCATCGGAGCAGTTCCTCGGTGCCGCCCGCTCCGACACGCGGCCACGTCGTCGCCAGGGTGAGGCCGGTCGGGCACGGAACATCGCGGAGGATGGCCCGTAGGCGTTCCTGCAACCGTCGCTGCGTGTCCTCGAGCGCGAGGTAGAGCACGCCGCCTCGGATTACCGGAATGCGCCCGAGAGCCCGTCCGCCAGAAGCAATCGCGACGGCCGTGTCGAGCGCGAGCCATGACTTGCCGGTCTTCGGCTTGCCCGCGAGGATGTTTAGCCCTTCGTGAACGATTCCCGGTACTACGGCCTTAGGTTCGCGGAGCTCAGCGGCAAGCAATACCCGCGCGTCGATGATCGTCGGAGTAATCGCCGCGGGCATTACGCCGCCGGCCGTTGCGGGTAGAGCCGAAGAGCGTCGCGCTCATCGCGCTCGATCTGCCAACGGAACATTTGGTTCCGCTGCAAGCGACGAAGAATCGCGCGGCGGTGCTCATCGCTGCCGAAGGGCGGCGTCGGATTCATGAGCGTGTTTTCTGTTGGAGCTGGCGTATCGTTCTGCAAAGACTTTCTCCAAAGAGCGGCGCTGGTTTTCGATGAGCTGGCGCCGCTCAGTTACTTAGACGGCGACGCCGCTTGCGACCTTTGCCGTCTTGACTAGGTCGGTTAGAGCGCCGATTGGGACGAGCAGACGCTTACCGAGTCGAAACGTCGGAAGCTCTCCGCTGTTCGCCATGCGAAACGCGTGAGCCCGACTCACGCCTAGCGCGCGAGCCGCTTCCTCTACCGAAACCGTGAGCCGATCCATTGCCGCGACCTCCTCGATTGGGACTGTTGGGTCCGTTTGCGTTGCAAATCGTCTCACGGGTGTGTCATGATTAGCAGGACATGGCGTCACGCAAATCAGGGACAAACGGAGGCAGAGTGACCGAACCGAAGATCACCATTAACGAGCTCATCGGGAAGCGACTCAAAGTCGAGAGGACGCGTCTCGGTTTAAGCGGCGCGAAGTTCGGCGAGCGGTTGAAACCGCTGCTGGGTCAGGCATGGAGCCGGCAGAGAGTCAGCGAAGCCGAGGCGGGCAAGCGCGACTTCCGTGTATCGGAGTTGATCGCGTTGGCCCGCGCTGCTGAGGTTCAGGTCTATCAGCTGGTTAACGCGGAGGCCGAGCACAAGTCAAGGGTCACGACTGACGCCGGAGTCATCGGCGCCGCCGAGCTATTCGACCTCTTTAAGGAACCGGGCGCAGCGAAGGGCCCATCGTTTCGCGCGCTCGCCCACGTCAACACGTTGCTAGGCGCCTTGGAGACGATGAATATCGAAGCGCCCAGGGCCTATCGCGAGCTTCGCCGGTTACACCCGGCATTTAAGGGAGGCGGGTCATGAGTCGACGCGGACACGGCGACGGATCGATCTTTCAGCGGAAGGACGGCATGTGGGCGGCTCAGATAAGTCTGGGCGGCGGCATCCGGCGGACGTTCTACGGGAAGCAGCGACGCGACGTCCAAGAAAAGCTAACCGCGGCGTTGCGGGAGCATCAACTCGGCCTCAGCGCGAAAGGCAAGCGCATCACGACCGCGCAGGCGTTGACGACGTGGCTCGATCAGGTGGCAAGGCCGAGAGTGCGGCCGGCGACCTTCACGCGCTATCGCGGGCTCGTCGAGAAGCACCTCATTCCAAGCATCGGCCGCATACCGCTTGAGAAGCTGACGCCGCGCGATGTCCAGACGATGCTCAACGCCAAGGCCGCGGGGGGCATGGCGCCGCGCAGCGTCCATCATCTGCGCGCGGTTCTCCGTACCGGGCTCAATCAGGCGGTTAGGTGGGGAGACGTCCCGCGCAACGTTGCGCGCTTGACGGACCCGCCACGGGTAGAGGAGAAGCCCGTTGCGGTCCTCGACGCCACGCAGGCCGCGCAACTCCTCGAGGCAGTAGCCGGAGAGCCGCTGGAAGCGTTGTACACGGTCGCGCTAGCCCTCGGTCTTCGCCAGGGTGAGGCCTTGGGCTTGCGATGGCAGGACATCGATCTGGAGGCGCGACAGCTGCACGTTCGGCATGGTCTGCAGCGGATCGACGGAGAGCTACGGCTCGTCCCGACCAAGACGGCGCGATCGCGACGGACCCTCACGATGCCGGCCGCGCTTGTGGCCGCGCTGCGCAAGCACCAGCTGCGCCAGGTCAAAGATCAGCTTCGGATCGACGGAGGTTTCGTCTTCGCTCACCGAGACGGTTCGCCGCTCGACGGCAGCGTGGTCACGCATCAGTTCCAGAAGCTCCTCAAACGGGCCGGTATGCCGCGCATGCGGTTCCACGATCTGCGCCACGGCTGCGCGTCACTCCTCCTCGCGCAGGGGATCAGCGCGCGGGTCGTGATGGAGACGCTCGGCCACAGCACGATCACGACGACGATGAACATCTACGGGCACGTGATGCCGTCGCTGCGCCAGGAGGCAGCCGACGCCATGGATCGGGTCCTCGTCCCGGCTGCCCGTTGACGTTTTGCTGTAGAACTGCTGTAAACGGGGTCGCTGGCGCGAGCCGGTGGACCCCGTTTCTGATCCAATTCGTATTCAAATCACGCCGTGCCGGCGTAGCTCAGCCTGGTTAGAGCAACGGTCTTTTAAACCGATGGTCCAGGGTTCGAATCCCTGCGCCGGCACCAGCGTTTTCCCGGCGCGTTTGGCGACAAACGCGCGTGTGGGAGGTGGCGCAGGGGCGCGGTTGACGTCAAACGCGCGAAAAAGAAAGGGCCGCCACCCGGTGGTGGCGGCCCTCCTCCCAAGGAACCGTACTTACGGAGCCGCGATCGTCCAGATGCCGCGACCGTGGGTCGCAGCCACCAGGTTCCCGTTCGGGTCCTGCGTGAGCTGGTCGACCACGACGTTCGGCAGGTTGGTGCCGTAGCGCGACCACGAAGCGCCGTCATCCGATGAGGTGAAGACGCCGAAGTCCGTCGCCACGACGAGGTTGTTGTTCTCGAAGACGACGTCGTCCATCGGGACGTCCGGCAGGTTGCCGGAGACGTTGCTCCACGTCGCTCCGCCGTCGCCCGTCTCGAAGACGTGGCCGACGCCCGGGTCGTCCGGTCCGATCATCCAGCGGCGCGAGTATCCCGACAGCGTGACGTACGCGTGGTTCGGGTCCGCCATGTCGATGCGGACGCCGGAGATGTACCGCTTGGCGACAGCCGTCGGGGACGTGCTGTTTGAGACCGACTGCTGCGTCACCGTCCACGTCGTACCGCCATCGGTGCTCTTCAGGAAGACGATGCCGCTGTGGAAGCCACCACCGGTAGAGAAGCTAGCGTTGCACGCGCCACACCACGCGGCCGCGACGTACTGCGTGCCGCCGATGGTGACGCCGTCGATCGCCGTGACCTCCGCCGCCGCGTTCGCGCCGGTCGCGGTGCGGACGTCGAAGATGTTCTGCCACGAGGTCGTGCCCGCAATGCCCGCCTCGGAGCTCCACACGATCGCTCCACCTGCGAGCAGATGGTTCGAGTTGGTGCGGTCCATCGCGATCGGCGCGATGAAGCGCGGGTCGGGGTCGTTGGGGACGATGAACGTCCAGTTCTGACCGCCGTCAGTCGACTTCAGCGCGGTCAGGTCGACGTATTCGGTGATCACGTTCTGCGAGTTGTTGGGGTCGACCAGCGTGTAGCCGCCGTCGCCGCCGAACACCTGCACGGACGAGACCGTGATCGGGTTGCCGTGGTCGTCCGGCACGACGCCGGTCGTCGGAAATACGCGGTTGCTGCCGTTGTCCTGCAGGCCGCCGTAGATGTTGTTGTCGGCGCTGCCCGCCGCGGAGTAGTACTGCAGCGCGTCGAGGTGCGCGTTCAGGTCGGCCCAGTTGCCGACCGAGTGATCGCCCGTCGACTTCGAGTACACGCCGCCGTCGTTGCCGATGTACAGCGTGCCGTTGGAGATGATCGCCGCGTGCTGGTCCGAGTGCGCCTGGTTGTGGTTGCAGGTGCCCTCGAACGGTGAGTAGCTGAAGCAGCTGAAGCCGAAGTTCCAGTACGGCGCGATGGTGTTCCACGAGGCGCCGTCGTTCTGGCTCTCGTAGACCTCCTCGAGGCCGAGGTAGACGTGGTCCTTGTTGGCCGGGTCGACGGCGAGGAACTGGTTGTACCAGGCCTGCACGCCGGGGGCGTAGCCCTTGCCGATGCGCTGCATCTTCTGCGCCGAGCCGCTCGACTGGAGCTTCTCAGCGGACGCGACCTTGGTCCACGGGCCGGCCGGTCCGTGGTTGGACTCGTAGACGCCCTGGAGCAGCGTCTTGCCGTTGGTGCCGACGTTCAGCAGGTACGCGCTCTGCGCGATCGCGTACAGCCGGCTGCCGTCGCTCGAATACGCGATGGTCACCCGACCCTGCGCCTTGGCCGGAACCCAGCCCTGCGGGTTGTTGACCTTGTTGAACGTAGTGCCGCCGTCCGTCGAAAGGTAGAAGCCGTTGGTCGGCGCACCGCCGCGCCAGCCGGCCACCGCGAGAACCTGGCTGCCGCCGGTGCCGGGGATGACCGCGACGTCGCTGATCATGTTCCCGACGTTGAGGTTGAAGTTGCCGCCAGGGGCGACCGTGCCGCCCGGCTGCAGGATCGCCGTCCACGTCCCGCCGGTCGACGAGTAGAGGCCGTGCGAGGTGGCGGCGAAGATAGTGGAACCGTCCTGGGCGAGGCGGAAGATCAGAGCGCCGTTGAGCTCCGAGCCGCCGACCTGGGACCACGTCGATCCGCCGTCGGTCGACTTCAGCACGCCGATGCCGGCGTAGCTGTCCGAGCTGGTGTTGGCCTCACCGGTGCCCGCGTAAACCGTGTACGACGAGCCGCTCGTGGTGACGAGCAGCGCACCGATGGAAAGCGTGCCCTGCGAGTCGAAGACCGGCGCCCACGTGGCGCCGCCGTCGGTCGACTTCCAGACGCCACCATCCGCGGCGCCCGCGAACAGCACGCCGCCCGGTGCGACGGCCAGCGCGGTCATGCGGCCCGCGACGTAGCGGTCGCCCGCGCCCGAGTTGCTGAAGCCGCTGGTCGGGTCGATGTACCGCGGCGAGTCCGTGAAGTCCACACCACCGGGCGCGTTCGGGCTCGTCCGCTCGGTCCACGCCCCGCCCGTCACGGGCAGCGCGAGTGCCGCCGAGTTGACCGCGGCGAACGCGTTCGGATTTATGAAGTCGTTCGGCGCGGCGCGCTGGTCGGTGAACCAGGACTGCGCAGCGGCGAGGGCATCGCTCTCTTCGCCGGCATTCTTGTTCGGCACATTGGACGCAGCCTGTGCCTGGCTGAAGCTGGCGAACACCGAGACGGCGGCAAGCACCGCCAAGAGACGGAATCGACGCATACCACTACCCCCAACTGGGACTTTTGCCGGCAACCCTGGACCCCCGCGAAAGGGAACACCTGATTTTCAGATTGCCTTAAGGGTTTTGTCAAATGCCGCGTCCTTGAGCGCGGGTCAGTCGTCGCCCCCGGACTCGTCGGAATCCTCAGGCTCAGCCGCGGGCGCGGCCGGCTCGCGGGAGGTGGGGGCGGCCGGCTGGGGCACAGGGGTCCGCGACTCCGCCTCCGGCGGCGGGCTCGGGCGTGCGGCGACGGCGTCCGGTCGGGCTTCGGCGGTGCGCATGGAGACCGAAGGCGAGGTCGCCGGTACGCCGGGCTTGTCGACGAGCACGAACGTCGCGCCCGCGGCGAGGCCCGCGCTGAGCACGCCGAGGGCGGCGATCCGGATGGGGCCGGCGAGAACTGCGATCAGGTCGCGCATGTGGTTCATGAAACGGATGACGCCTGACAGGCGCGATTCAGGAAATCGACTTCCGGATTCGCGGCCCCTGGGCGTCATGTAGGCGAGATGCAAGCGTTTTTCGAAAACGAGGTCGGTCGCCGGTTGCGGGCCGAGCTCGACGCGCTGGACGTGCGAACCCCTCCGATGGCCGCCGTCCGCCCGCGGACCGGATACCTCCGGGCTGCCAGGCCGCTAGCGATCGCCCTCATCGCCGCGATCGCCCTGGCCGCGCTGGCGACCTCCGTGACCCGCAGCCCCGACCCGATCCGGTGGATCCAGCCGGGCGTCTGGATGCGGGCGATCGGCGTGGCGCCGCCCCAGCCTTCGCCAAGCACGCGCGAAGACTCGCCGAGCCCAGAGCCTTCGCCGTCAGCCCAGCCGTCCGAGCGCCCCGAGCCGCAGTCGCCCGAGCCTGAGCCTTCCGACCGCCCAGGACCATCGACCGAGCCGCGCGAATCGCCCGAGCCGGCAAGCACGCGAGAGAGCCCGGACACCTGATGGCAACGGCCGTTGTCGAGCGCGCCTACACGCCGGGTTCGGCGGCAGATTTCGACCGCCTGTACCGCCTCACCTACCCGCGGATCGTGAGGACCCTGTTCGCGATCGTCGGGACGCGCGCCGCCGCCGAGGACTGCGCGCAGGAGGCGTTCACGAAGGCGCTGCGAGCCTGGCAGACGTGGAGCGGCGACGTTCCTGCGGAGGCGTGGATTCACCGCATCGCGGTCAACACTGCGATCTCGCATCGCAGGCGCGAGCAGATCCGGGCCCTGCCGTCGCTCCTGAGGAGGCTCGGCGCGCCTCCTCCCGGACGCGATCCCGCCGGACACGCGGAAGAGCGGTCCGTCGTGGCCGAGCTGCGGCGCCTGCCACCGAAGCAGGCGGCGGCGCTCGTGCTGCGGCACTACCAGGGCTACAGCAATCGCGAGATCGCGGCCTCGCTCGGCGTCACCGAGCGCACGGTCGGCAACTGGATCGCGGCCGCGCTGCAGACTCTTCGGTCGCGGATGGAAATAGAGGTGTAGGGCGGCGAAGTAGTCTTGGTCTGGTGAAGGACTTCCTGCGCGACGGGAAGCTCATCACCCTGATGCTCGGCCACCTGACGGTCGACAGCTACGTCGGCGTGATCCCCGTCCTCTATCCGTTGCTCATCGGCCGGTTCAACCTGAACCTGGCGACCGTCGGCCTCATCAGCCTCGCGTACAGCGGCACGGCCGCCGTCTCACAGCCGCTGTTCGGCGTCATCGCCGACCGCTACGGCACGCGGATGACGGGCGCCTCGCTGTGCTGGACGGCCGGGACGTTCGCGCTCGCCGGCTTCGTGCCGACCTTTCCGCTGCTGGTAGCGCTCGCGTGCGCGTCGGGCCTCGGTTCGGGCGCGTTCCATCCGCTCGGCGCCCTCGACGTGCGCGCGCTGCTGCCGAAGCGGAGCCGGAGCACCGGGATGTCGATCTACGTGACCGCCGGCACCGTCGGCGTCGCCCTCGGACCACTGATCGGCATCGCGCTGTTCGGCCTGTTCGGGCTCCACGGCACGGGTTTCCTCGTGATCCCCGGCGTCGTCACCGGGACGTACCTGCTGTGGCGGATGCGCCGCAAGGCGGGCGCGGTGGCTCGGCCGGCCGCCATCGCGGTGCGCCAGGCGGCGCCGCTCCTTGCGCTCGCCGCGGTGATCGGCGTGATGATGTCGCGGAGCTGGACCGTCAGCGTCTTCCAGGCGTTCACGCCGACCTGGTACCGCGAGCTCGGCTACGGACCCGAGTTCTACGGGCCGCTCGCAACCACGCTGGTGCTGTCGAGCGCGTTCGGCACCGTTGGCGTCGGGTCGCTTGCCGACCGCTTCGGCCGCAAGACGCTGATCATCGCCACGCTCGTGCTCAGCATTCCCGCGGTGTACCTCTTTGCGATGTATCCGGGGCCGTGGGCCTTCGGGACCGCCATCCTCATCGGCTTCCTCGCCGCGTCGACCGCGCCGCTGATGCTGCTCATGGCGCAGCAGCTGATGGCGTCGCGCGCCGGCCTCGCCTCCGGGCTGGTGATGGGTCTCGGTTTCGTCACGGCGGCAATCGGCGTGCCCATCAACGGCGCCATCGCGGACGCCTTCGGCCTCCGTGACTCGCTGCTCTCGCACATCATCCTCATCGTGCTCACGATCGGGATCGCGCTGCTGCTGCCCAACGAGGCACAGATGGAGCACTAAGCGGCCCCGCCGCCGTCGCCCGCGCCCGAGCCGCTGAAGGCCTCGATAGTCACCTAGAGTTCCGCCATGGCAACGGCGGACGCGGCCCTGCCGCAGGCCGACGCCCTCCCCGTCGGTCCACGCGCCAACCTGCCGTACCGGCTGGTCCGGCTGATCGCCGTCCCGCTGCTGCGCCTGGCCTTCCGCTTCGAGGTCCACGGCCGCGAGAACATCCCGCGCAAGCGCGGTCCCAACTACATCGTGGTCGCCAACCACCTCAACTGGCCGGACGAGTTCACGCTGCTACTCCTGTTCCCGATCGAGCCGCGGCTGCACTTCCTGGCCGACCCGACAGTGCTCGTCACCCGCAAGGTCCAGTGGTTTCTCGTCCGCACCACCGGTGGCTACGTGCCGGTGGTCAAGAGCCGGCACGCCGACCAGACGCTCTATCACCACGTCGACCGCGCGCTCGCGCTCGGCGGCGCGGTCGCGATCTTTCCCGAGGGCCAGTACGGCACGGCCGAGGGCGAGCTGCTGCCGTTCCACAAGGGCTTCGCGCACTTCGCGATCAAGGCCGGCGTGCCGGTCGTCCCGGTTGGGCTATCCGGGTGCAAGGACGTCTGGTTCCGGAAGAAGATCCGGATGTTCGTCGGCGAGCCGATCCCGAGCGCCGGCCAGGACCCAGCCGCGCTGACGGAGCTCGCCCACGAGCGGGTCAGAGCGCTCGTCCCGCCCTACGTCGAGCCGGCCGGGCCGAAACCTCTCCGCAAGTTCCTGACCCACCTGTTTTAGACTCCCAGCATGGAATTGAAGGCGGAGGGGCTTTTCGCGGGCTTGCCGCCCGACGAGCTGAAGAAGCTCGCGCGCGAGATGCGCGAGGTCCGCCACCCGGCCGGCGCCGAGATGATCATCCGCGGAAAGGAAGGCGTCGGCTTCATGGTCATCCTCGAAGGCCAGGCCGAGGTCACCACCTCGGACGGCAGGCACCGCACGCTCGGCCCGGGTGACTACTTCGGCGAGATGGCCCTGCTCGACCACCAGGGCCGCAGCGCCGACATCACCGCCAAGACCGACCTGGTCGTGGCCGCAGTCACCGAGTGGGGCTTCAAGACGTTCCTGGCCGAGAACCCCGAGATCGCATACCGGCTGCTGCAGACGCTGAGCCGGCGCTTGCGCGAGGCGGAGGAAGCGCAGAAGTCCCGGGGCTGATCGACTCTTAGGGTGGCCCTCGCTCGTGTAGTCAGCCCGGTCCTCGTCGGTCGCGACGCCGAGATGTCCCTCCTCGAGGACGCGCTCCTTTCCGCCCTGCGCGGCGATGGCGGCGTCGTGGTGGTCGGCGGCGACGCCGGGATGGGGAAGTCGCGCCTTGTGAGCGAGCTCCGCCAGCGCGCGCTGCGGCTGGGTGCGGTCGTGATGTCCGGCGCCTGCAGCGAGGCCGAGCTGTCGCTGCCGTACCTGCCGTTCCTCGAGGCGGTTGGGAACTTCATCTCGACGCAGGACGTGCCCGCGCTTCGCGAGCGTCTCGGGTCCGCCACCGAGGAGCTCGCGCAGCTCTTCCCGCAGATGGGCCGCGCGCAGCATCCATCGGGCGAGCCGCTCCAGGCCAAGATGCGCCTGTTCGAGGCGATCCTGCTGCTGCTCGCGGACGCCGCGCGAGGGCGCGGCCTCCTGCTCGTCCTAGAGGATCTGCACTGGGCCGACCCGGCGACGCGCGAGCTCGTCGACTACGCGACCCGACGCCTGCGTTCGACCAACGTGCTCGTGCTCGCGACCTATCGAACCGACGAGCTGCACCGGAAGCACGCGCTCCTGCCGACGATCCAGGGCTGGCGCCGCTCCGGGCAGGTCCAGCTGATCGAGATCGGCGCGCTTTGCCCCGAGAGCGTCAAGACCATGGTCCTCGCGATCTTCGACGAGGCCGACCTGAGCGACGAGTTCCGTGACTTCCTGTATCAGCGGAGCGAGGGCAACCCGTTCGTCCTCGAGGAGATGCTGCGCGACGCCATCGACCGTGGCGACATCTTCCACACGGACCGCGGGTGGGACCGCAAGCCGCTGCGGGACATGCGCATCCCGCGGACGGTGCGCGACACGATCCTGGCGCGGCTCGAGGCCCTCGACCGCCAGCACGTCGAGGTGCTGTCGGCCGCATCGGTCGTCGGCCAGGCGTTCGACGTGCCGACGCTGGTCGACGTGACCGGGCTGACCGAGACGGAGGTGCTGACGGCGCTGGAGGCGTGCGTCACGCATCAGCTCCTCGAGGAGGCGGACGTGACCGGTCGCTACACGTTCCGCCACGCCCTCACGCGAGAGGCGGTGTACGAGGACATGATCGTCCCGCGGCGCCGCACGCTCCACGCGCGGATCGCGCAGGTGCTCGAGGGCCAGCCGAGCGTGCGCCCGGTCGACCTCGCGCATCACCTTCTGATGGCGGGCGACTACGAGCACGCGATCGGCATGTGCGTCGCGGCCTCGCGCGCCGCGGTCAGCGCCCACGCCTACAGCGACGCCGCCGCCCTGCTCGAGCGCGCCATCCCACATGTAAAGGACGGGATCGAGCGCAGCCGCCTCATGTGCGAGGCGGGCGACGCGTACTGGAACAACACCGAGCCGGTCGCCGCGCGGGCCCTGCTCGAGGAGGGCATCGCCGGCCTCGAGTCCGCCGGGCTCATCGTCGAGGCGGCGCGGCATCGGCTTTTGCTCGGTCGCTGCTACTGGGAGGTGATGCGCACGGACCTGGCGCGGGCCGAGTTCACGCGCGCGAAGGAGGTCCTCGAGAAGGAGGGGCCGAGCGAGGCGCTGGCCGTCGCCTACATCCGGCTCTCGCTGCTCGACTCGGTCGACTTTCCCGGCGACGC